>Ga0208192_1000265_pt1 | contig 52639 bp, 42 predicted proteins | sample June2015DPH_13_1_2_FD_184711 | JGI IMG/M metagenome (GOLD analysis project Ga0208192, IMG submission 184711) | Peatland microbial communities from SPRUCE experiment site at the Marcell Experimental Forest, Minnesota, USA - June2015DPH_13_150... | ecosystem: Environmental > Terrestrial > Soil >... | reverse complement strand
TTGAGGCCCACCGACCGCCTCGGCGGTCCCATCAACGGAGGTAAATAACACTTCCGTCTTACGTCCACAAGCGGAGCCGCTACGTTCTTACATGCTCGTCGGGCTGGGGCGAAGCCCCGTTAGTGTCCTGAGTCAGAAGTTAGCTGACAAAGTCTCCCCCTTTCGGGTGGTCGTTCCACAGCCCCGGCAGGGGTCCCGCAAGGCGGGATTGAGTAGAGGACTTTCACCGCCAGGCTGTTGAACATGCTCGGCACAAAAGAAAGGCCCGGACCAAATGATCCGGGCCAATCATTGCTCAAGTTTACCGCAGTGAGCACCGAAACATTACACTGTCACTATCTCCTGACGGTGAGAGCGACTGTCGTCGTATGCGTTGTGCTACCGCCCGAGCCCTTTATGGTGATGGTGTGGGTTCCGGTGCTGGCACGCGAGCTCACCGTGACCTTCATCGTCGATGTTCCAGAGCCCGGCGCGGCGATGGACGAGGGACTGAAGCTCACGGTCACGCCTGAGGGCTGGCCAGTCGCCGACAAGGCAATAGCCGAGTTGAAGCCGTTCAGCGCCGCCGTGGTGATCGTGGAGGTGCCCGAGCTGCCCCTGACCACGGTAATCGCGGTGGGCGACGCAGTGATGGTGAAGTTAGCACTCGCGGGGGCGGTTACCGTCAGAGTGACAGTGGACGTGTGCGTAACGCCTCCGCCCGTGCCTGTAACGGTGATCGGGTACGTGCCGGTCGCGGTGGTCGAGGCCACGGTCATGGTCATGGTTGAGGTCCCAGAGCCCGGCGCGGCGATGGACGTGGGATTGAAACTCACGCCCACGCCTGTCGGCTGGCCCGCCGCAGACAAGGCAATCGCCGAGTTAAACCCGCCCGAGACGGCGGTCGTGATCGTTGATGTGCCGTTGCTACCCTGTACCACTGAGACCGAAGTGGGAGAGGCAGAAATGGTGAAGTTAGGAGCCGAGGACGTTCCGGCAAGGGCGTTGATCAGGCCAGACCCATTCGGACTGCCCCAGCCGGTGTCCAAATCGTAGCCGGTTACTGCCGGAAAGCCGTTGCTGCCGCTGGTGATGTCGTGGAAATCGGCGGCATAGCCTGACCCCAGACCCAGCGGATAGATGGTCGGATTAATGAAGCCAAGCGGCGCATTGCCGTTGAGAAGCGCCTGTTGATTGACCAGAGCCATGTAGCCGGCCCACATGGGCGCTGCAAAACTGGTCCCGCCATATTCGTTTGCCGTGCAGGTAGTTTGGTCGGCACAGACGTAAAAGGTAAAATTCGCGTTTGCCGAGACGTCTGGGCCGTTCCGATAGAGCGTGGACCCTTTGTTGCTCGAGTTGATCACGCCCGAGAGTTGTTGCCAGGAGGGAATCGCAATGTTGTCCGGGGAAATCCCGCCGCCCCCGTCGACCCAACCTGTTTCCGAACTCCAGGGGCCGCCCGCGCTACTGGTCGTTAAATCCGTGCCGCCGACCGCAGTGACATTGGCATCCTCCGCCGGGTAAGGGTAATTGCCCTTCGTCCACTTGTCACTGTCACCGGCCGCCACAAAGAAGCTCTGGCCCTGTGCCGCCATCTTCTTGTAGTACGGGTCGTCAGTGCTGGTGTCCGCCGGGCTCCAGCCCCACGAACAGCTCAATTGCGCAGGCAACGGAGTATAGGTAGTCATGGCACCGAGAATGGCGGTATCAGAGGACCCCACGAACACGTACAGTGTGGTTATGCCAGGGGCCATGCCGAGCGCCTGAGTCATGTCGAGGATCTGTTCAGTATCATCACAGTGTTTCGATGCGAGGCAGGTCAAGCTGGTTCCATCCGTCGAAATGCCCGTGACCTTGGCTGCCAAGGTTTGGCCAGCGTTCTTGTAGTAAGTGGTCAAGTCGGAGATGTCATATCCGTAGTACTCGAGCAACCCGATGTTCTGGCCGGAGCCGGTGAGAGCCGTTCCCCCGTAGTAGGCCGCCCTCATGTCGCTGCCTAAAAAAGAGTTCGAAGGGCCGGAGCCCGTAGTGGCGTTGGACTTCACAGTCAGATTTCGATGATGGTAGAGGGGATGCGGAATGGAATAGTTGTCCAAACCCGAGATATGCCAAAGCGGGAAGGGCAGGTACATTGTGGGCTCCCGGTCCGGCGCATAGAAGGTGCGGTTTTCCGTGGGGTGCTGGTAGACACCCATGCTCACATTAAAGGCTGCCTCGATGCTCGTCACCGAGCCCTCGAGCTGCACGTCCATACCATCGCGGGAGCCGCCCACCACCTTAAAGCCGTTCGATGTGGCGTAATCAATCACGGCGTAATAATCCTCCTGGGTGGGACCAAACCGCGCGGTAAACTCTGGCACCGTGAGGAAGTGCCGGTAGGAGGGGCTGGAAGGATCGTAGACCTCTTGCAAGAATCTTTCCAACCCTGCCGGATCGCGCAGCGGCAGAACAATGTCGATGCGCAAGGTCTGAGTTTCGGGCAGCCGTTTCAAGAACGCCGCCTGACCTCTGATTACTTCTTGATGCACGTGGCGCGTCAGCAGGGACTGTGCCTGCGCCTGGGCTCCCATGACGAAGAGGAGCATGGCCGAACACAGCACCACATACAGTCCTCGTAGGACTGCCACTCCATTGCCTTTTCCTGATTGGTTCATCAGTTGGCTCCTTTGGCTCTCGAGAGCGCGGAATCTCTCCTTTTGGGAGACGGGGCTATAATAGTATTCCACTTGAATTGTGTGGCCAATAACGAGTCTTTTCCGTCAACCTGCTTCTGTGAACTGGGACTCCCGTTCTCATTTTCCGCCCTAACGGCAACCTACACCCGACCGCCTCAGAACGCAATAGTACTTTCGGGTTTGCACTGCGAGGTGCCTCAGCGATCACGGAAGGGGTCAGTGTTACCTCTCTTGTACCAACACCAGCCTCTACATCGGAAGCAAAATTGACGCTGAAAAGCACCCCAACGCCCTGTCGTTCCAATGACCTTAATATAAAGTCCAATCACGTGCCAGGTCAAGCAAAAGCGGTCGGGCAGCTTGATTTTTCTCATTCACCCGGGTCAAAGAGTGAGACTGGGGTGCCCAACATGCCCGCTGGGGTTACACTACGACTGTCAAATCTCTCCTGCTAAACTCAGAAGAATGTTCTCAGAGCTCTTGTTAAGTAGAATGAATGGCGTCCCCGACGGGATTTGAACCCGTGTTACCGCCGTGAAAGGACTTAGGCTTCTCGTAACTTATTGAAACTACGCAACGCGGATGGCTCCCAAAAGCGGTTTCAGTAAGGGTTGGAAAGGCTTCGTGGATCATAAATGGATCAAGAAGTTTGTTCCAATTTCGCTCAATGAGGCTGGCCAGAATGCTGAGGAGAATCTGCAGACGGAGGACAAATCTGCAGTTTAGGGTTCCCGGCCAAAACGAGTTCAAGGCTCATCCCTCGTGCGCGGTCACCTTTTGTTCTTGAGAAGTCAGCCACCGTATCGCTCGTGGCCTTCTTGAAAGCATCCTCCAACGTAATAGGCAGATTCTCCTTATTCGACACTATTTGTGCAAAGTTGAATGCGAACTTAATGCCAAAATCTGCCGGCAATTCGAACAAAGCAACAACGAGGGCGTCAGCACCTTCCTGATTAAGCCTACCCACAAATTTTGTGCTCTGAGTCAGATTCGCCGTTTCACACGCGCTCAGGACGGCGATGCTCCCTTGACCTAGATCTCTAGTGAACTGCGTGAAGTCCATGGTGTCACCAGAGCCAGAAAATCTGAGGACACCATCTTCATGATGGGCCAACAGTAGTAGACCCGACGGGTTGTCATTGTCCGGCGAAACATCGACGAATTGCTGGATGAATGCCTCCCTCGAACGGATTACGCGACTATCGTTGGCTAAGGCTATCGGCGGTTCCAACATCTTCTTGTCGTTCACTCCCTCAAGCTCAGATGGCAAGACAAACGTCCAACTGCTGACACATGCGGTATTTGAAAGGGACTCTCGCGCGATGGGTTGAAAAAGTCGGATATCGTGATCGAACACACGCTTCCCGGCTTGTTCAAACATCGCCATCAATCCCAGAGGAGCGACCGCCAACCTACCATTCTCATCGGTTATGCGTGCAAACATTCGCACGTCCTTCTCGCGCGCCAAGGTTTTCAGTGCTTCGAGGGCGTCGGCTGAACCGCACGTCTTAGTCTCACTGGACGAAAAAACTGCATGAGTGATCTGCTCGCCTAGGGATGAGTAGACGCCGTCTGTTATCCTGGCTTGAGCCAGATCGTTCTTGAAGCTCGTATTATTAAGGACAAGCCCAATCACCGTGGCATCGCTATCCCAGTTGTAACTTTCGCATGGCGTCAATTTCCGCATCTCATCGTCGGTGTTCTTCTTTTCCTGTTCAGTTTGCTGGGATGTTGGATTCTGTAACGCCATAAAGGATGCCGAGTGCGTTTCTCCATTCAAGGTAAACTCAAAAACCTGCAACGACACATCGGGCATGATCCCTCTTGATGCTTCGGAATAGAGGGTGGACGCAGTCTGCTGCTCGCCGATTTCGGCGCTACATCCCGCCTGCCCGTCGACACTGAGGGCACGGACCAGATGATCCAGCGGTACACTCCTTGTCTCATCCCAGATCGAAACAGCAACCACTGCACAACCCCGTTGCACTGCATCGATTCCGAACCGCACTGCTCCACCACGATGCGCGAGCGATGGATTGGCTGATTCTGCGGCCTCGCCGATTGTTGGACGGAGGCTCGGAAAAAGCTTTGGCAAATCGACGTTAAGAACGGCGGAGGATGTTGAACCGTTAGTCGGAGCCCACCCAGTAGAGGACCACTCCGCCACCGAACCAACATCGGTGCTCAGAACTGCGGCACGGCCTATCACGCTGACTCGTACAAAAAGCGCCGTCACGTCTATGTCTTCGGTCAATAACTCAGCCAGACGATCCTGAAGTGCCTTGTCAAGTTCTACGGAAACATCACCGTTCTCTTGGTCGCGCTGTGGCACACCCGACAGTTCAAGATAAAAGCTGTATCTCTTCTGTTTCGAGTTGAGATCTGTGACCCTTGAGTCTTCAGCAGCACCTCGACGCGTAATCCAAGAGTTCCACCACAATCCTTGTCGAGTTTCAGGCACGCTACTTGAGACTTCGACAGTTTGGGTAACGCTTCCCAATGCAAGAGGGGCGTTAATGCTGTACGACGTTTGCGATTTTACAGTCAGATCGATGGATCTACTCATAAAACCTTGAACTTCAAAAGTCACTCGATATGCACCCTCCGGGACGGACAATGCGAAACGGCCATTCGCATCAGTTTTCGTATCCATTTTGACCGACGTTGATAGGGCCGTTGCCGTGACCGTGGCATTAGCCACGGATGCCCCGCTCGGGTCTTGGACGATCCCGGACAGAACGGGTCCAGCTACTTCCCGCATTGGCTCCTCTTGCACAGTTATGGTGGGAGGAGGTCCCGTGGAAGTTTTCTCTCTTGGCAATTCCGTATTCTTTTCCGCCACAACCGCGCGGGGATCAATGACCGGCGCAGGGAGAATAGACGCTGGAGCATTCTGAAGATTGATCAGTGTCTCAGGGGGAACTTCTGACCAGTCGTTCTCTCTAATATCTACGCGCCGTAGTCTCTTCAATTTCGCCAACTGCGTAAGTCCGCCACTGAAAGCGTTGTTCCTGAGGTCAGCCGATCTTAGAATTGCAAGTTTGCCCACCCAATCAGGTAGTTCGCCTGTCAGTCGGTTGAATGAAACATCGAGAATTTGAAGGGCAGGAAGATCGGCGTCTCGCGGTAATGGTCCCGTAAACAAGTTGTGAGAGAGGAGAAGACTCGTCAGCCTCGGCAAAGTACCAATGGAGGTAGGTAGTGTCCCTTTTAGTTGGTTGTAGGAGACATTGAGAATATTGATGTCCTGGAGATCGCCGATTCTTTCGCATAAGGAGCCGGTGAATCGATTGCGTGACAAATCCAGTACCCTTAACGAGACCAGCGCACACAGTTCTCCAGGTAGTTCGCCGCTAAATCGATTCGATGACAGGGTAAGTTCTACGAGGGAATCCGATAACAGTGCCTTGGGGATCGGGCCAGATAACTTATTGCGGTCCATGCGCAAAGCCCGCAGTTCGGGCCATTGAATCTGAGTGATGTTTCCGCTCAACTCATTATCAGATAAGTCAAGGGTAGACAGACTTGTTAATTCGCCCAGTGAAGGGGGAAGCGGGCCAGTAAAGTGATTCGCAGACAAGTCGAGATACCGAATGTCTGCAATCGCTCTAAGAAAGGTGGGCGAAAGACTTCCTCGAAGGGCATTGTCCGCCAATATGAGAGTCTGAAGCGAACTACACTTGCTCATATCGACGGGAAATTCTCCACCGAACTGATTCGCTGAAAGATCAAGTTGAGAAAGCGAATCTTGGCAGACCGATATCGGGAAGGACCCTTCAAGTGCATTGTGGCTTGCCATCAAGCTCCTGAGATTCTTAAGCTGCCGCAACGTTGCCGGAAGCGGCCCAGCGAAGCCGTTGTAAGAAAAATCGACGAAGTCCAGCTTGCTCAGCTTGCCAATACTTTCCGGAAGTCTGCCGCTAAAACGGTTGTGGGCCAGAGAAAGTCCCTTAAGGGAACGTAATTCCCCAATTCCCGCTGGCAGTTCTCCGGTCAGCGCATTCCGTTGAAGGTCTAGCATTTCCAACTTGGTAAGGAACCTTGTCGAGCTCGGAAGTGGACCTTGGAATCGATTGTTCGAGAGATCCAGTTCTACAAGAGCGGGGAACCGTGACGTACCGCTGATGGTGCCGCGGAGATAGTTCCCACCCAAATAGAGAGACTTTAGGTTCCGTAATACCGCCTTTGTTAACGGTATAGAACCTCGAAACCGATTTTGGGACAGATTAAGCGTTTCGAGATACTTCAGACCGAACAATCCAGCAGGCAGTTCTCCGGTCAGACGATTGAAAGAAAGGTCAAGGGTCTTGAGTTTCTGCAGATTTGAGATGCTCTGCGGTAGAGGGCCATTTAGTTCGACGCTTGATAGGGACAATCCAATGATGTGGCTTTCATCTTCATTGCACGTCACACCTTTCCAATCGCACTCAGTACCGGGCTCACCGAATTTCGCGCCGGCAGCCAACCAGCCTTCGGTATTCTTCCAGCTTTCGCCCTGGGTCGAGTTGAAAAGCGTAATTAGGGCCTGCCGTTCAGATTCCGGGATTTTGGCGAGCGCAAATCGAGGATACCCAAGAGTGAGGACCACCAACAGCATGAACCTCAGCCTGTGTACCGACGATATCAAAGTGACTCTCATCGGGCGTAGTTCCTGACTGACTCGCCAGCCATGCTACTTCTGGGTTTTTGGTCGATACCTGAGCCGATCAATTGCGGGAGTCTCCTTATTGACCAATGCCGCGCTGATCTCGCCGCCACCAAGGGTGCCCTTAAGAACCGATCCACGGTTGCGCTGGACAGTTCCCTGCGACATCTCAAGTTCGGCTAGCCGAACTGCAAATGGTATTGGATCCTTAGTCGTTAGCTTGAGGGTGTAGTCGTCCGCGACGCAGAGTGCCACGCCGGCTCCTAGCTTCGATTGAGCACTGGACGCCGGAGCCGTTTTCGTTTGTCCACTACCTTTGGCAGCGCTGCCAGCTGGTTTGTCCGCGGAACCTGTTGACGAACTGTCCTTCGCATTGGTGCCAGTCGAAGAATTCTTCTTATCTGTCGCAGCGTTGTCCGACTTTGTGCTGCTCGACTGGTTCGTTAGTTTGCAGTCGGCTACAGCCTTGCCATCGTTGAAGTGAAGGTCAAAAGCCTTGTTGTCCTCCGCGTGCAAGTCCAATGACGTAGCCTTATAGATCTCCTGGACTACAAACACTCTCATCCCGCGTTGCAGCTCAGCGGCCGCAGCTTTCGAGGTGTTCGGTGACGCAATCAGGCGGTCGAGAGCATCAGTGTTCAAGCGAAGACCAGTTGTATCGATCTGCTTGAGGCTCACTTGCTTACCGCTTTGCGCGCCAGCGCTGATGGGCACTGGCACAATGGTGGTAGCCAATGAAAGCGCTGCTCCGAGGCCTGTTTTCTTGTTTGCGGTTTCCTCCAAAATGCTTGCCCTGAAGTCAGTAAGGTTGCCCTTTTCGGAGCCAACATCGTCCTTAGGATCTTCATACTCTGGATTGCCCTTCTTCGGGACGAACACCATCCCGCCGGGCTGGATGTAATCCCGAGCTGGACGGAGAAGGTTCAAGCCTTGGCTGGTAAATAAGCCGTATGCTGCGGACTGTGCGTTGCAGCCATTTTGGGCTGCGCTGATTGCGATTGCTGCGAGAAAACCAATTAGACCGAGCCATTTTGTGACTCTCATGGTGGGCCACTCCTTTCTAGCCGGAATTTCCATTATGGGCTTTTTGCCCGGCCGATAATATACACCCGACCGCCTCAGAACGCAATAGTACTTTCGTGTTTGCAGTGCGAGGTGCCTCAGCGATCACGGAAGGGGTCAGTGTTACCTCTCTTGTACCAACACCAGCCTCTACATCGGAAGCAAAATTGACGCTGAAAACAAATGCCAGCACGCTGACAGAGAAGGAGGCAAATCCAAATCTTCGAAACATGGGGGCTCCTTAACCCCACCCTCGACTCTTGTCTCCACATCGTATGCAAATAGCAACTTGTCTGTGCACCAAAAGCACTGCAATGCCCTGTCGTTCCAATGACCTCCATATTAAGTCCAATCACGTGACAGGTCAAGCAAAAGAAGTGGGGCACAAGAAGTGGGGCACCTTGATTTTTTTCATTCAACCGGGTCAAAGAGTGCGAATAGGGTGCCCAACATGCCCAGTGGCGTTACACTACGACTGTCAATTCTCTCCTGCTAAAAGGTTTACCGTACGGTCCGGGGGGTCAAGATAAATCTTAGTGCGGATCCTGAATCTTGAATTCTGCTCATCCCCATCCTGCACTTTGGCCCTTGACATACGGCTGGATTTACGATAGGCTATTCGAGTTGACCTATGGTAAACACGCCGAAAGAGCGCGCGAAGAGGGTTCGGACTCGGCCTGCCGGTGGCGGAAGATGGGCAGAGAAGGCGAAAAGATACTATTTAGACGGAACGAACCGAAGATTCTAATGAAAACAAAGGGGTTAGCGTCTTTTGGGCTTCAAAACGAACTACATTTCGAGGGCAAAAAACGTCAATCAAAGTGAAAAATATGGCCAAAAATCGACGCTCTGTGAGGCACTGAATGAAACTGGAAATTGGAAAATAGAAACTGGAAAACAAGGCCGCCAGTTTCCATTTTCCAATTTCCAGTTTCCAATTCCCTCCCGGTACAAGCTGCTGGGGCCTTTTCTTATTCGAAAATCCAGGTAAGATAAAGAGGATAGCGTGGGAGTGTTAGTGATTTCCGTGCCACCGCTTGTTGCAGCAGCGACTTCCTGCTCTGCCGTTGCAGGGGAAGTGTGGCGTTCACGTGGAGGACTTTGATGCAACCGTCGGATGTAGGCTCGAACACCGCGAACCTAACCGAGCTTTTCTGTGGACCGGACCACCCACCGGCACAGACCCTGGAAGAGCGCGCGCGGCGAGAAGACCCTGCGCTGTTAAAGACCCTGCTTGAACAAATGCTCCTGATTCGCCGCTTCGAGGAAAAGGCGGCGGAACTCTACACGTTGGGAAAGATTGGCGGCTTCTGCCACTTGTACATCGGCCAGGAGGCGGTGGCGGTGGGAGCAATTTCGACGCTCGAACCCGATGACTACATCCTGGCGTCCTACCGCGAGCACGGGCACGCCCTGGTGAGGGGAATGGACCCCGGCGAGGTGATGGCGGAGTTGTGTGGGAAACAGAGTGGCGTCTCGAAGGGTAAAGGCGGATCGATGCACCTTTTTGACAAACGCCGGCATTTCCTGGGGGGACATGCCATCGTTGGAGGCCAGATCCCGCTTGCGGTTGGGGCGGCTTTTGCCTCCAAGTACCTCAAGCAACCCCGCGTCACGTTTTGCTTTTTCGGCGAGGCGGCAGTCAATATCGGATCCTTCCATGAGTCGCTGAACTTGGCGGCGCTGTGGAAGCTGCCGGTGGTGTTCATCTGTGAGAACAACCGCTTCGGGATGGGCACGCCGATCGAGCGCGCTTCATCTCTCTACGACCTTTCGCAGAAAGCCTGTGCATACAACATGGCGCGCACCTGGGTGGACGGGATGGACGTTCTGGCGGTTCGAGAAGTGCTCAAAGAGGCCGTCGAGCGAGCCCGGAAGGCGAGCGCCCCCACCCTCATCGAAGCCCGCACTTATCGCTTCATGGGCCATTCGATGTCGGATCCCGCGCACGGCCACTACCGCACCAAATCGGAAGTCGAAGAGCAGCGTCACCACGACCCCATCAAGACTCTGACAGCCGCTCTTGAAACGATCGCCCTAATCGACTCTGAGTTTCTGGAAGAGCTGGATCAGAAGATCCGCGATATCGTGGAGGAAGCCGTGGCCTTCGCCGAACGCAGCCCGGAGCCAGAACCGCAGGAGCTTTATACCGACATTTACGTGGGCTGATGCGGCCGGATTGTGAGGAGTTTTCTATGTCGATCCTGACTTACCGTGAGGCGTTGAATCAGGCCATGCGTGAAGAGATGAGGCGTGATGAGACTATCGTCCTGATGGGTGAAGAGGTAGGCTTCTACCACGGGGCTTACAAGGTCAGCAAAGGGATGCTGGAGGAGTTCGGGCCGATGCGCGTGCTGGACACGCCCATCACCGAGCTTGGTTTTACGGGTCTTGGCGTTGGGGCCGCCATGGTGGGCCTGCGGCCGATCGTCGAGATGATGACGTTCAACTTTGCGCTCCTGGCGCTCGACCAGATCGTGAACGGCGCGGCCAAGATGCTCTACATGTCGGGAGGGCAATTCCCCGTCCCCCTGGTGATTCGCGGCCCAGGCGGCGCAGCGCACCAACTTGCCGCACAACATTCGCAGGCGCTGGAATCGTGGTTTTGCCACGTTCCGGGATTAAAGGTGGTCATGCCCTCGACACCCGCGGATGCCAAAGGACTGCTCAAGACGGCCATTCGTGACGACAATCCTGTGATCTTTATTGAGTCTGAGGTGCTTTACGGGACGCGCGGCGAAGTTCCCGAGGGCGAGTGTCTGATTCCCTTGGGAGTCGCCGACATCAAACGGCGGGGCAAAGACGTTACACTGATCGCCCATTCCAAGATGGTATTCGTGGCCCTCGAGGCCGCCGCCGACCTGGAGAGAGAAGGTGTCGATGTTGAAGTGATTGACCCTAGAACGCTCCGCCCGCTCGACACCGTAACTCTTGTGCAATCGGTAAAGAAGACGAACCGAGCGGTCATTGTGGAGGAAGGTTGGCCGTTCTGCGGGGTGGGGGCGCAGATCGTCGACGTCCTCCAGTTCCGTGCTTTCGATTACCTCGATGCGCCGATCTTGCGAGTCACCGGCGCCGATGTGCCCACACCCTACGCGAAGAATCTGGAGCACTTGGCCTTTCCAGACAAACAGCATGTGAAGGATGCGGTGAACAAGGTGCTTTACCGGCGGCCCGTGAGTGGGGATAAATGATGGTTAAAGTACTGATGCCGAAAGGCAGCGATACGATGACAGAAGGCAAGGTCCTCAAATGGCTCAAAAAGGAAGGGGACCAGGTCTCGACTGGAGAAAGCGTCGTCGAGATTGAGACCGACAAGGTCGATATGGAAGTCGAGGCGATGGGCAGCGGCGTGTTGCGCAAGATTCTTGTTCAGGCTGGCAAGGTGGTTCCTGTAGGAGAGTTGCTTGCTCTCGTCGCCAAGCCGGATGAGGATATTTCCTCCCTGGTAATCCCTCAGTCTCGGGCGGCAACGGACGCAGCGCCGGTCCCGCATGCGGGACCGGCACATGCCCCGACGAGTCGGGGCGCTACACCTTCCGCTCACGAACCCGCAAATGGCGGACGGGTTTTGGCCTCGCCGCTCGCCCGAAGAATGGCTCAGGAAATGGGCCTTGATCTGAATCGTATCGCGGGCTCGGGTCCGGCAGGGAGGATTGTGCGCCAGGATGTGGAACGCGTTGCGGCCCTGGCAGTTGAAGCCAGGGCGGCGCGTGTTCCTGAGGCTGGAAGCGCTGCTGCGCACACGCCCGCTGCGGCGCCCACGTTGCCAAGACGGCCCGCGCCCGCCCCCACCGGTCCGGAGTTCTACGACGAACCCCTGAGCTCCATGCGAAAAGTCATCGCCACTCGTCTCGTGCAGAGTAAGGCTCCTGTCCCGCACTTCTACCTGACGATTGAAGTGGACATGGGCCGCGCGAAAGAGTTGCGTGAATCGGCGAAGGCTTTGAACCCGGAGTTGAGCCTTTCTTACAACGATATCATCCTCAAAGCCTGCGCAGCCGCGCTACAGTTGCATCCGCAAGTGAACGCATCCTTCCAGGGCGAGGCGGTCCGCTACTACCGCCGCATTCATCTCGGCGTTGCCGTAGCCGTGGAGGAGGGTGGACTGATCACGCCGGTGATTCGCAATTGCGAGGGCAAGAGCCTGCAGGAGATCTCGCGGGAAGCGAAAGACCTCATCGCTCGGGCGCGCAGCCGCAAGCTGAATCCGGACGAGTACACCGGCGCCACGTTTTCCCTCTCCAACCTCGGCATGATGGGGATTGAAGAGTTCTCGGCTGTGATCAACCCGCCGGAGGGCGCAATCTTAGCCGTGGGCGCGGTGGCGGAGAAACCTGTGGTCGTGAAGGGCCAGGTCGAAGTGGGCTTCCGCTGCCGCATGACGCTCTCCTGCGATCATCGCGTGGTGGACGGCGCCACCGGCGCGAAGTTCCTCCAAACACTCAAACAGATTCTCGAGAATCCGGTTTATCTGGCTTTCTGAACTGGGAGCGCGGACCTGATTTACAGGTCTGCGGTTCGTGCCAGATTGCTCGAGCTTGGGAAGCCTTGGGGTTCCCGCGGGAGCGCGGGGCGCACCCCTCCCATCTTGTTTCATGGTCTTGGGCCGGCATCTGTTCCGGGCGCTTTCGTTCCCTTTGCGAGCGCAACTTTGCCACCCGAGGCGTAGGGTATCCAAACTTCCATGGCGCCCGGAAGCCGATTGGCCCAAGCGTAATAGGGGATGAAAGTCAGGTTAACCTCCTTCTCCTCCCTTCGGGGCGTCCTCTCAATGGTCTGATACAGTGGTTCTTCGGAAAGCGGCTTAGGCGTTGCCATGCCTTTGTGCTTCAACACCACGATTCCCCCAAGCATGTCGGGGCGAAACTCAGACGTAAACCCCCGGCTCGGATCAGTGCCTGCTGGTAGCACAACATCGAAAACAGATGCTTTGTCCTCCTGGTCCACCTGTTCCAGGCAATACAGCAGGGGTCCACGCTGCACGGCAACTCTTCCGTAATCCTCACGCACGAGGGGATTAGCAGCCACCAGGTGCGGGGCCATGTCCAACTGCAAGCGAACGTTGCCGGCGGCCTTCCACTCCCGATGAACGGCGAAATACTCGCCCGGTTTTGGCTTCCCGGGAACGGGCTTGCCATCCAACGTAACCGTGGCCTTGCTCGCCCAGCCCGGAATCCTCAGATAGAGAGTGAACGTTGCGGCCTTGGCCGGGCTGATCTTCAAGGTGATGTCGCCATCCCAAGGGTACTTCGTTTGCTGGATAAGCGTGAGCCCTGTGCCGTCCTCCAAATGCCAGTCGAGGGTGGAAGAGTGGTAGAGATGGACGTAAACGCCGGAGGAGTCCGTCGAGTAGAGATAGCCAGGAATCGAAGCGAAAGTCCGCTCGAGGTTCGGGGGGCAGCACGTGGTATCGTACCAGGGCTGGCGAATGTCTTCCTTGCCTCGGGACTCCAGGGGATTGCGATAACAATAGAGCGTCCCGGAAAGTGACATGCCGGAGTTGATTCCGTTGTAAAGCGCCTTTTCAATAACATCGGCGTAGGGGGCGCCGGCGCTGGCCGCCAGCATCCGCCAATTCCACATCATGTTGGCAATGGCCGCGCAGCTTTCTGCATAGGCCCGCTGGTTCGGGAGGTCATAGGCCACGCCCACCGATTCCCCCTCCGCGTACGATCCCACTCCGCCCGTAATGTACATCTTCCGTTCGACCAAGTCTTTCCAAAGCCGGCCGAGGGTTTCGAGATATTCGGCATCGCCTGTCTCGAGGTAGTAGTCCGTGGCTCCGCTGCACGCGTAAAGAGCCCGCACCGCATGGCCTTCAAGTTCCAATCGTGAAGTGAAAGGTATCCCACTGAACAGGTACGTCACCTGCTCGTCAGTGAGTTGCAAGCGCAGCTTTTCGCCGGTAAACAAATAGTTGACGAAATCCAGATAGCGCTTGTCGCCGGTAGTGCGGTAAAGCTCCACCAGCGCCATTTCAAATTCCGGGTGTCCGGTCAAAGCGGGTTTCTTTTCGGGTCCAAGGGTGTGCAATACATAGTCGGCATACTTGATCCCGCCATCCAGGAGCTTCCTGTTCCCCGTGGCGCGGTAATAGGCGATGGCAGCCTGCAACAGATGCCCCAGGCAGTACAACTCGTGGCTGCGGTACATCTCGGAAAATCGCAACTTGGCGCGATCCCCAACATAGTAAGTGTTCAGATATCCGGAGGGTTCCTGGGCGGCCAGCACATCGTCAATGAGCTTATCAAGCGTTTCGCGAAGCTGCGGCCGGTCACCCGATTGCAGAACGAACGCGACCGCTTCCATCCACTTGTAGAGATCGGAGTCGGTGTAACGCGGCCCCCTGCGGCCTGCGTTCTTGCGGCCCGAAAGACGCCGAAAGTTGTCCACCACACCGTGTTCTTCCAGGAGTCCCAGCAAGGTGGGGATGCTTTTTTCCGCATTCGTCTGCATCCGCTCAGACCAGAATCCCTCACCCATGGTTACGGCGCGAATGGGCACCGAATGTAACTTTGCCTTGGGACTTGCGGATGTATTGATGATTCCCTGCGCATTCCAGGGTTCGTTCCCCGTCTGGGCAAGCGTTGCGACCCCGAAAGCCAGACAGGCAGCGAGCAGGAGCGAAATCCCGCCCAAAAAACGGATGACTGCAGTACTCATCTCCAAACCTCCTAACACTGAACGATCCAGCACACCCCGCATACAGAAGAGTCGAGAAGTCGAGGAGTCGAGAAGTCGAAGGTCAAAATCACGTCTGGCTGTCATTCCGAGCAAAGCGAGGAATCTCGCTCTGGGATCCAGGGACTTACGATAATCCTCCTCTCCTGTCCTCGTCTAACAGGATGCTGAAAAGTAAGGTCCTTCACTATTTGACCTTCGACTCTTGACTCCTCGACTTCTCGACTCGAGTCTTTGACCTTCGACTCTCGACTCCTCGACTTCTCGACTCGAGTCTTTGACCTTCGACTCTCGACTCCTCGACTCCTCGACTTCTCGACTCCTCGACTCTTCAGGGCAGCAGCGGCTTGACCGCGCCTTCAAATTCCTCAAACGTCGTCGCACCCTGCCAGCTTTCAACCAGCCGTCCCTCCCGGTCGTAAAGAAAAGTGGCAGGAATGGCGCCGCCCCAGCGTGGATTGATGGAATTCACGAGCGCCTCATAGTCCTTGAAATGCTGCCGGTAACTTCCGAAGTTCGCTCCCTGCGATTTCAAGAACTGCTCGACGGCGGGAACGGACTCCGGCTCATCCATGGAGATCGCCAATGCAGAGAGCCCGTGGCTGCGGTAGGTATTGTGGAGGCGGACCAAGTTAGGGAATTCCTCCCGGCAGGGATCGCACCACGTTGCCCAGAAATTGACCACCAGGACTCGGCCTCGCTGCTGAGCCCGCAGCCGGTCCCATCCGTTTTCATCCAGATCAACAATCCCCCTGGGCGGGGGTGGTTCAGAAGGAATCACGGAGTGCGAACAGGCTGCGCAGAGAAGCACAGCGGCTATTCCGGAACCCTGAAGCAGTCTTATTTTGCAATCCAAGGCGCGACCCACTCTAATCCGCTCGGACACGTTTGATGGTGCAGCCGAACGCCTTTGTCTCAGTCACGCTGGCGGATTTCCCCGCTAGCACGGCGTCGAGTGCCGGGCGGATTTCATCATCCGTGGTCTTGTCAGGGTTGGTGGTGGGCTGGTGACTGTTCCCAAGCGCCCCGTGGTAACGCAGCGTCCATTGACTGTCCAACAGAAATACTTCGGGTGTTACGGAGGCGCCCAGCCGGTCGGCAACTTGGTTCCCCTCGTCTTTGAGGATAAGGAATTGGAGACCATGAGCGCGAGCGTGTTCCCCCACCTCCGTAACCGGCTCAGTCTTATTAGCATTGATTCCGATGAAGGCAACTCCCCGGCTCTCGTACTCATGCGCCAGGTTGGCCATCACGTGATTGAAGGCATTTGAGTAAGGGCAGCGGGTGGCGATGAAGATGACCGCCACAGCCTTCTTTCCCTCAAATTCGTAGAGCCTATGCGCCTTGCCGTTAACATCCTGAAGCGTGAAATCGGCCATCTTCTCTCCCACCTTGATCTTCGCGCCAGGTAGCTCGCCGCCTCTACAGGCAGCCCAGAGAAGGAACAACCCCAATCCAAATACAACCGCAATCCTGACTCTGCTCATGGGCACCCCGCCTACGGAAACTCTACTAACCGCATAACCAGGGATTATAACAGGCTGTTTTACTTTTGGGCACTTTTTCCAACCTTCGGGGGCGCCCGACACGGAACTGATGCTTTGCGGTCGGACCGGTGCGGGCTGGCTTCAAAGCCAAGCACAGCCTTGTGACAGGGTCGCGTCAAAGTCGCGGAAAAAGCGGCTCTGCCGCCTGCTGTGCGGAAAGCCTCTGGCTTTCCGGCGCAGACAGCCTCCCTTCTTTCCCTCAGCTCGGCTGGAAGGCTCGGCCTTCCAGCCGAGCCGAGGGGGTAGGTCAGGGCGGAGGCCCTCGGAAAGGCGAAGCCTTTCCACACAGCAGGCGGCAGAGCCGCTTTGGGATGTTACCTTTCGGGGACTTTGACGCGACCCTGAGCTTTGTGATCGCTTACTTCGCGTTTCGCTGTACCTGTGCTAGGATGGCGAATTGCGCAGATTGCGCGGGATGGGCGTGCGCGCAGCGCGCTATCTTCATGGGGGAATAAAAGGGCAAATCCATTGAGCCAGGCAAGCAACCGACGTCCTCGGATTTTGAGCGGCATGCGCCCCACAGGCAAACTGCACCTCGGCAACCTGGTGGGCGCGCTTCAGAATTGGGTCAAATTGCAAAATGAGTATGAGAGCTACCACTTTGTGGCTGACTGGCACATGCTGACCACAGGCTACGAGAATACCCTCGACCTGCGCCAGGACACCTGGGAAATGGTTACCGACTGGCTGGCCTGCGGGCTGGATCCCAACAAGGCCACGTTTTTCGTCCAGTCGCGTCTGCCGGAACACGCAGAACTGCACCTGCTCTTTTCCATGGTGACACCACTCAGTTGGCTGGAGCGCGTGCCCACCTACAAAGAGCAACTCGAAAATATTCGCGACCATGACATCAACACCTATGGCTTTCTCGGTTATCCCCTGCTTCAGGCTGCTGACATCCTGATGTACAAGGCAAACTACGTGCCCGTGGGCGAAGACCAAGTGCCGCACGTCGAGTTTACTCGCGAAGTCGCTCGACGCTTCAACCTGGCATTTGGTGAGTTGGAAGAGGTTGCAGGCGTGAGCACTGATCCCGGACTCCCTGTGGGCGTGGTCGGCGATGTGGGTGGAGACCTGAAGCAGCTCGCCGCGCCCCATTTCCGCGAGGCTTCGCTGGAGCAACGGGCGGAGTACTTGAACAAAGGGCTCGCGAAGCTTCGCCGCATTTTCCCTGAGCCCGAAGCGCTGCTCACTTCCGCGCCGCGACTGCCGGGTACGGACGGCCGCAAGATGTCGAAGAGTTACGGCAACGCGATTTTCCTGACCGACGCTCCCGATGTGGCTTCGAAAAAGCTCGCCACGATGGTGACCGATCCGGCTCGCAAGCGCCGCACCGACCCCGGCAATCCGGACGTCTGCCCGGTGTTTGACCTACACAAGATTTTCTCCGCTCAGGGGACAATCGATCGTGTGAACCACGAGTGCCGGACGGCGGAGATCGGTTGTGTGGATTGCAAGAAGCTTGCGGCCGGGCATCTGAATGCGTTTCTCGCGCCCATTCAGGAACGCCGCAAACCTTACGAACAGAACCCCCAGAAAGTGTGGGACGTGCTCGAGGAAGGAACGGCAAAAGCCCGCGCCGTGGCCCAGGCTACGATGAGGGAAGTGCGAGCGGCAGTGAAGTTGACTTAGCACCACGTGAGCGCGCTTTGGAGTGCGGTCCGCCGCGGCGGACTGCCGCTTTTGCTCAGGCCAGCTCGCTGGCCGTGCACTGGAGCGTACTACTTGGAAAGGTGACGCGCGAGCAAGCTCGCGGGAGAAAAGCGGTCCCGCAAGGCGGGACCGCACTCCAGAGGCGTTGTTCGATGGGTGACGATCCCCGCGACCCGAAAACCCGGTCCGACCAACCGGTCGTGAATCCGCCCGAGGGCGAGCTAAGCGCAGGACCTCCTGTGCCGGCTCCAGGCGAGGGGTCAGCCGAGGCGGAGGAAGGGCCGCTTCCGCTGCCTGCTCCCAAGCGTCTCACGCACGGCGGAACACCGCCACCCCCGATCAAGCTGGCGATGTACGAAGGGCCGCTGGACTTGCTCCTCGACCTCATTCGCAAGCAAGAGATCGACATTTACGACATTCCGATTGCCAGGATTACCCAGCAATACCTCGACTACCTCCATTTGCTCGAGGAGCTGAACATCGACGTGGCGGGTGAGTTCATTTTCATGGCGGCGACCCTGATCCACATCAAATCCAGGATGCTTTTGCCTCCTGATCCGAACGCGCCGCCCGAGGAACAGGTAGACCCACGCGAAGAACTCGTGCACCGGCTGCTCGAGCATGAGCAGTTCAAGAATGCGGCGCAGATGCTCCAGTCCAAGCGGATGGTCGAGGAGGCTATGTGGTCTCATCCGGGTATCGCCGAGTTTGTGGAAGCCGAAGATGAGCCCGGCCTCGCCGTTTCAGTCTTTGATCTGATTTCAACCTTCCGCGAGATACTCGAACGGGCCAAGAAGCGGCCCCAGATCGAGATTCGGCGCGAAGAAATGACGGTGGCGCAGATGGTCGAGCACATTAAGCAGGTGCTCCGCGCCAGTTCCGGCCCCGTTTCCCTGGAGGAACTCATCGCGGGCTATCTGTGGAGACAAGCCTTAATTGTGCTCTTCCTGGCCCTGCTCGAGTTGGTAAGAGTGCGGGCCATTCTGCTGCGGCAAAAGGAGCTGTTTGGTCCCATCACCGTCTCGAAAAGCAAGCGGTTTGAAGAGATCCTTTCCGCGACGAACGCAGCCCAGTTTCAGACCGGAGCGGAAGAGAGTTTCGAGTAGGTCCGTTGTCAGTGGTCCGTCGTCAGTAGTCCGTTGTCAGTTGATGGTTGTGTTTCGCCCGCCGGAGAGAGAAGACCGCTCTTCCACGGACAACGGACCGCGGACCACGGACGATAGATAGAATGTATGCTTAATGACGAAACACTAAAGGCCTTAATTGAGGCGATAATCTACGTGGCTTCTGAGCCTGTTTCGCTCGACGCCATGCTGAAGACGCTCCAGGGAGAAGAGCGCGAGCGAGTGAAGGCCAAACTCGAGGAGCTGATCGCGGACTTTCAACAGGCGCAGCACGGAATTCAAGTCCGACAAGTGGCCGCGGGCTACAAATTCTCCTCCAAAGCTGAGCATCACGACGTGCTGCGGAAGTTTGTGAAGAGTCTGAAGCCGCCCATCCGGCTCTCCAAGCCGGCGCTGGAGACGCTGGCGGTGATTGCCTACCGGCAACCAGTGACCTTGCCGGAGATCGATGACATTCGTGGCGTGGACTGCGGGGGCGTCATTCACACGCTGATGGAGAAGAAACTCGTCGTCACGTCCGGTCGCAAGAACGTGGTGGGCCGGCCAATCCTTTATCGAACCTCGCGCGATTTCCTGGTGCATTTTGGGCTGAAGGATGTGAGCGAGCTTCCCAGCCTGAAAGAATTTGAAGAACTGGCAAAACGAGCATTGGGCTCGGAGTGGACGGTTGCGGAGGCAGCGCCTCCCCCGCGAGAAGCGCCTGCTGCCTCTGAAACGTCCCCGCAGAACGATGCGGGCACCGCTGAATCCATGCCGGAGGGAACTCCCTCGGCACTGCCCGAAGCAGAGGAGCAAGAATAGCAGGTAGTGCGGACCTCCGGTTATGAGGTCCGTGCTACCGCCTAGCCATGCAGGAACGACTGCAAAAGATAATCGCCGAGGCCGGTATAACCTCCCGTCGCAAGGCCGAGGAGTTGATCGTGCAGGGCCGCGTCTCGGTGAATGGCCAGGTGGTGGCCGAATTAGGCTCCAAAGCTGACCCCGCGCGCGACCAAATACTCGTGGACGGCAGGCCGTTGAGGCGCACCGGCCGGCGGCTATACCTGCTGCTCAACAAGCCCCCTGGCTATGTTTCCACCCTGAGCGATCCGCAGCGCCGCCCCACGGTGATCTCGCTCGTGCGTGACATCAAGGAAAGGGTTTATCCGGTCGGGCGACTCGACTATCACTCCTCCGGGCTGATGCTGCTTACGAACGACGGGGAGATGGCCAATTTCCTGATGTCACCGAAATCAGGCGTGCCCAGGACGTATCAAGTCAAGTTGGAAGGTCAGCCGGGACCGGAGGCTCTTAAGAAATTGGAAGAGGGGATTGTGCTGGATGGTCGCAGGACCGCCCCTTGCCAAATCCGCCCTCTTGCTTACCGAGAAAAACCCTGGTATGAAATCACCCTCGTGGAGGGACGATACCACCAGGTTCGGCGGATGTTTGAGCGCATTGGGCAAGCGGTGGTAAAGTTAAAACGCGTCCGCATTGCCTTTCTGACGGACCAGGGCCTTGCGCTGGGCCGGTTTCGCCAGTTGACGGCAGCGGAAGTTGAGCGGTTAAGAAAATGGAAGGGAGAGAAAGAAAGGGTAAAGGATAAAGGGTAAAGGATAAGTTGCCCTAACTCAGCAACGATTGGCAATTATCCTTTACCCTTCAACCTTTACCCTTTAGCCATGCCGCGATCCATCATTTACGAAATTCTCCCACCCTGGTCGAGCCGCATCCGGCCCTACCCGCCCGGCAAGCCCGTGGAAGAGGTCGAGCGCGAACTGGGCCGGACGGCCATCAAGCTGGCATCCAACGAAAACCCGCTCGGCCCTTCCCCCAAGGCCCAGGAAGCCCTGCGAGATTATCTGGACCAAATGCATTATTACCCCGACGGAGGCGGCTATTACCTGCGCCAGAAGTTGGCGGAAATCCACGGCCTGAATATGGACGAGATCATCCTGGGCGCCGGCTCCACGGACCTGATTGAGTTGGTAGGGAAGACTTTTCTGGGCGGTGGCGACGAGGCGATCACTTCCGAGTCGGCGTTTTACATGTACCGGCTGGCGATTGAGGACATGGGCGCGGGACTGGTCATGACGCCCATGCGCGACATGACTTTCGATCTCGCCGCCATGGCGCATGCCATCACCCAAAGGACCAAGGTGGTCTACCTCGGGAATCCCAACAATCCCACCGGAACGATGTTCACCGCCGCAGACCTGGACCACTTCCTTGACGCTATACCTTCGCCGATTCTGGTTGTGCTGGATGAGGCCTATTACGAATACGTGCAGCGCCCGGATTATTCCCACGCGGTGGACTATGTCCGCGCGGGCCGAAATCTTCTGGTTCTTCGCACCTTCTCCAAGGTGCACGGCCTGGCGGGAATTCGATTGGGCTACGGCTTGGGCCACCGCGAGCTGATCGAATGCCTGAACCGCATCCGCTCGCCCTTTAATGCTTCCAGCGTGGCGCAGGTGGCGGGACGGGCGGCGCTCGACGACCACGAGCACGTGGCGCGCTCGGTGGAAATGAACCGCCAGGAGATGAAATTCTTGACGCAGGAACTGACTCTGATGGGCGTGCGCTACACGCCTTCGGTTGGAAACTTCCTGCTTATGGACACGGGCCGCGACTGCGAAGAAGATTTCATGCGGCTTCTTCACGAGGGCGTGATCGTGCGGCCGATGAAGCTTTACGGCTTTCCTACCTCCCTGCGCGTCACGGTGGGAAGGCACCAAGAAAACCAGCAGTTCCTCGAAGCCTTGCAACGCGTGGCTGCCTCTTCCCTCAAGGCAGCGAGGTTATAACCATGGCCGCCCACCCTCCTTCGTCTTCGATCTCTCACGGAGGGCGCTTCAGCAATCTGCGGTTCGGTATGCCAGATCCCATCCTCGATATCCTCGAAAAATGTAAGACCCTCGCCGTGGTCGGCCTTTCTTCCAAGCCCTCGCGGCCAAGCTACGGCGTGGCCGCCTATATGAAGGCCTACGGCTACCGCATTATCCCTGTGAATCCCAACGAGCAATCCGTCTTCGGAGAGAAGGCTTACCCGACCCTCGATGACGTCCCCGATGCTTTCGAAGTCGTGGTGATCTTCCGCCGCTCAGAATTCGTGCCCGAAGTCGTCGCGGCCGCCATCCGCAAGCACGCCACAGTGGTCTGGATGCAAGAAGGGGTCATCCACGAAGAGGCCGCCGCCGGCGCGCGCGCCGCCGGACTGTTTGTGGTTCAGGACCGCTGCATCCTGAAAGAACACGCCAAGCGGTTTGTGACGGATGGGATTTGAACTCGAGTTCCCTCAAGATGGGAAGCACCTTTCCTTTGCGGCGACTTCGTATCCTTATTCATGAGGAATTTCACATTGGAGATCTCAAGAGCCCATGCCTCAGCAAAACAACAATGTGATTCGCGGTGAATGTGCATGAAGTACGACCGCTTCGAAGAGCTGCCCGTCTGGAAAGCCGCCATCGAATTGGCGGTCCAAATCCATGGCATGACGGCCAAAGTCCCATTCAGGGGGCGGTTCAGTTTGCGCGATCAGATTGAGCGCGCCGCCGTTTCCGTTTCGAACAACATTGCGGAAGGATTCGAGCGAGGGACCACCCAGGAGTTGCTTACTTTCCTCTACATTGCTCGCGGGTCCGCCGGCGAAGTCCGCTCAATGCTCTGCCTGCTGGAGGGACTCCCCGGCTTCTCGGATCTGAAATCTGAGATTTCAAATTTGAAATCCCTCGCCGAAGGCATTTCACGCCAATTGCGCGCCTGGGCTGATTCCTTGCAGAGCTCCCAAATCAAAGGGCAGCGTTATCTGACCGAGAAAACACGCCACCTTGAGAAAGCCGCCCGCGAGCGCAAAGAGTTCCTCGAACAGCTTCGCCAAATCAGAGAGCAGAATAAGCCAGACTCAGCGAACAGCGGGAAAAACGGAAAAGAATAGCGCCCCTTTCCACCAGCCTCCTTTGCTCGACCAGCCGTGCGGACGGAAAGCGCATAGTGTCACCGTTGCGCGTATTTCTTTTTCCATTCCGCGATGGCCGCCAGCTTCTCTTTCAATCTCTTCTCAAATCCCTGGTCGGTGGGGCGATAGTAGCGGCGCTCTTTGAGGTTGTCAGGCAGGCATTGCATGTCGGTGAGTCGCTCGGGAGCGTTGTGGGCGTATTGGTAGCCCTTGCCGTACCCCTGGTTGGCCATCAAGCCGGTTACGGGGTTGCGCAGGTGGAGTGGCACGGGTTCGGCCAGGGCCTTTTGCGCGTCTTGCGCGACTTCGCCATAGCCAACGTAGAGCGCATTCGACTTGGGAGCCAGTGAAAGGTAGACAGCGGCCTCAGCAAGCGCCAGATTACCTTCCGGCATGCCCAGGAAATGCGCGGCTTGCATGGCAGCGACAGTTACGGCGAGGGCGTTGGGGTCGGCAAGGCCAATGTCTTCCGATGCCATCCGAATCATGCGGCGCGCGATGTAGAGTGGATCTTCGCCGGCCTCGAGCATGCGGCCCAGCCAGTAGAGAGTGGCGTCGGGGTCAGAATTGCGCACGGACTTGTGGAGGGCTGAAATCAGGTTGTAGTGCTCCTCGCCGGCTTTGTCGTAGAGGAGCATCTTGCGCTGGATGGCGTCTTCGAGGATGGCCTCGGTAACGACGGCTCGATGTTCTTCACCTTCGCCCTCCTGTTGGGCGGCGGCGACGGCTACTTCCAGGGTGTTGTAAGCCGCGCGCGCGTCGCCGTTGGAAAACACCGCGATCTGGCGCAGCATCTCTTGCGAGATTTCCACTCTTTCCCTGCCCAAGCCGCGTTTCTCGTCTTTCAAGGCGCGCTCCAGCAGCGTCAAGACCTCGTCGGTGGAGAGCGCTGAAAGCATGTAGACTTTGGCGCGGGAGAGGAGCGCGGAAATGACTTCGAACGAAGGGTTCTCAGTGGTGGCGCCAATCAGCACCACGTCGCCGCGCTCGACGTAAGGGAGAAAGGCGTCCTGCTGCGCCTTGTTGAAGCGATGAATCTCGTCAATGAAAAGGACAGTTCTCCGCCCGTACTGCCGCACTTTTTCCGCCGTGGCCATCACTTCCTTGATTTCTTTTATGCCGGAAAGGACCGCGCTGAAACGCATGAATTCGCTGCGCGTTTTGCGCGCGATGATGGTTGCCAGCGTGGTCTTGCCTGAGCCCGGCGGGCCCCAAAGGATCATCGAGGCAACCTCGTCTCTCTCAATCTGCTTGCGCAGTGGCTTGCCAGGCCCCAGGATGTGAACCTGGCCGACGAATTCCTCGATTATTTCCGGCCGCATGCGGTCGGCAAGGGGCGACGATACACGCTGACCTTCCGGTTTTCGAGGGCGGGAAACATCGTCTTGTGGCGGTTCGAATAGGCCCATAACAATTGGCTCATTGAGTCATTGAATCATTGATTCATTTAACGCCTCAGTGCTCGACAGTTCAACCGAGATCTACGAGGCGAGCGCTGAGAAGGAAATCGAATAGATCCATCTCTCACCTCCCAAAACTCTCGATGCTCTAATCTCCCCATGGCCCGATCAGTCAATACCTAAATCCGCGTTGGCGAGTCACTTCGTAAAGAAAAACGCTGGCAGCGGTCGCCACATTAACCGAATCCATCCCCGGGCGAATGGGAATACTCAAGAGTAGGGAGGCCTCACGGGCAATCTCCGGGGGCAGGCCGGAAGCCTCTCTTCCTACCATGATGGCGAGCGAGCCTCTCAGGTCCGCCTCGTGAAGCGGAGAGGGGCTGTGGCGGTCGGCAGCGATGATGCGAACTTGAGCCGCGCGCAGGCGATCCAGGAGTTCATCGGCTGCGAAGTCCGCCAGGACCGGAAGGCGGAAGATCGCGCCCGCTGAAGACCGCACGGCCTTGGGATTGAAAGGGCAGACGGTTTCCTGGAGCGTGAAGAGGGCCGAAACCCCAAAGGCCGCCGCGCTGCGCATGATGGTGCCCAGATTGCCGGGGTCCTGGACCCCGCAGGCCACTAGCAGTAGCAAATTCTGGCCCCCGAGGATGGTATCCAAATTGTGAGGCGGCAGTTCGACGAGCGCGGCAATTCCCTGGGGGTTCTGCGTCTGCGCCACCTGCTCGAACAGGCGGTCAGGAACCTGCACGGCTTCTGCTTCAGCGGGCAACTTTTCCATAAGCCGCGCAAATTTCGCTAGACCGCTTTCGGCCGCGAGCACGCTATGTATGCGAACTGCCGGAGCGGCTCCGAGGGCTTCCTCCACAAGAAATGGACCTTCGACAGCCAGCCACCCCTCGCGCGTTGTCCCTTTTGCCAAAGCCCGCCGGTAGACCTTCAACATCGAGTTGGTAGGACTACTGATCTGGCGTTTTCTCGCTTGACCCATATTCGTGCCGGATTTGAAAATCCGGTCCCTGCGCCGAAAGCTTAACCCGGCTTGGGACGGAAGTCGAGACCCATGGATTTCACCGCTCTGGAGTGCGGCAGCTTGCTGCCGCTTTCTCCCGCTCCGCGGGACAGCTTGCTGGCCGTGCACTGAAACGCGGTACTTGGACACGTGAGGCGCGAGCAAGCTCGCAGAGAAAAGCGGCAGCAAGCTGCCGCACTCCACAGCCGCTCGTGATAGAATTGCGCCACTCTCAGCAGTATGCTGATCCGAAGTCTCTGGAGGTCGAAAATGCGCAAACTGGGTTTTCTTTTGGCCATTCTGACGTTGTCCGCGTCCACTGTTGCCCAGAATCTAAGTGGATTGTTCCCGGATATTACTCAGCAGCAGAACTATGTGCTGAAGCGCGTCTCCAGCTACGACCGAACTGGCGCCAACGAAGATATGAGGAGGATGGAAGCCGGCGAGACACTGACAGTGTTTGAAGAAGCCGGGCCGGGAGTCATCACTCATCTCTGGTTTACGATTGCGAGCGCAGAAAAATCCCACCTGAAGAAACTTGTCCTCCGCATGTACTGGGACAACGAATCAAGCCCCAGTGTGGAAGCTCCCATCGGTGATTTCTTTGGCCTGGGGTTGGGTGAGTATTTCACCTTCCAGTCATTCCCGCTGGCCGTGGGCTCGAGCAAGGCGCTGAATTCCTACTTTCCGATGCCGTTTCAGAAGATGGGCAAGATCACGATAACGAATGAGGGGAAGTTGCCGGTGGATGCCCTCTACTACAACATCGATTACAGAGCTTACAAGAACCCGCTGCCGGCGGAGTCCCTCTACTTTCACGCTCAGTATCGCCAGTGTGCTCCATGCCAGGGCTGGACCAACCAATGGAGTTCCAATGGCGACAAGCTTGTGGATACGAAACCCAACCTCGACGGGGAGGGAAACTACGTGTGGATGGAAGCCGTTGGCCGCGGCCACTACGTGGGCGTGACCATGTCGGTGTTGCAAAACCAGGACGAGTGGTGGGGCGAGGGTGACGATATGTTTTTCATTGACGGGGAGAAGTTGCCTTCCATCAACGGCACGGGTTCCGAAGACTATTTTCAGGGCGCCTGGGATTTTGGCGACCAGCCATTTTCTTACTTGATGTTCGGCGCTCCGGTGAAGGGCGTGGAGCTGGCGGGAAGCCGATCGTCGGTTTACCGGTTTCACCTCGATTCCCCCATCACCTTTACCAAGTCGCTTCGCGCCACCATCGAGCACGGCCACGCCAACCACCGCTCCGACAATTACTTCTCGGTTGCCTATTGGTACCAAACCGAGCCGCACGCGCCATTCCCCATGCTGCCGACAGTCGAGCAACGCTTGCCGAGACTGTACCCCGTGGGTGGACCGGGCAACGCGGGAAAGTAATAGGCAAGGAGTCAGGAGACAGGAGTCAGAATGCGGAGCCCGACTGGCTTTTGGTCTCAGTTGAGGAGGGGTCCTCGCTGCAAATTAAGGTCGGTCGTCCTCACCCCGAAGCCCTTTTTGCGCCGGCGACCTGTGCTTCGAGCTCGGCCATGTCCAGGACAATGACTTTGCGGCGTTCCAAACGAATGATGCCTCGGTCAACAAAACGCCGGAGGTTGCGGGAAACCAGATCACGGACTGTGCCAATCTCCGCGCCGATCTGCTGGTTGGTTTCTTCCAGGGGAAACTCGAGGCCGCGTCGAGTGCGGACGCCCAACCTCAGAGCGCGGCCACGCAGGAACCGCGCCAGGCGGTGGCTGACCTCTTTGAGCGATAATTCTTCGACAAGGTCCGCAAGGTACCGGAACCTCCACGCCAGAGTGCGGATAACGGCAAGGGCCACTTCCGAATTGCGGCGGCACAAATCCAGGAATTCCTTCTTGGGAAGGAAAAGGAGTGTGGAGTCTTCCACAGCGGCAGCAGAGGCAGGGAAATTGCCACCGTCAAAGATCGAGAGCTCGCCGACGGTGGATCCGGCGCGCTCAATCACCAGGACTTGCTCGCGCCCGTTCTCGGCCATCTTGAAAACCTTGATCGCTCCTGATTGTACGACGAGGAGGCCGTCGCATGGATCACCCTCCGCGACCAGCATTTGATCCTTGCCCAGGCGCCGGGCTACACAATGGCAGGCCAAGACCCTGAGTTCATCGGCGGGCAAAACGGCGAAGAACGCCACGCGCCGCAGAGTTTCAACTGGATCGAGAACTGCCATCCCAACAGCTTATCAGACACCTTGTCCTTGGGCACGACTTAAGTCATCGCACCCCCAGAGGCGCCAAAATAATCTATAGCAAGATGGGGGCGCAAAGATACGCAAACAGAAATGCCCTCGGGAGGAATCTCGTATGGCCTATGTGATTGCTGAACCCTGCATCAATACCAAGGACACCGCGTGCGTGGACGTCTGCCCGGTTGATTGTATCCACCCCCGCAAGGACGAAGCCAACTTCGCCGACGTTCCGATGCTTTACATCGACCCGGTCGAGTGTATCGATTGCGGGGCTTGCGTGCCGGTTTGTCCTGTTTCCGCCATCTTCCCTCTGGATGACCTGCCGGAGAAATGGAACGCGTTTACCGAGACTAACGCCCAGTATTATAAGAAATAGCTCGAATTCAACCCCAGCGAGGAGCGGCCGGGTTCACCGTGGCCCCGAGTCGAGCAACCGGGGCGCCTCATCGTGGGTCTAGCAATGTTGCTCAGGGCATTCACAATTCTTGCCACTCAGCCCACCTCCTGGGTTGTTCCCGGCGCGACGCTTTGTCTGTGATCTAAGCATAGGATATCAAAAGGGTTCACGAGGGTTGATTGACTTTGAGGTTGACCCTGGTAAGGCCTTGCCGTTAAAATTCGGGTCAGGCAAGAGGGAGAGGACGGACTGACTTATCGAATCTAGGATGGGGGAGACATTTTCGGAAAAGGCAAAGCTCTTGTGGAGCCTGAGCGCCGTTGCCCTTTTTTTAAGTTGCGGAGCTGAAAAGCGATCCACGGTTGCTCAAGTGCCAGCCGTCACTCCGGCCGTTCGGCCTTTACCGCTCAAGCCTCCTGTAGCGGTGCCGGATCATCCGCCCGCGCCGGGCCCCGACGCTGCCGATGTCCTCGTTTCACAAGTTGAAGCGCTCTACAAATCCGGCATGGCCGATTATCGCTCCGGAAACCTGGAAGGAGCTAAGGAACAATTTGATCAGGCGGTGGAGAAGTTGCTGGAGTCGAAACTCGACGTTCAGGGCGACGATCGCCTTAGTGGCGAGTTTGACAAATTGGTAGAGGACGTCTACGCTGCCGAGGCAGCGGCTCTGGAACGTGGCGACACCTTGAGTCCACATAATTATGTCCCTTCGCCGCTCGAATCATTCTCCGGGCTAACCTTCCCCGTTGATCCAAGAATCAAGCAGCAAGCCCAGCAGGAACTGAAAGCGGTCCGGTCTGACCTGCCGCTGGTTTCCAACGATTACGTTGACGGTGTTTTGACTTATTTCCAGAACCGGGGCCGGGGCTACATCACTACAGCTCTGAAGCGACTGGGAATATATCAGCCGATCATCTCCGACACGCTGCGCAAGGAGGGGATTCCTCAGGACCTTATCTACCTTGCCGCCCTGGAGAGCGCGTTTAATCCTTACGCCTTGTCGCACTCGGGCGCAAAAGGCATCTGGCAGTTCATGCTCGGAACGGGCATGCTCTGTGGGTTGAAGAAGGACCGCTGGGTGGACGAGCGTGAAGATCCGGTGAAGTCCACGCAGGCTGCGGCCCGCCATCTTAAGGATCTGTATCAGACGTTTGGAGACTGGTCCCTTGCCATGGCGGCATACGACAGCGGCCCCTTGACGGTGCAGGGAGCCGTGGAGAAGACGGGCTACGCTGATTATTGGACCTTGCGAAGGCTACACGCCCTTCCGACTGAGACGGAAGACTACGTGCCGATTTTCATGGCCACCCTGATGATCGCGAAGGACCCGAAAGCCTATGGCTTCGATGTTCAGCCGGACCCGCCTCTTTCCGCCGACCCGGTGGTAGTAAGCACGCCCACGGACCTGCGCCTGGTGGCTCAACTTATCGACAGGCCCGTCGAAGAGTTGACCCGGCTGAATCCCAGTCTACTTCGATGGACGACCCCGCCCAACAACCCTCAATTCACTTTAAACATTCCCAAGGGAACTAAGGAGCAGTTTGAGCAAAGGGTGGCGGCAATTCCGGCGGATAAGAGAATCTGGTGGAGAGCCTACAAGGTGGAGGAAGGCGAGACCCTTTCGAGTATTGCCAAGAAGCTCCACGTCTCACCGGTGGCCTTGCGGGAAGTGAACCGGCTGGACAACGAATCGGCGTTGCAACAGGGTACCCACTTGGTGGTCCCTCTGGCCCCCGGCAAGGAATCATCTCTGGCGCGAGTCCACGAAAGGGGGCCGCGCTACGCGGTCAGGTATCGCGTTCGAGCCGGTGATACTCTGGAGTTCATCGCCGACCGCTATGATGTGACTCCTTACCAGATCCGCCGCTGGAACAACTTGAAAACCTCCCAATTGACTCCAGGAAAGCCTCTTCGCATCTATGTGGCGGGAGGAAGCCGGAGCGCGTCCGGCAAGTCTCATTCCAAGGGGCGGAAGAATCCCGTGCCGGCTGGCAAGGGAACTAGCCCAACAAAGGCGGCCTCCGGGACCGGAAAAGCGGTGGCCACACCCAAGGCCACCACCTGACAACTTGCAGAGGGGCGTTAGGACTCTTTTCTGCCGGAATCAACGATTGCACTTGACACAGCGATTGGTGTGTTATACATCTGCCTCCAGCGACGAAGTTAAGAGGTTTGCACCTGCCGCCCAGGCGAAAGCTCGGCTTTCTTGGGTGAGTCACGATAATGATGGGGGGAGGGATTCATGGATTTCGATAAAGACAATAAACCGGGTGATGAGCTTGAGGATTATGGAGACGAGCTCTCCTCCGATTACAAGGAAGAAGCGGAGGAAAGGTTGGGCGAGGAAGGCGAGGAACTTGAGGAGGAGGTTTCTTACAAAGTTGAGGAGACTGTAACTGCCGAAAAGGCTCCGACAGTTCCGGCCGCCGCAAAGACTGCCGAACCGGCCCCGGCTCCCGCGCCTGCTCCGGTGGCGCGCAAGAAGGTCGCGAAGGCGAAACCAAAGCCGAAAAAACGGCCCGCAAAGAAGCCCGTGAAGAAAGCGGCAAAGAAAGCCGCGAAGAAACCCGCGAAGAAAGCGGCGAAAAAAGCCGCGAAGCCTGCCAAGCCAGCTAAGAAGCCGGTGGCCAAGAAAAAGCGCCGAGCGCGGTAGCTGGACCAGGCTCCGAAGACCCGCAGGAGGGTTTGTATCCTCGCCCCAAGTGTGGGCGAGGATGAGCGCAGGGATGGTGTGTCTGGCCTCCCAGTATAAGCCCTATGGCCGGCGCCCGCGGTCAGGCAGCGTGGATGGTTCCGCAGTCCCAACCAAACCGTGAGTCCTCAGGCCTGAGTGCTCAGGCGCTCTGCGCTAAAGTTCTCGCCCGCGAGGTCATCCGGCGTATGCGCGGCGCCTCGCAGCCCTACCTGCTGCGTTGTGCGGACGATTCCAGTTACGTTGTTAAGTTTCAGAACAACCCCCAACACGTACGCGTCTTGGCCAACGAAATGCTGGCGGGTCGTTTGGCAATGCTCATTGGCCTCCCGGTCGCAACCCCGGCCTTCGTCGAAGTTTCCCCCGGTCTTATCCATGGACCACCCCCTCTTGAACTTGAAATCGGCCCCCGCCGCGTGCTTTGCTTGGCGGGCCTGCATTTTGGCTCGCGCTTCCCGGGGGTTCCCAACCAAACGCTGGTGGTGGATTTTCTGCCGGATCGTCTGCTGCGCAACGTCAGGAACTTAGCCTCCGTATTCTTGGGGGGATTCGTTTTTGACAAGTGGACTTGTAACTGTGACGGCCGCCAAGTCATTTTCTTTCGCTCCGTGGACGAGCAAGGCCCGGCGTATTCAGCCTTGCTCATCGATCAGGGCTTTTGTTTTAATGATGGCGAGTGGAGCTTTCCGGATAGCCCTATCCGTGGCCTTTATCCACGCCGCCTGGTTTATGAGAAGGTCGAGGGTTTCAAGTCGTTTGAACCCTTTCTCTCCAGGATAGAGAACCTGGATCGTTCTCAGATCGAAGAATGTGTCAGTCCAATGCCTGATGAGTGGTGCGGGCCCGACCCCGCTCAGTTGACACGGCTTGTGGAAACATTGCACGAGCGGCGCAGAAGACTTCGGCAGGCGATCGTTGACGCAAAGAATAGTTCCCTGCGACCGTTCCCTAATTGGGCATGAGGCTGGAGTGGTTGGTCAATCGAGACAGGACCTATGGTGGAAGATAGCGAGTTAAAGCAGTGCTCATACTTCCTGGTGCGCTACGTCCCGGACGTGGTGAAGCAGGAGTTCATCAACATCGGGCTGCTCCTCTTTTGCCCTGCCGAGCAGTTCCTGGATTGCTTGTTCAGCGACGATTTCCGCCGTATCACCCGTTTCCACGCCCAGGCAGATACCCAGTTCCTCAAGGAACTGCAACCCCACTTCGAGCAACAGATCGCACAGCACGAAGAGGATCTTGAGGGGTACATCCGCGAGATGCAGCAGTCCTATTCCAACCTCATTCAGTTGTCACCAGCCCGGAGTTGCTTGACCGCCGACCTAAGCGCCCAACTTCAGGACCTTTTCGAACGGCACGTGGGTGCGCCTCTTACTGGTCCCACAAAGCAAGATACCAGGATGCGCATCAAGCAACGCATGACGGAAGCCCTGCGCCGATGCGATGTGTTTGAGCACAACTTATTTAGAAAACGCATCCCCGCCTCACCATGGACCGGGGCTGGCGACCCGTTTGTTTTCGACTTTGGGTACAAGCCCCTCGAACAAGCGGGCAAGCCCAATGGCCGCCTGAAGCTGATCCACACGCTTTCCCTTCAGAGGGACGATGAACTTGCCAAGGCACTCATGTGGACCTTCGATAGAGTCCTTGAGAAAGAACCTTCCGACCTGACGGTCGGGCACGAAGATAACCCTGACCCAAGCAATCCTGTCGTTCGCTTCTCACAGGGCATTCTTCAGCACGAGCGTGTCCGCTTGGTGCCCGTTTCAGGCTTCGATGGATACGCTCAGTCTATCCGCGCAGAACTCTTGATGTAAAACGACCGCCATTCCAGATTTGGACGCGCAGCGTGTGAATCGCTGGGCACCATGAGTCTGCATCTCAAAGTCGATTGTTACTCAGGCTACAAGGCGGATGAACGGCCCCTCCGTTTCAGCTTCGCAGACAAGCCCGGTGGACAGGTAATCGAAGTAAAAGAGGTCCTGGATCAGTGGTATGGCATTGGCTACCACTGTTTCAAGGTTTTGGCAAACGACGGCAACTTCTACATTCTTCGCCATCAACAGACGGAGGATAGCTGGCTGCTTGACTCCTTCCGGCGGGGCGCGGCCAAGACTTCGGAATAAGAACCGTCAGCCACATTTGGGTGGTGAGGCAGTTTGGTGGTTCGGGCGGCTGCTCGTAGCCCCCCTGGTGGGTGCCCGCGGTGGATGCGCAGCCGCCGAGGCGGCCCGCCCCTGCAGAAAATTCAAGCGCCGTTCCACGCGTCCCGGCCGTTTTGGGAAGCCGCGCTGACATCAAACTGAGCCACTCCAAACAAGCCAGGGTCGCGTCAAAGTCCCCGAAGGGTAACATCCCAAAGCGGCTCTGCCGCGACCCTGCCACACAATCGCGCGTTCATGACAATCCCGCAGAGAAGTGATTAAATAGACTGGTTTGATTGCGGCGGCAGTTTCCTCGTTCCGCCGAAGGGTTGAAGGGATATGCACAAGGGTGAAAGTGTGATCTCTTTCGCGCTTGCCGTGGTCGTGGTTCTGACCTTTGTGGCGATCCAGCGACAGTGGAATCCGGCCAGCCTGAAGGAGGTGGCATCTTCAGCCGAGGATTTCATCCTCACCAGCACAGGAATACGCGGGCAAGTACCGGATTTGGTTGGATACGAGAGATTGAAAACCTATCGACTGGAGAGCTATCGCGCCGCCCTATACCGGCGGAGCCCCGCTTCACTGGTTTTCGCTCCTGGCCGGTTTGTCGTTTACGACCGGAATAACCAACCGGCCTTTAAGCTGGAGACCCTGGAAGGATCAAGAGACCCCTGGACGACTCTTTACGACTTCAACGGGCGCCATGGGCTTCCCCTCGCAGGCAGCCGTAGCCACCCCGAATACACCAAGAGCCTGACCGGGGATGGTGTGCTGGACGTTGTGGTAGGCCAGTATTCGGGCGGGGACCACTGCTGCACCGTGGCCACCATCATCGAATTAGGCAAAGAAGCTGTGGCAGTCCTGGGTCGAATCGATGGCTTGGATGGCTTACCTTTCGAGGGCTTGGAAATCCGCAACATCCATAAAGATAAGAGTTGGGAATGTGTGGTCCACCGTCCCTACATGACAAGCTGTGGCGACCACTCAGATGCGGCCGACGTGCTCTCGATCTACGCATCCACCAACGGCCAATACGTTGACCAAACAAACCAGTATGCGGACTACCTCACCGGCATCCTGCACCAAAACCTTACCAAGTGGCGTCAGGAAAAGAGCCCCTCGCTTCGACTCTCGCAAACTCTGGCCGCCGAATTCGCGCAGCTAGGCCAAAAGGATGAAGGAAAGCGTTTTTTTGCGACGAACTTTAATCTATTCCTGCCCAATCTTCAACAGAGGAATATCGATCCGAACGTTTGCCTGGACGACTTGGAGAACCTGATTGATCGCCTGCCCAGCATTCAGCTTGCAACCACCCCAACCACCAACCCCACGCCGCAGCGCAAGTAATTAAAGGCAGTTCACAGTCAACAGTCGACCCGCAACGGGGGGGGCAGTCAGTTGTCCGTGGTCCGTGGTCAGTTGAAAGAACGGGGCTGGCAGCAATTCTGAGTTGCCCCAGCGCCCCGTCCCCAGCCCCTGTCACCTGAAACCTGGCACCTGACACCTGTTCTTACAGTGCGGGCTCGTCCCAATTTTCGAGCGTCTGCTTAATGTGGCCCAGGAACTTCTCGGCCACAGCTCCATCGATGACCCGGTGATCGTAGGAGAGCGAGAGGTAGGCCATCGATCGGATGGCGATAGCATCGTCGCGCACCACCGGGCGTTTTTCGATAGCACCCACACCCAGGATGGCCACCTGAGGCTGGTTGATGATCGGCAAGCCGAAAAGACCTCCGAAACTCCCAGGATTGGTGATGGTGAAAGTCCCTCCCTGTACATCCTCGACGCTCAAGCGCTTGTTTCGAGCCCGCTCCGCAAGATCCTGAACCGCCTGCGCGATGCCCAGGAAGTTCTTTTCATCCGCCCGCTTGATGACCGGCACGATAAGCCCGGTCTCGAGCGCCACCGCAATCCCCACATTAACGTTCCGCTTGTAAATGAGGTTCGTGCCGTCTACCGAGGAATTGATAACAGGGATTTGTTTGATCGCTTCCACCGCAGCTCGAACGAAGAAGGGTGTGTAAGTCAGCTTGAAGCCGTATCGGCGCTCAAACTCATCACGCTGTCGCTCCCGTGCCTCCACCACTTTGCTCATTTCGACTTCGAATACGGTGTAGACATGGGCCGAAGTCCTCTTGCTCGTCACCATGTGCTCGGCGATTTGCCGGCGCATGGGGGTCATGGGAACAACTTGCGTCGGCCCGGCGAGAGTCGAGGGCGAAGGTGTCGGCTGAACCGTCGCGGGCGGGGGCTGCACCAAAGGCTCCCGAGCCGCGGCGATTCTGCTTGCGGCGGCCGACTGGCGCTGTTCCACATAAGCCAGGATATCTTTCTTGCTGATCCTGCCACCTAGACCGGTACCCCGTACCTGCGTGAGGTCAACGTGGTAGTCATGAGCGATACGCCGGACGAGCGGCGACGACCTTGCCTCCGCGGGAGCAGTGGGGGCAGTCGGACCGCCAGCCGCGGTTGGAACGCTCGCGGTCGCTGCCGGCGCTTGCGGTAGGGCCGCAGCCGGAGCTGGAGGCGCTGTGACCTCCGCGCCTGCCTCAGCAGCGGGTGCGGCCACGGCAGCGCCTTCGCCATCGATCACGGCCACAACCGTATTCACCGCCACCGTCTCGTTTTCCTTCACCAGGATTTGGCTTAGGATCCCAGCCGCCGGGGAAGGTATTTCCGCATCCACTTTGTCGGTCGAAATCTCAAACAGAGGCTCGTCCCGGCCTACATGCTCGCCGGCCTTCCTCAGCCATTTGGTAATCGTCCCCTCGGCAACACTCTCACCCATCTGGGGCATGATGACATTCGTGGGCATAGCAACCTCAAATCTATTGATTCATTGTCTCATTGAGTCATTGATTCATTGAACAGACGAAGCGCGCGATTGCGTCGAAACGCTGACCAGCCATCGCCAACGCTCTCGCTCCTCTGACTCGGTGCCGTGTACGACTGATGGGCAGATGAATCAATGGTTCAATGAATCAATGAGCCAATGGATCAATGATTCAATTCTTTTAGAACTCCGCCAGCTTCCTTGCGGCCTCGACCACCTTCCGGGCGTTCGGCAGAAAGTATTCTTCAAGGGGTGGCGAGAAGGGGACAGGCGTGTCCGGAGCGGTAATCCGCATGATGGGCCCGTCTAAATCCTCGAAAGCCTTCTCGGCAATCAGCGCTGCCAACTCGCCTGCCATGCCGCCCGTACGCGTGTCCTCATGGAGCAGGATGACCTTGTTGCATTTTCGTACGCTCGCCAACACCGCTTCTTCATCGTAGGGCAGCAACGTACGCAGGTCAACCACCTCCAGGGAGAGGCCATCTTTTTCCAGTTCCCGCGCCGCCTCGAGGGCGGCCCAGACCATAGCGCCGTACGTGATGACCACCATGTCGTTCCCTTCGCGCCGTACCGCAGCCTTGCCGAGGGGAATTACGTAATCCCCTTCAGGGACCTCTTCCTTGATTCGCCGGTAGAGAAACTTGTGTTCGTAGAAGATCACCGGATTGTCGTCGCGGATGGCCGCTTTGATCAAACCTTTGGCGTCATAAGCTGTTGCCGGCATCACCACTTTCAGCCCCGGAGTGTGGACAAACCACATTTCGTTCGACTGGGAATGGTAGGGACCTCCGTGTACTCCTGCTCCGCACGGCCCCCGGATCACCATCGGCACTGCCGGCCCCCACCGGTAATGCATCTTGGCCGCCATATTCACGATCTGGTCAAAGCCACAGGCAATGAAATCCATGAACTGCATCTCGGCCACAGGGCGCATGCCCATCAACGCGGCGCCGACTGCCGCGCCCACAATGGCCGACTCGGAAATGGGCGTGTCGATCACGCGCTCCTCGCCGAATTTCTCCAGCATCCCGGCGGTGACCTTGAACGCGCCGCCGTAAGCACCAATGTCTTCTCCCAGCAAGAACACGGAAGGATCGCGTTCCATCTCCTCCCAGATACCCTGGCGAATAGCCTCAAGATAGGTTAGAACCGGCATCTAAGAACCTCGTGCACGCGACTCGAACAGCCAATACCGAAATTCGAATTTGGAAATTCGAAACTCGATTTAGACGAGCGTCATCTGACCTTCACCGTATGTTAACAGTCACCTTGTATGACCAACCACCGAACTCACACTACCGGCTTCGGACTTCTGACTCCTGATTCCTGAATCCTGACTGCTGAATCCTGAATCCTGCTTTTCTTCCACCAACAATCCGACTCACAGTACACACCTTCCAATGCTGTTTCGCCTTTGGGCAGCGCTCGCGCCTCAGCGTCGGCGACGGCTGCGTCGATCTCCTTCTGGATGCGGTGATCGAGATCGTCAATCTGCTGTCTTGTCAGGATCTCTTGAGTGAGCAGATATTTTTCAAGTCTCTGGATGGGATCTTTCTTTGCCCACTCCTGCAACAGTCGATCATGAACATATTCCGCAGCGTCGTGAGCCGAATGTCCTGCCATGCGAAAAGTCATGCACTCCAGGAAGCTCGGCCCATGTCCTTCGCGAGCGCGAGCAACCGCCTCTCCCACAGCGCGATAAACAACCAGGACATCGTTTCCGTCGATGGTTTTGCCCGGCATGCCGTAGGCGGGACCCCGAACCGATAGGTTTCTTACCGCGAACTGCTTTTCAACGGGCGTGGAGAAAGCATACCCATTGTTGTTGCAGATGAAAACCACGGGAAGCTTCATGACCCCGGCCATGTTCATCGCCTCATGAACCTGTCCCACGCTGGTCGTGCCCTCACCCAGGTGTACCAGAGCTACATTGGCGTTTCCGCGCCGTTTTAACACCATACCGACCCCGCAAGCCACAGGACAGGTTCCGCCCAGCGGAGAAATGATTGGGATGACGCCGCGCTTCATATCCCCGATGTGCAAGGTGTTATCCCGCCCGCGCGTGGGAGTATCGGCTCGAGCCATCCAGTTTGCGAAAATATCTGCAAGTGAAAAACCGCGAATCAGGAAGGAAGAAAAATCCCGGTGACTGGGCAGGACCACATCTCCCTCCATCAACTGCAAGGCTGAGCCGACACCAATGGCTTCCTGCCCGCGCCCGATGTAGACCCCTCCCACAATCTTTCCCTGGGGATACAGGACGCGTTCAATCCTCCGCTCCGCCTCGCGCGTGAGCTTCAGGTAATACAGCATGCGCCGCAACACGCCGGGACTTTGGGTACCAAACCTATATTGTTTCATTCCCGCTTCGTCTATAGACACGAACGGCCCCTATGGAAACTCCGATTCGCGTGAATAGGGTACCGCAGTCGGCTGCCCCGAAGGGGCGAACCGTGAGTAGTCCCGCGCCTGCGGGATGCAACCCACGGAAAGAAAGTAAAGAAACCGCGCCGGCCCTGAAAGGGCCGGACTGGAGCCCCCTTCACAACATGTACCGCTCGTCGAATTCAATCCCCGCCTCCTCCAGCAACTTGCGGTATTCCTCCACAAAGGTCGTCCGGCGGTGATGTTCTTCTTGCCCCTTGATGTATTCGATCAAGCAATCAATTTCCCGCCTCGAATGCGTAAACGCGCCATAGCCATCCTGCCAGTGCGAGAACGCGCGGAAGACACCTTCCTTCTTGATCCACAGCGATGAGCCCGTTTTGACATCCTTTACGAGATCCGCCAGGCTGACCGACGGATGGAAGCTGGTCAGAATGTGCAAGTGGTCCTCCGTCCCGTTGATTCGATATAAGTAGCTCTCTCGGTTCTTCAAGATACCCCAGATGTACCGGAAAAGGTCTTCGCGACGGTTTGCCTGGAGGGTGGGCTGGCGACCCTTGGTGGAGAAGACGACGTGATAGCAAATCTGCGTATGCGTTGACATCGGGCAATGCCAACCGCAGGTTGAAACCTGCGGCTACTCACGGGAGGCCCCTTCGGGGCCTTCCGATTCTTGGCCCCTCGAGATTCGTCGCCCCCAGGCATGAGTCATCAAGCCGACCCCGAGACAAGTCGCTTCATTGCGCGCGCCGCCCTGCATTCCGGGGTGCCTCGTGCAGTAGCCCGCTCTCGTCGCCGGATTTGCTGGGCTCTTCCCGCCCACTGCCAACTGCCTTCTGCCAGCTTTCCCCTAGGCCCAGACCGACCGTGCCGCCTCCTCCGGCCGCGGGAAGGGGCTGGCCTCCGCAAAGGCAACGTCTTCGCGGATTTCCTTCTCGATCCGCGCCTCGATCGCGCCCTTTTCCTCGTCAGTCATGAGTTTGTGCTGAGCGAGGTATTTCTCGTAGCAAAGGATCGGGTCCTTCTTTCGCCATTTCTCAAATTCTTCCTCGGGGACGTAGCGCGCGTCGTCGTGCTCCGCGTGGCCCTTCATGCGCATCGTCTTACACTCGATGAGGAAGGGGCCGGCGCCCCCACGCGCCTGTTCCGCTGCCCGGCGAGTGGCTGCATATACCTGCAGGACATCATTACCGTCCACGATGGTGGCAGGAATGGCATACGCTTTGCCGCGTTCGGCAATATCCTGAATGGCCATCTGTTTTCTCGTCGGAGTGGAGTAAGCCCAGCCATTGTTTTCGGCGATGATGAGCAAGGGGAGTTTCAGGACTGCGGCAAAATTCATGCCCTCGTGGCAGGGGCCGGTGCTGGTGGCCCCATCCCCCACATAAGTCACCGCGACGCGCCTTTCTTTGCGGAGTTTGGCAGCAAGCGCAATGCCGGCCATCAAGGGCACGGTCTCGCCCAGCATGCTGATGGGCGCGATGACGCCTCGCGCCACGTCCCCAAAGTGCGTGTTGGCATCGCGCCCCCCCGTCGGGCCATCTTTCCTCGCCATGTATTGCAGGAACAGGTCCCTTGGCCGGTATCCCCGGATGAGCAACGCGCCGACGTTTCGGATCACAGGGCCAATCAAGTCTTGCTTCTCGAGGGCGTATGCAGTTCCTACGGAGATCGCCTCCTGGCCCAGGCCGGAGTACACTCCGCCCACCACTTTGCCCTGCCGGTAAAGGCTCGTGAGCTGCTCGTCCACGCGCCGGTTCAAGCGAAGGTAATAGTAGATCTCATGATGCTGCGAACGATCTAGTTGTTTCACGGCCATTGAAATGTGCAGGCCGAAAGCCGCCGGTCCCAAGTTGCCATGAACAGCGATTTCTAGCAGGATGCTGAAAAAACCGTCTAGTCTGTCATTCTGAGGAGTCCCGATCTGATCGGGACGACGAGGAATCTCGCCCCGATCAGATCGGGGTTTCCAGAGCGAGATTCCTCTCCCGCAGGGCGGGATCGGAATGACAACGTTCACAACGGTTTATCAGCATCCTGCTAGATTCGACCTTCGACCTTCGACTTGCTCTGCGACCTCGACCATTTCTACCTCGAAGACTCTTCCAAAGTGCCGGACTACCCTTCCCGCAACCTCCTCCATCTCCACCCGCCGGCCCAACAGCTTCTGGAGCGATGTCACGCCTTTATCGCGCAGCCCACAAGGAACTATCCAGTCGAAGTAGCTCAGGTCGGTGTTGACATTGAAGGCGAAGCCATGGGAAGTGACCCAGCGAGAAATGTGGACTCCCATGGCTGCCAACTTGTCGTTCCCCACCCAGACTCCCGGGGCGCCGGCAAGACGTTCGGCCTGAATCCCGTACTCCCCTACCACTTCGATTAAGACTTCTTCAAGGCAGCGCATGTACCAGGCGATATCACGCCGGTGTTCCGCAAGGTCAAGGATGGGATAGCCCACCAACTGGCCGGGTCCGTGGTAAGTCACGTCGCCGCCCCGGTCGATCTCGAAGACCTGCGCGCCGCGCGCGGCAAGCTGCTCGGCTGAGATGAGGAGGTTTTCCGTTTTCGCATTGCGCCCTAGCGTGTAAACGTGGGGATGTTCGAGCAGCAGCAGAGTATCAGGAGTGGTCCCCGTCTTGCGCCGCGCCACGAGTTCCCTTTGAAGCCGCAAGCCATCTTCGTAGCCTACCAGACCGAGTTGTTCGAGGTGACAAAGCATGAGCAGCATTCAGCTATCAGCAGTCAGCTATCAGCCCTCAGCCTCCGTTGGCGAGATTCTTGATCTCCGTGGCAAGCTCGACCACCTCAATGGGGCAATCTGGCCAGTCGTGGTAGCGCGAAAAGTGGAATCCATTTGCCGCGAGAGCTTCTGTCCATCCTCCCGCGTAGAACCTTTGGATGTCTGAATACCCCAAACCGGAGCTCCTCTCGAACTCCCGAACGGACGGCCTTGCCCCTTCTTATCTTCAACCACCCTCTTGATAGCCTCATCAACACGGCTTTTGTCCGGCGGTGATTCGCTTATGTGTTCCTGCGGTTCTAGCTGACCGCTGACTGCTGATAGCTGACAGCTTCCCTAAATGTGAATCGCCCAATCCACCGCCGCGTGACCCGCTTCCATCATCGCCTCGGAAAGAGTGGGGTGCGGGTGGATGGTATGCGACAGGTCAAGTGCCGTGCCCTCCAGACGCAAGGCCACGGTGGCTTCGGCCACGAGCTCCGTCACCCTTGGCCCGATCATATGGACGCCGAGTATCTCTCCATACTTTTCGTCGCACACCATCTTCACAAAGCCCTCACGGGCGCCCAGGATGCCAGCCTTACTGTTGCCTCCGAAGGGGAACTTTCCCACGCGAACCTTATGGCCCGCTTCGCGCGCCTGGCGTTCCGTGAGTCCCACACTGCTGATCTCAGGCTCACAATAGGTGCAATTCGGGACCTGTGTGTAGTTTATGGGCTCCACCGGCTTCCCCGCCGCGTGTGTAACCGCAACGATGCCTTCCATCGAGCCCACATGCGCCAGCAGGGGGCTGTTCGCAACGATGTCACCAACGGCGTAGACGCCAGGCTCATCCGTTTGCATGTATTGATCGACCTTCACAAACCCCCGCTCCAACTTGACCCGGGTTTTCTCCAGGCCCACTCCTGAGGTGTTGGGAGAACGTCCCACGGCTACCAACAAGGTTTCAGCTTCAACTGTTTGAGACTTCCCATCTGCTCCGGTATAAGAGATCGCCACTCCGTTTGCCGTTTTGGTGGCCTTCTCAACCTTGGCCTGCGTCTCAATGGCGATGCCCTGCCGGCGGAATGACTTCTCGAGCTCGGCTGAGATTTCTTCATCTTCGAGCGGAACCGCGCGCGGCAACATCTCCAGAATCGTGACTTTCGTCCCGAAGCGGTGGAAGATGGAGGCGAACTCCACGCCCACGGCGCCGGCGCCCATAACCACCATCGATCTGGGGATCGCTTTCAGGGCCAGAATCTCCCTGTTGGTTAGGATGGTTTTCCCGTCCGGCTCGAAGCCTGGAAACGTCTTTGCCTCGGACCCGGTGGCAAGAACAATTTTCGCAGCCTGGATTTCTCGTGTCTGCCCCTTTGCGTCCGTTACCGTCATCCGGCCCGGCCCAGCCAAGCGGCCGTGTCCTCGCATACTTTCCACTTTGTTCTTCTTGAAAAGAAACTCGATTCCCTTCACGAGTTTGGTGACCACCTTGGCTTTGCGGGCCTGGATTGCCGCCCAGTCAATGGAGAATTCCTTGCAGACGATTCCGTATTCCTTGGCATTCTTGAAATAGTCGTAGATCTCTGCGTTCAATAGAAGGGCTTTCGTCGGAATGCAGCCCACGTGCAGGCACGTCCCGCCGAACTTGTCATCTTTCTCGACTATCAATGTCTTGAGCCCTAATTGCCCGGCTCGAATCGCAGCGACGTACCCGCCGGGCCCACTCCCGATAATCACAATGTCGTACTTTGGAGTCTCAGCCAAATCCGCACCTCCATTCAGCAGGATTCAGGAGTCAGGATTCAGGAAGGCCCGCTTTTGGCTTTTCCCTGATTCCTGAATCCTGAATCCCGAATCCTGCTCTTCCCTGAACGTTCGAATCCGCAAATCGTCATCTTACATTACGAGAATTGGGGATACAAGCAGGCGCGGCGGCTGGCAACCGCTGGCTGGGGTCAGTCAGCTGATTGTTTCATTGATCCATTGAGTCATTGCATCATTGAAAAGCGGCACCGGAATGGTTCTTCCAATGGATCAATGGCTCAATGAATCAATGATCAGATCCCTTTTGGGTCCAAGCAACTTACTCGACCCCAGCCTCGGCGTGTTGAACTAACTCCTTTGTCTTCATAGACATTCCCGCTTTCAACGCCTAACTCTATGTGTTTTCAACAACATTCCCGCTTCACCCCCGACTTTTCCACAGCGCTCCTTTGTTTTCAATAACATTCCCGCGTTGTTCGTTCAATTTTTGAAGTTACTACATCTGCGCACGGCCAGTGTCCCTAGACGGAATGTCGATCCCCAGGACCTTGCCGATGTGCGCCATCCGGGTGTCCTCGTCTTGGGCGCTGGCGGTAGCCCGCGTGTTTCCGGCGGGGAATTCTTTCCCCAGGTCCGGCAGTATCCTCGCTTCGCGGGCAATAGCCCGGTCAAGCGCGCCCGCGTGGCGTAAAATCCCAGTGCAAACCTCCCCCACAGGGGGGAGGCAGGCGTCCCGTTCCGAAACGGCTCCGGTTCTCACGTTGATAGGCTACAACACCGCAGGGATGTTGTCAAGAGACAAGATGTCACATGTGTAGCCCAGGGCGGATCACGCCACTTTCGAAGCACGCTCCGAATTGACGGGGCTGGTTTTGGATGCTAAAACTACATGGTTAGCCATATCCTTCAGAGGGATTGCTGCTATGAAAGGAGTAAGGTCTATGCGCCGTCGTGACTTCCTAAAGAAGGGAACCGAGGCTGCGGGGTTGGCAGCTCCGCACAAAACCCTGACGCCGCAGGCGAGTTCGGGAGAAGCGAGGAAGCTCGCACCCATAGCCAAGCGCCCGCTCGGGAAGACCGGCGAGCGCCTCTCCATCATAGGCTTGGGTGGCATTGTGGTCATGAAAATGAAGCAGTCTCGGGCGAACAACCTTGTCGCGGAAGCCTTCGACCGTGGCATCAATTACTTTGATGTAGCGCCCTTTTACGGAGACGCACAACAACGTTTGGGACCGGCTTTGCAACCCTACCGAAAGCGCTCCTTCCTCGCCTGCAAGACTGACGAGCGGACCAAGAGCGGCTCTCAACAGGAACTCGATGAATCACTGCGTCTCCTGCGGACCGACCACTTTGACCTCTACCAGTTTCATTACTTGACCACCATGGACGATGTCGAAACAGTTTTTGGGCCTGCCGGCGCCATGGAAACCTTCCAAGCTGCGAAGAAGGCGGGCAAGGTGCGCTTTCTCGGATTCTCTGCTCACTCGGTGGAAGCAGCTCTCGCGGCCATGGACCGGTACGAATTTGATACGATCCTCTTCCCGATTAACTTTGTCCTATTCTCACAAGCCAACTTTGGGCCACAGGTGCTCGAAAAGGCGCGAAAAAAGGGAATGGGAATCCTGGCGCTGAAAGAGATGGCGAAAACCCCATGGCCAAAAGCTATGAAGGAGAGTAAGCGGCCTAATCCCAAGTGCTGGTATCAGCCTGCGGCGCTTCCTGAAGAAGCCTCGCTCGGCCTCCGATGGACTTTATCGAAACCGATCACGGCCGCAGTTCCCCCCGGCGACGAGAAATACTTCCGCGTCGCTATGGACGTGGGGCAGAGTTTCATGCCCATTAGCCCGGATGAGGAGCGCTTGCTCATGGCGCGCGCCACAGGAGTTGAACCGATCTTTCACCTCGGCAATGCGTAGCTTTGGCTGCAAACGGGAAATCCTACGTTGGGCAGTAGCTAGTATGGGAGTGAGTGGTGATATACTTACAAAAGAGGGGCGACTCATGAGCAAGGTGAAGGACCTTGAAAGCCAGATCCAGGAGCTCTCTCCCGAGGAGCTGACGGCACTCCGCGAGTGGTTCACAACCTATGACGCGGGCACCTGGGACCAAGAGTTTGAGGCTGACGTAAAGAGTGGGAAACTCGACGCCATGGCGGAACGTGCGCTACGCGACCACAACGCCGGGCGCTCTACAAAGCTGTGAACCACCACGCCTCTCCGGACTTCTGGGCGTGCTATCGAGCGCTCCCTGCCTCTGTCCCAAAAAAAACTCCACGCCTATCGCAGGTGGCTGAGGGGAAGGCGCTGATGAAACGAAATCGATTTCCGGCCGGCTGGGACGAAGCCCGGGTTCAGAGCGTCCTGGAACATTACGAGCAACAGACTGAGGATGAGGCGCTCGCAGAAGACGAAGCTGCATTCCGGTTGCGGGGCCAGACTGTGGTCGTCGTACCCAAACGCCTGGTACCTGAAGTTACTCGCCTCATCGAACTGCGACGCTCCTCCCAGCAAATTAGTCCGAAGCGGCCGAACAGAACATCGAAGCCCGCCCCACTCCGGGCCCGCAGCAGCAGAACGCCGGGCCGATACAGACCCTAAAATGAAGGGAATTATATACTTGATTCCTTTATACAATATTGAAATGAGCATTGCCACACGATATGTGTGGCCGAATGGGAAGGAGCACAAAATTGGCTTATTTTGTTTGGACGAAGATGCACGTGGAATCTGGTCTCCCTCTCCCGCAAACCCTTTTCTTCAAGGAAATGGAGAGGCAAGCCGGTGACGGTGTGTTTTGGTGGGGTGTTGGGAGCCCGGTGGACAAGAATTTCGTTCGCCAAGCCGCTAGTAAGGCTGGCGGCTCGCTGCCGGTTCTATTCTCGCTGATGGTAGCGCCGCCGCAACGAATAGATATCCGTCCCGATCATGTGAGCCTGTGGACCCAATGGGAGGATTCTGACGGGAAGCCCCACGACCTTCCTCCCCATGTCATGGAATTTAGCGGGGGCAAAAAGCAAAAGAACTCCCACTACGCTCTCGTTTGCCGTTCGCCTGTACCACTCGCACTTGGCAGCCTTCTCTTCAATCCGTCGTGCTGCAAAACTCACCTCGGAAATCCTGTGGGCCGGCACATGGTCACCGCGCTATTGCAGGGTGACATGGAAGACAAAGATCATTCCCTAGGTATTTACCATTTCGGAATCCGAGCGACATTAGTGGAGCCCTGGTTCGTGAAGCTGGTCACACCGCGCCTATTGGAACCAACAGAGGTGCAAATGGATGTTTGGAAGTCAGAATGGCGGAAATTTGTTGCCCAATTGAAAATTAGAGATGTAAAACCAAACCCGCTACTGAAAAGGGAGTCAAGTATATAATTCCAAAAATGAATCCTTCACCCACAGACAACCCCCTAAAACTCCGCAGCCGCGACTGGTTTGGGAAAGACGACCGCTGGGGACTGGCGCATCGCGCCTGGCTGCGCGCCGAAGGCTTCAGCGAGCGAGTGTTTGAGGGGAAGCCCGTTATCGGCATCTGCAATTCCTGGAGCGAGCTGAATAACTGCAACGCGCACCTGCGCCAGGTGGCGGAAGCCGTGAAGCGAGGGGTATGGGAAGCAGGCGGATTTCCCCTCGAGTTCTGCACTATATCGCTGGGCGAAATGCTGATGAAGCCGACCACCATGCTCTATCGCAATTTGATGGCGATGGACGTGGAGGAATGCATTCGCGCCTATCCGCTTGACGGGGTGGTGCTACTTTGTGGATGTGACAAGACCACGCCGGCGCAACTGATGGGAGCGGCCAGCGCAAACGTACCAGCGCTCATGGTTCCCGGCGGACCTATGCTGCGCGGTATGTGGCACGGCACGGAACTCGGCTCCGGAACGGATGTACGCCGCTTTTGGGAAGAGGTCCGGGCGGGACGGTTGAGCGAAGAGGAGTGGTGCGAAATCGAGAGTTGCGTCTCGCGCAGCGCAGGGCATTGCACCGTGATGGGCACCGCTTCGACGATGGCCAGCCTCGCCGAGGCTCTGGGGATGACCTTGCCGGGAGCTGCGGATATTCCCGCGGTGGACTCGCGCCGCTTGGCCATCGCCGAACAGAGCGGGCGCCGCATCGTGGGAATCGTGGAGGAAGACCTTCTTCCCTCCCGAATTCTGACGCCCGCCGCCCTCGAGAACGCCATCTGCCTGCTCATGGCCCTCGGAGGCTCCACCAATGCCATCATCCACCTGGTAGCCATCGCAGGGCGTCTGGGCATCGATATGCCGCTTTCGAGGTTTGAGGAGATCTCCCAGACCACACCTGTCATTGCTAATGTGAAGCCTTCGGGAAAATTTCTGATGGAGGATTTTAGTTACGCCGGAGGGGTGCCCGCCGTGATGAAGGAGATCGCTTCACGGCTTCACCTGGAGGCGATCACGGCTACCGGCAAGACACTGGGTGAGAACATTTCCCAATTCGCTTGTTTCAATCGGGAAGTCATCAAGCCACTTAGCCAGCCGCTCTACCCGGAGGGAGGCCTCGTAGTGCTGGGCGGAAACCTCGCCCCGTGCGGCGCCGTTATCAAGCAATCCGCCTCTTCGCCTCATTTGCGCAAGCATAAGGGGAAGGCCGTAGTGTTTGAAAACAACCGGGATTTGTTAGCGCGAATTGACGACCCGGGCCTGAGTGCGGATGAGAACTCGGTCTTGGTCCTGAAAAACGCCGGGCCGAAGGGAGCGCCGGGCATGCCCGAATGGGGCCACTTGCCGATTCCCGCCAAGCTGCTCAAGGCCGGGGTGAAGGACATGGTGCGGCTGAGCGATGCGCGCATCAGCGGCACCAGCTTTGGGACCATCGTCGTCCACATCTCGCCCGAGACAGCCATCGGCGGCGCGCTGGCAATCGTCAAGAACGGTGACGAGATCGAGTTGGATGTGAGCGGAAAGAGACTGGAGCTATTGGTGTCGGAAGCGGAAATCAAAGCGCGCTTGGCCCAATGGACGCGGCCGGCCCCACACTATTCGCGGGGATACGGGAAAATGTACCTCGAGCACATTCTCCAGGCGCACGAGGGTTGCGACTTCGACTTCCTCCGCGGCCGCGACCCTGGTGATGACGACAGTCCGCTGCGAAAGTTCCCCAATCCCGCGCTTTGATTAGATTCTTACCGCCGAACTCTGTGCAGGTTGCCGCACACATTTTTGCGGTATCGCCCTTTTCGACTTTCGACTCTCGACCCTCGACTGCCTCAGACGGGCGGAGAATTTCAAATCCGTTTGGCTAGGACTCAGGTCCCGAATAGGCCGAGGCTCACCGCGGCAGGGAAAAACTGGTGGGCAATTCCTGGGCCGTCCGCGCCTGCAATTTCAATTCATGAGTGGGTTTGCCAAGACTTTAAGTGAGATGGAGCGTAACTTTCTATAGGTTCATATAAGCCTGTGTATTAACTCCGCCGAAAAACAAGTTCCTTCTACAATACCTATTCACACCGCCGCAGATGTGCTACATTGAATCTCTGTTATGGCATCTCAAACATGTCCAAATTGCGGGTCGTCGCGGGTTAACAAATCGCCGAGCGGTCAACACCTCATGTGTCAGGATTGTCAGCGGATCATCATTCAGGACCGGGTCAAGAAGCCCCGTGGTCGAAGGGGTCACGGCAAGCCGCGCCGTTCTGGTCCGGAGACCTGTTCCGAAACGGCAAATTGAAGACCTGCGTTTCCCTTCATTCACCCAGAGAGCCTTGGGCTTCTCCCCTGAGCACCAAAGCCGTTTGACACGCTTCCGTACTAGAATAATGAACGAAATCCGGTTGTGTCCTAATATGGGACGTAGGGCCTGTCCCGCCTTGCGGGACCGGCGTGGGGCGTCCCGTCCCGCCCTGCGGGAGAGGGCGGCCCTACATTCGAATTGGGTCACCACCTGAAATCCTTGTGGGGGATCGATAAACTATGCTCTCACGGAACCTCTTCTTGCTGGTGTTGATTGCAGTACTTCTTTCGACCTGCCGCGCAGCGCTCGGTGATGAGATCTCCATCGAGGGCGCGCCTGCTGATAGCGGTTACAACGTTGGGTCCGTAGCCACGATCCGCGCCACGGTGAAAGGCATAGCGGGTGACGCGCGCCGTTACGCCGTGTTTGCGGAGATTCAGTATGCCGGCACCACCTCCACAACCAGCGTTCAAATGGATCGAGTCGCAGAGCCCCGGCAGAGGGAAGCTCAGTACGAAGTCGGCTGGCCTATTCCCGCTGAAGCCCCCACTGGACTTTACACGGTCGCCGTCCGAGTGCAAGACCGCACGGCCCATCGCACCGTCGCCATCAAGGCTTTGCGCGGCTTCGCGGCGTACAAGAAGCTGGTCCAAATCTCTCACCTGGCCTTGGACAAGACCTTTTACAACCTGGGCGAACCTATTCAATGCGAGGTCACGTTGGAAAACGTGACCGACGCTGAGCTCAAGAACCTGCGCGTCGAGTTCTCGAACGCCGACTATCCCTGGATCTCGCTCTATTCGGGAGAGGCCAGCGCGAATCCTGACCTCGCCCTGAAAGTCTTGCGGGACCACTTGACCTTGGCGGCTCGAGGGACAGCAACAATCCCCATGATGAGCGCGGGGATTGCCTCTCCTCTCCAAGGGAAGCAAAAAGAGGTCATGGGCATCGGCAGGCCCGAGCGCCACGAGAAAACCCCGCCACCGGAAGTGGATACCTACACGGTGGCCGTGTGGGATGCTGAGCACACGATTCTTTACGATGTGCAATTCACTACGCCCGCCATTGTGAGGCCCCCAGAACGCGAGCTCCCCATACCTTACAGCAGGAATTACACGCACCCCTATGACTCGGATATCGACTTCGTTCAATATCGCAGCTTTTACGCGCCAGGACAGGTCTCTCCCGTTATCACGCTGGATCACTCGCGAACGCTCTACCGTGCGGGAGACCGGGCCAGAGTCCTCGGCACGCTAAGGAATTCGGGGGGCGAAACTTGGAGAGATACGGAACTTCGGGCAACCATCCTGGACACCGCCGGGAAAGCCGTCCAGAAGGCAACGCTCCTCTCTGGGATCAATCTTGGCGCTGCACAAAGGCAGGCAGTGGCGGTGGACGCCTGGGCGATCCCTGCCAATCAGGCGCCCGGCACTTATCGCATAAGGCTGGAGCTATTCGGCGCGGGTGGAAGACTGCTGGCCGAGACCGGAACGGAGATCGCCGTCAATAGGTTACCGGCCTCTGTGCTGGTGTTTTGCCCGCACGAAGACGACGAGTACTCCTATGCGGGCTTGATCCGCGCCGCTGTCGAGGCGGGCATTCCGGTGCGGGTCGTGATCCTCACCGGCGGTGACGTCGGGGCCTGCGAGCGCTACTACGACAAGCCTTGCGGGCCGAACGAGGCGCGCGAGTTCGGGATGGTCCGCATGGAGGAAAGCCGCGAAGCTTTGGAACACATCGGCCTCACCCGCGACAAGGCGGATTTCATTGGCCTGCCGGATGGCGGCTCAGGAGCCATCTGGTCACAGCACGTCAAACCCTCGAATCCGCTTACGTCCGTGTACGTGGCGTGCGATCACGCGCCTTATGAGCAAGTGCTGAAGCCCAATTTGCCGTATGCGCGTGACTCCGTGATCGGCACAATCGAACAGATCATTACCGACTTCCATCCGGCTCTGATCGCTCTGCCCCATCCTGACGAGCGACACGTGGATCACCGCGCCACCAATTGGTTCGTCATCAAGGCCTGCCAGGAATTGCTCCGCGAGCAGAGGATCGATCCGCAGACCATCATTTGGGGCGATCGCGTATACGGCGCCGGAGGTTTCAAGCCTGCCCCCTACAAGTACGATGGAGTTGTGGTTTACCTGAGCGGCGAGGCCGCGGCGCTCAAGCAGGAGATGAGCTGGGTTTACCAGTCGCAGGACGGGAACCTGGCCGAAGGGATGAAGAAAACCTTTTCTGAGCTCCCGCGCCAGGAAGAACACGTTCGCATCCTGGATTGGCAGGAACACGAAGGGTGGAACGAATAAATTTTGGATTTCAGATTTTGGATTTTAGATTTTCGATTTCAAATTTTCGATTTTGAAAGCCTGCAGGTCCCCCGCAGGCCAAGGCAAACCTCGAGGGGCATCTGCGCAACCCTGATTGTCGCGTTTGAAAAGCCACAGGTCGGCAGAGCGGAACTTGCGCTACAGGCACGCTGCGGTGAGCGCTTCCTCACGGGCACGCCGGAGGCTTGTGACAGGGTCACCTGTGGGAAAGAACTCCATGGCCAGGTAGCGGTCGTACTTCAGGGCGGCAAGCTTCTTATAAATGCTGGTGTAGTTGATTTCGCCCGTCCCAGGCTCGTGCCGCCCGGGAACATCGGCCACGTGCACCAACCCCACCTTCTCGATATTCTTTTCCAACTTTTCAATCAGGTTGCCTTCGGAAATCTGCTCGTGGAAAAAGTCGTAGAGGAATTTTACCCGTGGGTGGCCCACACTGGTGATGATTTCGAACCCTTCTGCCACTGACCAAAGGTAATAGCGCGGATTCTCTTCAAGGTCGATATTCTCGAGCAGAATTGTGAGATCCTTCTTCTCCGCAATTTCCGCCGCTCGCTTCAAGCCTTCAATGCAGCTCTGGTGCTGGTCGTTATGCGACTTCCCTGGCACCACGTTGCCCGACAAGACGATGATGGCGGGACATTCGATCTTCTCCATAGCCGGAAGCGCCTGGCGGAGGTCGGAAAGGAATGCTTCCCGCGCGTCCGGGTCTGCTATGCCATGCGCGAGCCCCGCCGTTACGTCAAAGGTGATTCCGAGTTCACGTCGCTTGCGGTTGGCTCTGCGGAAGTCCTCATCCGACCAGTTCTTATACTCCCTACCTACCAATTCCACGGCGTGGTAGCCAGCCTCCGCCACCTTTTCAAGGCGCTCTTCAAACGGCAGCTTTTGAAATACAGTCCATAGCATCACGGAGATTTTGAACGCTGCTCCGGAGACTTCTCCTTCCGCCAGCGCAGATTCTGAGTGGATCGGCAAGCCCGCCAGGGCAGGCGCAGCCAAAGCCGTTCCGGCAAGAGTACGACCGAATTGACGTCGATTCATGGTTGTGACCTCGGCTTCATGCACAGGGTTTGCTTCTCGCACCCAGGTCCGCCTCAGAGGTCAAATTCCGTGTCTCTTCACTGGCGCACGACGAAGCACGGGAATGACAAAAACCTGGGCCAGCTTCCGTTTGCTCTTGAGCTTCGATGAGGGCACTCTTGAGTCATTAGCCCCTCGTGTCTCCGACTGCCTGGAGGTAGCCATCCACCATCTTGGTGAAGCTGCGGACAAGTGGCGGAAGTTCGTGCACGGCAAAACCCGCCGCCTGCTTGATCGTCTCGGTGGTTCCGAGGAGCTCGGTGATAGAATCGAGCGTTTCGGTAATCGGATATTCGACTCCGACCAGACGGGTGGGATTGAACCGTACGAAGCTCTTCAGCTCCCGCTCGATTTTGTCGGCGGTGGCCAGGACGCCACGTTGTTTCTCGCGAAACAAGTCCCAGGCGGGCCCCGATCCCGGAAAGCCCTCCATGGCGTGCTCGTGGCCGAGGTATTCGAGTTCGCATCCCAGCCACTCCAGATCCTGTGCGAGCTTGAGAAGTGTCGCCTCCACCATAGTACTCCATTCTAGTGTTATGCGTCATAAATAGCTATACAATGAGGGCAGATTCTGTTATGCTCGCGTCACAATGTGGATCTCTGCCCGACGTCTGTTGCTGGCCTCGGGGGATCGCGATCTCCTCGAAGGCCTGGT
>Ga0208192_1000242_pt1 | contig 56132 bp, 48 predicted proteins | sample June2015DPH_13_1_2_FD_184711 | JGI IMG/M metagenome (GOLD analysis project Ga0208192, IMG submission 184711) | Peatland microbial communities from SPRUCE experiment site at the Marcell Experimental Forest, Minnesota, USA - June2015DPH_13_150... | ecosystem: Environmental > Terrestrial > Soil >... | reverse complement strand
CCTCTGCCACGGCATCGCTCCCGGCCTCCTCCCGTGGGGAAATAATCCCCACCTCGGCCGGAAACTCTACCCCAAGGTGTAAAGCATGTCTTGGCACTAACTGTAAAGGATCTCCTGGCACCATACACTAAAGCTCAGCGCTACAACACACCATCAACCTGGTCAGCAGCCGCGAGGCCGTTTGTCATCAACCTGCTAGGCTGGGGCCCTCGCCGAGCGTTGGCACAGCCACTTGACCCCGATCCCGAAGTTGGAGGGTCTCAACGAGCGCTTTCTCCTGTGAGATCAAGGAGTTGCCCTCTGAGAATCCAATTTCTCCGAAGTTAGATTTGTTCGTACAGTGCAAAGCGAAACCAGCTCGGATTAGCTTAAGAATCCTCGGCCTAAGCCCCGTTCCTGAAGCCGGGATCCGGATGGGGGCCTTCGCCCCGGCAACTTCAGGAACGGGGTAAAGACCCACGGGCAAAGCCAACTTCGGGATCAGGGCTTGACGTTCGCCGAGGCTCCGCGTGATTCGGATTTTGATAGTATTATCAAGAGTCAGGGCTGGGGCAGAATCCAGAAAAGAGAGGCAAACTGGCGGAAATGATTCACGAAGTTCTTTCGGTGGGAATGCTGGCGTGCAACTGCTCGGTGCTGGGCGATGAATCCACCGGCGAAGCCATAGTGATCGACCCGGGCGACGAGATTGAGCGTGTCCAGCAGATTCTGGCCAAGCACCGTCTGCACGCGAAATACATCGTCGCCACTCACGCGCATATCGATCACGTGGGTGGGATCGAAAAGCTCAAGCGTGCCACCGGCGCCGCAGTGCTGATGCATCAAGGTGATCTCCCTCTCTATCAGCACCTCGCGTTGCAGGCGGAATGGCTGGGCGTCCCACCGCCCGGCGTTGTGGACGTGGACCAGTTCCTGAAGGAGGGCGACACACTGCGTTGCGGCGCGCTCACCTTGGAGGTTCTGCACACTCCGGGGCATTCTCCGGGCAGCCTCTCACTCCACCTGCCGGGAGAGAAGCAGAGAATTCTTAGCGGCGATACGTTGTTTCGGGGCAGCATCGGCCGCACGGATCTCTGGGGTGGTTCCTTCGACGAAATCCTGCGTTCGATTCGCCATCGGCTCCTCATCTTCCCCGATCGAACGCCGGTCTTTCCCGGACACGGTTTGCCGACCACCATCGGTGAGGAGCGCGAGTCGAATCCTTTCCTCCAAGCCTCGTAGCTAACGATTCAAACTGGAATGAACCCGAATTCGCAAGTTGGGGTCACACAAATGTTGCGGGGTGTCGTAGACGCCCAAGCCTGTCATCCTGAGCCCATTCGCTGTCATCCTGATCCCGCCTTGCGGGAGAAGGAACTTTGTCATTTCGCTCAGGGTAAACTCCGCGAAGGATCTCGGCATTCTGTTATGGTGCGCGGGCGGTTGTACCTTTCCTGATCGCTATAGTATTATTCCACGACACCGGGCAGCTACTCAGGCGTAACTTACCAAGGAGCCCGATGCGCGCCTGCCCCAAATGCCAGAGAACGTATCCGGACGACACTGATTTCTGTCCGCGCGACGGCGCGCCGCTTCCCCCGGACAGCCTCCATCGCGTCATTCCCGCGGACGCGGGAATCCAGATCGACGCCAATCTCGCCGCCGGCCTCGCTCGCCGATTTCGCATTGTCCGCCGCCTGGGCGCGGGCGGCATGGGTGCGGTCTTCCTCGCCGAGCAGATCGCGGTCGGCAACCGTCTGGTGGCGCTCAAAGTCCTGAGCCGCAAGCTTCTCGACGACCCCGACTTCCTGCTGCGTTTTCAGAGTGAAGCGGCTTCCACGGGGCGCATTCATCACCCGAACGTCGTCACCATTTACGAATCCGGCCAAGCCGATGACGGCACGCCCTACATCGCCATGGAGTTTCTGGAAGGCGAATCTCTCCGCCAAGCCCTCACGCGGCGGGGCGCGCCAGCAAACCGAAGGGAAATGGCAATGAACAGGCAGGCTCGGTCGGGCCGGCAGCCGAGCCCCTTGTTTTGGTAGCGCGGAGTTGTTCTTGAACTCCGCGGACCCCGCTTACAGAGGTTAAACCGAATGGCTATTAGCTTTGACGGGCTTTCGAGCACTGACTTCGAGGGGTTCTGCGCCGACTTGCTGCATGCGTCGGGGTTCGTGAACATCGATTGGCGCAAGGGAACAGGACTTGCGACCAGTCCAGCCGATAAAGGGCGCGATATCGTTTGCGACCATCTTCGGGTTGAGCCTGATGGTAGTCAACACTTTGAGCGGTGGTTTATCGACTGTAAGCACTTCAAGAGCGGTGTTCCCCCGAGAGAACTGCAAAACCTGCTTGTATGGGCAGAAGCGGAACGGCCCGATGTGGCCTTAGTCATCGCCTCGAATTTCCTGAGCAATCCGGCGAAGGAATATCTAGACACGTATCGTAGTAACAACCGACCGTCGTTCAAGATCCGTTACTGGGAAAAACCTCAGCTTGCCCACATGCTCCGTCGAAAGCTGACGTTGCAGCGCAAGTATGACCTCACCGACATGCCCCTTCGAAGCATTAAGGAGATACTGGCTGCCGAAGATGAGTTCCTCACGAAGGTCTGGTATGGCCGAAAAGCCCCCGCTGAGCACTATCGTTCGCAAGGGACGCCCGAATATATAATAAAGGGAATGCTCAAGGCTAAGCGTGATGCCGAGAAACGATTCGGCAAGAAGAATCTTGGGCCGTGGAATGATTTCGAATGGGGCATGCTCAGCGGCAAACTTTCCGCTCTTCGTTGGGTGCTCGGAGACGATTGGGACATGCTAGACACGTAACGTGCCGCTCCGGGGTCAAGCGGGCGCAGAGTAATCCGGCTGGGAGCCGGATAACTCTTCACTAAAACGGAAACACGGTTTGAGAATGGGAAGATCAAACTGAACCCTATGAACCCTCCAAAAGACATCGTTGTTAACGGGGTATCTCTCCCGAGAAAATACATCCACGAGGCAGGCCACGCGGTTACTTCCGCGACTTTATCCACTGATCCTGTCAGCCTTTGCGATCAACCTGATTCCACCGATGAAGGCAAACAAACGGCTGCGATGTGCATTGTCGACGTGTTTCCGGGCGAACATGAGCCAATCAAACTTTTCTTCGAGTGCCGCATCGCAGCGATCTATGCAGGAGTGCTCGCTGAAGCTTTCTTTGAAGTCGGGGACGAAACTTTTGAGACCTATGCTTTGCGTCTGTGGGAGAACATTGACGAGACCGACAGTGTGCGGGTGGAGAAGATCTCCATTTGTGACATGCCCAAGCACGATATTCATGCTGAAGACGCTTTGGCAATCCGTAAGAAAGCATGGAATCGAGCTCGCCAAACCATCCCTGATAACAAGGAGAGTATTGTGCGGGTTGCGATTGCATTACATGAATCAGGCTGCCTCACAGATGCGGAGATTAGAGCTTTGTTGACCCCGAGCGGCTAGCCACGGCCAGAGCAATTCTGACCGTGGGCTTTTCCCACGCTTGATACTCTTCGCACCTCACGCCTTGTTCATGAGCGCTTTTTCTACCGCTTCCGGGTTTCTATCAATCACCGTCAAGTAGGCGCGCACAGAGTCGGTCCAAGGCACCTCGGATCACCTTCAAAACACTCGGCTTGGAAACGGACGGGCAAGGCCAATTTCGGGATCGGGGTTTAACTCTGCAGCCTTTGCCCAGTTGCGGGTGAGCAGGCAGCGCAGAGTTTCGCGTCTCAGAAACTCTGCGGCTCTCCTGATCGAAAGAACCGCAGAGTTCGAAAAAGCCGAACTCTGCGCTACCCGCTCTTCAAAGGTAAGAGATGGTGTCGAAACCACACGGTTTCGGATCACTCTTACGGTAAGCCGACCAAGCCCAAGTGGACCGCCGACAGTCAGAGGAAGCCGCATGGTCCTGGGGTAGTTTCCGAGTCGACCACTCGCTCAGAACCGCCTATTTCGCTTCCCACAACGCCGTTTTCCGAATACTATGCGGATCAATCCAATACAGAGTTAGGCGTCAGCCGAACAGGAGGTACAGGCCGCCATGCTTGAACTCATCAAATGCGATACGTTTTGGTCCGCCCTGAGCGCCCTGGCCACGCTCGCCGGCGCTGGCGGAATTGTGTTTGCGGCTAGGCAACTTCGCTTCGAGGCGTGGCTGAAGGCCCAGGAAATCTGGGGCTCCAACGACTTCACAGAAGATCGCAGAAAAATCTTTGCCCGCCTCGACGACCTCCAAGCGTCTCGGGCGCCCGGAGACAAAACCCTCGGTCTGAACGTCTGCCGCAGAATCGACGAGTTCGTTCGCTTAGCACCATATCTGGGTCAACGCAGGATGCTTGCAGTCTGGGGTGATACACTCGCGAAGGCATGGGTTGTTCTCGAGCCTCTCGTGAGCGAGGAGCGTAAAGCCACCGCACAGCCAACCAAGTGGGACGCCTTCGAGAGGCCTGGCAGGAAGGCTCTGAGCACCCGACCCCACTTGTAAGCCAAACAAGACCCCGCGCGGGCTGACGGCATAGCGCCGTGAGAATTCCGCCTGGGACAAGCCCAACGAGGACGTAGCGGGCGAGCCTCAAGCCTCGAGGTCATAATACATCCGATAGGGAATACCTTCGCCCGCCCGGTAGAAGGGCATGAACGTCCCCCAGGCTGGCGCAAAGGTTTCCCTGGGCTGCTCTGCGACGCGGAACTCCAGCAGCTTCCCCATGCGGACGAGCCACTTCGAAAGGTCCGGATCGCTCGGCGCCTTACTCAGCCCCCGCGACCATCGCCCGTCCTGAACCAGAACCACCGGGCCATACATCAACGCGACTCTGTGCGGATGCTGTTTGTCAATGGGGACAAACAGCGGACGCATGGGAATCCGGATGGTCAGCCGATCCCCGGGGTTCCAGGACCGATGCACCACAGCCCACGTGCCCGGACGAGCGGGCACCTCAAGCTTGACGCCGTTGACCTCGACGCTCGCTCCATGCGCCCATCCGGGCACCCTGAATTTCAGGTTAAACGACACACTGCGCTTTGGCCGGAGGGTCAGGGTCGTGGTATCCGATTCCGGATACTCCGTCGCTTGCTCGACCTGAACCTCTTGCCCGTCCAGGTTCCACGTAACTGTCGAGGGCACAAAGAGATTGACGTACAGACTGTCCCGGTCCTTGAAGTAGATCAGATTGTGGTAGTCAGCTACCGCCTGGATATAGGTCCCCGAGCAGCAAGGGTAAGCATCCCAGTAATAGACTTTGCGCGCGGAGCCGAGCGTGTAGGCGGCACCCAGCCGGTAGTCGGAGTAATAGAAAGTCCTTCCGCCCGCGGCCATCGGCAGCGCCGCCGCAATCCCGTTGTACAAGAGCTTTTCGATCCAATCGCCAAACCGGGCTTCGCCGGTAAACTGCATCAAGTAGCGTCCGAGCTTGAACACGGCCCAGCTTCCGCAGGGTGTCTCGAAGGTATTGGCTTCTCTTTCGACCGACCTCCCCAACTCCCCGTCTGGCGCCACGAGCCTTTCGGTCGGCCCGTAGCCGCCCGTGGCATAGCACTGCACGTTCTGGAAGTGGTCGTAGGCGTTGACCATCGCTTTCAAATAGGCCGGCTCTGCCGTAACCGCATACGTCATGGCCGCACTACTCAGCGTGTTGACATGACTGTAGGCGTGTAGACCTTGAGGCATAGGCCCACCGCTGGTGGCGTACATGCCCCAGTAAGTCGTGTAACGCCACAGGTCGCCGAAGGTTTTGTATTTGGAATCAGTGGTCAGTTGGTACGCCCGGTAAAGGTTCTCGCAAAGCGTGTACCACTCGTTGCCGCAACTCCGCGCATCGGGATCTGCGGGCGTGGCGGGCTTCCGGGTGCGATCGAGCGTCTTCATGCCCCAATCCGTCAGCCTATCAAGCAGCGGCAGAGCTTCCTTCTCTCCACCGTATTCGTAAAGATCGACGAGACCGCAAACGGTCTTGTCGAATACATAGTGGGTGTGCTCAGCCTTGGTTTCTTTGGTATCGTAGAAAAGGCCGTCGGCCGCCGCCGTCTTGGCCCACTCGCGCATGAGCCGGGTGGCCTTGAGACGGAGGGCGGCGTCGCCGGTGGCCTTGGACATGCGAGCCATGCCGCTTAACCATTGCCCGAAGACCACCGAGGTGTCGTTTCGGCACCAGCCACCCAGGTCTTTGCCCGGCGCAGGCATCCTCGCCCTCTTCCGAAATCCCTTCAGGATGTCATTATCGGGAAGGTTGAAGTAGTAGTCGCGCGCCCCAAGGCATTGCTTCCGCAACATGCCGTCGAGCAGTCGCACACCCTGGTAGTTGAAGGGCTCCAAGAAGACCTTCGGCCCAGGACTGCCCTCGCCGACAGACACAGCCGCGAGCGATTCCACAGCCCGCAGCGCGGCAGGCGCTACGGATGCCCCCGCCAACAAACGCATGAATCCCCTTCGATCAGTCCGGTGACGCATAATGCCTCCAGGTGACCTTGCCCTAGACCCGTGACCGCCTAAAGAAGTCCCGAACCCGCTCTGCCCACACGGCGCTTGGGTTGACTGCGAGCGCTTCCGAAAAGAACCTAACCTGGCGGGCACGGGACTGGCACTTGCAACCGCAGGATATAGGCCTCAACAGAAACCGCCTTGGAGGTTCGACGCAACTGAACCTCCAGGGCCGATTTCGCAGGAAATCCCTTTGACCGAGATTCCCTCTTGACCTTCCGGCGCCTGAGCGTATACACGGGAATTTCCGTTCTCGATTCCGCTTTCGCCCGAAATCCTACGCCGGCGGCCCTGCCAAGGCAAGCTCAAACCCGGACGGCCGGTTTCGGTCTACGAACCACCCGTGCGGAGAGCGAGCCGAATCCTTTCCTCCAGGCCTCGGAGCTGACGATTCAAACGGCGAGTCGTCCCGGACGTGCTTCCGTCGCCCCTGCGACCTTTGACCAACTTGTGCCTGGTCTAAACGCCCGACAGGTGAATACATTGAGAATCACCTGCCTTCCTGATAGACTCCACGCGCGTGGGTTTCTGGCAGATGCCAGCGGGGCTGTGGGCCGGATCAAAGGCTCGGTTTCTTTCGAGCGGCACGGGCTTTCGGGGCCTTCCGTTTGATGGTCTTGATACCCGGCGCACCGGGACACCTGCTCGAATCGATTGGTCGGGCGTTGCCAAATGACCCAGATTCCCCAGGAGGAAGGATGCGCGTTGCAGTAATCGGGACGGGATATGTCGGGCTGGTGGCCGGCGCTGCCCTGGCTGATTTCGGCCAGCAGGTCATTTGCCTCGATAAGGACGCCAGCAAGATTGAGCTCCTGCGCCAGGGGCAAACCCTGATCTACGAGCCTGGGCTTCCGGAACTCGCTCAGCGCAACTTGCAGGCGGGCCGCCTGCAATTTTCGACGGACGTCGAAGCGTCTGTCCGGCAATCTGAAGTCGTGCTGATCGCCGTGGGCACGGAAGGCCTGCCCGACGGCCGTGTCAACATGAAGGCTTTCTATGAAGTGGGGCAGCAGCTCGCCAGCGCCATGGAACACTACACGGTGATGGTCATCAAGAGCACCGTGCCCGTGGGAAGCGCGGCGGAGCTCACGCGCCTGATCCGCCAGCACCAGAAGACCCCGGTTCCGTTTGACGTGGTTTCCAATCCCGAGTTCCAGCGCGAAGGCTCGGCCGTGAAAGATTTCTTCAAGCCGTACCGGATCGTGCTCGGCGTCAGCAGCGAAGGGGCGCTCGAGATCATGAGAGAGATTTACCGTCCCTTGCTCGCGGCGGGAACCCCTCTGGTGGTGACGAGCAACGAAACTGCGGAAATCATCAAGTACGCTGCCAATGCTTACCTGGCTCTGAAGGTTTCCTTCATCAACGAGATTGCCAATCTTTGTGATGGCCTCGATTGTGACGTGCAGGCGGTCTCCGCGGCGCTGCGCCTGGACCCCCGCATCGGCAGATACCTTTCTCCGGGCCCGGGCTTTGGTGGCTCCTGTCTGCCGAAAGACACCGCCGCCTTGATCCAGCAAGCTCAGGCGACCGGAGTGAAGGTGCAGATGGTGGAAGCGGCGGTGGAGGTGAATAACGCCCAAGCGCACCACATTGTGGGAAAGGTGAAATCCCGCCTAGGAAAGCTCCGGGACTGCACCCTCGGGGTTCTGGGGCTTTCCTTCAAAGGCAATACGGACGACGTGCGCTGCTCGCCGGCGATCCGCATCTGCGAATTGCTGCTGGCGGAAGGCGCGCGGTTGCGCGTGTACGACCCGACGGCTAACCGCAACGCTCGAGCCCTCCTCACCTCAAGCCAGGTGGTGTTCTGCTCCAGCCCCTATGAGGCCGCCTCAGAAGCCCGTGGTCTGTTGATTCTGACGGAGTGGGAGCAGTTTAGCTCTCTCGACTTGCGCCGGTTGAAGGCGATGTCGCATGGGGATGTGCTCGTGGACGCGCGGAACATTCTGGATCCCAAAGCCGTCATCGAAGCCGGTTTCACTTACGATGGAGTTGGGCGGCAGGCCCGCCAACTGGATTCTGATGCTGTCTTGGTCCCGGGTGGCGGCCTGAAACGAGTTGACAGCGCGCCGTAGCTTGGAGGGATGGTCCCAAGTTCATTCCGTTCTTACTTCTCTTCTCGACGGACAGCGGACCGGGGATAACTGACCACGCACACCGTCGTCTTCCCTGAATCCCGAATCGTGAATCCACTGCAGGGATGGACCTACGGTAGCGCGGCCGTTGGCCGCAACCAAAACGAAGTTCTCCGTGACCTCCGTGCCTCTCATGCCTCAACACCGCGGGCACGGAGGTACTACTGACAGGGGAGAAATCTTCGCGCGCGGCGGGGAAACTTAACCTTGGCAGTACAGAGGGCCAAAACCCTGGCAGGCAATTTGGCCCGCTTGCACCTTGGCCTACTTGGCTCTTTACAAGTCTCCTCATTGGCTTTAAATTGGACTGGTCATCAGGCCAGAGGAGTCGAACCACCATGCTCGTAACGCTGGATCCGAGCTTGCGCAAGCCCCTGTATGTGCAAATTCGCGATCAAATCCGCGAACGCATCCTGACCGGTGGGTTGAAACCCGGTGACCGTCTGGAGCCCAGTCGTGAGCTCGCCCATCACCTGGGCGTACATCGGACCACGGTGGGAAACGCCTACGCCGACCTCGAAGCCGAGGGCCTGATCCAGGGCACGGTGGGGCGCGGCACCTTCGTAACCGCGCTTGCGGACACGCTCCACACTCCCCGCAGTATGACGCGCCGACCATCCCATGATCTTTTCTGGGAGAGTTTCTTTCCGGAAGAGCCTCGTGACGATTCCTTGGGACGTTTGATGGCCAGCTCCGTCGAGGAAGGCGTCATCTCATTTGCCGCCGCCCACGGGGCCGAAGAACTCACGCCGCCGGACCTTGTCCGCCGGGCCGCCGACGCCGTCCTGCGCCGCGAGGGCGGACGCCTGCTGCAGTACGGATCCACCGACGGATACCTGCCTCTCAAGGTTTATTTGCAGACTCGTCTGCGGCGCGACGGCATTCCCGTGGAACTGGATGAGATTCTGGTGACGCACGGATGTCAGCAGTCGCTGGACCTGCTGCGCCGCACGCTCATTTCCTCAGGCGAAACGGTCGTTTGCGAAAACCCCACTTACACCGGCCTCTGGAATGTCTTCGAGTCGCCGGGAGTCCGCCTGATTGGCGTTCCCGTCACGACGGAAGGCCTCGATCTCGATGCGCTCGAGGCCCTGCTCGAGCAGACGCGCGTCAAACTCATTTTCTGCAGCCCGACTTTCCAGAATCCCACCGGCCACACCATGCCGCTTGCGGCCCGCAAGCGCTTGCTGGAACTCGCACTACGTTTTCAGGTTCCGATCGTCGAGGACGACGTTTACGGCGCGCTACGCTACCGCGGCCGGCAGGTTCCTCCCTTGAAAGCCCTCGACACGGCAGGCCTGGTCATCTATCTGAACAGCTTTTCGAAAGTTGGATTCCCGGGCCTGCGCGTGGGTTGGATTGTAGCCTCGCGGCGGGTGATTGCCCGCCTCCGCTGGGCCAAGCAGCGAGCCGATCTGCACACCAACCTGCTGGGGCAGGCCGTGCTCCAGGAATTGGGCCGCCGCGGTTGGCTCGACAAATGGATCCGCAAGACCTGCAAAGCTTATGAGCACAAGCAGGGCGTGCTCCGGCACGCCATCGAGCGACATTTTCCACCCCAGGTGCGCGTGAGCTATTCCGAGGGTGGCATGTCCGTGTGGGTGGAATTGCCGGCGTGGCTGGATGCTTCGGAACTTCTCGTGAAGGCACGCGAGCGTCGCGTGATGTTCGCACCCGCACGCTATTTCTATTTTCAAAATCCCAAACACAACGCGCTACGTCTATGCTACACGGCGCTGCCCGATGATAAGATTGAGAAGGGTGTTGCGATCCTGGGCGAGATCCTGAAAGCAGAGATGCGCCGAGCAAAGAAAGGAAGGCAGACTTCGCCCGCCGGCGAGAGTGTCGCGCTCGTCTGAGCTCCCCGCCGAGGCAAGCAGGGCCTCCCGTGGGTGGATCGGCAATTCAAGTCGGGTGTCGAAAGGAATCGGAATGCAAGGAGTCGAGCCAAATCGGATCGCAGAGCGTCGCAGTGTTCCGCTGGAGATGAGCCCGGAGGAATTTCGCGCTCTGGGTCATCGCCTCGTGGACCGCATCGCTGAATTCCTGGGCTCACTGCCCAGCCGCCCGGTGAGTCCCGGTGAATCGCCCCGCGAGGTTCGGGCCATTTTGGGTGATGGTCCGCTGCCCGAGCGGGGGACTGCTGCGGACCAGCTACTGGAGGAAGCTGCGCAGGTGTTGATTGACCATTCGCTCTTCAACGGTCATCCCCGCTTCATGGGGTTCATCACCTCGCCTGCCGCTCCCCTCGGCGCGCTGGGAGAGTTGCTGGCCGCCGCGGTCAATCCCAACTGTGGTGGATGGGTTCTGTCGCCCATGGCGAGTGAGATCGAGGCGCAGACCATCCGCTGGATCGCCGAGATGATCGGCTACCCGCGCGCGGCGGGTGGAGTGCTCGTCACGGGCGGTACCATGGCCAACTTCGTGGGGTTTCTTGCGGCACGCAAGGCAAAAGCTGACTGGGACTTGCGCACGCACGGCCTCGCCTCCGACGATGGTCGGCGATTACGCCTTTACGCTTCGACCGAAACCCATACTTGGATTCACAAGGCCGTGGACCTTTTCGGCTTGGGGCTTGATTCGATCGCCTGGATTCCGGTGGATTCAAACCTGCGCCTGAACACCACCGAATTGCGCGAACGGATCCGGGCGGACAAGGCGAAAGGTGAATTGCCGTTCATGGTGATCGGCACGGCCGGCACGGTCAGCACCGGCGCCATCGATCCCCTGCCGGAGATCGCCGCCATCGCGCGCGAGCACGGGCTGTGGTTCCACGTGGATGGCGCCTACGGTGGTTTTGCGGCGGTCTTGCCGGATGCGCCTGCGGATTTGCGCGGCTTGAGCGAGGCCGATTCCGTGGCCGTGGACCCGCACAAATGGCTCTATGCACCACTCGAGGCCGGATGCGCGCTCGTGCGCGACCGCAACGCCTTGCGTGACGCCTTCACGCAGCACACGCCAGCGTATTACCGAATGCTGCAGGAAGAAGAGGCTCTCAATTTCTTTGAGTATGGGCCGGAAAACTCGCGTGGCTTCCGTGCCCTGAAAATCTGGCTCGCCTTGCGCCAGGTGGGGCGCGAAGGTTATGCGCGCATGATCGCGGAGGATATCCACCTGGCTGAAACCCTGCACGAACTCGCCGCGGCCAATCCGGAGTTGCAGGCTTTTCGGCAGGGCCTGAGCATTTCGACCTTCCGATACGTGCCGCGCGATCTTCAGCCCGGCGACGAAAAAGTGAAGGCGTATCTTAACCAGCTCAACGGCGAATTGCTGTTCCGGTTGCAGAGGAGCGGCGAGGCCTTTCTGACGAACGCGGTCATCGACGGAGCGTTCCTGCTGCGTGCCTGCATCGTGAATTTCCGCACTTCCCTCGCGGATATTCGAGCCCTGCCCGGCATCATCACGCGCCTGGGTCGCGAGGTGGATGCCGCGCTCCGGCCCGAGGCCTTGCGAAGTCATCGGAATGCGGCCAAGGAATCTTCATCTTAAGAAGGAGCAATGTCATGTGGGAGTATGATCAGCAAATGAAATTGAAAGTGGGCTTGGCGGAAATGCTGAAGGGCGGGGTCATTATGGACGTCACGACCGCCGAGCAGGCTAAAATTGCCGAGGACGCGGGTGCCGTGGCCGTTATGGCGCTGGAGCGCGTGCCGGCGGACATCCGCAAGGAAGGCGGCGTGGCCCGCATGGCCTCCATCAGAATCATTAAGGAAATCATGGACGTGGTGACGATTCCGGTCATGGCCAAGGCGCGGATCGGCCACTTCGCGGAGGCGCAGGTACTTGAGGCCGTGGGCGTTGATTACATCGACGAGAGCGAAGTGCTGACCCCGGCGGACGAGGAACACCACATCCACAAGTGGCCTTACAAGGTGCCGTTCGTGTGCGGGGCGCGTAACCTGGGCGAAGCACTGCGGCGCATCGGCGAGGGCGCGGCGATGATCCGCACCAAGGGCGAGGCAGGTTCGGGCAACATCGTCGAGGCCGTACGCCACCTGCGCGCCATCACCAGCGAGATCCGCCAGATCACCACACTGCGCGAAGAGGAGCTGATGGCCAAATCCAAGGAACTCGGCGCGCCTTACGACTTGGTGAAATGGGTGAGCCAGAACGGCAAGCTGCCGGTGCCGAACTTCTCGGCCGGGGGGATCGCCACGCCCGCGGATGCGTCGCTGGTAATGCAGCTCGGCGCGGAGGCAGTCTTCGTGGGTTCAGGCATTTTTAAGTCCTCGGACCCCGACAAGCGCGCCAAGGCCATCGTCCGCGCCACCACGCACTACAACGAGCCGCAAGTCGTGGCCGAGTGCTCGGCGGAAGTGGGCGAAGCCATGCGCGGCATCGACGTCCAGAAGTTGGATCCCAAGGAGTTGCTGCAGACGCGGGGGTGGTGAACAAGAACCTTCTGCTATCTGTGGTCCGTTGTCCGTCGCAAATACACCGCTCCCCGCAAGACTGCGCGGAAACAAGCCACTGACAACTGGCGACTGACAAGGCACCACCGACAACGAACTTCTCCTATGAACAAAGGCAACAGGCCCATCGGCATTCTCGCCATCCAGGGCGATTTTGCGATGCACGCCAAGATGCTTGATCGAATTGCGGCGCCGTGGAAGCTCGTGAAGCATGCGGCAGAGCTCGAAGGAGTCAGTGGGATCATCATGCCCGGCGGTGAGAGCACGACGATGTTGAAATTCTTTGCGAACGAAGACATGGGCGCCGCCATTAGGGATTTTGCAGGAAAGGGAAAGCCGGTTTTCGGTACCTGCGCCGGGGCGATCCTGCTGGCGAAAGAAGTGCTGAACCCGCCGCAGGAGAAGCTGGGCCTGATCGACATTGCGATTGAGCGCAACGCCTACGGCCGCCAAGTTGACAGCTCCGTTCGGCCGGGCGAGTGCCCCGAGCTCGCTGACCACCCCGTGGAGATGGTCTTCATCCGCGCGCCTATCATCCGCCGTGTGGGAGAAAGCGTGCGCGTGCTGGGCCGGTGCGAGGGCCTGCCGGTCCTGGTCGAGCAGGGAAACATCCTGGCGGCGACGTTTCATCCGGAGTTGACGGAAGACGAGACGATCCACCGCTACTTTTTGGGAAGACTGAGGGATCGAGCAATTGTGTGATTGAGTAAATGAGGACCATAGCCGGAGCTACGATCGTTCGATCACTCAATGAATCAATCACTCATTCACCCGATGGCCCAATGAACCGATGACCCAACCGAGCAACCGTCCTCTCAAGATCCTGTTCGTCTGCATCGGCAACTCCTGCCGAAGTCAGATGGCTGAGGCGTATGCGAACCATTTCGGCGACGGCAAGGTGCAAGCGTTCAGTGCCGGCTCGCATCCCCTGGGTGTGATCGCCGCAGAAACCTACGAGGTGATGTGCGAGAAGGGACTCTCCCTTGAAGGGCAGTCGTCGAAGGCCGTGCGTGAGGTTACGGTGGCAGAGATGGACGTGGTGGTGGGAATGGGCTTCGAAGTGGTGTGTCCCGTGCCCGCGGGCTTCAAAGGGCATGTCGTAGAATGGCATGTCCCCGATCCGTATGCCCACGGCATGGATACTTTCCGGGACGTGCGGGACGTGATCGAGCGGCAAGTCCTGGCGCTGCTTGCTGAACTCATCCCACCAATGCCTCCGCGTAGCAAGTGAGTCTTGCGCCGCCATGCACGCCACGGCGGCCGAGCTCAGGGCATTTTCGAATCCGTGATAAGATGGCTAGTTACGGGCGGAGCAGCGCGTTGCTTTAACAGCGGCGCGTCCGTTGCGACCATTCAGGGTGAAGTTTCAGGGAGGATCCCGTGAAAGAGCATCCCGACAATTACGACGCAGAATTGCTGCTGCGTCTTTACGATCTCCGGCGCGAAGCCAAGCTGCGCCAAGCGCGCGAATGGCTGGCTCGGGAATTTCGCGCCAAATCGCTGGAGGATTTCAACCAAGTTTGCCCGCCCGGTTCTGAGCAGAACGCCTTGTTCCGCATGGCCGTCAGTTACTGGGATATGGCTGCTTCCATCGTTCTGCACGGCCTCATCAAAGAAGAATTCTTCTTCGAGAACACCAGCGAGCTCTGGCTGACCTGGGAACGGGTCAAGCCGGTGGCGGCGCAGATGCGCGGGCAAAACAAGAACCCCTACTTGTGGAAGAGCCTCGAGACCCTGGCGGAGAAGTACGCCGAATGGATGTCCAAGCGCACGCCCGAAGCACTCGCTGCCTACCGTAAGCGCGTTTTGGAACCCCCAGCGCGGAAGAACCCGTAGCCCCCCTCGCGAGCAGCCAGCTTGGGGGCCCGGATCGCGTAGCCGGCTTTGCCCTGCCTTGCCGGTCCCGCCTTCTTGGGTTGACATCTCTTCTCGGGCATCACCCTATTGTCGCGGCCGGATTGTGCCCCCGAGTACGGAGCCCACGTTCTTTCAATTCAACCCAGCGTAGATGCGCTTCGTTACGCCACTTCCCAGTCGCCACGGCGACTCCCCAGCGCCGCAACACCCAGTCGGATGTCACAACGGGGACACGCTACAAGCGTCGCTGTCGCCATGGTCTGCAGCGTCCCCTAGACGGCCTTGGGAATGGGGAAAGAAGGTTTGGATATCCGTCAGGTTGACACTCGTCCCGAGGAGGGATAAGCTTGAGTCCAATACATGACTAGTTACCTTCCATTTCGATTTATGCTAGGTCCATGCCATTTTGCCCGAGGTTGCCATCATGTCCACCCGAATCTGGAAACTCATGCTGTGTCTCAGTCTGTGCACGGGCGCGAGTGCGGTCGATCTGCCCACCGCGCCTTCTGAGGAATTACTGAAAGTATATGCCCAGCTCCGGGCAATTCACGGGGGTGAACAATGGGCCATTACTGAGAATGTCGAATGGCAATGCGACGCCGCAACCTTCACGTTCGTCGACGGCCATCTTACTTTCGCCGAGCCGGTTGCAGGCCGCGTTCTGGCTGCGTACTTTGAAGGGAAAGGCACGATTCGACTGAAACCGCCGACGCCCGCCCTGCAACGCCAGATCGCACGGTTCGCAGGCGGCCCCACCCTCCAGGATGAGTTCAAGCAGGCGGTGTTTTTCTTCACCGACGGTTCCTGGGAGCAGTTGCAGAAGCTGGTGAAGATTCGCACGGGCGCCAACCCCCAGACGGCAACGCAGGCCTTCGAGGCCGCCCAGAGGAAATACGCAGAGAGCTTTAACCACTGGTGGGAAAACCGGCGGAAGGGAAACTTGGTGATGCGCAACCTTGGGGCACGCATGCTGGCTGACCTGACCGACCCTTCCAGCAAGGGGTTCTTCCTGGCGGATTTCAAGGGCCATCGCCATGGTGACCTGATCTATCAGGTCAGTTGGAATCGCGATTCCTTGCTGTTGCCGGACTTTTCCAACGATGAAGAGGTCATGCTCATCCACTACAACCGTGACCAGTACTTCGAGTGGTGGGCAGGCTTTCGCCGTGCGGAGGAGTACGCACATACGGCTTGGCCGGAGCATCGGACGTTGCTCGCGCATTGCCGCCAAGAGAGCATTGACACCGAAATCGCGAAGGACAATCGACTTTCCGCAGCGGCTTCCATGGAATTCGAAGTGCCGGGAGGCACGGCACGCGTGTTGCCGCTCAGCCTGAGCGGCGTGCTCAGGATTTCCTCGATCCCGGACGCCCAGGGTAAAAAGCTGGCTTTCGTCCAGGAAGCACGCAACTTAGACAGCGACCCGTGGGTAATTCTGGCGGAGCCGGCCGCGGCGGGAAAGGTATACACGATGAAGATTGTCTACGAGGAGGATTCGACCGGCGACAGCCGCATCGTCCACCAGCGCGGTTCGGGGCTTTACTACGTGACCGCGCGCGAATCCTGGTTTCCGAGCTTCGGTGCCTTCGACGACCGCACCCGATACTCGCTGCATTTCCTCTCGCCCAAGAACTTCAAGTTCGTGGGGACGGGCCGCTTGGTGAAGTCGTCCAAAGATAAGGAGGGACTCGAGACCGATTGGGATTCGGATGTTCCCTTCAGCGTCGTGGGTTTCAACTACGGTGATTTTGTGGAGAAGAATCAATCCGATTCGGACTTGACCGTGACGGCGTACGGCGGCAAAGAAATTCCCGATGAGCTGAAAGGGTTGCAGAGCGCGATTGACATAGCGGAGCTCAAAAGCGGCATCGGCGGGGAACGGAATCTCGCGGGAAAGATGGGCATTGCCACGGGCGGGTTTAATACGGCAGCCAACACGGCCTACGCGGCGGGGATCAGTTTCCAGGCGCTCAAGCTCTACGAGTACTACTTCGGAAAGCTCCCGTTCAAGGAAGTTGCGGTGACGGAGCAGCCGATCCGAGGTTACGGGCAGAGCTGGCCAATGCTCATTTTCCTTCCCTACGATTCCCTGCTCGATGCGACGACGCGGCATCAACTGCACCTGCAAGACACTGCAGAGGGGCAGGAGTTCTACAATCTCGTCGCGGTGCATGAGATGGCGCACCAGTGGTGGGGGCACGTGGTGGGTTGGAAGACCTATCGCGACCAGTGGATGTCCGAAGGGTTTGCAGAGTTTTCCGCCGCCCTTTACTTGAAGAAGTTCGACCCCGAGAAATTCCACGCCTTCTGGGATCTGAAACGCAAATGGCTTCTTTCGAAGGACCGTGCAGGACACCGGCCGGTCGATGTGGGGCCACTCTACCTGAATTACCAGTTGAACGCCTATCTGGAGCCGCGCAACTCCATGTACCTGATCTATTACAAGGGGGCTTACGTCCTGGAGATGCTCCGCGCGCTTCTCGAAGACCCACGTAAATCCGAGCCCGACGCGCGCTTCATCTCCATGATGCGCGAGTTTGTGGCGAATTCCGCCAATCACAACGCCTCAACGGCGGACTTCCAACGCATCGTTGAAAAATATACGCAACAGCCCATGGACTGGTTCTTCAACGAGTGGGTCTATGGGACGGAGGTCCCGGAATACGAGTTCAGTTACTCACTGAAGCCCGGCGACAGCGGCCAAACCATTCTGCAAACCTCTCTCACCCAGGAGGGTGTTTCGGATCAATTCGAAATGCGTGTACCGGTGTACCTCACGGTGGGCGGGGCCCCACGACGATTGGGCTTCGTCAAAATAAAGGGGTCGACGACGACACAAGGAGAGATCTCCCTGCCCTTCCGTCCCGAAAAGGTTACACTGGACGAATACCACGATTTTCTTTGCATCGAGCACCAATAGTTGGGTTACCCTTTTGGTTGTAATCAGACTTTCAAAGGCGTCTCGTTGCGGAACAAAGCGTGATTATTCGCACCGAAGGCCGGGGCCGCAGCCCCGCGGGCAGAGCCCTTACGGCCCGCGGCCGCTATCTTCGTCAGGGCACAGCTTCAGCCGTGCCGTGGCGTTGCCCCCTCATCGGCCGGTGTAGATTCAGCCGCTGAGGGTTCCAGGGGGTGAAGGCCCGCCCATCCGATCCCCGAGGTGACGTCCTTTCCTGCAAGCGAGCACTGGCTCAAGGAGAATTCTAATGCGTTATCGCGTTGCTTTTTTCGTCAGCCTTTTCGTGTTCGCAGTCCTGCCGGCGCAGGCTCAGGAGAACCCACGGCCCATCCCTCGAATTGAAAACGTAAGCGGCCATTATCAGTTGTTGGTGGATGGCAAGCCCTTTCTGATCCTCGGCGGGCAGGCGCACAACTCGAGCGCTACGAACCCACAGGATCTTGAGCCCGTCTGGCGTTCGTTAGCGGCCCTGCACAGCAACACTGCCGAAGTGCCACTTTATTGGGAGCTCATCGAGCCCCAGGCCGGGAAGTTTGATTTCCATCTCGCCGATGAGATCCTGGCGGGCGCGCGACGCAACCACTTGCGACTGGTGCTCCTGTGGTTCGCATCATGGAAGAACGGTGAAATGCATTACACGCCGGAGTGGGTGAAACGCGACAAAGCCCAGTTCCAGCGTGTCATTGGGCCGCGCAGGGAGGAGCTCGAAATTCTCTCGCCGCTTTGTGAGGCTGCTCGCGTTGCCGATGCGCGCGCCTTCGCCGCGTTGATGGAACATCTTCGCCGGGTTGATGAGGCGGATCGAACCGTCATCATGGTGCAGGTCGAGAATGAAACAGGTCTGCTGGGCACGGACCGCGAGTACTCCCCAGAGGCCACGCGATGGTTCGAGGGCCCGGTGCCAGCGGAATTGATGACTTATCTCTCGCAGCATCGAAGCGCCTTGACGCCGAGTCTGAAGACGGTGTGGGCGGCGGCGAATTTCCGACCGGCGGGAACGTGGCCAGAGGTCTTTGGTGAACTCGCGCCGGAGGTTTTCAGTGCGTGGCACATCGCACACTACGTTGATCGCGTGGCAGCGGCGGGCAAGCAGGCGTACCCCCTCCCCATGTACGTGAACGCCTGGCTGATGAATCCGGGCAACGAGCGCGCGGGCCGCTGGCCCAGCGGCGGGCCCATCGAGCATGTGCTCGACATCTGGAAAGCTGCAGCGCCGCACTTGGACCTGCTGGCTCCGGATATTTATCTCCCGAAATACCAGCAGACCTGCGCCGCGTACATGCGCGCAGACAATCCCTTGTTTGTTCCTGAAGTCGGCTTCGTTGCGCACAACGCAGCCAACGCGTTCCTGACCTTCGCCGCGTTCGACGGATTGGGCTTCAGTCCTTTTGGAATCGACGAGGCCGTCGAGGACGGCAAGGTGACTGAAGGGGCCGTCGAGTTCGAAGACACCTACCGCGTGCTACGGCCGCTACTCGACTTGATTGCCGCGAACCAGGGGAGTAAAAAGCTGCACGCCATCGTTCAGGATGAAGATCGGGAGCAGGCTGTCCGGCTGGACAGGAGCCTCGCAGCCGTCGTGAATTTTCCCAAGCCCTACACACCGGAAGGACCGCGGGGACGAGGGATGATCGTCGAACTCGCCCCCGCTGACTACGTGATGGCGGGGGCTGGATTCAGGGTGGTATTTCGCGAGCTGACCGGCCCGCCTCGCAACGCCCAGTTCCTTTCCTTGGAGGAGGGCACCTTCGAAGGCAAGCGCTGGATCCCCACGCGCCGGCTGAATGGGGATGAGTCGCACGTCGCGCTGCCTGAAAAGGCCAAGATCTTACGCGTGCGCCTACTGCGAGAGGGCGAACACTCTTCGCACTGAGTCCCCGACTCACGCCTTGGCGAGATAGGACTCGAATTGTTTCTGCCATGCCGGCAGAGAGGTGTGCAGCGCGCGGCCGAGGAACGAAGAGCGCAAGCCGACCAGTTCCGGCAGCTTGCGGCAGGCGATGGCGTAGCGGCGGAAGCGCGGTTGGATCTGAAGGGAATCGCCGGGCAAATAAATGGGTTCGCGCCGAAAGTCGAGCAGGACAATGGCCCGATTCAGTTGCCGAATTGCGGCTTCGACGAGGGCGGCGCTCTTCGCGGCGTCCTGAAGTTCCGCCCCCTGCTCGGGCGGCACGAGCCGGAAGAAATAGGTCGCCCGCCCAGAGCGCGAAGTGGCCTCCCAGGCCACGAGGTTGCTGGGTACCTTCGCACCCGGCTTCACCGCCAGCGGCAAGAAGAACCAATGCAGGATGGGGCGAGCTTCTTCCTCGGCGCCTGATCTGAACTCGGGCTCGACAGAAGTTTCGGGGACTACTTCTGCCCCAGCCTCCTCACCGGTGCTCGCTGAGACGTCCTCCGCCGTGCCGGTGGTCTGAGCTTTTTCCTCCTCCTCCGGTTGATCCTCGTCTCTGCGCAGCAGCTTGAAACCCGCGTAGTAATTTCCCGCTGGCACGTGAGCAAGTAGAGCCTCGAAGTAAGGTTGCAGCTTGGCATCCACGACGTTCGTCTTGAGCGCTTGCTCGACCTTAGGGTGAACAGCGCGCAGCCTCGCGACCGATGCCGCGCGGCCTTCTTTCATCAGCACGGCGGCCTGCTGAAACTCGTCGGGACTTAGGAAGGGAAAGAGGTCGTGAACGCTCTCGGCCCCTTGCCGCGTGAGTTCCTCGCTGGTAACCGCGAGCCGTTCGCGAAATTCCTCCGTACGCTTGGCGAGCTTGGTGATAACCAGGCGCTGATCGTAGGATTCGGCGGTCACAGTGTAGGTTGATTCGTCAAATTTCACCGCATCGATATCCGCCAGGCGCCACTGCAGACCCGTAGCCTCAGTCGGCAACACCGCGAGATTGCTCTTGTAGAGCCGGAATTCCGCCGGACTCGAGAAAGTACGCGCGGGCGATTCAAGACGCGCGAAGCCGTCGAAGCGCGTGATCTCCTCCACGTCTTCAAGCAGCAGGCACTGCAGTAGGCGTTGGCGGTAAGCTTCCAGCAGATCGTGACAGAGATTCTGGAACGTCTTGCCAAACTGGTTAAGCAGAATCTTCTTGCCGGTGTAGAGGATCAGGGTCAGCTCGTAGTCGCCGGGGAGAAAGATGTCAATATCGCCTAAATCGAAAGCCAGCGGCGCGCCTGAGGCTGGCGTGAGTGTGAGGATTTCACCCTCGAACCCCACCCGGCACGTTCCCGCCTGGAGGGCGGAGCCGTCGGGATTCAGGTACTGAAATTTCCCGGAGAAAATTGGCATAAGGTTCAGCCGATTTTCTGGCCGCACTCCGGACAGAACTTTGCGCCCGCTTCAAACTTTGTCCCACAGCGCGGGCACTCATTCTTGGCGTGGAGCGGCTTGCCGCACTCGGGGCAGAATTTGGCGCCCTGGGTCCGCGCCCCGCAACTGGGGCAGAGAGCGGCCGCTTCGGAAGTCAGGTCGAGGTCTTTGGTCAAATCCTGCTGGCGGAGTTTGTCCTGCACCTGCTCCACCGCGATTTGTGACTGCGCCGCGGCGATTTCGGTTTCGATATTGGGAGCGCAGTCGTAGCAGAGACCGCGTTTCTGGTTCCAGCACATAGTAAGGCAGCCCCACTTGGCACATTTGGGACATTGGCGGAAGTTGGGCTTCGCCTCCTCGACCCCTTCGTGAAAGGCTTTATCATGTCCGGGCCCCTGGACGGCACGCTCAATTTCATAGGCGCTGGAGCCCGCGCGGCCGAAAACGCCACCGAACAGGTCACCGGCAGCGCGTAGCGCGCTGCCCGCATAGCCCGTCACGGAGGGTTTGAAGGTAGTCATAAATCCGTTCCCGCAGCGGTCGCAAAAGAACTCGAACTGATATCCCTTGTCTGTCGAATGGTCGGTGTGGTTCTTCGTGAACTGAATTAAGGCCATGGAAGATCTCCGTTGAATCTCGTGTGTGTCCTCGCCACATCCAAGTGGCGGCATTGTAATTCCTTTACCCATGAGCTTTCAACATCGCATCGCACCCAGAGCGGGAAATCTTTCCACCGGCTGCGCAGCAGAACTGCCGAGCCCCGGAAGTTTCCCCCACCCATCGCACCGGCAGGCCCCCAGCATATCACTCTCGACCCTGTGCCGCTGCACAGACGTTTTCATGTTATATTGAAAATTCGCCTGGGGCTTGCCATTGCCGGACGCCCAGAGGGTTTCCGCTTGGTCGTCAAGGCATTGGCTCCTCCGAACACTTTCAACTGCCTGAGATTTTTGCCTGGGGTTACTCCCTTGAGTCGCCCGGATCATGGGGAGCCTTTGAACCGCACAAACCGAGGGCAGGAACAACGAACCTGAAGGAGTTGGAGTCTTGAGTGAAAAAAAACACTCCGAAGCGGGAAGCGGCGAGGACCGCCGTCAATACGTGAATTTCGGATTTCATAAAGTCGACCCGGCCTGGCGACGGCTGCCCGCCGAAGATCGCAAGCGCGGCAAGTGCCAGTTCGTCGACGTGGTCAAGAGCTATGAACAGGATGTGATGGTCGTCGCTTACTCCTTGGTGGGTATTCGGGGCGACTGCGACTTCATGCTGTGGCGCATCGGGTACGACCTCCTGAAGTTTCAGGAGATGACCGCGAAGTTGCTCGCGACCGATTTGGGCAAATACTTGACCACGCCCTATTCGTACCTGTCCATGACGAAACGCTCCGTCTACGTGGACAAACATCAGCACCCCGGACAGGAAGGCGCTCGGCTGAAGCTGATCCCCGGCCAGTTCCGGTACCTGTTCGTTTACCCTTTCGTCAAAAGCAAGGCTTGGTATCGCCTGACCAAGCACGCGCGCCAAGGCATGATGGACGAACACATTGAGATCGGCCACCGCTACCCGACCGTGCGCTTGAATACGACGTACTCGTTTGGCCTGGACGACCAGGAATTCGTCGTGGCGTTCGAGAGCGACAAGCCTGAGCACTTCGTCGATCTCGTCATGGAACTCCGTCACAGCGAGGCAACCAGCTACACCGTCCGCGACACGCCGACGTTAACCTGTGTTCACCGCGAGCTAGAAGAGACCCTGGATTTGCTCGGAGGCTGATCTTCTGGCGGTCTATCGGAGTCCGCCGACAAGCCATGGGTCGGAGAAAACTCATCCTCCTAAGCCACCATGCCAACCAAAACTAAACGTGCCAGGCACGACGCTAAGGCCAAAGCGAAAGTCAATTACACCTCGCCCGGACGCCTGCAGAAAATCTTGGCGGCGCTGGATGAGCTCTTCCCGCAGGCGCAATGCGCGCTGCAGCACGAGAACGCTTTCCAGCTTCTCGTCGCCACGATTCTCTCCGCGCAGTGCACGGACGAGCGGGTGAACAAGGTCACGCCGGAACTTTTCCGCGAGTTTCCGACTCCCCAAGATTTCGCGGCGTTGCGGCAACCCGAACTGGAACGCGCGATCCGTTCCACGGGCTTTTTTCGCAACAAAGCAAAAAACATCATCGGGGCGGCCACGAAGATCGTGAAGGATTTCGGTGGCAAGGTCCCACAGACGATGGATGAGCTGGTGACCCTCCCGGGCGTGGCACGGAAGACCGCCAACGTGGTGCTCGGAACTGCCTTCGGCATCGCGAGTGGCGTGGTGGTAGATACGCACGTCTTCCGAATCGCCCACCGCCTGAAGCTTTCCAGCCAAAAGACGCCGGAAAAGGTCGAGCAGGACTTGATCAGGCTGGTGCCGCAGGATCGGTGGATTTCGTTTGGTCACCAGGTGATCTGGTTTGGAAGGAAAATCTGCGAGGCGCGCAAACCGCTCTGCGCCGAGTGCCCCCTGACCTTAATCTGCGACTCTCCGGATAAAGCCGTCTAGGGATCGATGTTTCCGAGCCTGAAGCGGTCGAACGGCCAGCCGTCAGGGCCACTCCATCCTTTTCACCTTCGTTCCGTACCTTGCATACGCGGCCACTCACGGTAGGCCCTTCAGGCCGGCAACGGCAAATCCCAAACTGCGAGCTGGATTCCCGCTTTCGCGGGAATGACGATGATACCGTGACGGCTATTCGCGTTGCTCCCACTGGTGGAGCCAACTGAAAGGCAGCGTCAGCGAAGGCCCCCCAACTTTCCAACTTCAACGCCAAAGGGAGAAAACAGGGAGGAACTTCTTCGGTTTAGCTGGTCGAGTTGCGTTTCGTCATCTCGCGGGTAAGTTCCGGAGGAAGAAGGAAAGTTACCTTTTCTTCGATGGCCGTGATCTCTTCCACCTGCTCGACGCCCATCCTCTGGAAATAGGCCACCACCTGTTGGACGAGGTATTCAGGAGCAGAGGCGCCCGCGGTGACGGCCACGCACGCGACACCCTCTAGCCAAGCGGGATCAATCTCTGAGGCATCTTCGATCAGGAAGGCCTTCGCTCCGGCATCTTCGGCCACTTCGCGCAAGCGGCGGGAATTGGAGCTGTTGTCCGAACCCAGCACGAGGACGAGGTCTGCTTCCTCGGCCAGGAGCTTGACCGCGGTCTGCCGATTTTGCGTCGCGTAACAGATGTCGTCGCTGGCAGGGGTAATCAACTTCGGAAACCGCCGCCTGAGGACCTCGATGATCACGTTCGCATCGTCCACTCCCAAGGTGGTCTGGGTTGTTACCGCAACGCGGTCCGGATCGGGAACCTGTACACTTTCCGCCTCCTCGACGCTCCCAACGAGTTGAATCTGATCCGGGACTTCGCCCATGGTCCCAATCACTTCATCATGACCGGCATGCCCAACCAGAATGATGAAGCGCCCCTCGCGCGCATAGCGTATCGCCTCCCCGTGAACTTTCGTGACGAGCGGGCAAGTGGCGTCGATGACCTTTAGATTCTTCGCAGCCGCTCGAGCTCGGACATCCGGTGAGACGCCGTGGGCGCTGAAGATCGCCACCGCCCCTTCCGGAACCTCGTCGAGCTCGTCAACAAAGACCGCACCTTTGGCAGCGAGGGAGCGAATGACATATTTGTTGTGGACGATTTCCCTTCGGACATAAATCGGAGAGCCAAAACGCTGCAGCACCATGTTCACCACGTCGATGGCGCGCTCGACGCCGGCGCAGAATCCCCGCGGGTTTGCTAACAGGACTTTCTTCAGTGGCATCTCAGTCGCTCGGCTTAGCCCTCAATCCAGGAGGCAAACAACCCCAGGTTTGATTTTATCGGAATCGGGCAGGTTCGTCAAAATTCGATTATCATCGAATGTGCAGAGTGGGGCTCGTTACCCTCACTGCGGCATCGGTAAGGCACTTTCCGCTGCCGGGGCCCTGTACCTCGGGAAACTGACCGCACCACACCATGAAGGTCATATCCATCAACATCTCGGAACCACGCGTCGTGGCCGTGGGTGGGAAACAGGTGGAAACAGGAATTTTCAAAACCCCGGTCCCCGGGCGCGTCAAGGTTGGCAAGCTGAACCTTCAAGGCGATCGCCAAGCCGATCTCTCCGTTCACGGTGGCCCGAACAAGGCGGTCTACGTTTATTCCTGGGAGAACACGTTGTTCTGGAAGACGGCGCTGCCGCGTGATGATTTGCGGCCAGGATCGTTCGGTGAGAATTTGACGGTGGAGGAATTGCTTGAGGATCAGGTCGCCATCGGTGATGAACTGGAGATCGGAACGGCGCGTTTGCAGGTGACCCAGCCTCGCCTGCCCTGCTTCAAGCTAGGTCTGGCGCTGGGTCTGCCGAGTTTCCCCAAGGCGTTTCTCGAGAGTGGGCGCACGGGTTTCTATCTCCGCGTGCTTCAAGAAGGAACGATCCAGGCAGGGGACCCGATTCACCTGATCCCATCTCGCGGGGCCGCGCGCGTGACGATTGCAGAGGTTGTGGAGGTCTATCGGACTCAGCAAGCCACCCGCGATCAAGTTGCGAGAATCTCCAGCCTCACCTCTCTGCCGGAGACCTGGAAGGATTGGCTCGCCCGAAAATTCCCTGAGACGTGCAAGTAGCGGTCGCGCCACGCCACGTTCAGTTGTTCAGGACGCGCAGCCCGTGCGATCAATTCCGCGTCAGCCAAAGAGACCCCTCACCCGCCCCGACTTGCCGGGGCACCCTCTCCCCTCGGGAGAGGGTTAGAGCAGCGGCATTTACGGGGACACCTCAGGTCACGATATCCTCGCCGCCATCCACGCGGATGACATTGCCCGTCAGCCAACATGTCTTGTCGCTCATCAGGGCCGCGATGGCGCTGGCCACGTCTTCGGGAGTCGTCAGCCGCCCCCCAGGATTCCGCAGCCGCGCAAACTCCGCCAGTTTATCGATCCCAGGAATCTTGCTGGAACCGGGTGTGACGGTAACGCCGGCCTGAATGGCGTTGGCGGTAATGCCATGGGGCATGAGTTCATAGGCAAGCTGGCGGATGTGCGATTCCATGACTGCCTTGGCGGCGGAGACCGCGCCGTAGTTGGGAATCACGCTGTGCCCACCCGCGCTGGTCATGGCATAAATGCGGCTGCCGGAGCCCAGCATTTTCCTGCGGAACAACTCCTGCACCCAGTAAACCAGATTGTTCCCCATCACGTCCACGGTCATATCCATCTGCTGTTGCGTCAGTTCTTCGTCGAGGGACTCCGCCAGGTAAGATTTCAGCGAGCCGAAAGCCACCGAATGCAGAAAGACCTTTATGAAGTGCTCGCCGCGGAGTTGCTTCCATTGGTCCTGCATCTGGTTCAAAGCCTCAGCGCGTTTGGCGGGGTCGGCGGCGTTGATATTGAAGAACAAAACCTCGTGCCCGGTCCCGCGAATGCGCGCGATGACCTGCTCGACCTGAGGCATATTCGAGCGGCGATCAAAATGTACGCCAAAGATGTGGAGCCCGCAGCGAGCCAGCTCCAGACAGGTGGCGGCCCCAAAGCCGCTCGACGAACCAACAATCAGGCCCCACGGAATGGGGCTTGCAGTTTCCGCCATGATCCGCATCTCTCCGCTTAGTGGGTTTGCCCTTGGCTGGCCCTGTAATCCTGCTCGACCTGCGCGATAAGGCCAGGAGTCATCTCGCGCAGGAGTTGTGCACAAGAGGCACTCAAGGCGCCGGCGACGCCCTCCACGCCGCGCTCCTGAAGGGGCGCCTCCACTCGTTGTTTGCTCGACCAGATCACCTTGTGATCGCTCGTGCGCATCAGCAACAGCTCCAAGGCGACGCGGACATTACCGCCCCCCTCGTGATCCACTTCCTCGAAACTGAGTACTCTTCCAGCCAGCATGTAGTCCAGGCGCTCGCGCGCCGGGAGTATGCGGACCTCCGCGAAGACGCCGGTAGACCCAACCCACTGGGCGGTGAATTCCGAGAGCATCGTAGCCGGGTCGGCGCCCCAACGATGATACTGATAGTAGTTCATCTGCGTGGGCGACACGTAGTAGACGATGCGATCGTCACGGAGCATCTCCGGCGCCCGGAAGCGCTCCACACCCAGGACATAACCGGTCTTCGGATCGTTGGGGGGAGGCGCAGCCGGCACCTGCAAAGTGTAGTAGTAGGTCTTGGGGACGCCGCCGCACCCCACGGAAAGGAACGTCGCCAGGAGTCCCAGAACCACCCACCCGCTGGTCCGAAAGCTACGCTTCCACACGTTCGACGAGAATTCGACGGTCGTCACTTCCTCGATGCTCCATTCTGATTCTGACGCAAGGTATGGGGGCATTATCTCCAAGCTTCTCCCCCCATTCAACCAGAACCGTAGTTGCCTGGTCCACTAGATCTTCCAACCCCAGTGTGGCGAGGTCGCGTGGCCCCTCGATACGATACAGGTCGGCATGATAGACCTTACCGGTCGACCCGTATTCATGCACCAAGGTGAAGGAGGGACTGGTGACCTCATCTTCGCCTGCCGCGCCCAAGCCCGCGACGATCCCCTTCGCGAGGGTCGTCTTGCCACTTCCCAACTCACCTTCCAGTAGCACCAAGCAAGGCGGCCGGAGGTGGACGGCCAATTCCCGACCGAAGGCTACGGTTTCCTCCGGTGAACGCGTCACGCGCTCGGCGAGCCTGGTCACGACGCCCCCGGAGTCCGCGAGACCGCCATTCCGCCTCGAGCTCGCATGACCCCCGGTCACTACAGATTACCTTCTGCCAGCAGCTGGTAAGCTCGCGGGACCCTTTCCAGAAGGTCCCCAGCCAACATGGAAGGCTGCCCTAAGTCCCCGGCGGCCAGGTCGCCCGCCAGACCATGCAAGTATACAGCAGCCGTGGCGACTTCGCTTGCCGCACGGGTGGGAAATTGTGCCAGAAGTCCGGCAAGCAAGCCTGTCAAAACATCGCCTGTGCCACCGGTGGCCATTCCTGGGTTGCCCGTGGGATTGACCCAGACTTGTGCTTGGGGGCCGGCGATCAGGGTTCGAAATCCCTTGAGCACCAGCGTCAGGCCATATCGTTGCGAGAATTCGCTGGCAACTTCCACGCGCTGGGCCTGGATCTCCGCGGTCGTCTTACCTGTGAGGCGCGCCATTTCACCGGGATGCGGCGTAAATACCGTCGTGCCTGTTGGCCGGGTTTCCTTGCGGAAACTGTTCATGCTGCCCGCAAAGGCATTCAAGCCATCCGCGTCCAGAACGAGGGGCAGCGAGTATTTGTTGACGATGGTTCGCACCAGTTCCGCTGTCTCCGGATGCGATCCGATCCCCGGCCCCACGGCCAGCACAGATTTCCCCGCCAGAAGCTTGTCCATGCGCCCGTAGTCCAAAGCACGCAGGGAGATCGTGCCGTCTTCGGTCTCCGGCAACGCCTCCGTCATGGATTCCATGCCCAGCGCTGCCACGATGGGCAGCGCACTCTTGGCCGTCGCCACGGTGACCAGCCCCGTGCCCGCGCGCAAAGCAGCTCGGGCGGTCAATGCCGCGGCGCCGGTTTTGCCGATCGATCCCGCCAGGATCAGCACGTGGCCGTAGTTTCCCTTGTGCGCCGTCATCCGTCTTGGCTGCCCAATCCAAGCCACGTCCTGCTGGCAGGCATAATTCAAGGAAAGTCCGGGATCGCTCTCCAGGGCTTCGCCTGGCGTCCCAATCTGTTTCACAACCCACTCGCCCACTTGCTCGCAGGCGGGCGGAAACACGTGGGCAATCTTGGGAGCCGAGAAAGTGACCGAGAAATCCGCGCGCACGTGTTCGCCGATCAACTCCCCTGTATCCGCCGAAATCCCCGACGGAAGATCCACCGCCAGCACGCGCGCGGCGGGGAAATCCCTGTTGATGTCTCGAACGACTTCCAGAAGGAATCCTTCCAGCGGTTTCGCAAGCCCCGTGCCCAGCAAGGCGTCGACAAACAGGGTGGTGTTTTGCAGGGAAGCCTTTAGGGTTTGCCACGCCACCGGGCCTTCAACGGCCTCCGGCTGGCCGGAGGCGCAAAGCCGCTGGTAATTCACGGCTGCGTCACCGCGCAGACCATCAGGCTGTGCGAGGAGAAGGACGCGTGGCTTCAGCCCCTGGTCACGAAGCAGACGAGCCACGACCATGCCGTCGCCGCCGTTGTTGCCTTTCCCGCAAAGGATCACGACGCGGTGTTGCTCGAGTGGCGCAAGGCGTGTGGTGAGGAACTCCACCACGCCACGGCCTGCATTCTCCATCAGGGTGAGGCTTGGAATACCATACCGCTCCGTCGTAAGGCGATCAATCCGCTGCATCTCGGAGGCAGTGAGAATCTTCATGGCTTAAGATGTGGCCCCACAATGTGGAGTTCCAGGGACCTTGGCGGTCCCGCACACGGCTTAGCAACGGGGGTCAAAAGTGTGGGGCAGGCTGTTCCCGAACACCCTCAGAGCATCCATCCCCCGCTGACGTTGAGCACCTGGCCGGTGATGAAGGCAGCTTCCTCCGAGGCAAAGAACTTCACCGCTTCCCCCACGTCACGACCGGTCGCGGGGCGGCCCACAGGGAAGCGCGCGTCTGTCAGGCGTTGCGCTTCCTCCAGCGACAGTTCCTTCTCGTCGATCACGGGCGGGTTCACGACGTTGGCCGTAATCCCGTTTCGCGCCTCTTCCAGGGCCACCGAACGGGTGAAGGCCACGATGCCGGCTTTGGCGGCAGAATAGGCGGAGATTTTCGCCTGCCCAAAAGCGCGCTCAGCACCCACTGCACCCAGGTTGATGATGCGTCCCCAATGCTGCCGGCGCATGAAGGGCAAGGCAAACTTGGTCGCGTAGAAAACACTGTAGAGGTTCGACGCGATCACCGCACGCCATTCCTCCACCGTTGAATTAACGACTGGCTTCCACTCGAATTCGCCGACGTTGTTCACCAGGATATCAAGTCTCCCGAACTGCTTGGCGACGGCATCGACCAATTCCTTTACACGCCCGGGATCCGTGACTTCCGTGGCGAAAGCCACACTTTCCGCGCCCAGCGCACGAAGATCCGATACGACTTTCTGGGCGCCCAACTTATTAGTTCGATAAGCCAGGGCCACCCGCAGGCCGGCACGACCCAGCGTCAGGGCGATTTCCTTGCCGATTCCGCGCGAGGCGCCCGTTACCAGGGCAACACGATTGCGGAGAGCCACTCTTACACTCCTCGATCAAAGGGTAAACAGAAGAGTTTATCGGACTTCACCGCGGTCGGCAACGGCTGGCAGCGCGCTTACTCCACGGCCCGCGCCAGAACCAAGGTCATATCATCCTGAAGGTCCGGGCTGCCCGTCCACTCGTTCACACTGCGGTAAATTTCTTCCACCAGGATCTCCGGGGAAGCATTCGGCGCACGCCGTGTAACCTCAAAAAGTCGCGATTCCCCGAATTCTTCTCCGTAGATATTCTCAGGCTCGGTAATGCCGTCTGTAAAAGCCACTAGAAGGTCACCAGGTTCTAGCTGGACTTCCCCCTCCTCGTAGAAAGACGAGGGAAACAGCCCAACGACCGTCCCTCCGGCGCGGAGACGCTCGATCTTGTTCCCTTGAAAAAGGATGGGCGGAATATGACCGGCGTTGGTGTAAGAGAGCTTTCGGGTCCGGGCGTCATAGATCGCAAAGAAAAACGTCACGTATTTCTCCAGCGGCGTATTCTCGTAAAGCTGGCGATTCAAGCGATCCACCATCTGGGCAGTCGAAAACTCCTTGAGCTGTGAACTGTGGCCCGGCACGAAGCCATCGTAGAACTGCGCGCGCAGCGCCGATTGAATCGCTGCCATCAACAGCGCCGCGGAGATTCCTTTGCCGCTGACATCCCCCAGAACCACCCCCACTCGGTGTTCGTCCACGTTCAGGAAGTCGTAATAATCGCCGCTCACAGAGCGTGCAGCCTTACAGACGCCGTGAAGTTTCAGACCCGGCACTTCCGGCGCAGACTGGGGGAAGAGTTGCCGTTGCACCTCTCGCGCAATCTCGAGCTCACTCTGTAGCCGCAATCGTTCCTGCGATTCTAGCAGCAGCCGTTCCACCGACGCCGTCATGCTGTCAAAAGCCTCACCCAGCGCGCTCAACTGATCGCGGGAGACAATGTGAATCCGATAGGAGAAATCGCCGGCTTTGACCCGCTCGGTGGCGTCATAAAGCTTGTCGACAGTGCCCGTTATCGAGCGCGTCAGCCGGACGCCGACCAGTAGCGCTGCGGCTTCGATTACCAGAAAAATGATCGCCACAGCTTTGAATGCATACACATAGATCTGGGAATACTCGCCAAGGGTAGCTAAAAGCCGGCTGTTGAGTGCGGCAATCCTGGATGTCACGTACACGAAGGCTGGCTGAATGGCCTTCTCCTCTCGATCCCCTGCCCAAAGAATCGGATCTAGTGACGAGGCGCCGAACACGGCAAGATCGAGGAGATTGACAGGGTCCGGAAGCTTTACAGCTTTGGAGCTAATCGCGCCACTTTGGACATAGATGCCTTTGGGTGTCTCCACGCGGAGCCCTGGGTGTGATGCCTCATTTGCCGGAGCAGATTTGGTCATGACCACGCCCACTGGACCAATCCCCTCTCCCACTACATCCAACAGTTCGGGAGTTAAAGGCTCCGAGAGGATGAGGGCCAAATCGCCTGCTGGCGTCTTGGTTCGTTGCACAGATCGCAAGGCAATCTGCCCGTTGTCCACAACGACCCCAGCGAATTCCTCTCCTTTCATCCAGCTCGGTGCGGTCACAGGATTATCTGCCGGCTTGCCGTCCATGAGGAAAGAGCGGGTGGCGCCTCCCAGGCGCAGCGTGATGACCAGTCCCGGGTAGCTGCTTGTATGGCGAACCAACTCGGTAACGTAGAAATTTCGAATCGCATCCAGCATGACTTGCGGCGATTTTTCTCCGGTAAACCGCGTTTCGTGGAGCACCACGCGGTTAACCTGCTGGATTTCGTCAAAGCGTTCGCGCAGCCGCAGGACGACCAGGAAGGCCGCGAACTGCCCATTGATGATGAAGGCCCCTAAGGCGACCAGCAGGAGGATGAGGAGTACGGGGACGAAGGCAATGAAAGCGTAAGCCACCACCAAGCGCCGACGGAGTCGCCAGAGCACGCGGCTCCGGACAAACCTCAAGAGGCGGCCGAAGTAGTAGACGCCCCCCACGAGCACGCAAACCCAGAAGACCAACCAGAGCGGTCCAGGAACACCCCCGGTCGCGCGAGTGAGCCGGTCGGCGACCCAAAGGGCTGCGCCGTAGGCCAAGGCCCAGACAGTAAACCGAGCCATGCGGCGAGTCCGATATTCCTGGAGGAGGAGTTCGAACACGACCGTGAGCATATCAAGGGATCGATGATTAAACCAGTGGCTCGATGTTTGGGCCCGGCGGCCGGTTCGTCCCCGGCCAACCCCCCGCGGGCGCCGAGCGAGATGCTGAGGTCAGAGAATCCATCCCAAGATCCCACAAAACCGGGGGCTTACGAATCCGCAGGGGCGACCGGAGTGGTGGGAACTCCGGCCTGCTTCACCTTCTCCGCACTCTGCAACACGCTGTGACGGCGGCTGTAGCTGAAATAGATGACGAGGCCAATAGCCATCCACACGAACAAACGAATCCAGGTATCGGCAGGCAAGCCCAACATCTGCCCGCTACACACGATCATCGCCAGCGGACCGACCACCCAGACCAACGGCGCGCGGAAGGGGCGACGAATTTCCGGGTGTGCCTTGCGCATCACCATCACGGACGCGCTGACGATCACAAACGCCAGTAAGGTTCCGATGCTTACCAGTTCCCCCACGATTCGCAGTGGCAGCAGGCCACCCGCCAGGGCCACGCATACCCCCGTCAGGGCCGTGCTTTTGTAAGGCGTGCGGAAGCGCGCGTGGATGTGGCCAAAAGCCTTCGGGAGCAGGCCATCATGAGCCATGGAATAAAACACGCGCGTCTGGCCCAGCATCATCACCAGGATGACCGCCGTGGTCCCCAGCAGTGCACCCAGCTTGACGATCGGGGAAAGCCACCAGCGCGCCGGGGTTGAATCAATGGCGAGAGCCAGCGGATCCGGTACATTCAGTTGCCGGAAGGGCATCAAACCCGTCAGGACCAGAACCACGGCAATGTAAAGAAGGGTGCAAATCCCCAACGAACCCAGGATGCCAATGGGCATGTCGCGTTCGGGGTGCCGAGCCTCCTGCGCCGCCGTGGAGACGGCATCAAACCCGATATAGGCAAAGAAAATAACCCCAGCCCCGCGCAATACTCCCGTGAAGCCGAACTCACCGAAGATTCCCTGGTTGGCGGGAAGGAACGGATGCCAGTACGCTCGATTCACGTATAGCGCGCCGACCACGATGAACATCACGACCACGCCGAGCTTTACCACTACAATGAAGCTATTGAAGTTGGCGGATTCACGGATGCCGATGATGAGCAGAGTCGTGATGAGAGCAATGATGAAGGCCGCCGGAAGATTGAAGTAGGAGTGAACCACCGTGCCGTCCACCAGCTTCACCGTTTCCCAGGGACTCTTGCTCAGCTCTACGGGAAAAGGAATGTGCAGGGTTCTTTGCAGGAAGGAAACCAAGTAGCCCGACCAACCGATGGAGACGGTGGTGGCCCCGACCGCATACTCGAGAATCAAATCCCAGCCGATAATCCAAGCGAGGAATTCCCCGATGGTGGCGTAGGAATAGGTGTAAGCACTCCCGGCTACGGGGATCATGGATGCGAATTCGGCGTAGCAGAGCCCGGCGAAGGCGCATCCCACGCCCGAAAGGATGACGGAGAGCACCAGAGCCGGCCCGGTGTGTTGCGCCGCCATGCCACTCAGGACAAAGATGCCGGCCCCGACGATCGCGCCGATGCCGAGGGATGCCAGCGCCCACGGGCCGAGGGTCCGCCGCAAGCCGTGCTCAGATTCCGCCGCCTCCTCGCGCAAGAGCTCGAGGCTCTTTTTCGTCCACAAACCAGGCATGTCGCCTCCTTCAGTTCCCCGCGGAAAGATTTTCCCCATCGCCGCGTGCGCCACACGCGGTGTCAACTCACTACTCCGGCAGAGTCCCACCCGCTGCCGAAACTGCTTCCCGGCTGGGCCCGCGCCGACGCCAGAGATAATAGACCGGAACGCCAATCGCCACGATACTCAAGCCAGCGATACTGCGCAGGGTTTTGTGCGTCAGCAAAGCCCATTCAACAAACGCGGCAAAAGCGATGTAAAGCAGCGGGAGGACCGGATAGCCCCACGCCCGATAGGCACGCGGTGCCTCCGGGCGTTTCCGCCGCAGCCGAAAGATGCCCGCAATCGTCAGAATATAGAACAGAACGACAGCAAAAATCACGTAGTCGAGCAATTCGCTATAAGTCCCGGTGAGCGTCAAAAGCGCGCCCCAAACCGCCTGCACCATCAGCGACACCGCCGGCGTATGGTACTTGGGGTTCACGTTCCCTACCGAGGAAAAGAAAAGGCCGTCCTTCGCCATCGCGTAATAGACACGCGCGCCGGCCAAAACCATTCCGTTCATGCAGCCGAACGTGGAAATCAGGATAGCGGCAGCCATCAGTCCCGCTCCCCTTCCACCCAGCATGGCCTGCATGGCCGCGGTGGCGACGCGGTCCTCCGCCGCGTACTGAATCCCTCGCTCCAGCAACCCGCCCTGGGGCGATCCGAAGAAGGGCAGGGCACGGTAGTAAGCCCAATTGCACGCGAAGTAGATCGTGCAGACTGCGGTCGTTCCCAGGAAGAGCGCCAGGGGCAGATGGCGTTTGGGATTGATTACTTCTCCGCCTGTGAAGGTGACGTTGTTCCAGGCGTCGGAGGAGAACAGCGGGCCGACGAGGGCCACGGAAAGCACCGTCAGGGTCGCCAAATCCCAATGGGCGCCTTGCCAGAACCCCTGCTGCGATGGGGCCGGAACCGAGTGTGCAAGCGCCCACCACACACCCAGCGCCACCAATCCCAGCAGCGCTGCGACCTTGAGAATCGTGAAGAGATTTTGAACCCATGCGCCGACGCGCAACCCGAAAACGTTCAGCACACTCAAAAAAAACAACGCCAGGATTGCCGTCAATTGTTGAGATGAAACGGTGAGCGCAATCCGGTGGCCGAAAACTGCCAGGGTTCCAAGGTTGAGCAGAATCTTGCTGGCGGAAACCCAGGGAGCAAACACTCCCAGGAATTTCCCGAAGGCCACCGCAACGGCGGCGACGGTTCCGGTTTGAATGACCAGGAAGAGCGTCCAACCGTAAAGGAATCCGGAGAGTGGACCGAAGGCCTCGCGCAAATAAACATACTGGCCGCCGGCCTTCGGCATCATGCCCGCCAGCTCACCGTAACTCACCGCCGCGATGATGGTCATCACGCCGCTGATCACCCAACTGAGAAAGAAAAGACCCGGCGAGCGAACTTGCCGGGCGATGTCGGCAGCCACGATGAACATCCCTGAGCCGATCATTGACCCCATTACAATGGTGGTGCAATCAAGAAGGCCGAGGCCCTTCACGAGGTCGGAGGAAGCTGGGTTGGAAGTGGTTGTCGAAGATATCGCCATAGGTTAGTGAGTCTGAGAGTCCAATGTCCGGAGTCCGGGGTCGAATCCCTTAGGAGACTTTCCGGAATAACCTCTCCGTTCGGTGCTGCGAGGCGGGACGACCCCCTCACCCGGCCCGCCCCGGCTGGAGAAATCGCCGGCGGCGGCCCCCCCTCTCCCCCAAGGGGGCGAGGGCCGTAAACTCGAATCCGTTCTCCCGTTCCATCGCCCCAGCGAGAGAGGGTATCAACCTCGGATCAACGCTCCCCTCGGTCCCGCAGAGCGGGACAGTGGGGCCGGGGGTGAGGGGGTCCCGATCGAAGCTGAAATCGTACTTACCTAGCGACACCTAAGACTTTCAGAAACTCTTCTGCGCGCTTGCCGAGATCCGGTCCGCTCAGCAGCCCGCGAATCACTGCCACGGAATCCGCACCGGCCTCCATCACCGCTCGCGCGTTCTGGATGGTGATGCCGCCAATAGCCACCAGCGGCTTGCGGGTGGCCTGCCGGGCTGCGCGCAAACCGTCGAGGCCCACGACCGCGTCAGGATTCTCCTTGCTGGCCGTGGGAAATATAGGGCCAAGAGCAATGTAATCCGCCGAAGAGCGGTCCGCCTCCTTCACCTGCTCCAAGACGTGGGTGGAATAGCCGACCCATTTGCCGCGGCCCAGGATGCTGCGCGCGCATTCCACGGGCAGATCTTCCTGGCCCACGTGCACGCCATCGGCATCGACAGCGCGCGCGATGTCGGCCCGGTCGTTGACAATGAACATGCCCATGGACTGGCGCACGCACGCTGCCACCCGTTGCGCGCTCGCACAGAGCTCGCCGGAAGACGCGTGCTTATCTCGGAGTTGAATAAGCCGGACGCCCGCCGCAAGCAGGACCGCCGCCACCTCCACGGGGGAACGGCCACCCGCTTGGGCAGGGTCAATTATGGCATAGAGGCGTGGGATTACAGGTTGCATGACTCCGCAAGTGCCCGCGCCTCAGGAGGAGTTTTCGCCATCGTGGGCGAAGCGACGCAAGAAGTGTGTGTCGAAGTTCCCGGCCTGGAAATCAGGGTCGGCCATGATTTTTCGCTGAACCGGGACGGAAGTGGAGATGCCCTCGATGATGAACATTTCGAGAGCTCTCGACATGCGACTGATGGCCTCCTTGCGGTCCTTGCCGTGCACGATCAGCTTGGCGATGAGTGAATCATAGTAAGGCGGGATCACCGATTCCGCATAAGCGGCCGTGTCAACCCGGACGCCCGTGCCGCCGGGTTCGTGGAAGACCGTCACCTTTCCGGCCGAGGGGGCAAACGTCTGCGGGTTTTCTGCGCAGATGCGGCACTCGATGGCGTGTCCGCGCAGCCCCAAGGTCTCGCCGTCGAAGGGGACGTGGCCACCCGCGGCGATCAGGATCTGTTGCTTTACCAGATCCAGCCCGGTCACCATTTCCGTTACCGGATGCTCCACCTGAATGCGCGTGTTCATTTCCAGGAAACAGAGGTTGCGGTTCTCGTCCATCAACAGTTCGACGGTGCCGGCGCCGGTGTAGCCGACCTCCTCCAGGGCCTTAACGATCTGATGACCGACGCGCAGCCGGGTTTCCTTATCGATCTGAGTGGAAGGTGACTCCTCCACCAGCTTCTGATGCCGGCGCTGAATCGTGCATTCACGCTCGCCTAAGTGGACGACCCTGCCGTGCTGGTCGCCCAGAACCTGGAATTCAATGTGGCGGGGAGACGTGATGTATTTCTCCAGGTAGACATCCGGAGTTCCGAAAGACGCCGCCGCCTCATTCTGCGCAGTCTGCAAGAAATGGGGCATTTCCTCCGGCGATTGCACAATCCGCATCCCGCGGCCGCCACCGCCCGCCGCCGCTTTCACCATCACCGGGTAGCCGATGCGCTCGGCCTCCTTGAGAGCTGCTTCCTCGGACGGGATCACTTCCGAACCCGGCAGCACCGGAAGCCCCAACTCCGCCATTCTCGCCCGCGCCCGATTCTTGTCGCCCATCAGGCTGATAACATCCGGCTTGGGGCCGATGAAGGTCAGATTCGAAGCTTCGCAAACATCCGCAAAGTAAGCACTTTCCGCCAGGAAGCCATAACCAGGATGAATGGCTTCGGCGCCGGTAATCTCCGCCGCGGAAATAATGCTGGCCACATTGAGATAACTCTCCGAGCTGCGGGGTGGGCCGATACAGACGGCCTCGTCGGCAAACCGCACGTGAAGTGAATAGCGGTCGGCTTCCGAATACACTGCGACGGTCCGAATCCCCAATTCCTTGCAGGCACAGATCACCCGCAGAGCAATTTCCCCGCGGTTGGCAACCAGGATTTTCTTGAACATCGGCGCTGCAGTTTCAGTCCGTCAGCGCTTTCCCTCCTGCTCTAGCACCCGAGGCTGACGGCTGGCCCGACAATCTTTGCTACTTCTTATGCGAGGGTTCGATGGCGAACAAGGATTGGCCGTACTCCACGGGCTGGCCATTTTCGACGTAGACGCGAACAACCTCCCCTGCCACCTCGGCTTCCAACTCGTTCATCAACTTCATGGCTTCAATGATGCACAGGACCTGTCCGACCTGCACAGTGTCCCCCACCTTGACGAAGGGAGGCGCGTTGGGAGCAGGCGCCGCGTAGAAGGTCCCCACGATGGGGGATTTCATGATGTGGAGACCCTCCGTCGATTCCACCCCCGGTTCGGGTGCGCCCGGAGCAGGCGTGGAAACAGGGACCGCCGCCACCACCGGCGGTGCAAGGGACGGAGTGACCATCACGGGTGCGGTGGCAGGAGCATATCCGTTCGCGTTGGTGGGGTTCGCGACGTGCACGTCTCCGCGCCTGACACGGATCTTGACGCCCTGCTGCTCCATTTCGAATTCGGTGATTTCCCTTCCCGCCAGAAGGTCGAGCAACTGCTGGATGTCGTCCAGGCCCCAGACCCGTCCGGGGCCCGGGGCGTTGCGCGTGGAATTCTTGCCGGGCATTCGTTTGCTCCCTTGCCGCTAACTTATAACCCAGCGCTCTTTCGAGGCTGGCGTGAGGACCTCGGGGTCATCCGGCCCCACAAGCACCATATCCTCGACGCGGATGCCGCCCAACCCTTCCAGGTACACGCCCGGTTCGACCGTGACCACCGACCCCGCCCTCAGGCGGGCGGTCTCACCCTTGGCCAAGCGCGGCCTTTCATGAATCTCCAGGCCCACCCCGTGGCCGGTGCTATGGATAAAATACCGGGCGAGCCCGCGCTCGGCCAGGATGCGCCGTGCGGTGGAATCGATATCGCCCGCTTTGATACCGTCCCGAACAGAATGGACAGCTCCGCTCTGGGCTTTCACCACCGCGGCGTAAAGGCTCCGAACGCGGCGACTCGGTTCACCCAAGAATACCGTCCGCGTCATGTCAGCGGCATAGCCTCGCAGTATAGCACCGAGGTCGAGGATAACCAACTCACTTTCTTGCAGCGACTTAGACGAAGGGCGCGCGTGCGGGTGGGCTGCTCGTGGCCCGGAAACCACAATGGTCTCGAAGGCCGCGCCTTCTGCGCCCTTCTTGCGCATCCGGTACTCGACTTCAGCCGCAAGATCACACTCCTTCACTCCAGGCCTGATACACGTGAGGAGGTCAGCAAAAACCTCGGCCGTCACTCGCCCGGCGCTGCGCATCACCGCAATTTCGCCCTTATCCTTCACCACACGCAGTTCCTCGATCAAGTCCCCAGCGGGCCTCAGCCGAACGCTGCGGCCGACCTCCGTGCGAAGCTGCTCGAATTGCGCGCAGGTGAGGTTCGAGGCCTCGTACGCAAGCCCTCGCACCGCATTCTTCCCCAACCAGCCGGCCGCCCCTTTAAGAATCCCCTTCTTTTCTTCGATCACGTCAACACCGAAGGCCTGCTCACGAGCCTGGAGTGTATATCGGGGGTCAACCCACAGGATTCCCTGGCAGGGTCCAAAAAGAGCCATGCCTGCGCTGCCGGTGAAACCTGTCAGGTAGCGGACATTCACGAGGTTCGTTACCAGGATGAAGGGAATCCGGCACGTTTCCGTCAGAGCGCGGAGCCGCTCCTGGCGGGCACGGAATCCGGATGAAGGGTGTTCTGGGGGCATGGGCAGAGACAAAAAGAAGGAGGAGACCAAGGTCTCCTCCTTCTATCAGCGATCGACCCAGGACATTCGGGCAGTGCGAAAAGTTACGATGCCAGAATCTTCGGGGACACGAAAAAGAGCAGCTCCTGGTCGGTGTCCTGAACGTTACTCGACTTGAACAAATGCCCAAGGATGGGAATGGTGCCCAGCCAAGGTATATACGTGGCGGACTTGGTTCGGGAGGTCACGGTAATGCCGCCGAAGACCACTGTACCGCCGTCGGGAACCATCACCTGCGTCGTTGCGGACTGAGTATCGATGTCGGGGCCGGCAGTCGTGATCACCGCACCCACGGAGGCGTTGGTCACCTTGATGATCATGAAGATGTTGCCGTCATCTGTCACCTGAGGGGTGACGGTAAGCTCCAAGGTGGCATTCACGTACTGAACGGCGATCGTATTGTTGATATTGGTCTGAATGGGAACCTGCGTGCCCTGCATGACCATTCCCTGCACATTGTTTTGCGTCACGATAGTGGGGCGGGAAATGGTCTTCGCCTCGTCACGCTCCTCTGAGGCAGCGATGACCGCATTGATCAGATAGCGGGACGAGGCATTGGAAATCGCCACGGCGCCAAACCCGGATGCACTGGTCGGCACGATAGTCTGAGCGGGAGGGGCGGGGAATAGAACACTGGGTGTGATCTGTGCTCCGGTGCCCGTCGAGCCGCCAATCAGCGTGGAACCCTGGGGAGTGCGTGCGGCCCCGGAGAGCGCCGCATTCAAGGCGCGAGTGAAACCAGCCTTGGCCAGCACGACCCGTGCTTCGATCGAAACTTGCTTCGCTTTCTTGTCGAGTTTGGCAATGATGCTCTGAATGATGGGGATCTGCGACTGGATATCAGAAATAATCAGGGTGTTCGCGCGTTCGTCCACCAGAACCGTGCCGCGGCGGCTAAGAGCGCCGCCTCCGGCCCAGGACTTGAGCAAGGTCGCGATGGTCATGGCTTTGGCGTAATTGATGGGCTGGAAGACACTCACCAGCGGCGCAGCGTCTTGACGGGCGGCAGCCAGTTTCGTCACCGACTCCTGCTCCGCCGTCAGCGTTTCGACTTTGGCAATCCGCAGGACGTTACCTTCCAGGGTCTTCCCCAGGCGGTTGTTCTTCAAAACGATGTCCAGAGCTTGGTCCCAGGGCACAGAATCGAGCACCATCGTGACGGTGCCGCTCACGTTCGGATCGACAATGATGTTCAGGCCGCTGATTTCATGAACCAGCCGAAAAAAGTCCTTCAGGTCAACATCTTTCAGGTTGAGCGAGATAGGCTCACCCGTGAACTTTTCCTTCTCCTCACCAGGGGGGTTGACACTGCCGGGAGGAGTTCCCTGCGCAGCCAGCGGTAAAGCTTGCTGCTTGCCGGTTGTCAGTGTGCGGGCGGCCTGCTCAGCTCGCAGCGCCTCCGGCGTCTCACTCGAAGCAGTCGGGAGCGGCGCTGCCGCCACCTGCTTGGAGCTTTCCGCGGGAGGCAACGTGCTCTGGACATCCGGCTTTGCGGCGTCCAGGGCCGCCTTCCGCAGAGGAACGGTTACCACGGGTTTCCGGCCAATCACTTCGGTCGGCGGCTCCGGAGCGCTGGCCTGGGTGATTGTCACCGGAGCCGTCGCAGCAGACGCCATCGGCGCAGGCTTTGCTTCTGGCAGCCTCGTTTCTGGCGCAGGAGTCGTGGTTTTGGCCGCGGAGAGCGCAGGCTTCGTCATTCCGCGTGGGCGCAACTCAATGCGGATTCCGCCTGGGGTGGTGTGGACGTCAAAGGCCGGATCGCCATCCAGGTCCGCGACCACGCGGACAACCGGCGGGGTTTGCTCGCGGAACTGCCCGATGCGAACGTCCCGGAGAACCAAGGTGTCAGCGGCGTAAGATTTCTGGTGAGACACGGTCCGGGCGTCTTCGATATCCACCACCAAGCGCGCCGGGCTCTTCAGTGTCATCACATTGTAGCTCGCCGTCCGGGAAGTGGAGACATCCACGAAGGTCTCACCGGACTCACGCTTGTCGAAAGTCACGTTTGAGACCAGTACAGACCCGCGGACAGACGCCGGAGGGGCCGCTACGGCAGGAGAGGTTGCGGGTGCACCGAGCGGAGAGGCACCAACCGCCGGGCTGACGGAAGCCGTCTTCCCGAAAAGCAGCCGCAGGGCTGCACTATCCCTTTGGATGACGAACGGCTCGGCTCGCCGGGTCTCCACCTGCACGCGGACGACCGATTGGCCAGAAGCGTCCTGGTACTGCAGGAGCTTGTAGCCTGACATCAGCGGGTTCGACCAAGACCCGCTGCGGGGAACACCGCCAATCGTGGCGCTCGCGAGGTCGATGAAGAGTACATCGGGAGCTGCCTGGACGGTCTTATAAGCATAAGTGCCGTCCACGCGCAGAACCAGTTCCTCGCACGGGGGACCTGCGGAGACAGTGACCGCCTTCAGAGTCGCCACCTCCGAGGCCGCCCAGGCGCGACCTGCCGGGGCGCGGGCCATGCCCAGCGTCAACCCTGTCATCGTCAGCAACACAATTGCGTATCGTCTCATCTGCCTTCTCCCGGAGCCGAACCCAGTCGCTTGACCACTTCACGAGTCGACACTCGCCCATTCTGGTCGAGAACGTTCTCCTTGAAGTAGACCGCGTCCGGCGTGATCTTGCTGACTACGCCGTTGTACACCGCGTCGTTGTTCTTCAGGAAATAAGCCCGTTTCGTTTCGTTGGTGACAACAGCGATCATCTTGTTGTTTGTCTCTTCACGAACGACCCCCTGGAGTCTCAATTGCGAAATGATCAGACCGCGAGTTCCCGGCGGCAGCGGCCCGGCGGCGAATTCCGGAATGCCCTCCGCACCCTTCGTGCCAGGAGGCGGAGGAAGCTTGAACGGGTCCCGCTTGCCGGTAACCATCTGAGTTGTGGGGGTGGTTTCCGCCGCACGCTTGGGCTCAGCTGGAGCCTTGGCGCGCTGTTGCGGCGGGATGTTTTCTTTCTTCTGCACGGTTTCCTGCATCCTCTTGGCGTTCTGCAACGCGCCCATCGCGGGCTGTTGTCCCGCTCCACCCGGCGGGACTCCCACACCTAATACGAGGGCAGCCAGAAGCAGCAGACGAGTTGCTGGAATCTCTTGAGTGCATCGAAACCTATGGTTGGCCATTGTCCTCATCCTGCACACTATTTCCCTTTGGGACGTGGTGGCGCCGTGGGTAGAGGCTTATTGTAATAGGTCGTCAGCGTGCAATTCGCCCCCACCGTCTCGCTGGGAAAAACGGTATAGCTCCCCATGCCGCCGCCCTCCGGACTGCCCAGAGTGAGGCCTGAAACGCTCACAATGCGCTGTTCATGCGCGAGCCGACCGAAGAAGCTCAGCAGGCTGTAGTAGGTCCCGTCCAGTCGCACGCTGAAAGGCATTTCGACGTAGAAATCGCGCGTCACCTGGGGCTTGGGAAGGAAGGTTCGGAGGTAGATGTTGGTACTCGAAGCCGCCTCGAACACCGATTTCATGAACGCGTCGGTCGCCTGCTCGTCGGGAACAATGGAACGGAGCGTTCCCAACTGCCTTTCCAGTTGCGCAATGCGGTTCAAATACTCCGTCTGCTGCTGGCGGAAAGCTTCGTTCTTGTCGTTCTCCGCTTTAGTCCTGGTCACTTCCCTGTCCAATTTGGCGCGCTGCTCGTTCAAAGGCAGGACGTAGTACCAGAAAGTGGCGCCCGCCATAGCGACAGCCAGCCCAATGAAGACCATTCCCTGAACTGGAACTGGAAGCTCACTAAAGCTCTTGGCCATCTTCTATTCCCTCTCCTACTGCACGTGGACCGTGGGCCGCGCGGCGGGAGCAGGCGGCGCTTCCACCCGCTGCCCGCCGGGCTGCGGGGTGGCCGCAACGGTCGCGTTGGGCGATTTGACCAGACAATCCACCGTGAACTTGTAAGTCAGGTGACTGTGCTGGTCGTCCTGATAGAACTGCAGCAACTGCACGTCATCGAAGTATCCGGAGCTCTTCATATAGGCCAGGAGGTTCGCCATAGAATCCACCGTCCCGGACTGCCCTTTCAGCACCAGACGGTCAGCTGTGGGCGACACCGTGTAGAGGTATACGTCGCTGGTCCGGTTAATGACGTCGCCCAAGGCCGCCATCATTTCGGCGGGCCCGACGCGGCTGTTCTGCAATGCCTGGATGGTATTGATGCGCGTCTCAAGGTCCTTCAGATGTTGCTGGTATCTCTCGTTCTGTGACTTCACCATGGCCAGTTCCGTCTGTCGGATCCTCTCCTGCTTCGACTTCTTCTCGAGTTCTGCGATTTGATTGCTCCAGATCTTGTAAACGACGCCCACGATCGCGAAGCTGACGATCAGCGCACCGACGAACGTCAGCGCCTGGAAGGCTTTCGTCGCCGGCGGGCCCGGCGCGGCCTTGATCGGAGGTGGCGCGACTCCCAGCAGGTTGATCTTGATCATGGCTAGTCAAAGCTCCTCAAAGCCAGCCCCACCGCAACGCTCATACGGGGAGCGATTTCGTCCACGTAGCCAACGTCAAATTTCTTGGGATCGACCAACGTCCTTTGGAACGGGTTGATGACGTCCACGGGAATGTTGAATTCCGCTTTGAGCTGATCGACCAGACCTTCCGTCTTCGCTGTCCCACCGGAAATATAAATGTGCTGGATGTTCTCCGTCGAGGTAGTCTGCCGGAAGAAGTCGAAGGTCTTCTGAATTTCCAGCATCAGGATTTCCGTCACCGACCGCAGGTGCGGGAGCTTCTGTTCCTGCGTCACGTTGGGGACCTCAAAACCCTGTTTCAGCTTCTCCGCATCGTCAAAGCTCAGGTCGAGTTCCTTCTGAAGAGTATCGGTGTACTGGTTTCCGCCCACGGAAACGTCGCGCGTGAACAGCGGATTGCCACCCCGGCCGATCACGATGTTCATGATGCTGGCGCCAATATTGAGCAGCGCAGCCATCTGGTCGGAGGGAATGTCGTAGTTCGCCTCAAAAGCATTGAAGACCGCAAACCCGTCGTAGTCGACCACCGTGGGGATCTTCCCGGCTTGGCTCAACACATTGGTGTGGTTCAGAATTTTCTCGCGCTTCACGGCCACCAGCATCACGTCCGTGCCGGTTCCGGCTGGGGCCGCACCCAAGGCTTGATAGCTCAGGTTCACGTCCGTCATGTCAAAGGGGATGTGCTGCTGAGCCTCGTAAGGGATCGAGTTGTATAGCTCCTCATCGGTGGCAGCGGCCACGGTGATGCGCTTGACGATAACCGAGTGACCGGAAACGGAAGTCGCCACGTTTTTGGACTTAATATGGTTTTCGGTGAAAATCTTCTCGATTGCCGACGAAACCGACAACGCGTCCATGATGGCGCCATCGACCACCGTATCCTGGCCGAGAGCCTCAATCCCCAGGTTCATGAGCTCATATGAGTCGCCCTTCTTGCGCAGCTCGACCACCTTGACGGCGCTCGAACCGATATCCAACCCCACCAGTCTTTTGGCTTTTCCTAACCCAAACATTGGCGATGCTCCCTACCTAGCAGTGGCGCGCAACCTACGAGATGCACGTTGTTCGAACTGCGCACTCTGCTTCTCCATCCAGCGGTCCAGGACGGTCTTCTTGAACTTCCAGCGATTACCAAGTTTGAATGCGGGGATTTTCTCCTCGTATACATACTTGTAAAGGGTCTCCCTCGAGACCCCGAGGTACTCCGACGCTTCCCGGATGTCCATGACCTCTCTGGTTTCTGCCATGCTCCTAACCTTCCGCCAAATTCGTGGCCTGGTACACTACCCAAATCAGAAAAGTGAAAGTGCGCGTCCACTTCCACCTTTAATGCGCTTATACGCCACGCAGATTTGTGTTGTCAAGGAAAATTTCGCTAGTTTGGGGGGTTTCTTGAGGTTTTTATACCTCATGTTATCGATATTTAGGGGAATTTGTGGAACAGGTTGTGTAGTCCCGAACTAGGACCACTAGATATATCCCCATAAGATATTTCCGCCTTTGAGTATTTTGGGCGCATCTTAGGCCTATTCAGGGGAAGAAGACGGGGGTGACGGTCCGGGGAGTGAGCTTCTTGGGGGTTCCTGGCAAGTCGGCGCCACGGCCACTACATAAGCGTCCACATATTCTTTCCTGCTGTGAGGGTTTTCACCCCGTTTGAGTGGCTATGAAGCCAGGATGAGGGGGATGACGGTGAGTGAGAGTCGATTTCTTACCGGTTCCTCGGAAGGTCATCCTGTCGGTGATAGGTGACAGCCTACGCCTGAATCGGGCCGAGCTTGGCTAACCTGCCATGGGCATGGCGGCCGAAGGTAACTCCGCCAGCGACGAGAACACTACGGCGGCCACGAGCGGGCTCATCGAGCCCGAGATCAGTTGTGGGTCGCGCCGACGCCGCTGGCGAGTTGAAGCTCCGCGTATTCCATTGTGACCTGCAGCGCAATCTGCTTCCCATCGAGGCTGACGTTCATCGCCTCATAGGGGTTCGCGCGCCCGGGATTCTGCGCCTGCCAGGCGAGTTGCTGGGCCATCTTCACTCCGTCCAGAACCTGCCGTAGCGTGGCAGCGTCTTCAGGTGTCGCGCAGTTGAGTTTCATGTCCAGATTGACCTTGTCCGCAGCATCGATGCTGTAAGTCAGGGAGTCCACTTTTTCGAACACCCGCGACCAATCCAGGTTCAGGTTGTTTTGGGTGGACAACCAACCGCGGAACCAATCGCCGACAGCCGACTCCAAGGCGATTCCCCAAATGGGAGCGTCCTTGCGCGTCTCGCCCAGGAGGCGCGCAAAGCGCTGGTCCGAATTCAGGCCGGGCGCCTGTCCGGCGTGCGCTTCCAGCAGCACCGTCAAGGCCGCGAGTGGCCCGAAGGCCCCGAGAGAATTCTCCAGCACCACGACGCAGCTTCCCGCCAGGCCCGCTTGCAGGCAGTAGGCCTGCTGGCCGGCAAGGGGGGTGGGCGTGAGTTTCTGCGCCGCAGCCCGGCTGGCCACCGCCGCCTTGTCAAAGCGCCCGGAGGCAAAACCGTAAAGGTCCATTTCCTTGTCGCCGGGTTTCCAGCCCATCATCAGAGCGTCAATATCGTCTTCGCGGATGCCGAGCTGGGCCAAGCTCGACTCGATTTGCTGCAACCGCGGTCCCACAAAGCGTTGTCGCAGGCTCTGGTAGTTGGGCAGCTTGCGCAGCTTGGCCGGACTGGAGTATTCCACGCGTAAGGTCTGGGTGGGAAAACCTGCCATGGCCGTACTGACGAAATCCTGGGCGACGCTGTCCTGCGCAATGCCTGCCAGCGCCATCACAACCATAAGCGGAAGAAGGGTTCCTCTCATGTTCACCTCGTCGCGGCGTATCCGGCTCGGTCGATCTTCCCACGACACACCCGGTAACGCGCAGAGCATAGTAAAATTCGATGATACTTCACTCTGGCAGGTTTCCTGACCTGCGTCAACCCCCTTACCAGGCTGCCGGGTGGCCGCAGCCCTCTCACAGAACGGCAAGCCCAAACCTGCCAGACGGGGAGTGCCCTGCCGATAAGCCGGGCGGAGTCGAGGATCAATTCTTGCGGTTGAGGCAGCGTTGGAAAAGCTGATTCAGGAGTTCGAGCCCCAGGTCCATCTCTTCGCGCGTGATGGTGAACGACGGCGCCAGCGTGAAGACGTTCTTGTAATAGCCGCCCACATCGAGCACCAGCCCATACTTGCGGCCGGCGACCTGGAGTTCGCCGCCCAGCCCTTCCGCGAAGATGCGGTCGGTCAGTTCGCGGTCGGGGGTGACGCCGTCTTCCTTGCAGACCTCGACACGCAGAGCGAGGCCTAGGCCATCCACGTGACCGATGATGCCCGGATAGCGCCGCTGGACTTCCTTGAGGCCGGCGAGGAAGTACGTGCCTTTCTCGCTCACCAGTTTCTCGTAGTCTTCCTCCGCAAGCATCTTGAGCGTTTCGAGGGCCACGGCGGTGCCGAGCGTGTTCGAAGAGAAGGTCGAGTGCGTGGATCCCGGCGGGAAGAGTTCAGGCGCGATCAGCTCCTCGCGCGCCCAGATGCCGGAAAGCGGGTTCAAGCCATTCGTGAGCGCTTTACCGAAGACGATGATGTCAGGAGTGATGCCGAAATTTTCAATCGCCCAGAATTTTCCGGTGCGATAGAAACCCATCTGAATTTCGTCATCGACGATCAGGATCTTGCGCTCTCGGCAGGTCTGCTGCAGCCGCCGGAAGTAATCCCGCGGGGGAATGACGTAGCCGCCAGTTCCCTGCACCGCCTCGATGTAGAATGCGCCGAACTCTGCGCTCTGCGCCTTGGCGTCCCATACCGCGTGGTACTCGTTATCGAAGAGCCTAGAGAACTGATCGTGGCAATAAAGATTGCAGCTCTCGGGCTTGAGGTTATAGATGCAGCGAAAACAATAAGGATAGAAAACGAACTGCGCGCGGTCGCCGAAATGCCCGTAACGCCGCCGGTAGCGATAGCTCGAGGTAATGGCCGAAGCGCCCAGCGTGCGCCCGTGATAGCCGCCCATGAAAGCCAACATCAGGTTCTTGCCGGTGTAGTTGCGAACCAGTTTGAGCGAGTCCTCGATGGCCTGCGAGCCACCCACGTTGAAATGCACCCGGCCCTTGACGCCAAAACGCTTCTCGCAGTACTGGGCGATGTGCGCGGCGACCTCCACCTTTTCCGCGTGCAGGTACTGGCAGGCGAGCTGTGGCAGGCGGTCGATTTGGCGCTTCAGCGCGTCGTTCAGGCGGCGGTTCTTGTACCCAAAGCTCGCCGCGGAATACCACATCTGCAGGTCGAGATAAGGCGTTCCCTGCTCGTCGTAAAGATAACTGCCCTCGCAATCGACGAAGATTTTCGGCGGGTCGAGGTAGTGCACCGTGTCGCCGAAAGAGCAGTACTTGCGCTCGAGGGCCAGCAGTTCCGCGGTGCGCGTAGGGGATTCGGAAATAGCCAAAAGGTTTGCGCCTCCGTCAAGAAATTCGCAGGTTGCTTCAGGTTAGCCGTCGAACGAGGGTTCGCCTCAGACCGACAACCTTGCTTTCACACCGGGAGGGCGGGGTCTTAACCCCGCCGTTAGTGCCCTCACCCACCCTTACGGGTCTCCCTTCTCCCTAGAGGAGAGGGGCCGGGGGTGAGGGGAAAGAATCGGTACTGCGGGGCTGAAGCCCCGCCCCCCGAGGCTGGAGAGCTTGATTTGCTTGCACCAAATTCTCAGTCTCAGGGTTACCGGCCCGCCTCCGCCGCGGCTACGACAATGCCACAACGGGCTGCCGGTATCGCCGGGCAGGCGCCGGGGCGAGCAACTTCTCCAGCGCCCCATGGACATCCTTGAAAGTCTCGAAAGGATGGCAGGCGATGCCGCTCTCCCGGCAATGTGCGAGCAGTTGGCGTTTGGCAAAGACCAGGTCTGCGACCTCCACGGCAAAGCGGTCCGACATGCCATCGCCCACAAAGACGATAGGCTGCCGGCCTTCACTGCGGTGGCGGATAATGGCGGCTTTGCAGGTTGCGCAGCCGTGCTCGCAGGGCTCGGCCGAATGAGGGAAGGAGGGAATCAACCGGTGGCCCTCCACCCGCAGCGCGCTTGCGAACAAGTGCGAACCGTTCCGGAACGCCCCAGCGACGCTGGCGCGCTTCAGGACGCGGTGAATGACGTAATCGAACCCGTCGCTTAGGATGTAGAGCGGCATCCGCCGTCGGCGCGTGAACCGGTAAAAAGCCGAGAAGTGCGGGTCGATCGTAATGGAATCAATCACCGCGTGGAGATCCTCGGGCGGGGCATCCACCAACGCGATCTGCCGCTCCAGGCACTCGCGCGAGCCGATCAGGCCCAGCATCCATTCCCGCTCGATTTCGCGCCAGGAAGGATGAGCAAGCTGATTCAGGATTTGGTCGGTCACGTCGAGCTGCGTGATAGTTCCATCGAAATCGCAGAAAACGATGGGCGCAAAACCACCTCCAGCAGCTTCACGAATCTGGGATTTGTTGTTCATTTTTTGGTTATAAATCCTTTCAAGTATAAGTCTGAATCATGAATTATGTATTCTAAATTATGAAACGAACACACCTAAGACGTGAAATCAATCTCTCGACTTCCCATGACATAATTCAGAATTCATCAATCGTAATTCATGTGGCGCGCTCATCAACCAGGCGCCGAGGCTTCCGTCCCTGCTCGATGCTTCCCGGGGGGAGAAATCGGAAGGCCAGGCGGTACATGCCGCAAGCACAGTTGGCCCAGACATCCGGATAAAGACTCTTCAGGTTCTCCTGGATGGCCACCTCCACCTTGGAAGTGCTGATACCATTGGTCAACTCCAGGCGGAACTCCAGGATGTCGTGGAGGCCTTCCTGGCGGACCGCCACCTGCCAGTTTTCCGAAACGCCCGCCACATCGCGCAGGACGCACTCGAATATCTCCGGGTACATATTCCCCGCGCCCATCACCACCATTTCGTCGCGGCGGCCTTTGATGCGCTCGATGCGTTGCAGGGGAGCGCCACAGGGACAAGGCCCGTCGATAAAGCGCGTCACATCGTGAACCCGATAACGAATGAAGGGCATCGTGCGGCGCGTCAGCGTTGTGGCCACCAACTCGCCGTAACCGTTCTCATCCGGGTCGAGAATCTCGAAGTAAATATTGAAATCGTCCAGGTGATAACCGTCTTTGCGCAGGCATTCCATGCCCGCCCCACCCTGCTCGGTGGAGCCATAGGCGAGGAGGACAGGGCACTTCCAGACGCCCTCCACGTAGCTGCGATACACATCGGTCATCCGGTCGCCTGCTGCCAGAATCAGGCGCAGGGGAAAAGTACCTTCTTTCTCCGCGATCTCACTCAAGCTGACGAGCCAGGTGGGGTCGGCGGCAATCACATCGTACCGGTATGTGCTCAAGCGTGAGTAAACCTCGCGGGGATGCGGTTTGCCTACCGCCGAGCAGAACACCCCCAGGTGCTTGCAGGCCAGGAAAGTGACCCAACTGCTGATCCAGTACCCCGCATCAAACGTGCAAACCACGCGAGCGCCGGGTCGAACGCCGTTCTCATACAGTCCCGCGGCTTCGTAACGAGCAGCGAAATCCAGCTCCTCGTAGGAAAAGTAAACCCGCTTGGGCCCGCCGGAGGTTCCGGTGGTTTCAAAAACCAGTTCGGGCTCACGGCACAGAAATTCATCCGCGGGCAGCGTCCGCAAGTCCTCGGGGGTAGTGAAGATGTCGCCCAAATCCTCAGGGCGGCGGACGTGCTTCGGGTTAATACCGCCTTCGCGCAGTTTGCGGGCGAAGAACTTCTGGTGCTCAGCGGCGTAACGGACCAGTCCACGAAACGAATCCGCCTGAATCCCGCGGATCAGCGAGCGGGGAACATGCTTACCCCAGCGCACCAGCGCCGGCACAGAATCGCCGATCAAGGTGCGTTCAATCAGTTGGCGGGCATGACCGAGCATAAAGTAATCAGTGACCAGTCATCAGTTATCGTTTTCAGTTCTCAGTCGTCAGGTGGGCGACCGGTAACTGATGACTGATAACTTACAACTTTCTACATCAAATACGCTGACTCACCCGACCGCGGCGGCGGTGTGGCGAGCAAATCGATATAGGTGGCCTTCTCCAGCAGCGCCAGCGCCACCTGGGCAATCGCGTGAGCTGCGTCGGGACGCGACCACTCGCGTGCCCGCCGCCGCATTTCGCGAAGCTCCTCAGGAGACGAGAGCAGCCGGGACGCCAGTCGAGGCAGGTCGTCGAGCTTGTCGGCGTGAAGCGCTACACCTTTTTGCTCGAGGTAACGAACGTGTCGTTCCTCCGGCCCGGGAATGGGATGGGTGAGGATCATCGGCAATCCCGCCGCCAGCGCTTCCGCCGCGGTGAGTCCACCCGGCTTCGTGATCAAGAGATCGGCAGCCGCCATCAGCTCCGGAATGTTGTCGATCCAACCGAACGGACGCAGGGCTATGGCGATCCGTCCACGCAGTAATTCCAGCCGCTGGCGAAGTCCGCGGTCGTGACCGGCCACCGCCAGCACCTGCATCGGCACGCCGCAGAGTTCCAGACTCGCCACGACCTTGTCGAGCGGCACGGGCCCCATGCCGCCGCCCATCACCAGAACCACCGGCTGGCGCGCATCCAGGCCCAGGGCCTGGACGAGGTCCCCTCTGTCGAAGGGCAACGAAAAAGCAGGATCCACCGGAATGCCGCTGAGCAACACACGATTCGGCAGAACTCCCCAGCCAATCAGTTGCCCGCGTGCCTCGCCGCTGGCCACGCAATACATATCAATCCCGCCTTGCACCCAGGGCAGCTCGGTCTGAAAATCAGTTTGAACCGCCAGGATGGGAGCGTTGAACCAGCCTTCGCGCCGCCCGAGCGCGGCGATTTCCGCAGCCCCAATCTCCGTGACGATCACGAGGTGCGGCGCGTAGTTCTTGATCTGGCGCAGCACCCCGCGGCAGCCGCGGCGGAAGACCCAGTCAGGAGCCGTGGCGCGATGTAGCTTGCGCTGGCGGCGCTCAAACAGCTTTCGCCAGAGCCACGGTGCGTGCCGCAGCATCCACCAGTACGGGTCGACATAGAGCCAGTGGAACCAGGACTGTGCCGAATCGAGAGCGTCCACCACTTTCACTTCGATCGGATCGGCGCCGTCGTAAAGAGCGCGTTGCACCACTTCCGAAGCGCGCAGATGTCCCGTGCCCACGCTGAGGGTCAGAATGCAAACGCGCCGCGGAATCATGACTGCGCTCCATCAGGTGACAAGCCCGGCAAGAGTCCGCCCGGCCTTCACTCAAACCGGCGAACTAAAAGAACCGCATTCAGCCCGCCGAAGGCGAAGGAATTGGAGACCGCCACACGCACCGCCTTTTCCCGCGCCTGGTTGGGTACATAATCCAAATCGCACTCAGGATCCGGCTGGGTGTAGTTGGCGGTGGGTGGAATGACCCCCCGATCGACGGCCTGAATCGTGGCCACCATCTCGATCGCTCCCGTCGCCCCCATGGTATGTCCGTGCATCGACTTCGTGGAACTAATCGCCAGGCGCCGAGCGTGATCCCCGAACACTTCCTTGATCACCTGCGTTTCGGTGGCATCGTTGAGGCGGGTGCCCGTCCCGTGGGCGTTGATATAGTCCACTTCGCCAGGATTGACCTGCGCTTCGGCAAGCGCCATGCGCACGGCGCGAGCCGGACCGTCAATCGAGGGCTGCGTAATATGGCTCGCATCGGAACTCAGGCCGAAACCCGAAATCTCCGCATAAATCCTGGCCCCACGCTTTTGGGCGTGCCCGAGTTCCTCGAGCAGAAGCATGGCCGCGCCTTCCCCCATCACCAAGCCTTCACGGTCCGCCGAGAACGGCCGGCAAGCGCGACTGGGATCGCCGTTGCCGGTGGCCAGCACCCGCACCGACTCCCAGGAGCGAATCATCCCGAAGGTAATCGGCGCCTCGCTTCCACCCGCGAGCATCAGGTCGGCAATTCCAAATTTGATCAAATGGAACGCCTCGCCGATCGCGTGTCCGGAAGAAGAGCAAGCGGTAGCGGTGGTGAGCGACGGCCCCTGCGCGCCAAACTCCATGCAGATTTGCGAGGTGGCGGCGTTGTGCATGATTTTGGGGATCGTGAAAGGGTGCAGGCGCGTTACTTGCTTGGCGTAAAGGTTGAAATACCCCGCGTCGAACGTACTCGCGCCGCCCATGCCGGAGCCCGTCACCACGCCGAAGCGTGGGCGCTCCTCATCGCGAAGCTGCACCCCGCTGGATTCCATGGCTTCCTTGCTGGCGAGCAGGCCAAACTGGCTGAAGCGGTCCAGCAGGTCGAGCCGCTTGGCCGGGAAATGCTCGGTCGGCTCATAGTCCGGAATCTCGGCGGCAATCTGCACGGTCAACGCCGCGGGATCGAATTGCCTGATGCGCCGGATCGCCGACCGCGCATGGACAAGCGTGTCGAAAAAACTGTCGGCATTCTTGCCGGTGGAGGCAAAGACTCCGATGCCGGTGATCACAACTCTCCGCACGATGGGCCCCTTGGATGTCGAGGATTAGCTGGTGGTGGCAGTAGTCTCGCCTTTGGCCATCGCCACCAAGTCAGAGACGTCTTTGCCTTCCAGCACGCGAGTGAGGCTGTCCACCACCTGGCGGACGCTCCTCATGTTCTGGGCTACAGTGTCGGGGATGTCGAGTTTGAATTCTTCTTCCAAGGCGAAAAGGATATTCACGCCGTCCAGCGAATCGATGCCGAGCTCGGCAAACGTCGAGTCGGGCGTGATTTTGCTCGCGTCCATGTGTTGCTCTCGCGCGATGATCTCAACCACCTTTTGGGTGACGTCCATCTCCACTCCTCATCCTGCAAAATAGGGTGCAAACCTGTACTGAAAGCTTCCTCACGAAGAAATGCCGATGGGATTCTGCGCCGCGAGCTCGGCCACCGTCCGCAATAATTCCGAAAGCTGGAAGGGTTTGTCGAGCAACGCATGCGCCCCGAGCGCTTTCGCCGTCTCCCTTTCCGCGCCACTAATGAATGAAGACATCAGGATGATTTCTTGCTTGGAATTCCGTTGGCGCAGCTTGCGAAGAAGCTCCAGACCGGATTCGTCGGGCATGTGGAGGTCAGCAATGACGATTCGGTACTCGCCATCGCGACTCAGCACCTCGCGGGCCGCCTGACCGTCCGCCACGGCAGACGCGCTGTAGCCGTTCGCCTCCAAAACCTCACATAGCAGGTTTCGGCTCTCTTGATCGTCATCGACCACTAGAATCTTGTTCATGGCGAAACGAACACCACGCCTTCTCAGGCAAAACCGGTGCCAACTCTCCTCGACGTTCCTAACCCATTGATTTGATTAGGAATTCTTAACAACCATCACAAGGAGTGGCAGGAAGTTTGTACGATTGTCGAATCCGAGTGTGGCAGAACGCCACAGTTTCTTGAGATTTTTGTTTTCGCGCCCATGGGCCCAACCATGGAGGGTTTTCCCAAGATCTGTTGGAGCCTTAACCATAACATAAGAAAGACCACAAAAAGCGGGCAGTGTGGTTCGGCAGTGTTTGGACCGTGCAATTCTGCCACATGCGGCAAGGGCTCACGTCGCGGGGAGGAACTCCTGGAGGGGAACGAAGGTGTACCCCCGCTGACGGGCGCCTGCAATGATGCCGGGCAAGGCCCTGACGGTGCGAGATCGGTCGAACTGACCCCTCGACCGCGTCTCCCGCCCGTCGTGCAGCAGGATGACCGCGCCCGGCTTCAATTCCTTCATCGTGGCCGCAACGATGCCCGGGACGTCCTTCTTCCAGTCGTAGCCTGTCGCGGACCACAGAACGAGGTGCATGCCCCGCTCAAGGAGCGTTGGCACCAGCCCGAACCAACGGGCCCCGTAGGGCGGCCGAAAGATCCTGGGACGATGGCCCGCAACTTTCTCGAGGATCTCCTGCGTGCGGTCGATTTCTTCGGCGATCCGTCGCCGGCTCTTAAAGAAGACGAACAGGTGCGAGTACGTATGATTGCCGACGGTGTGGCCCTCTGCCACGATACGCCGGAGCAAGTCGGGGTCTCTCTCCACATTTCTCCCGCAAACAAAGAACGCGGCGGGAACCTGGTACTCACCGAGGATCGCGAGGACTTGTTCGGTAAACGGTGACGCCGGGCCATCATCAAAAGTCAGGCAGAGGCGCTTGCCTTCCCGCGGACCGCGGATCAGCGCCGGTCTGAAGAATGTGGAAGTGGGAACCGTGCACGCCCACCAGAACCAGAGGCCGAACGCGAGACCAAGCACCGCAATGCTCACCAGTGAGATCAACAGCATATGCGATCCTTACCTGTTTGTTGAAAAACGTTCCGACGGTGTCATTCTGAGCCCATTCGCTGCGCTCAGGGTAAACTCCGCGAAGAATCTACTTTTGTTGTTCTGAAGGACTTACGAGATTCTTCGGCGCCTTCGGCTCCTCAGAATGACAGACTGAGCGAGTTTTTCAACAAACTGTTAGAGGTTGTTCCCACCCTCGATCAGAACCCCCTCACCCCCGACCCCTCTCTCCCTAGGGGGAAAGGGGAGACATAGTTCCAACAAAATATACAGCCCTCACCCCTTGGGGGAGAGGGCGGTTAGACCCAGGGACAACGCCCGCCTCTGTCGCTACGGCGACGCAGGGCTGCCGACACCTACGAATCACCAACCCTCTCCCAGCGAGGCTGTCTCAGAACTCAGGCGCAGCAGAGGTGGGGGAGAGGAATTGGGCCGGAGAGGGGTCCGGGTGCGGGTTGGCCGCGTGCTGTCGGGGTGACGGGCGGCCGAGATCGGAAGGGAGCGGTTGCGGCGGCGAGCCCCTTCTTCCAGGCTCTCCAGAGCTTCTTCAGGTTGTAAGCGGTGCACCGCAGCACCC
>Ga0208192_1000240_pt1 | contig 56186 bp, 42 predicted proteins | sample June2015DPH_13_1_2_FD_184711 | JGI IMG/M metagenome (GOLD analysis project Ga0208192, IMG submission 184711) | Peatland microbial communities from SPRUCE experiment site at the Marcell Experimental Forest, Minnesota, USA - June2015DPH_13_150... | ecosystem: Environmental > Terrestrial > Soil >... | reverse complement strand
ATCCAGCTTCCGTTCGCGGAACAGATAGGCTTGGTATTCACGAATGTGCGGGGGGCGCAACTGGTCCGGAGGACGGTGGAAGTAGCGAGCGAAATCAGCGACCGCACTTAGGTAACAGCGTATGGTAGCCGGAGAGTAATTACGACGCTGGAGTTCCTCCAGCATCATTTTGCGTTGACGGGTCATAGGGAACCTCCTCATGACCCGAAGATAACCTGATCAAGACACTCCTGCCCACTTGCACGCACGCGCAGCGTCCGCCGCACGGGCGGCTTCGTTCAAGTCGGCTACCCATCAACTGGCCTGCCGACTGAGCCCGCCGGATTCCGGCGTGAAAGGGCGTTTCTCGGGCACAATCCGGCGAAGTACCCACTCAGCACAGTTCCCTATTGCGCCGTCATAGTGAAAGCTAGGCGAGCCGCCGACCCGATCGGATATCACGCGACGAGCAGGCAGGGGACGGGAAGGTGTCGGAGGAATCGGTCGAAAGAGAGACCGTTTCAGGCCTTGGCATTCTCAGGAGTGGTAAAACAGGCCCCTTCCGTCCGCGCTGGAAGCTCCGAACGCTGAAAACCCGGCTGGCGACGCGTCAAGCCATTTAAGAATGTAACTTTCGGGTGGGTCGTCGCGCCATTTAAAATGTTACCGAGGACCCGCCGTCGCGGGTGTGGGAAAGTGGAAATCCCGCGCTCTTGGCGGGATTCCCAAGCTCGGTGGAAAAGCCCGCTTTTAGGCTTTTCCACGGAGCGTCTTTTCCACACCCGTTGTCCGGCCGCAACCGTTTGCGATGGTCAGTGTGCAACGGACAGCTACCGGGGCTGAGTCTGCGGTTTGCCAGTTCGTAGATGCGTTTCAGCTTGCGATCAATGATCCGGGCCAGCTCGAACGGATCCAAGCGACTCTGGAGATTCGTCAACTCCGCCAACCGGCTGGGCTCGGCACACCCGGAGCGGGCCACGCGCTCCAACGGGGTCTGCGGGGCATCATAGACGCGCCTTAGCTTCGATCCGATGCAAGTCTTTTTCACCATCTTCACCGAGGGCAGATAGAGATTCAGCAACCAGCGCAACTCCTGGCGATACAGATCGTTGATGGCCTCTATGGCCGCCGCCGAATCGTAACGATCCCAGCCCAGGAGCTTGCGCACGTGCGTCCAGTTCTTCTGCTCGACATGGGCATTGTCGTCCTTCTTGTAAGGCCGCCCACGGGTCAGTTGAATGTTCTTACAGTGGCACCACGCCCGCAAATTCCAGTTGATGAATTCCGAGCCATTGTCGCAATCCACTCCCCGCAACGCGAAGGGCAGCGCCTGCTCCACTTCCTGGATGGCCGCCAAGACCACGGGTTGGCTGCGCCCCAAGACCGCGCGCGACTCGGTCCAGGTGCTGTGAATGTCGGTCACGTTCAAGGTGTGCCCGAACTCACCGGCCCCGGAATTGCCCGAATGCGCCACCAGATCGATCTCGGTAAACCGCGGACCGCGCACATCCCAACTTTCGGTCTGGACCGCAATTTGGTGTTTCAGCAGCAAGCCCGGCTTGGTGCGTCCGTAAAGTCTCCGGCGCGCTTGCCTCTTTTGGTCCTGCAGCCGGCGATCCATCTGCTGGGGGCTGATCGCCAGTAACTCCCGCTCCGTTTCGGGGCCGATGCCGAAGCGCTTGCGAATCCACGGCATCCACGTCGGTAGTATCGCCTTCAACCGCACCGACCACGGGTATCCCGCCGCTTCCCACACGGTGATCAAAACCGCCAGCGTTTTCCTCCCGTAGCTCGGAGCGCGCTTTCGCCGAACCCCCGAGGGACTGGCCCGTGGGCCCAAGCGCGCCCCGTTCAACAGCCGAATGGCGTACTTGCGGTGATACCCCGTGTTCAAACAGAATTCATTCAGAATGGCCTGGCGTGCTTTCCGATCGCCCTTCTGATAGCGCCCATAGATCGCACGAAAATACTCCCATCGCGCCTTGTGACTCACCGTAACCCTCCTCATCCTTCTCGCCGACTCGGGTTACATCCTAAATGGCGCGATCACTCCTCCCATGGTTACATTTTAGATGGCGCGATACGGACGATTGCATTCGGGGGCGGCCAGGTGTATGTTGTCGGTCGGGCCGGAGTCCATAATGGAAATTCCGGATAAAATTCGGAATTCACAATTCACAATTGCCTTGAGCCTCGTCTTTTCAACTGACCACTGGTTACTGACGACTGACTGCTGAGAACCTCGAATGCCCCAGGATAAGTTCGTCATTGGAATTGATTTTGGCACGGAGTCCGGCCGCGTGGTGGTGGCTCGAGTTCGCGACGGCGAGGAAATGGCGGCGGCGGTTGTACCTTACCCGGATGGCGTGCTCGACGAAAAACTGCCCGGCGCTGCGAGGCTCGAGCCGGATTCCGCCCTGCAAAACCCCCGCGACTACTACTTGGGGCTCGAGAAGGGCGTCCCCAGGGCGCTCAAAGAAGCTGGCGTAAAGGCGGAAGATGTTATCGCCGTTGGCACCGATTTCACATCCTGCACGCTCTTGGCCACCACCCAGGACGGAACGCCGCTCTGCTTCCTCCCCAAATACCGCCGCGAACCGCTTGCCTGGGCAATCCTCTGGAAACATCACGCCGCACAGCCGGAAGCCGATCGCATTACTGAAATAGGCCGGGAACGAAACGAAGAATTCATCCGAATCTATGGCGGCAAATATTCCTCCGAGTCGTTCTTCGCCAAAGTCTTGCAGGTTCTTAACGACAGCCCGGAGCTCTATGAGGCCGCGGACAGATTCATCGAGGCCACGGACTGGATCGTGTGGCAACTGACGGGCGAAGAAAAACGGAACAGCTCCACGGCAGGCTACAAAGCCATGTGGGTGAAGGGGGTGGGCTTCCCTTCGCGCGATTTTTTCCGGGCCGTTCACCCACGCCTCGAAAATGTGATCCAGGAGAAAGTGGGGACGGAGTTCTATCCCCTCGGCACACGGGCGGGTGGGCTGACGGCGTATTGGGCCGGCGCGATGGGGCTACGGGAAGGAACCCCTGTCTCCGTGGGCGTTGCTGACGGGCATGTAGCTATCCCTGCCACCACCGTGACCAAGCCAGGTTCTCTCTCGATGGTCATGGGCACATCTTTCGTCCAAATGCTGATGGGGACCGAGCGACGGATCGTGGAGGGGATCTGTGGAGTGGTTGAAGATGGTATTGTGCCGGGATTTTGGGGATACGAAGCCGGGCAATATGCGGGCGGAGATATGTTCGCCTGGTTCTTCGACCACGCCGTGCCGGCCTCCCTCAAGAGCCAAGCGCGCAAGCTGAATCTTCCGTTCACAGCATTGCTGGACAAGCGGGCTGGGGCGCTGCGCCCGGGCGAATCGGGGCTGATGGCGCTCGATTGGTGGAATGGCAACCGCTCTGTCCTCGTGGATGCCGACCTCACCGGCCTGTTGCTCGGCGCAACGCTCGCCACCCCCCCGGAAGCGGTCTTTCGCACTCTGATGGAAGCTGCGGCTTTCGGCACGCGGCAGATCATCGAAGCCTTCGAAGCCCAGAGCTTGCACACTAGAGACGTGGTGGCCTGCGGCGGGCTGCCGGCAAAAAACAAGCTGCTGATGCAAATTTTCGCCGACGTGATGGGGCGCGAGATCATGGTGGCAAAGCGGCCTCAGACTTGCTCCGCCCTGGGCGCGGCCATCCACGCCGCTGCGGCGGCAGGCCGCCAAGCCGGAGGCTACAAAACCATTCCCGAAGCCGCCGAACATATGGCACACTTGCAGAGCGGAACGTACCGGCCGCGGCCCCAGAACCATGAAATATATAACCGGCTTTTCAAGGAGTTTCAAACCCTGCACGACTACTTCGGCCGCGGTGAGAATGACGTGATGAAGCGGCTCAAAACTCTGCGCCGCGAGCAGGCGGCACGCTGATAGCTGACGGCTAATGACTTCTGCCTATGCCAAAGATCGAACATCTGCGTGAGGAAGTCTGGAAAGCTAATCTGGGAATATATCGTTATGCCGGGCAGTCCCGCAGAGACGGCTGGCCTGGAGATTCAGGACATCATCTTAAGTATCGACGACAAGCCCGTGGGAAGTCTTCCAATATTTGGCATGTAATTGTATATGCTGCAAGCAGGAGATCGGGTGAGAATCGAGGTTCTTCGCGGCTCCGAACAACTGGATATGCAGGTCCCCGTCATGCAGCGTCAGCACAATGTCGACCGCCTGACGGATCTGATTGATCCCGACTTAGTTCCGTTGGATACGCGTATCTTCAGGAATAGAATCGAGGTTATTCCTAATCTAACCATAAACCGGCGACTCTCCATCTCACGCCGGACCCAGACAGGAGCTTTTGTACGGAAGCCATGACCGCCAGACCCGACAGTGCGCCTTCGTCCATTCTCGAGCGACTCGGCATTTACCCACCCTTAACCTGGGGGTTCCCCGCTGTCCTGCTGTTGATGTGTGCTTGCGGCGTTGAATCGGGATTTCTGTCGGCTTATCTCGCCGGCAAAGGAATATCGGCATCGGCGGTGGCACTGGTGTTCACCGTGTACGGTGTCACCGCTACGTTTGCGTCATGGCTGTCCGGAGCCCTCAGCGACCTCTGGGGACCGAAACGGATCATGTTCATGGGTCTGGCCATCTGGCTCGTCTTCCATGCGGCCTTTCTCTTACTGGGGGTCGCGCCGGGCAACTATCCGCTCATACTGCTTTTCTATGCCATGCGCGGGTTCGGCTATCCCCTCTTCGCTTACGGCTTCTTGGTATGGATCACGGTGGCAACGCCGGCGCGAAGTCTGGGGACATCGCTGGGCTGGTTTTGGTTTGCATTCGCTGCGGGCTTCCCGACTCTCGGCTCACTCTTCGCGAGTTACCTGGTTCCGCTGGCGGGCTCGTATCAGACCCTCTGGTGGGCGCTTATTTTCGTCGCCGCTGCCGGCCTGGCCCTGCTCGGCGTTCGGGATCCGACGGGAACACGGAGGCTCGCTCCCGCGGGCGAGAATCCAATAAGAACGCTCATTTCCAGTGCGACGATCGCCTGGCAGATCCCGAAGATCGGAATCGGCGGCATCGTGCGGACGATCAACACGGCGGCACAACTCGGTTTTCTGGTGTTTCTGCCAGTCTATTGCACCACCAAGGTCGGCTTCACCCTCACGCAGTGGCTACGCTTGCTGACCATGCTGTCGGTGACCAACGTCATCTGGAATCTCTTGTTCGGAATCATCGGCGATAAATTCGGGTGGCGAAGGACTGTGGCGCTGTTCGGCGGCGCCGGCTGTGCGGTCACCACCCTCATGCTTTATTACTCGATGCAGGGACACCCGGCGAATTACACGCTGGCGGTCGTTGCCGGCATGTTCTATGGAGCCACCCTGTCGGCCTATACGCCACTCGGGGCGATCATGGCGGCTCTCGCACCGGGCCGCAAAGGCGCGGCCATGTCGATCCTCAACTTGGGCGCCGGAGCGAGCGCCTGGGTCGGCCCTGCGATCGTCGGTATCTTTCTGCCGTTGCTGGGTGTCGCAGGCGTAATGTGGATCTTCGCCGTGCTCTACGCCATCAGCGCGGTACTGACGATGTTCATGAAGGTTCCGGAGGACAAGGCGGCCGCGTAACGAAGCTGCGCCACTTCTTCAGGGCTCAGCACGACCGGCAGTTTTTTGGGTGTCTTGGGGAAGACCAGATCATCGAAGGTGAGATCCCGCCGCCTCAAGGTCTTCTCGTACAGAAAGCGCAAGGCCGACATGCGCTCGACCGTGCCTGGGGCGAGTTTTTTGTCGTTTACCAGGTAGAGCTGAAAACGGCGTACTTCCTCAGCTCCTAGTTTTTCGGGAGACTTGCCGAAGTGTTCCGCGAACTGCTTGACCGCGAGAATGTAGCCACGAGTTGCGGCGGGTGAGTAGTTGCGGCGCTAGAGTTCCTCCAGCATCCGTTGACGAAGTGGGGTCACAGAAACCTCCTTTCTGTAACCCGCAAGTTAACGCGGCTCATCGCCTAACGCACCAAGGTAAGTCCGCCAGCGGCTTAGTTCTTACGCCCTATCCACTCGAGTACCATGGGCCGTTCCGGTCGGATCGCCCACTCGGAAAGTACTCTCCGGTTGCTCGCCCGCTCATAAAGGTTCCGACGCTGCAAGGGATCCGGCCTGAAAAGTCGGTTAGCCGTCAACTGCCCCACCGTTTGGCTCTGGCTGGGTCCTGGTGTGGAAGAGCGTTTGAGCGAAGCCGCTACCGCGGCGGACGCTTCGCGTGGGTGGAAGTGGAGGCGGTAGCACTGAGCTAGGTTATTGTCGGGTCATGAGGAGGTTCCCTATGACCCGTCAACGCAAAATGATGCTCGAAGAACTCGAGCGTTGTAATTACTCTCAGGCTACCACACGCTGTTACCTACGTGCGGTCGCTGATTTCGCCCGCTACTTCCACCGCTCCCCGGACCAGTTGCGCCCCGAGCACGTTCGTGAATACCAAGCGTATCTGTTCCGCGAACGGAAGCTGGATGCGACCAGCGTTACGCAGAGGCTCGCCGCTCTGCGCTTCTTCTTCATCAAGACTCTTAAGAAACGCTGGGGCCTCGACGAGACTCCCTACCCCAAACAGATCCGTCGCCTGCCCAGCATACTCACCCAGGAAGAAGTCGCGCGGCTGATTAACTCCGCCCGCAACCCCTTCGATCAGGTCCTGTTGATGACGCTCTACGCCACCGGGGCGCGTTGCGCCGAGGTGGCGCGACTGCGAGTCGCCGACATCGACAGCCCGCGCATGGTCGTCCATATCCGCGGGGGCAAGGGCCGGGAAGATCGCGATGTGATGCTCAGCCCTGTCCTCCTGGCAGCCTTACGCGAGCACTGGAGCCGAATCAAATCGAAGGTGTGGCTTTTCCCTGCCGGTCGTCGGCACACCGCCACCCAACCCCTCAACACCAAGACCGTCTGGCGCGCTTGCCGCTATGCGGCTCAGCGAGCGGGCCTCAACAAGCCCGTGCATGTGCACACGCTTCGCCACTGCTTTGCAACACATCTCCTCGAAGCGGGTGCCGACCTGCGAACCATCCAGATCCTGTTAGGCCATCACAATCTGAAAGAGACCACGGTTTACTTGCACACCTTTCCACCCGCCATCTCAGCGCCACCGCCAGCCCTCTAGATGGCCTGCTGCTGTCGCCTAAAGGGCGTCGATCCGGCGAAGGTGAGAATTCCGAGCAACTACACGTATGAACGCCGCCCGAAGAAACCATAACCTAATGCCTGCTGCGCGTAACCCGCTGGCAAAGGCCTAACCCACCACTTGGGCGGTTTTGGGGATGACGCGCCTACACTGACAAGTAGGAGGACTGAACTTTCCCAGCGGAATACACGCCCGCCGGTCCGGCATCGGTAACCACTAAGTCAAAAAGGTGTTCTCGGGCCAAGGTCTACCGACCTGGTCTCAGCGCCTAACCGTGCTTTTGGATCGTCGCCAAACCCCATGTCACAAGAACGGATTGCCGACTACACAGCCAAGTGGACTGCGAGATCGCAATTTGCCAGAAGCCACCAGTTCGTCTTTTCTGAATGACCGACGGGAGAAGCGACGTGCTCGGTGAACTCCACATGACTTCGGGAGGGGCCACAACCCACTCTACGCGCGGTCGAAAAACCGGAAAAATAGCGCCTGCTTCGACACCGGCTCGGCCTTGTGCTCAAGCGCCGCCATCTGTTTTTCGCTGAGCGGCGTAAACTCGCGGGCCAGTTGCACGTTTTCCTCGACCTGCGCGACCGAGTCACACCCTATGATCACCGTGGAAACGGGATGCGAAAGCGTGTAGTACAGCGCTTCGCGCATTTGCAGCGTGCCCGGGCGGCTGGCAATCACCACGCCTTCCCAGGAATGCTTCTGTTTCTCGAGCGGCGGCGGCGTCCAGGAAGAGAGAAGCCGCCCGCGCCCCGGTATTTTCATCCCGATGATGCCCATCTGTTTCTCGACGGCCATGGGCAAGAGTTGTTCCTGGAAGCTGAAGTGGTGCGGATCCGCTGCGCTCAAAGCCATCAGGATGCAATCGAACGGAAACCGGCGCATGGCCTCCATCAGCGGATCAGGACGAAAATGGCCGGTGAGGCCCAGAAAGCGGACCATCTTTTGTTCCCGCGCCTCGGTGAGCGCTTCCATTGCGCCGCCCTTGCCGAAGATTTGGCTGACCTCACCCATGGTGCCGACGTCGTGAAGCTGCCACAAGTCCAGATGGTCGGTCTGGAGCAGTTTGAGCGATTCCTCGAGCATGCGCAGCGACTCGTCGCGAGTGCGCTCCTTGGTCTTGCTGGCCAGAAATGCCTCCGCGCGCCGTTTCTTCATGACCTGGCCAACGTAGCGTTCGCTGCAGCGCTCGGGTCCTCCATAAATCGAGGAGGTGTCAAGATAGTTCACGCCCAGGTCCAGTGCCCGTGTGATGATCGGCACCGCAACCTCATCATTGTTGTTGATCTCCAGCGCCGCCTGGCCTCCCAAGCTGAAGAGGGCCACTCGCCAGCCCGTCCTCCCCAGGTTTCTGGTAGGCATGGCCTCAGGAGCGGCCGGGTTCGCTGGCATACCGGGAAGTGCACGGATGGTTTCAGGCAGCGCGACGTGCGCCAGCAGACCCGCCGTGACGGCTCCGCCGATCTTGATGAACTCCCGACGATCGTGGCCTTTGCTACTGGATTCCTTTTTTCTCATCCGCGCCTCCCGGAGCGGCAGGCTTCCGCTCCTTGAAATCAAGATAGGCAAGATTCATGTTGCCGTTAGTGAGAATGTGAACGGTGAGAACATGCTCTCCCTTCGGCAACGATCCCACAGCCAGGTCCTTCATGACGTTCCAATGATGCCACTGGCGCCAAGCCACCGGGTCGGCGTCGTTTTTCGTGGACACGATCTCCAGGGGATCGGTCAGCTTCTTCCCGTCCAGGTCCAGCGAGATCGTGCCACCGCGGTTTGATGTGTACAAAAGATCCATCGTGTATGTTCCGGCGCGGGCTACCTCGACGGTTATTTTGAACCACTCGCCGGGCTCGGTCCAGCCGACATAAAGCTGATTTTCCGGGGGCAGCACCAAATTATACGGGCTGTCGTCTATTTTGACGTCGCGATGAAACTTGGTATAGGAGGTGTCTACCCCTTCGTCCATGCGAAACTGATTCAAGTAGGTCCCATCCGCCGGGTTTAGGACGCCGCTTCCATGGTTGATCGCATCCGTGTCGTGATAGGCCACGCCCTCCCCACCCAGATCGTAATACGCGCATTGCACCCGCCCGGGAATGCTTTGTGCGCCGCCATGGTACACGCTGTCGTGGAAGGGCTTTCCGCGATAGTCCTTCTCTTGGCCCCCTGCGCCCAAGGAGCAACACAACACGGCCAGCGATACGAATGAAAACGTAGCTCGACTCATGTCCTCACCTCCAGGACAATTCAAGGCACAGATCCCAACCTGAACCTGGCCAAGAGGGAACACGCTTTCGCGGTGACGTAATCTTGAGCGGCTAGACCGGACTTTCGGTTCTCACCTCCCGGCCGACCGATACTATATACCTGACCGTCATCGAGTGCAATTGTCAGTCGGGTTTCACGCCAAGGTGGGCGAAGCGTCTGGCTTAGACACATGCCGAATCAGCTACCCGGACCGAGAATGTCCTGCCTCCCAACCGCGAAGAATCTCGCGGGCCTGCTCCAACGAAAGCCCTATGCGATTTGCACCCGCTTCCAGCATGGCGGCAAAACGCAAGTAACTACCTACCCGACCGGAAGCCTTGACCCCCATGTTGGGGCCTACCGTTTGGCGGATCAGGCGGATGTCCTCATATAGAGCGGAGGGATCTGGGCTGAATCCTGTGCAGGTTTTGACAAACCCCGCGCCCGCCGCCTGCGCCAAGCGTGAAGCGTCGGCCTTCTGTATGTCCGTCAGGAAAGGGGTTTCGATAATAACTTTGACCAGGGCTCCGCCGGCGGCCTTGACGACTGCGCGCACATCACCTTCTGCAGATTTGAAGTCGCCATCGAGAAACACACCTAGATTCAGCACCATATCAATCTCCGCAGCGCCGTCGGCTAGGGCATGCTCAGTCTCGAATACTTTGATTTCCGTTTTCACCGCTCCCAGAGGAAAACCAACAGGGGCAACGACCTTGGCCCGGGAACCTTTCAGGGCGGCAACCGCTCGCTGGATGTGAGCCGGATTTACACACATCTGGCCAAACCCTTCATTACGCACTACCAGAGCCAGCGCTTCGACTGCGGTGGGCGTGGTGGTCGGCGGGAGCAAAGCTACGTCCAGCATCCCCTTGATTTCTTCAGCAGTGATGTTCATTGTTCTTATCCTCCAGCAAGATACCTTGTTTCGCTCGAATCTAGCTATCGACGTGTGCCCTATAGTACAACTAAAACGTTGTCTCCTGGCTCTTTCCCACTTTGGCACGTGAACCGGGCTGCAGCGGGTCGAGTTTCGTTACACTAGTTCGTGAAACGGCCGTGTTCTGTTCCCATCAGTCAGAATGGCTCACAATCACCTTGCCTAATGGTTCTGCCCGCGCCGTGAGCAATTCCACGGCATTCATGAATTCTTCGAAGGGCAGGCGATGGGTGATCAGATCCTTGAACCTCAGTCTGCCTGAGGCCAGCAGATCAAGGGCGTGGGTGAAAGATGCCGTCGTATAGCTCAAGATTCCATCAATGCGCAGGTCTTTCTTGTAGAAAATATTGGCAGGCACAGAAAGGTACTGATCATCCGACGATGCTCCAATTATTGCGATATGCCCCGCTGGTCGAACGATCGCCAAAGCCGTTTCCAGGGCCATGGGTCCTCCGGCACACTCAACAACCAAATCCCAGCCATCGGCGCCGCTCATTTTGACAATCTGGGCAGTATCCGACGTGGACACAAAAATGGTGGCGCCGGCACGCCTTGCCAGCGACTCTTGCATCCGGGAGAGATCAATCCCCAGAATCGAGCACGGTTCGTAAAGGCCCAGGGTGCGAATAGCGATCTGGCCTATGGGACCACAGCCGATGACGGCCGCCCTAAGGCCGAGCTTGGGCGATGCGCGTTCAATTGCCCGAACCACCGTGGCCGCCGGTTCGACCAGCACCGCCTCGTCCAAGCCGATCTGGTCGGCGATCACGTGGCATGACTTCGCGGGGGCCACGAGAAATTCCGCGAAGCCGCCGTTGTGAGTCAAGCCGATCTGTTCGTGGGCCGCGCAGTGATTCATCTCTCCTGCCCGGCAATGGACGCAGATGCCGCAATTCAAGTACCCTATTGCCGTAACTCGGCTATTGATGGCGCAGTTCGTCACCCCGGGACCGACCTCCACCACCGTTCCTGTCCACTCGTGTCCTGGAACCAAGGGATATCGAACAAAAAGGGCAGGAACCCTGCCACGAAGGATATCGATATCCGTTCCACATATCCCGCAATAGGCAACGCGGACGACAACTTGGCCAGGCCCACACACAGGTCTGGGCATATCGACCAATTCGAACTTGTTCGGCTGAGAAACCAAGAGGGCTCTCATGTTGTGACTCCCTTTTTCCTTTGGGCAATCTTTAGGCTCGATGCGGCCCGGGTCCTCCCGGTTAAGCAAGAAACCTTATTTCGCTCGAATCTACCTATCGAGGCTGGCAGTTTAGCAGAACTAAAACGCTGCGTCAGAGAATCTTCAGCCGACAAAGCCTCGTGGTTGCATTCTGAGCGTGGATCAAATACACTCCCGCCACGGCGTCCTTTGGGCATTGCAGGAAGGCTGAACATGGCGCCGGCCCGTAGAGACATTTTGGAGGTTTCATGGGCGGTCAAATCGGTTGGGGCCTAATGCTTGTCTTGCTAGGTGGCGCGCTGAATGGGAGTTTCGTCGCTCCTATGAAGCGGCTGGCCAATTGGCGGTGGGAGAACACGTGGCTGATCTATGCGACCACAGGCCTCGTTATTGTTCCCTGGCTGGTCGCGATGGGAACGGTTCCTCATCTTGCAAGCATCTACCACCAAGCCTCCTGGCCCGTGCTGGTCAGGGTCATTCTATATGGGTTTGCTTTTGGCATCGGGGTCACTCTGTTCGGCTTCGGGGTCTTCCGGATTGGACTGGCCCTGGGCTTCCCGGTGACCCAGGCCGTCGCGACGGGGTTCGGTTGTCTGCTGCCGCTCGCGATGCTGCATCCCGACCAATTCCACACGCATCGCGGGTTGGCGCTAATTATGGGCACGCTGGTGGTGATCGTCGCACTGGTCTTTCTTTCCATCGCGGGCTGGCGCCGCGAACGTGAACAGAATCCCGGCGCGGTGGGTCCGGCACGCTCGGGTTTCGGCGTTGGCCTCGTGATGTGTATTCTTTCCGGGATATTCTCCTCCATGTTCAACTTCGCCTTTGTCTTTGGCGACGAGTTGAAGCAGCGCGCCCTCGCGGCGGGGTCCTCCCCGGCAATGGCTAGCAACGCCATCTGGGCGCTGGCTCTTAGCTCTAGCCTTATCGCCAATGCTGCTTATTGCATCTATCTTCTGAACAAGAATCACACCTGGGGCGTCTTCATCAGCAAAGGGACTGGGACTGCCTACTGGCTGGGGGGCGCCTTGATGGGAGTGGTGTGGTTCGGTGGCGTCATTCTCTACGGAATGGGAGCGGTGGCCTTAGGCCCCTTGGGAGGCATCATCGGCTGGCCCGTGTTCTTGAGCACGGTCATAATCGCCGGCGTCACCTGGGGAATTGCCAGCGGTGAGTGGAAAGGATCGAGCCGTACTTCCCTGGGCTACTGCCTGGTTGGACTCGGTATCCTGTTCCTTGCCGTCGCCGTTATTGCACGCGGTAATGCTGCGTGAGTGCAGGCGGATATTTCAACCGAGGGAATCGCCCTGGCTCCTGCCCACACTGTGACCGTGACGCGCAGTCATAGTCTGTTCGTATGGCTACGCTGTCAAGGCTAAAGGAGTTACCGTGGGCTAACTCCACACTTGAATTTTAGTTTCAGCCACTACCAACAAAACACACCCGAGTAGGCGAACAAGCATTCAGCCTTCACGTGAGGTTGCCGACGTTCCGCCATTTGGCTATCAGCTCCTGCAGCCGATGGTAGCTCTCTTTGGGCGTGCCATCCTCCCGGATAAAGCCATCGTGGCCAGCGCCGTTAAAGTCCCAATAGGTGATCGCCTCCACGTAGGGCTTGCTGTAAGCAACGGTGTAGAGCGACTCGATATAATCCGCTTGAATAGTTTCGGTGAAGTCGCCGTGCCAGACCATGGCCTCGCCGCCTTCTCCGCCTCCCCAATACGTATATTTCTCTTGACCCGGGAATGGGGCGAGCGAGGACGGGAAACCTATCTCGGTAATGTGGATAGCCTTGCCAAAATCGTAGAAACTCTCGAGGTCGCGCTCCCACTCCAGCATGTCGCGGCCGGAGTGGTAGTATTGCAGGCCGATCACCTCGTATTCAGCCTTGGCATCGCGCAGCATAGCGAGGTAATCGTAAGGGCTCTGTTGCCACGGGGCGGGGTGGCGTTGCCACGGGCTCCCAGCCGGGTGGTCGCCCATGTAATAATCGGCCCATGTGCCGGTGTTGTTGACGCAGCGGAAGCACGTCGGGTCGGCGTCGTGGGCTGTCTGCAGAGCAGTGACAGTGAGATCCACCAACTGCTCACGCGTGAAACCAGCCATGCCGCGGTTTACCTCCGGCTGCACGTGCGCCTCGTTGACCACGTCCCAAATATGAACGCGGTGGCGGTAGCGCGAAATCGCCTGGCGCACATGCGCAAGGCAATACCGCTTGGTCTCGTCATAGGGAAGGTTCTTAAGCCATTCCGGGGTATTCTCCGGCTCAAGCCAAATCCCCGGATGACCTTTGGGCAGGATCGTGGTTCCGATGAGGGTGTTGAGAGCTGCCTCAAAAGCCGAGTAATCCGCATGCCCCTTTTTGGGCTCCACCCATCCCTCGTAGATCGGAATCGTCGTGTAGTTGAACAACGCTTGGAATAGATTGAGAGCCTCAGGATAGCCAGCAGCCAGGCCGAAGCCGTTGCAACCGAACAGGAAGCCGGGCCGGGCCGGCTGGCGGGCGATGGCGTGCTGCGCGCGGGCAATTACCAGCATTTCACCCGCGTACAGCGAATCCCGCAGGGACTCCATCGAAGCCCGCACCTGTGCGGTCCGGTCGGCGCCCGCCGCCTCCGCGCGGGCCAGGGACGCTTGCGCGAAGTCGATGCGGTGTTGCGTTTCAGGCGAGATGACAACGCCCAGCTGCCCACACTCCTTGACCAGCCTCCGCACCGTGGCCATGCGGTCGCGGGCAAAGGCATAATTCAGCACCAGCGGGGTCGCACGCGCCAGGGAGCGGCCGGTGTACCCCGCTCCGCCGTCATCCGCATAGACGAACACTTGGCCGAAACCGGGCACTGACAGAGGCATCCCGATTCGGAAAGGCGGATCGGCGGGCGGCGTGAACCGCACTTCCCCCGACGCCGCCTCGAACGGCGTCGTGATAGGACGCATAAGAAGGTCGCACAGGTGAAAGCGATCGAACCCCGCCGCCGGTAGGGGCTGGCCCTTATCGTCGTACACCAGGCATTTGGCGGACGCGGGCGCTTCCGCTGCTGAAATCGCGGGAACAGCGAGTGCAGCGCTTGCTAAAGCAAGAAACTCACGACGATTGCAATTAAGCTCAGTCATAATCTTTCCTCCTCATAAGTTAGTAAGATTGGGACAGTCTACGACGGTGACACGGCCGTCAAATCACCCCCGTAACTGAACTGACAGCTCAAACGATTTATCCTTGTCCGTGACATACACTCGAACGGGAGCCACGGTTAGTGATTTTCTGATTTCGCGGCCTTTTCCCCAGTAACAAACCCACGGTCAATTCTCAAGAAGAATTGACCGTGGCTAGGGCACGGATTTCGGCTATGGCCAAAGCCGCTTTTTCCGTTGCAGGGACGCGATCCGGCGCAGAGCGTTTCTTTGATCCCTGGACGTTCAGCGGGCCATCCGTTCAACTTTTATCCTCCCAGAACCCGGCCCAAAGGTCTTCCGGGCGTTGCGCGCTGGAATTTGGCCAGCCTTACCGCCAAGCCAAGGTGGTTACTGAATTCTCTCTCAATGAAACTTTGGCCGCCATATTCGCGAGCCGCAACTCGATCGCCCTTGCGGGGCCCGCGTTGGTAACGACGAGCACCTGTTGGCCGTCTGGATTTTCAAGGCCGACGTGCTGTAGATCAACGGCCGCGCTCTGCGAGTCAAAGCGGCGAGCCCCGCGACGGATGACACGGGAGTAATGAGCCAAGGCCCAGTATAGTCCGCTGCGTGTGATCTCCTTGGTCTGCGAGTTGATCGTCACCACGCCGCCGCATGAGAACGGTCCGATATTCGGCCGGCCGCGCTCATCGAGAGCCAAGTTCCAGGAGGTGATGGAGCGGCACCAGTTGCGTAGGATCCCACTGAAAGTCACACTCCACTTGCACCAATCTGTCAGATAGCCGGGGTCTTCGTAGTCCGGGCCGCCTTCCGTCCAATACATCTCTAGCCCCGGAAAGGCCTCATGGACCCTGGTCATCATCTCGGGAGTACCAGCGTAGCCGTGCCAGGCAACGGCATTGCAGTATTTGCGAAGCTTGTCGTCCTCCAGTTCGTCCACGACACGCCCCCACAAATCGTAGTTGTGGTCCAAAATCCAAATTTTGGCCGGCATCCCATTGCTTTCCAAAAGCGGGCCCAGATGGTCGCGCACAAATTCCATTTCGCTCTCCTGGGACCAGGTGCAAGCGGGCATTCTGCCATCCTGATCTGCATCCACTTCGTTCTGTGGTGTTACGGCCTGCACCGGCACGCCTTCGGCTGCATACCCCCGCAGAAACTTGAGGAAGTATTTCGCGTAGACCGGCAAGTAATGGTGGTACATGCAGCCGCCCAGCATCGTGCCGTTGAATTTCATCCAGCCGGGCGGGCTCCAAGGACTAGCAAAAAGGAACAGGTCAGGATTCGCCTGCCGCGCCTGGCGCAGCACAGGCAGAATGTATTCGCGGTCGTGTTCGATCGAAAATCGCGTGAGATCCGGATCGGGCTCGCCCTCATCGAAACTGTAAACCTTTACCGCGTAGTCGCTCGATCCGACGCAGATGCGGCAAACGCTGAGCCCCATTTCGGAGGGATGGAACATCTCATGGAACAGTTGTTCGCGCGCCGAACGTGCGAGCTGATGGAACATGTAGCAGGCCGCGTCGGTAAAGGCGCCCCCAAATCCCAAAATCTCCTGGAACTTTTTGCTGGGGTCCAACTGGATCTGATCGGCCCCAGGATTCTCCAGGGCTGGACCCCACACGGCCCGAGGGGCGGCGTCAAAGCGTTCTTTGCCGGACGTGACCCAAACGGAGATCTCCGCGCCAGTATTCGGAGTCTTGTTTCCCGGCCCGGCCAATGCGGCCGCTTGCCGGACTGCCCCTTTAGGAGCAATTGCTGCCGCCAGCCCCAAAGCTGACATTCCGAGAAAATCGCGCCGCGAACTTTGTCCTGTCATTGCCGCCTCCCTTAATCCAAGGGTTTGCTTGCGAAAACTAGTGTAGCGCCACTCTTCAGCGGGCAGCCGCGGTTAAATCCCCGCTGGATTTAACCGTGGGTTCTTCAAGGGCAAGACCCACGGTCAGCGCTCTGAAGGCTGACCGTGATGGCTACCCGCTCATGATTCACCAAACGAGCGAAGTGATCGAGTCCGGAGGAAGCACTAGGTTCAAGGCGCGAGATGCAAGCGTACACCGCACATGCTGCTCAACGGCGCTGTCGTTGTTTGTCATCACCAGCACGCGGCTGCCATCCGTATTCTCCGCCGCAACGTGATTAATTCCGGGCAAGTCGCCCGAAGATGCGAAAATGTGCGCCCCTCTCTGAATGAGTTTTGAGTAATGAGCGAAGGCATAGTAGTTCCCGCTGTACGAGAGTTGCTGAGACTTGGTATCCACACGGACGAGGCCGCCGATGAGCCCCTTGGGACGGGGCGGGATTGTGATATCAGGCCCTCCGTTTTCATCCAGGAGAAGGTTCCACACGCAAATGCATCGGGCCCAGTTGCGAAGCATGTCCGCAAAGGCATTAGACCATCGGGCCCAGTCCGTCCCGTACGGGGGGAAACCAGACCGGCGACGCCGTAGCTCCGCAAAGTCGGAGTAAGTAGGTCCTCCCTCCGTAAAGTACATGTGCTTCGTGGGAAACATGTCGTGCACCCGGCTCATCGCATCCGGCGTCCCCGCGTAGGAGTGCCAGGCGACACCATCCACGTACTTGGACACTCTGGGGTCGCTCAGTTCATCGGCGGCACGGCCCCAAAGGTCATAGTTGTGATCGAGGATCCATATCTTAGTGTCCGGCGCGTCTTTTTCCAGAGCGGGGCCCAGGTGAGCCCTCACAAAACCCATTTCGTATTGCTGCCCCCAGAGCGTGGCCGGAAAATGCCCATCCTGGTCGGTGTCCACTTCGTTATTGACGGTGACGGCTTGCACCTTCACGCCGGCGTCGGCGTAACCCTGAAGAAACTTGACGAAATATTGCGCCAGGGGAGCGAACCAGTGCTCGCGCATCGAGCCGCCCAACATCGAACCGCCCGTCTTCATCCATCCGGGAGGACTCCACACGCACGAGAAGAGATAAAGATCGGGATTGATCTCTCGCGCCTGGCGGAGTATGGGAAGCAGATAGGCCCGGTCATGGTCGATGCTGAAGAGTTTCAACTCCGGGTCGGGGTCGGGGCTATCGTCGAAACTGTACATCATGGTCGAGAAATCGCTCGACCCAATGCAGGTTCGTCCCACGGACAGGCCCAGTCCCTTCGGCCCATAGAGATCCAGCAGAAGGGCCTTGCGGGCATCGGGCGCCATCTGATTCATGAGATAGCAGGAGGCATCGGTGAAAGCGCCTCCGAATCCAAGCATTTCCTGGTAGCGCTTGCCGGGGTCAAGATGAACGCCAATGGGAGACGCTCCCGTCCAGTTTTCCCATTGGGGCGGTGATTGAATCGGCTGAAATTTCTCATCCTTTGTCGTTCTCCAGGCTCGTACGGGCCCCGGAGCTCCCTTGGAATCGGCATGCAACTGGGCCATGCCTGCGACGGCCGCGGATGCGCCAACAGATGCAGCCACCCTCAGAAATTCGCGACGATTTGTCGTATTCATGATCGCTCTCCTTTGTCTGTGTCGGTTTTCTTGGCCAGCGGCAGACGTGCCGCTGACATTAGCTACGCTTTCAGGCCATTGCTGAATACCGTTGTGCACTTGTGAATATCGGAAGTCAGCTCACGTGACCCACGTAATCGGGTGCGTTCACTTGAACGTGGAATCCATCCGGGTCGTAGAACTTGAAAGATTCCTTTGCAGTGGGATCCGAAAATTTCAAGCCACGTTCCCTCAACTTTGCGCGAACTTCATCAGCGTTGAAGTTGGCAATTCCAAAGTCGTAGTGATCGACCTTAGCGGTCTTACTCTCGCCTTGCTCAATGCCAAAAAAGGAGTCTCCCACGCCCAGGATATGTACCGTCGCCGACTGCTGCTTGAGCGGCATCCCGAAGAACTCCTGGTAGAACTGCGACGTGCGGTGGAGATCGGGGACCCGCACGGTGACGTGGTTTATGCTAACCGCCCGGAAGCCTGTGGGCGCAGGAGTTGCGAGCGCAGCCGGCGCCGCGTACGCCCCGGCGGCCACGGCGGCGAGGGAAACGGCGAACTGGCGGCGACTCAACTTGCCAAGCTCCAAATCACCCAGCATTCTCTCTATGGTTTCGATCATACGGTCCTCCTTCTCTAGACTCGGAATAGTTGTGCGAAGATCGGATCCGACAGTCCTGTATCCGTCGGTCAAAAACTCTATCATCCGGCACGCAAACCGGACGTCATCGCCTTGTTTCACTCAGGACTGTGCCATCAGCCTCAATCCTTCTCCTTCAGGATCGTTGCGCACTTCGCAGGGCGTGTCGAAGTACATGGTTGCCCGGTTTTCAGCCGTGTATGTGGGCCAATGCGGCAGGCCATCGTGATTAGGATTGCCGGTTCGGGCAAAATTCACCCAAGCAGTACTGATCTGCTTCGATAGAACGAATGCCTCGCGAGTGCCCCCACTGTAATGGTCGCAAATTTCAGCATTGTCGAACGCGAACGCGATTTCACAGGCGTGGAATGGGCCGGGACGGTCGTCCAATATTGGAGTCCGCCAAGAAAAGACATAAGAGTAGGCGGGCGCGGCGCCCAAAGCAGCCTTCCTGATAGCCTGCTCAAAGGCAGGACGGCGAACACGAGCGGCAGCAATAGTGGCATACAGGCCAAACGGAGTCGCGTTAGGGTAATCGCGCCGGTAGGCGTCGATGATCGTCTTGCTACGGTCGCCAAATTCTTCACTAACCAACCGGTTAAGTTCCTCTACTCCCATCGCATTGGCATCGGGACGGTCAAGCCCGTTTACAAACTCGTGCAGATTTGTGCCCGTTAGCAATGGAACTTCCGCAGATAGTTCCGGAGCTCCCGGATCGAATGGATGGCAAGGAAGAATGCGGCCGTCTACTGTCGGTCCCCAATCGCGCTCGCCATAGACCTCGCGGAGGGAAGATTTGTGCGGGGGCATCTTCTTCATTGCTTCCGTCGCAGCGCCCGAAAGCCGATCAACCGGAATTACCTGCAGTTCGCTCACCTGCGATTTAGATAAACCCAGCTCTGCGACCACCAGCTCCGCCAATCGTCCTGAGTAATCAGGAGAAAGCGATTTAAGAAAGGGTCCGCTCTGAACAATGGCACGATGAAACAAGCCTTTGGCCTTTGGCATTGCCATAAGAGCAATGACTTTCCCCCCGCCGCCAGACTGGCCAAAAATTGTTACGCTGCCGGGATCGCCGCCGAAAGTTTTGATGTTATCGCGAACCCACTCTAAGACCGCTACGATATCAAGCATCCCAACATTGGCGGCACTGGCATATTCCTCTCCTGCCAAGTGTCCAAGATTGAGATAGCCATACACGTTCAGACGATGATTGTGAGTCACTACGACCACATCATGATTGCGGGCGAGACTTTCGCCATCATAGGAGAGAAGATCGTGCCCACTTCCACCGGCAAACCCTCCGCCGTGCATGTAAACCATGACCGGGCGTTTATGTGAAGAATTGATCTCCGGCGTCCAAAGATTGACACGCAGACAGTCCTCGCCGGGCACCGTGGCGAATGCACCGCGATGCAGCACGAATGCATCTTCGTCGGAGTTCGCCAGGTTTCTTCCGTCAGTATTAAAGTGCGCAGAGTCCTGGCTTGGACAGACGCGCCCATACTGCAACGCGTTGCGAATTCCGGTCCACGGTTCAGGCTTGACTGGCGGCATGAAGCGCCTGGCACCTGCGGTTGAGGCGCCGTAGGGTACACCTTTGAAGATGTATACACCGTTCCGCCTGAATCCCCGGATCTTCCCTGCAGTTGTTTCTGCGACAGTTGCGGCGTCAGAAGCAATTACCATGCTGCGCGCGCAACCGCCTGCTGCAGGTTCTGTATTCGGCCGCGCCTTTGCCGCGGACTGGGCTATCGCGGTTTTGGGTAGGATGATGGAACTGGCTAACCCTACCCCCAAGGTTGCCATGCCACCAACGAACGAGCGCCTTCCCTTAGAGGGAAGTGTCAACTGGTTTTTCGACTTTTTCTGCACGTGAGGACTTCTATCGAACGTTTCCAAAGGCTCATCCTCGCTCGAAAAAGAAACCGCTAATTCTGCTCAAAAAGTACCAAGCTATGACTTGCTTGTGGCCCTTTGTAATATCACCAAAGAAGCGTGGCCACCGAGTTTCGAGGTAGTTTCATCTGCAGTTCATAAGATCCTAAGCTGCACGGCACCAGTCGTTCCAGACCGCCACGGTTGGTAAGGACTAACACGTAGCTGCCATCTGGATTCTCTACGGCGACATGATCGACGTCGGCTAATTGTCCGTGGGAGGCGAGCACGCGTGCTCCGCGCTGCATTACCTTCGAATAGTGAGCGAAGGCCCAATACTGGCCGCACCGAGTGATTTTCTGCATCTTTGAATGAATCGTCACGATGCCTCCGGACTGACCTGGCCCCATATTCGGCTTTCCCTCTTCGTCCAGTGCAAGGTTCCAACCGACAATCGAGCATCCCCAATTTTTGAGTACTCCAGTGAAGACTGCTGACCATTTACTCCAATCGGTCTCGAAATCAGGGCTGGTTATGACGGCCCCGCCTTCGGTCCATTGCGCATGTTTACTCGGGAAGGCGTCGTGTACGCGTGTCATGGCATCGACGGTGCCGTTATAGGCATGCCATGCCACGCTGTCCACATACCGGTTCACCCCCGGCTCGCTTAGCTGGTCAAGCGCGCGGCCCCACAGGTTATAGTTGTGATCGAGAATCCAGATCTTCGTGTCGAGGGAGGCGCGCTCCAACGCAGGACCCAAGTAGTCGGCGACAAACCTCGACTCATCTTCCTGTGACCACAGGCACGCCGGCATCAGGCTGTTCTGGTTGGTATCGACCTCGTTCTGAACCGTCGTCGCATTGATCTTGACTCCCTCGGCAGCGTAACTCTGTAGAAATCGTACGAAGTATTCGGCATAAGAAGCAAAGTACTTTCTCTCCATGGAGCCACCCAACATTGAGCGGTTGGGTTTCATCCATGCCGGAGGGCTCCAGGGAGCCGAAAAAAGAAACATACCTGGATTCAGCGCACTTGCCATCCGCAAGGAGGGCAGAATGTAGGCACGATCGTGCTCGATGCTGAACCGCTTCAGTTCCGGGTCTGGTTCGGGACTGTCGTCGAAGCTGTAAATGCTGGTGGTGTAGTCGCTCGACCCGATGCACGTTCGTCCCATCGAGAAGCGCAGTCCCTCAGGCCCAAACAATTCGCCGAAGAGCGACTTACGATCCTCGGGACTCAACTGGTAAAACAAGTAGCAGGAAGCATCGGTAAAAGCCCCCCCGAAACCAAGGATTTCCTGGTACCAGGTTGTGGGGTCGATATGAACGCTCTCGCTGTCCTTGCTCGTGGTGGCGGTCCATTTAGGGGCTTCGACCGGCGCAAATTTCTGCGCGTCAGAAGTGATCCACACTTTCAGCGGACGGGGAGCTGCTGCAGCTTCGCTCCATAAGGGAGAGCTTCTTGCCAAGGTGGCCGCGGCAGCCGCAGAGGCGGAAAGCTGCAGGAATTCGCGGCGGGTTTGCGGGAACATGTCGACCGTCCCGTATACAGAGAGATGAAATGCTTAACCGACGAGATTCATGAATGTTAAGTCGTCTGAACCTTTTTGAAATCCGTGGCCGTATCCACAAAATGTCCGTCGCCCTTTGTAACCGTTCCCCACATCATCTGTAGACAATCGATTGTTCCATTACGATAAGGCAGAAGAGTATGGCCGTTTCCAGGGAGGTTGTCAAGCCAAAAGTTCTTGACGTTGCTTTTAGACAATCGCTTGTTTAGACTAGAGAATCAGGATGAGCTGCCTGGACGAGAGGCGAAGCTCAGCCTTCCTTGGCGGAGGTCGTGACGGCAAGTTTCACCTTTAGACCACCTGATTCAAGACCAAATCGGGGAACGACTTGTGTATAGGGTTCGTGCCGTCGCATACTCCTCAGAGGTAAACTCTCCGTCAACAATTGCGAACGGCCAGATTCCGACCCGTTTGGCGGTCGAAGGCGCGAAGGCTATCAGGAGATGTTCCTATAGTGGGAAGAATCGATGACACGGAAAGAAGGAGCGGCGCATGAGAGAAAAACGGCGGATCGCATCTGGACCTACGAGCCTGAAGAAATTGGCCGAACATCTCGATCTGAACCCTGCGACGGTCTCTGTTGTCCTCAATGAAGTCCCGGGCCGGTCGATTCCTCAGGCTACACGAGACCGCATTAAAGCCGCAGCCAAAGAACTGAATTACCAGCCTAGTCTTCTGGCACGCTCACTTCGCAGTCGGCGCACGTTCAGTATAGGGATCTTGGTGCCTGAGCTGAGCGAGGGTTACCACAATCAACTGGTGGGCGGCATCGGCGATCATCTGACCGAAGCAGGATATTTTTACTTCACCGCTCATCATCGGCGCAGGAATCATCTAATCGAAGAGTACGGCCGAATGCTCCTCAGCCGGGGCGCGGAAGCTCTTATTGCCATTGATACGCCGTTGGAGCATCCGTTTCCTGTTCCCGTTGTGGCAATCGGTGGACATCGTATTATCGATGGCGTCACCAACTTGATACTCGACCACCGTTTTGCGGCAGAATTGGTTCTGACGCATCTGCGCGCCTTGGGACATCGACGCATTGCCTTCATGCGCGGTCAGTCGTTTAGCGAGGATGCTAGCGAACGCTGGCGTTGCATCGTTCAGGTAGCTCGCGAAGTAGGAATTCCGATCAGACCCGAACTTACCGTACAGCTGGACCGCGATGTCAGCTCCCCTGAATTGGGCTACCCTGTCATCCAACATCTGCTTCCCAAACGGGAGCAGTTCACAGCCGTGGTCGCCTTCAATGACATGGCGGCCATAGGCGCGATACGTGCCCTGCAGGATTCTGGAATGCAGGTGCCCGCTGATGTCTCTGTTATTGGATTTGACGATATCAGCGCGGCGGCGTTCAATAACCCAAGGCTCACGACCATCCGCCAGCCATTGGCCAACATGGGAAGGATGGCGGCGCAATGCGTCTTGAACCGGATTCATGGAAGAGAGAGGTTCCGGAAACAGATTATCGTGGAGCCGGAACTGGTAGTTCGCGAATCTACTCGAGCGATTTAACAAGGGAATCAGCCAATTCGCAAAACAAACAAACTTCCCCGCCAGGTTTCCAACGTGCTCACACATCCAACTCAACGGTTCAGATCAGGTTTCGTTTAGACCTCGCAGACAACGGGACTTGTATCTACTCCGGTGCGCAGAAAGGCGCGACGCAGTATGGTGGTGTCGCTCAACAGCATGTCGCGTGTACTGGTCATGAACAGCGTTGGCGGCATGCCATGCACGGAGAGTGGCGGCGACGGCAGTGGAAGCGAAAGCCTAGGAATTCACGGGGAGTTTTCGGGAACATGCGACCGTTTTGTACACGGAAGATGAAATGTCTTAATCAGTGAGATTCATAGATGTCAAGTTTTTCTGAACAGAAGAGGACACGTACGTATTTTATTCAGCACTTTTACATGTGCCCGAACCGTCAGTACGCGCACCCATTCTTCCAAACAACGAACTCGCCCCAAAGACGGACATGAAGTTACTTCCAGCATCCGGTCGAACACATTTTGGTCAAAGACAGAAAGGGCAAGGACAGCGGACACTCCGGCTTGCGCCTGGCTACGCGGTTTCAACTTTTGAATCCCAAGAAAGGAGAAGTCATTTCGAGAGCTTGCCTTTCTTCCTTGTCAGGGTTGTTCTGCAATTCGCATTGGGTGTCGAAAATCATGGTGGGACAACTCTCCGCCGAGAAAGCTGGCCAGTTGGGGATGCCACCGTGATTGGGGTTTCCGCTGCGCGCGAAGTGAATCCAAGCTTCACTGACGTTGGCGGCGAGGGCCCGTGGTCCCGGGCCGCCGCCCGTCAGGTTTTCGGAGCGGTCGGTATTGTCGAAACAGAACGGCAGATCGCAGCAATGAATGGACCGCGGCCTGCCGTCCAGGACTGGCGTTTTCCAGGTGAACCAATAGAGATAAGTCGGCGTTCCTTGCGCGGTCTTGAGCCCGGCTTGAACCACTGCCCCCTGCCGGACCTGAGCGGTCATGGCCAGAGAGAAAATGTCAAAGGGCTTCGCGCCCGGATGTGAGGCGCGGAATACTTCGATGATGTGCTCCGGGTTTTTGCCATACATATTACCCAGCCGCTTCTGTACCTCCGCCTCGGTCATCGATTCGTATTCAGGATGATTGAGGGAGGTGGTGAATTCGTTGAGCGTGGTACCGATCAACATAGGGACCTGCGTGGAGATGGCGGGCGCGGTCGGATCAAAGGGATGGTGAGGCAGAAGCTTGCCATCCACCACCGGCCCCCAGCCCAGCTGATCAGCCACGCGGCTCCAGACGAGCGGAGCGTGAGGATGGGTTTTCAGTAGGGCGGTATCGCCAGCCTCAATCAGCCTCTGGAGAGGCACGGTTTGCAGTTGATCGACTTGTGAGCCGTTTAGATTGAGTTCGTCGAGCAGGGCCTCGGTCAATATCGCCGATCTCTTCGGCACGACGGCCCGCAGAAACGATCCGCTTTGCACAATGGCGCGGTGAAACAAGCCTTTCGCTGCCGGCATCGCCATCAACGCTCCAACCTTGCCGCCGCCGCCGGACTGGCCGAAGATGGTGACATTGCCCGGATCGCCGCCGAAATTGGCGATGTTATCGCGCACCCACTCCAGGGCCATAATGATGTCGAGCATTCCCAGAAGGGCGGAACTTGCGTACTTCTCGCCGTAGGGAGCCAGATTCAAATATCCCAGAGGGCCCAAGCGGTGATTGAGCGAGACCACGACCACGTCGCCGCGACGGCTCAATCTTTCTCCGTCATAGGAACGATGTTCCTGGCTGGAGCCTGACACGAAGCCGCCGCCGTGCAGCCAAACCATAACCGGCCGCTTCTGGTGGTCGTTCATTCCCGGCGTCCAAAGGTTCACGCGCAGGCAGTCCTCACCCTGGACCCCGTCGTCGTAGCAGAAAAGCCAGGATTCTTCATCGTAGTTCCAGGTCCCGCGTGGACCTTGCGGACATACTCGGCCGTATTGCATGGAGCTGCGAACCCCGGTCCATGGTTTGGCTTTTTGCGGAGGCTGAAAGCGCCCGCTTCCTTCTGTGGTCTCGCCGTACGGAATACCTTTGTAGGTGTAGATTCCGTCCCGAATATAGCCGCGCACCTTTCCGCTGGCGGTTTCGGCAATCGCGGCCTCGTCGGACGCGACAATCGTGAATTTGCTGGCCGGCGTGGGTTGACCGGCATCCCTCTTCCTGGGAGCGGCTTGGGCAACGGCTGTCACCAAGCCGGAAGCAGCGGTTGTTCCCAGCAATGCTGCGGCGTTCCGTAGCAAGCCACGGCGGCTCATTGGTTTCTGTAATGCAAGCTGCTGTCGGTCAGTTCGTAGGTGCTCCCGCCCGTCGCTCATCTCCCATCCTCCATTTGCATTGACTGCGTGATTTGAAATCCATCCTGGCTCTGTATACCAGACCCTGTATGACTCTTCCGTTCTGACCTTTAGGTTTAGGCATGAGGTGCCGATCGCTTCTCTCTGGCGAACCGGGATATTAATCTGCTTCGCGACCCTTCGAGTAATCAGAAGAATCCGTGACTACTTGGCACCAAGGTGCGCATCAAAAAATTTGGCCATGATGCCGTCGGCTTCGCGGGATTCCGGTAGATTGGGGTCGTACCAGAAGCAGTGATTTAGACCCTCGAAGACGACCAGGCTCGCATCAACTCCGGCGAGCAGAAAGGCGCGGTGCAGTATGGTGGTGTCGCTCAACAACATGTCGCGTGTACTGGTCATGAACAGCGTTGGCGGCATGCCATGCAGATCGGCAAAAAATGGTGAGAGTACGGGGTCTTTAGGATCGGTAGAGCCAACGTAAACGGCCAGCCACTGCACCCCTTTCGGCCGCGTATCGGGATGTCCGGAGAGTCCCTGGACTCCGTATATCTGTTGCGAATCGCCAGTCTGAGTGAAGTCGCCTCCGCCGGAAAATATACCAAGTGCGGCGGGCAGCGGCAGGCCGAGCCGCTTGATTTTGACCGCGACTTCCGGAGTGAGGACGGCTCCAGCGGATGAACCATAGATGGCGATATTCCGCGGCTCATAGGCTTTGAGCAGCTCTTTGTAGACCGCTACGACATCCTCGACCGGGGCAGGAAACGGATGTTCGGGAGCCAGGCGATAAATCACCGACACTACTTTGGTTTGCGTCAGGTTGGCGATGGGGAGGGACTCGGTGAGTGAACCCGAATCTGAAATGAACCCTCCGCCATGAAGGTTGATCAGCACGCGATTCGCTTTGTTGGCTGGAATAACAAGCGGCGTGACGACGCTGACGGACACTCCGGCAATGGTGGAGAATTCGATATTCGCCGGGTAGACAGCCCGAGTCGCGTCGGATGACATCTGTCGGGACGGGGCTGGTTCGGGTTTCGTGGGCGGGGACGGTGCCTCAGATGTAGCGTGGGTGGCCTGTCGGGCTAGAGATTTCTGCGCTTCAGGGCTGATGGTTTGTGGAACCGGAACAATTCGGGTGATGTATGCCGTGCCCTGCGCATCGATATAGCTTGAGACTTGCTGCTGAGTGGAATTGCAGGGTGGCGTGGCTTGACCGGCATCTCCCTTCGTGGGAGCATCCTGGGCAACGACCGTCACCAAGCCGGGAGCAGCTATTGTCCCCAGCAAAGCCGCTCCACTTTGCAGCAGTCCACGGCGGCTGATTGGTTTCTGTATTGCAAGCTGCCCGCGGTCAGTTCGCAGGTTCTGTCGCCCGTTGCTCATCTCCCCTTCTCCATTTGCATTGACTGCGTGATTTGAAAACCATCTATGCCCCAAGGGGCGCATAGACTACGGTAAGATGACAGCCACGCGATACGGCACGCGTGTGGGCAGTGGCAGTCCGTTCAATCAGTACACCGGAGAAAAGGAGGGCCCGATTACGTAATGCCCGTTGCTGCTCCGCGCTGCTTCCTGGGCCTGAACGCGCATTGTCTCAAAGAGCTTCCGCAGCTTCTCCGATTCCTGGTTATAAGTTTGGAATTCATGGAGCTCCTTATTGGCCTCGGCCGTTTTGCCGATTTGCCGGTAAAGCACGCTCAGGCGATAGTGGGCAACAGCGCTAGTTGGATTCAGTTCGAGGGAGTGTTCCAAGAGCGCAATCGCCTTCTGGCGCTGGTTGAGAGAGATTAAGGCTTTTGCATAATCCGTCATCGCGTCAGAATCGTTGGGTTCCAACTTCAAGGCCCGCAAATAGTCAGCCGTTGCCGTTTTCAGGTCGCCGGCCTGGGCAGCTAATTCCCCCAAGCGGCGTTCCGCCTTCTCATCAAATGGGTTCACGGTCAAGGCAGCTTCATATTCGCTCTTCGCCTCCGCGTGGAGGGCGGGATCTGAAGAGCTATTCAGTAGTTCTGCCAGTTCAAAATGCAGGCCCGGAAGGTTTGGATTGAGTTTCAAAGCAAGGCGATACTGTTCGATTGCGCCGGCAGTGTATCCGTGGAGCTCCAGTTCATGCGCCATGACTTGGTGCATGAGCGGGGATGTTGGGGCCACCAAGGCCAAGCTCAGCATCGCTTGCTCGGCAAGATCGGAATGAACTCGATAGGAAGCGTAGAGGATCTGTGGATTCGCGGGATACAGACCATCGAGCTCATCTACGACAGTCGCGGCTTTATCCAGATCACCTGAACTGGAGTATATTTCGATCAGTTCCATGCCTGCTTCGATCTTGATTTTCTCCTCTTGTGTCTTTGGAAAAGCCCTTTCCAGGTCCGCTCGCGCTCCGCTGTAGTCGCCTGTACGCTTCTCCGCCTCTCCAAGAAGCACCTGAATTTTCCATAGCTCAGGCCGGAGTTTCAGTGCCGCCCGAAGGGGTGGAATCGCCCCGGCATAGTCGCCTTGAAAAAATAGCAGCACGCCCAGGTTTCCCAGGGCTTCAACATTGTCTCGGTCGAGCGCCAAGATTGCGCGAAATTCAGGTATGGCCAGATCAGGCCGCTTCTCATTTAGGAATTTCTGAGCTTGATGGAGGTGAGACTCGATTTGCTCTTGGGGGCTAGCGGCCGATTGGGAGAAGCATTGCAGCGAGCCGAGAAAGAAAAACAAGAAGATAGTCCCAAGCAAGCCAATGGCTTCTTTTGTTTTCATCGGTGCCAATGATACCACACCCTCCGCCTACCCGGTTGGCAGAAAGAAGAAAGGGCAGCGTCAGACGCTGCCCTTTCAGTTTCAAGAAATCCTGCCCGATGCTCCTCGTTTAGAAGGAGAATCTGGCAGAAAGCTGAATAACGCGACCGGTAATCGTAGTGCCCGTGATCCGTCCCACGCTTGGATCGGCAACACCCGCTGCAAGCGCCGCCGCGTTGAGGTTGTTGTTGGGTTCCGCGAAGCTCGGATGGTTGAAAAAGTTGGTAGCATCCATTCTAATCTGAATTTTGCCTTGTTCCCACCGGGGGATATTGAAACTCTTGGCCAGTGAAAAATTAACATCCGTCAGATCAGGTCCACGGAGCGAGTTTCTTGGGTTATTGCCGAAGGTATTGGTTGCCGGCGTTGCGTATGCGAGCTGGTTGAACCACTCGCTGGTCGAGGGATTCGACACTTTGGGATTACCGACGAGGTTGGGATACCAAGATCCATCCAGCGCACCGGAATTGGTAGCCGAGGACATAACCGGAGTGATCGGAACTCCCGATTGGGCTTGGAAAATAGTTGACGCTTGCCAGCCGCCAAGCGCCGCATTCCCCCCAGCCGAGCTTAGGTATCGGTGCCCTCTTCCTAGCGGTATCGCATAGATGATGGCCCCTTTCAAGGCCTTCGGCGTATCGAAATTCGAGAGTCCATAGTTTGCTGAAATATTATAAGCATCCTGATAGTACACGGGGCCGAATTGGGTGCCCCAACCCGAACTATCCATGTCATCTTTCATCTTCGAATAGGTGAAATTGGCATCAACAGACAACCCATGGCCGAATGGTTTCTTAAGGCTGAACTGCGCCGAATTGTAGTTGGAAATGCCGTTAAACTGGCCGGTTCGCGCGCCGCCCGCGCCGATGCCGATGCCTAAATACTGCGGATACGGCCGCGCGGCCTGCCCCCCTCCGAGTTTGTCCGCAGGCACTTGGTTGACATCCGCCAGGAACATTAAGTTATTCCAGTGGCTGCCGACGTAGGCTGCCTCTATCACCATATTGCCGGGCAGACGCCGCTGAACGCTTCCCGACCACTGCCAGCCTTTCATAGCGGGGAGATCATAGGGATAATAGGGTATAAACCCGTTTCCCTCATTGTTGTAGTCGGCAGGGTTACGACTTGGAAGGATATAGGGCAGATTCGCGCCAGTACCATCAAGCTGTACCACTGGCGGCTGGCCGGGAGCAGCATTGGCAGTGCCAAGGCTCTGACTGCCAAAGCCAATCTCACCGCCAGCAGTGTCACTGCTCCACATGGCGGAGTATTGGCCAACACCGCCCCGCACTACCCACTTATCCGTCAGCGACCACGCGAATCCGAGGCGAGGCATCACAATGGGGTACTGCGTCTTGAAGCATTTGGTTCGCGCCCCGTTCAGACCCGCAAACCAAATGGATCCCGGAGTGTGGGTGATGGGGTTTGTGAGGGTCGGATCAAAGCCACCCGCTACGTTAAATTGGTTATAAAACCCGCCATGGATTTCCCAACGCACCCCGAGGTTCACGGTCAGGTTTCGCCGTACCTTGATATCGTCTTGTACGAAGAACATTGGATTCCAGTCCCGCGTGCCATTTAGCGGGGAGTTCAGGGCGCTCCATGATTGCACATCCCCCAGCAGGAAGTCGGCATAACCAACTTCGGCGCCAGTACCGGCGGTGTACTGGCCGGTGAAGTTTAATACTGCGCCTTTCAGGCTGCCCCAGGGAGTAGAGTTGTTTTGGTTCCTTAGAACATCAGCTCCGAAGTGCAGGATGTGCTTCCCGCGAATCATCGTCAGTGTATCCGTGTACTCGAAGGCGTTTTCAACAAAGATCGCGTTCGTGTCGCCGCCCGAGTTGAAGGTACCGTTACCACCGACACCGCCGATGCTGACAGCCGGAAACTCATCCGCCTTCGAGAACTGCAATCCTATCGCGGCCGGCATGCCTTTGCCCAAGGATGCCGTAACATAAAAATTCGTCTGCCGGACAGTCGAAAACCGGAATTCGTTCACCAAGGACGGACTGAAGGTGTACACATCCGTAATCTGCGCTGACTTCCCTCCTCCGGCTGAGGTTTGACATTGGATAGGGCACATTGGGCTGTAGGTGAAGTGGAGCGGGTTGATGTGATCCAGAAGCGTGAGGTTCACGCGGTTCTTTTCGCTCAGGTTGAAGTCCATCCGCACGAAATATTTCCTGTCAGGGCTGGTGCTGGCTGCCAGATATCTGTAGTTGTTGCTGAGTAGACTTTGATCGGTGGCCGTCACATAATAGCTTTGAGTTTTTAGAGCCACCGGATCCATATCGGCCGTCGGAATAGCCAGGTCAGCAGGGTTATAGGCCCCGCATTGGGCGACATTGGTAGTTAATGGCGTGCCACCATGCGCCGCATCAAGCGTAAGGTGGCTTCCGAAGATCGCGGGATCGAAGCAACCAGCCTTCATGGCATCGGTCGGCACGGTGATGGTGGCGGTCGAAGTGCTTGGGTTAATCTTGTTTTCGAAGTTGAAATAGAAGAACACCCTGTTCTTCACGATCGGCCCACCTAGCGCCCCGCCCGTGTAGTTGTACCGCTGCCTCCCCTTGGCGCCGGTAGAGTTGAAGAAGTCTCTCGCATTGAATTTGTCATTCTGGTTGTAGTCGTAGGCAGCGCCGTGGAACTGGTTCGTACCGGTTTTACTGATGAGGTTGAAAACATCGCCACCGCCGCCGTATTGTGCCGAAGCGTTCATAGCTATCACTTGTAGTTCGGCTACGGACTCGGTAACCTGCTCGTCAATGTTGGCGCTGGCCGGCAACCGAATCGAGCCACCGTCAATGAGATAGCTCGAGAAGTACGGCTGGGTTCCGTCGATCTGCTGATCGACCCCAGGATTGCCTGCATTACCGGAACCACCTCCATATCCAGGGGTGCCGGAACCGCCGGGAAGCAGGGTCAGCAAATTTCTCCAGCCGTTCTCGGGACCAACCATCGGTAGGGTGGCCATCTCGTGAGCTGCCAAAGTGGTTGACTGCTGGGCATCCTCAGTCTTCAACGCCTCCAAGGTGGATGTGACTGTGACCTCCTGAGTGGTTGCCCCCACCGCCAACTGAGCGTCAACCGTGATGATAGCGACCTGCAAAACGATCGACGTCTTCACCAGTTTCTCGAAACCCGCCTTGCTAAAGGTAATAGTGTAGGTTCCGGGCAGAATCGAGTTCGTATCGTAGATACCCACGCTGTTGGTGACGAAATCTCTTCTGACGCCTGTGTCGGTGTTGGTCACCGTGACGGTCGCGCCTGGCACCACCGCTCCTGCCGGATCGGTCACCGTGCCACGAATGTCACCGGAATTTGTATTCTGGGCAGGAGCCGAGTTGGCCAAAAACAACACAAGGCAAAACACAAATGCTAAACGAATCACGCTGTTAAGACTCAACTTCACGATTTCACCTCCACGAGAATGATTCCCAAGACTCCATTGTCTTGCCACACGTAGTCAAACAAGCCGAGACCCAAGACCCAACTACCCGAAGACCGGACTGCCAAGGAGGAACACGCATCGCGGCACGACGCGCGCCGCTTCTGGACCCACAGAAATTCGCGCTCATCAGTACCGCTCCAAGAATTCACCGTCCCATCAGTAACGGCTTTTCCGCTGCAGCATAGCCGCCTTGGGGCCGGTGTCAATCGAGCGCGTGCAGCCGGTCTCGTCATTAACAGCGGGATTTTCGCTCCAGCTACAAACGCCTTCCCGTTCAGAATTACTTCAAGACTCCTAACTTGCTATGGGCAGATATGTACCACGCGAAAAGAGCCTTGTCAAGAAAAAACTTTAACGCTCCGGTAGTTCTTTCAAGAATTTATATAACATACGTGTTTTCAGACGCGTACAAAGTATAAACGTGGTCCGTAACGATACAAAGCTCAATTTACTATTGCAGACCTCCTCGGAAATGGATATAGTCTCTGCTGTAACGTTCCTGTAGCTCGGAAAACCTCAAACGGTTGGGGGTTGTTGATGAAGAGGTCCGCATCATACACCATGCATGACGTGGCCAGGCTCGCCCGCGTTTCAGTGACCACCGTTTCCACGATTGTAAATGGAAGAGGGGGCGTAAGCCCGGAGTTGACCCGGCGTGTCGAGGACGCAATGGCAACTCTGGACTATCATCCCAACGAAGTCGCGCGCAGCCTCAAGGTCAGCCGTACGTTCACCATCGGTATGGTCGTGCCGGATTTTAACTTTTTTTTCATCGAGGTGTTTCAGGGAGTTGAAACCAAGGCCCGCGCAAACGGTTTTTCGGTTGTGCTGTGCGACTCGCATGATGACCCAGTCCAGGAGCGAGATCTGCTCGCCATGCTCGTTCGCCGGCGCGTGGATGGCATATTGCTGGCCTCCGCGCAGTTGAACCTGGCGGAGAGCAGGCTGGCTAGGCGGCGCCCCCCCATCGTTTGCTTTGACCGCGACCCCGCGGGATTCAAAGTTGGGGTTGTGGTGATTGACAACGTGCTCGCAAGTTTTGAAGCCGCCCGCCACCTGATCGAGTTGGGCCACCAGCGCATCGCAGTTATTGCCGGCCCCGAAAGGACTCTGACCGGTTGCGGACGTTTAGAAGGCGTCCGCAAGGCGCTTCAGGAAGCGCATATCCCGTTGCCCGAGGGATACGTTCGACCTGGTGGTTTTTCAACGGAGGGCGGATATCGAGCGGCTTTGGAAATCCTTCAGCTTCCGACCCCGCCCACGGCCGTCCTTGCCTGCAACAACAGAATGACCCTCGGCCTAATGCGTGCTCTCAAGGATCTCGGTCTGAAGTGTCCCCAAGACGTAAGCGTCCTCGGCTTTGACGAGTTTGATTGGTACGAACTCTTTAGTCCCAGGCTAACGACAGTCGTCCAGCCCTCTTGCGAATTGGGCAAGCAGGCTACGGAAATGTTGCTGCAGGTGATTGAGGCTCCGGATCAACATCTTGAGAGCCGCGAGGGAACCCGCGTAGTCCTCAAGGCGGAACTGCGCCTACATGATTCGACCGCCCCACCTGCGAGTTGCTCCGGCCGCCCCCAGCAGAACTCGATCCCGCTAATTCCCAGGTCGTCCGCAGCCACAGAACCCGCAGCATCGCCACCCCTGGAACAGTCATCGGTCATGGAAGGCCAAATCCCTCGGCTTGGCGACGCATCTGAGTCAAGGGACGAGCGGTAGGAAGGGAATCTCAGGTTATCCGGATGGGAAGCTCGCGCCCTTGCGTTCCAGCACGTGCCGGGTCAACTGCCGTTCAACCCAGCGAATTGGAGCGCAGCCCCGCCTACGGCTGCAATCCAAGTTTCAGGTTTTAAATTCCAGCGGCCCCAGTCACAAAGACCTCTCCTGCGGAAAATCTTTGCGCGCCCCAAAGAAATTCACCGAGAGTAAGCGGATTCTAACCTAAACTTGGCGCGGCGCAACAGGGTTTCGCGCACAGGGTTTAATCCTGTCTCGCTTCTGAGCTTGAGTGGGCGGGGGCATTCGAATAAAATGAATCGTGCGCATGGCCTCCGTTCGAGAGAACTTGAAACGTAGCGGGCTGCGAGCTCGGGGCATCCGCCCCGTGGACCCGATGCGGCGATTGCTGATGCCAAAACACTGGATCGTCGTCCTGGGTACTCTGGCGGCTTCTCTCTGTCTCGCCCAACTCCCATCCTCGACACCACCGTCGCCCCGCACCGAACGCAGTACGGGCCAAACCATCTCAATCACGTCCTCCAAAGCTCCCATGCACTTTCGCGACATTGCTGCGCAGGCAGGACTCACGACCATGCCACGCTCGTCGTCCGAGCGCCGCTATCTAGTGGAAACCATGGGTGGGGGCGGCATCGCCCTCTTCGATTGCGACAATGACGGCAAGCTCGACATCGCCGTCGTGAACGACTCCACCATCGAGCAATATCTGCGTGGCGGCGATCCCATGATCACCCTCTACCATCAGGATTCGGATTCCGGAAATATCCACTTCACCGATGTGACCGCCTCTGCCGGCCTCACCACCCGCGGTTGGGGAAATGCCATCGCGGTGGGCGACTTCGATAACGATGGCTTGCCGGACTTGTATGTCACCGGCTATGGCCACAACGTGCTGTATCACAATCTGGGCGGCTGCAAATTCGAGGACGTAACCGAAAAGGCAGGCCTCGAAGTCGGTGGGTTCAGCACCGGTGCGGCTTGGGCTGACTACGATCGCGATGGATATCTCGACCTGTTTGTAGCTCGCTACGTCCACACCGATCTCCACCACTTGCCGCTGCCCGACCCCGACGCTACCGGCTACCGGTCCGTCATCATCCAGCTCCCCGACGAAATGCCCGGTGAAACTGATTATCTGTTCCGCAATCGTGGCGACGGCACCTTCGAGGATGTGTCTGAAAAAGCGGGCGTCAACAATCCCCACCTGCTTCATGGTATGGGCGTTGTTTGGGGCGATTACGACAACGATGGTTGGCCCGACCTCTTCGTCACCAACGACGCTGGCCAGAATTTCCTCTATCACAACAAGCGCGACGGCACATTTGAAGAAATTGGACTTGTCTCGGGCACCGGTCTGGGACCCAACGGAGAGACCTTGGGCAACATGGCCGCGGATTTCGGCGACTTCGAACGCGACGGCAAGCTGGGCTTGGTTGTGACCCGCTACAGCAAACAGCCCGCCAGCCTCTATCGAAATGACCCGGAAGGCTTTACGGACATGACCATGGAAGCCAAAATCGCCCCTCCGACCATCGCTCCCGTAAAGTGGGGCGTTGGCTTCGGCGATTTCGACAACGATGGCTGGCCCGACATCCTCATTGCCAACGGCAACTTTTCATCCTTGATGGATGCGCTCGAAAAGGAAGTCAAGTATCGCGAGCCGATGCAGTTGTTCCACAACCCGGGAAACGGGACTTTCGAGGAAATTGCGGATCGCGCCGGGCTCAACGATGGCCCCCTCAAGTCGCGCCGCGGCACCGCCTTTGGCGACGTCAACAACGACGGCAATCTCGACGTAGTCGTCTTCAATGCCGCCGGCCCGCCTTCCTTGTTTCTCAACGAAACGCGCAACGCCAACCATCGCGTTCTGTTTCGTCTCATCGGCACCAAGAGCAACCACGCTGCGGTCGGCGCGCGCGTCACCGTCTACACATCCACTATGACTCAGATTGACGAAGTCCATGGGGGAGGAAGTTACAACTCCACCAATGACACGCGCCTCCATTTCGGGTTGGGCCGCGACGCCCTGATGAGCAAAGTCAAAGTCCAATGGCCCAGCGGACTGGAGCAGGAGTTCCGCAACGTGGCGGGAGACGCGATCTATGAGATTGTCGAAGGGCAAGCCGTGAAGAAAACGCTTGCGCTGCCCCCTCCAGGCAATTGAATCACGGAAGCGCAAATGGAAGTAGCTGAGTAGAGGTGGAAGTCGCATTCAATGAATTAACGCACGGCTGCTCAGCGGCCTCGTTCTGCGCTCTTCGCGGCCAGCGTTTCGATCCGGCTGTTGACCTCCTTCATGCGGTCGGTCAGCATGGTCCACGGGGTCAGGTCGATTTTCACCAGGCCGTAATTGCTGTTTTCGCCGTCGAACCGCCCCTCTGCCGGCTCGTCGCGATATTCGAACCAGTGGTAGCCCACGCAGGAGGGAAGCCCCGCCAGGGCTTCGACATACCGGGTGAACCCCTCGGCCCGGTCCCTCTGCGTGGCCACCGGTTTGGCCGCTCCCTTGGTGTTGGGAAGCCCGCTGTCCATGGCCTTGAAGCTGAATTCGGTGATCATCGTCGGCTTGCCGGTCAGATCGAAGATCTGCCGCAGCTTCTCTACGGGCGCATCGGGCGAGTAGTTGTTGTAGGAAATGACATCGAAATACGGTGCCATGCCGCGCAGCACGGCCTCGGAGGCGTATCCGGCAAAGCGACAGCCAAGGATGAGGTGATTCGGGTCGTAGCGGCGGATGGCCTCCCGGGCAATGCGCGCGTACTCCCCGGCGGTGATCTCGAGGAAGCTGGACTGATCGTCCTCGTCCAGGTTCTGAGGAGTGTGGCCCCGCGCCTTCAAGAACTCGATCGCCTTCTGATATCCGGGCGCGGTGGGTGGCATTTTCAGGTAGGTTTGGAGCAGACTTTCCTTGGAGCGCCAGTCCGCTCCCCACCGCAACTCGTTATCGGTGAAGTAGCCCAGCAGCCACGGGTCGTTGGCCCGCGGTTGGCACCCCCGGGCGGCGGCGCGATCCGCAGCTTGGCGGAATTCAGGGCTGAAATAGTCCGGGATGCCACCCTTGAGCCAGAGCTCACCTCTTTCTCCGGCCGCGATATCCAATACGGGCGTATAGACCAGCCCTTGGGAAGACATCAGCTCCACGGACCAGGCTCCGGCCGTGTTGAAGTTCCAGCCCTTGAGTAGCCGCGCCGTCTCGGCGGCCCACTTGCTCGTGTCCGCCGGAGGCGGAGGCGCAGATTTGCTCTCGGGATTGGCGTTGATGTTGCAAACACCCTTGGAGAAAAACACGTTCCCTTTGGGTGTCACCAGCCACCACCGTCCCCCGATGCGTTCCGCGTGAAAGAACCCGGCTTTCTGTCCTTTGATCTTGGTCCAGCCGCCGTAAGTGTCGTACTGCGCCGACACCGGTTGCGCCACGAATGCCAACAAGCATAACAAAGCCCACAGACGGTTCATGCAATTCTCCTCCGCATCAGTTGAGTTTCATCCGCCGCAGCGCGAATGATCCCTGACCCATTTTGATCTCCCGGTTTCCAGCTATTCTACTCCCGGTTGTCTTTTCCTGGATCTTCATGTCGGCCGCCATGACGGTGCCGATCAAAGGAACGGACGCAATACTGCCCATCAGGGAGCCCCTGCGGTCACCGCGGGCGCCTGGCATGAAACTGCCTCCTTGTTTGATTACCGTCAAAGCTCTTGCAGAACATGAATAGCTCATATCGGGCCGCGAGTCTATGTGGCCCAATGCGAACGCCACACCGATCCAAATCAGAAGACGTACTTCAGTTCCACGACTACGGCCATTTACCGGTAGTTCTCCATGAGCTTCCAGCCTGCCTCGACAAACTGACTGAGCGTCCGTTGCGTCGCGCCGAAGCCGACGAATTCCGCAGGCGACATTCCGTTCGGTTCATAGGCGCGCATGAATTCCGGTATCTGGCTGAGCCGCTCGATTACGTCGGCGGGTATCGGCTTGTCGATGCGCTCCTCACGCGGCAGGTCCTTGGTAACGAAACTCTCCTGAAACGCTGGCGCGATGGACATCAACAGGTCAGCCCCAGCCAGTTCGGTAAGGTGGTAGTCGCCGCGCAATGCCGCGATCAGCAGCACGGCTTGGTAGCCCCGCGCCTTATATATTCGATAAGCGCGTTTGGTAACGGCCAGGCCGGCCTGGCGAATATCCGACTCACTCGCCGCGGCCTGCGCGTCGTGGGCAACCTCCCGCAGGAAATCGTCCAGACGGCCGATCATGATCACGGCGAAACACTTTCCTGGCTCGATCCCTTTGGCTTGGGCGCGCTGGATGCCGGCCATGTGCCGCTCTCCGATGGCAATGGTCTGCGGCACTGTGAAGCTGACGGTCATGGTAATGGTGGTTCCCTCGGCGATGCACTCCTCCATGACATCCAGACCCGCGCTGGTGGCCGGCAGCTTGACGGCGATATTGGGCCCCCACGCGTGATACCGCTGGGCCATGGGCAGCATGCAATCCCGGTCGCCGGCGAGCCCCGGGTTGACCTGTCCGCAGACAAAGCCCGATTGGCCTTGGCTGGCTTCATATTCCGGCATCAGTTTCTCGGCCGTCCTGGTCACCGCAATCTGCATCAGCGCTTCGGCTTTCTGCTCCGGCGGCAGGTTGCGCGCCAGCACCGCCGCGATGGCCGGGGCCCACAGTTGGCGGTCTTTCACCAAAGCCAGGTTCACCAGATATGGATTCGTGGTGACGCCGATGGCCCCCCGTTCCAGACCAAGCGCCAATTCGGCCGCCTCGGCCGAGTCATGCCACCACTGTGTCCCGGTATTGCGAATCATCCAATCCAGGTAGGTTTGATGCGGCATGATTTTCCTCGTATCGTTAATCGTTATCGGACCTGACACCCCGGCGATTTCCGCCGCTCTGGCAGTTCCAGGAGGGTAGCCTCTTGAACCGCTATTCTATAACGCCGTCGACTAGTGTTGCATCCGAATGTTGAATTTCTGATTGACGGGCACGATGAGCCGTGGAAAACTCAACGGGGTAACCCCCGACTAGGGAAATTACGATACCCGGAACCCGGGGTGGGCAGGCACTTCGGACGCAATCTTAGTAATGACGTAGCTCTAAGGAGGAGCGGCAAATGCCAAATAAACTGGAAACGGTCCAGGTCACCCGGCGAGAGTTCCTGGGTGCGGCCGCCTTGACGGCCGCACAGTACAAACGGGTTCTCGGCGCAAATGACCGGATCGGCATCGGGTTCATCGGTTTCGGGTTGATCGGCAAACAGCACGTGACCGATTTCAAGAAGTTCGGCGATGTCGATCTGGTGGGTCTCTGCGACGTCTACAAGCCGCGCCTGGAGGAAGGTCTCAACTACGTCGGAAATCCCCGTGCGAAAGGCTACAGCGATTTCCGCAAGATGTATGAGAACAAAGACATTCAAGGGGTCGTTGTGGCCACGCCGGACCACTGGCACGCGTTGCTCACCATCATGGCTTGCGCGGCGGGCAAGGACGTGTATGTCGAAAAGCCGATGACCCTGTTCATCGACGAAGGCAGGTGGATGATCCAGGCAGCGCGCAAATACAACCGCATCGTGGTTGTGGGTACGCAGCGTCGCCATGGCAAAGGTGTTGCGGAGGCCAGGAAAGTCATCGAAAGCGGCCAGCTTGGGAAGATCCATTCCATCCGAATCGCCTCCTACCGCAATATTTATCCCGGATTCGGCAGGACTCCCGTCGAAGATCCGCCGCCCGAGATTGACTACGACATGTGGCTCGGTCCCGCCCCCAAGAAGCCGTACCAGAAGCATCGCGCCCTGTACCATTTCCGCTGGTTCTGGGACTATTCCGGCGGCCAGATGACCAACCTAGGGGCTCATACCATAGACCAAGTGCTGTGGTGCATGAACGTGAAGGGTCCGACGCTGGTGATGTCCACCGGCGGCCGTTTCGCGCTGGAAGACGACGGCGAGACCCCGGATACCCAGGATGCCATATGGCAATTTCCGGGCGGTTTCACCGTGAGTTTTGCCATCCGCGAAGCCAACGCCATGCGCGGCGATACCGCCACGCGTGGGCAGGTCTACCTGGGGACTAAGGGCAGCCTGGTGCTTGCCGGCGGCTACGAGGTTATCCCGGAGAACAAGATCGATCCGGTCAACGACATCCCACGTTTCACGGGACAACCCATCGGCGGTCCGGTCTATAGCGATGTGAAGCCGACGCCATGGATTCAGGGTTTCAAGGGGGGAGTGGAGTCCGACGCCCGCTACGGCACCGGCGGCGAAGACACCATGGCCATGAACGAACGCGACTGGCTGAGCAGCATGCGGACTCGCAAGCGCCCCCTGTGCGAAGTGGAAGATGGCCACAAGGTGGCAGTGGCATGCAACTTGGCCAACATGTCCCTGCGGCTCGGCCGCGCCATCAAATGGGATCCGGATAAGGAGCAGGTTATCGGCGATAAGGAAGCCGCCGCAATGTGCTACAAACCTTATCGCGCCCCCTGGGACGGCGTTCTCAAGAGCCTGGTGGAGGTCTAGTAGTCAGCAGCACAGGCAGAGGTACCCACGCTGCGCGTTGGAGCCCCGAACTGGAGTTGTGCTGCGGCTTGAGGAGTGAAATACCTACCGGCGCCGGGTGTCTGAGTGGCCCCACCCGGAGAAGCCTTGATGTTAGGGGCCTTTGCCGAGTTGGGAGGAATCATGACACGCAGAGATATTTTGGCGCTGGCCGGGGCGGTTCCCGCTTGGCTCACCTCGATTTCAACTGCCGCGCCCGCGCCGGAAAATCCGCCGCGCATGGGCGGAGCGCCAACCGCGTTCTCGCTGCGCATCCGGGCGAGCCGCGGCGGCGGGCAGCCGTTCGATATGATCGAGCACTGCCATAACATCGGACTGGCGGGCGTGCAGATGAACCCTCCGTCCACCGATCCGGATGCGATCAGGAAGTTCCGGGCGCGGATCGAAGGGTACAACATGTACCTCATCTGCGATCCGCGGCTGCCACATCAGAAGAGCGAACTGGATGCGTTCGAGACGCAGGTGAAGGCCTACAAGGAAGCGGGAGCGGTCGCGTTCCACGCCGCGCTGACCGGACGCCGGTACGAAGACTTCGACAGCTTCGGCCCCTGGAAGACGATGTTCGAGGGCGTCAAGACTTCGGTCGAACTGGCGGAGCCGGTCCTGCGGAAGTACCAGATGCGCCTGGGCCTCGAAAATCATAAAGGATACCGGGCCGCCGAGCAGGCCGCCTGGCTGAAGCGCCTGGGTAGCGAGTACGTTGGGGTGTGCTTCGATTTCGGCAACAATATCTCGCTCTGCGAAGACCCCATGGACACCCTGCGGACGCTTCTGCCCTACGCCTTCTTCACCCACATCAAGGACGTAGCGGTGGAAGACTATGAGGACGGCTTTCTGCTCTCGGAGGTCCCGATGGGCGAAGGAATACTCGGCCTCAAGGAGATGGTGCGGCTCCTGCGTCAAAAGGACCCGAACATGATCTTCGAGCTGGAGATGATCACGCGTGACCCGCTGAAAATCCCGGTGTTTACGACCAAGTACTGGGCCACCTTCGACGATTCCTACAGCCCACTGCCCGGACGAGACCTGGCTAAGACGCTGGCGCTCGTGCGCAAGAACAAACCGAAGGCGCCGCTGCCGCGCATCGCCGGCCTAAGCCCCGAGGCGCAGATCAAGCTCGAAGACGAGTGCAACCTGAAGTGCGTCGCCTGGGCGCGCAAGAATCTCGCTCTCTAAACGTGTCGTTCCACTGAATAGGCCTGCAGCGGGAAAACAGGATGGCAGCGCCGCAACATTGTCGCTAGCGAATCTCCCGCTTTCTTTGATCTTAAGCCAGGACTTCCCTTTTGACTTCCCGGCCGACCGATAATGTACACGCACCCCCGTCAGCATGCAATGCTCCAACCAGGTTTTTGAGTCCAGAGCCTTTCCGACGGCTAGCAACAACGGAGCCGTTGCACGAGCAACGGCTTCAGCAAAAACGGAGTTCCTGATAGGAAGAGCGCCAGCCGGCTGTCGGGACGCGATACGTTTCGTTCCACCATGACTCTTACCATGAACTGAGCGGCCGGACCGCAACCCGCACGGGCCTGGTCGAAAGCGACACCACGATGCGGGTCTCGGCGGCGCTTTCGGTGTGCTCCAGGGCAAGCTGGCGGAAGCCGGTGTTCGGGTTTTGAGGCGCTTTCTGATAGGCGGATGCTACCATAAAACGGGCTCCGGCAGGCGACAGAATGCGGGCGTGCAGGAGCTGCCCGTCCTTGGTCAGGGTGGCTTCCCGGCCGTTGATGGCGATTCTGGCGTCGGTCATGATTTGCCAGCGGAGCGCGCGCTCCTTGCTATCGGCACGCCAAGCGATTTCATCTTGAATCAGAACGCCGCAGTTGTCGCTGAGAGCGGTTCCGCGCTGCAGCGAGTCCACGTCCCGGCAATAGGCCGCGCTCAGGTCGGCAATGGCAAACGGCGAAGGTCCGGATAGCCTGCTTCGGGAGATCGCCGTCGCCGCCATGGGATTCTGTAGGTGGCCGTTCAATACCAGAGTGTTGTGGGATCGGTTGTTTAGGCGATAGTAGTTCCAGCGGCCTCCCTCTCTGCCACAGTCCCAATAACCGGGCAAATCGTAGTCATCCGCTCCCAGGTCAACTGCCCAGCGAACGCCCGATGCGTCCAGAACAAACGAGCCGAGATCGAGGTGGCCATGGTCGGCTTGGCCGGAGCCAGCTTTGAACCCCAGGAAGACCGCCCGTGCATCATTCCATGCGCTGCGCATTAGGAAGACTTCGCTATGGCCGAAGCGAGCTGCGGTAGGAAGCGCGGGAACCTCTCGGGGAAGAGGCTGATACCAGAGCAGATGAAACGGATGCGGCACCTCCGGCCGCAGGCGGAGCAACCTGTGATTCTCGGCTGTGCAGTTCGGAAGATTGAAGCGCTGGCCAAACCAGAATAGCACCGGCTTTGCAGCACTGGCCGGGCCGCAGTCCGCGTAGTTGAAGTACTCCTCGCTGGTACCGGTGCAATGCAATGGAAACAATCCGGCGCGGTCGAACCCAAGGCGTTTGGAAAGGTCTAGGTCCGTACCCAGTGCGGTCATCAACGCATCAATTGTCAGCACGCTGTACCAGGCGGTGTATTCCCAATAGTGCGGCCCAGCTTCCCAAGCTCCATCCGGCGCGAAAGAGTCCAGCGCTAACGGCAGGTTTGCCAGGGCCACGTCGAAAATGCTTGCCGCCAATTCGGGCTGCTCATCCGCCACGGCCAGGGCACCGATGGTCAAGCCGCCATTGCACACGATATTCCAGTTGTGGCGCACGGAAACCCACCAAGCTGGTTTCCGCTGCAGCTCCTGCCCGGGGCGCAGTCCCTTTTCGGCCAAAGCTCCTCGAATTCTTTGCCGATCCGGCTCCGAGAGAGCGCCATACAACCAGTCGTAGCCGATGGCGAAGGCCGCACACAACTCCGCCGTGTCGAGGAAATGGTCTGGATTCCAGTGCGGGAAGGCTGCCGCGGCGAAGAGCTCTCTCTTGGCGCGGTCGAGATACTCCGGACGACCATCTGCAAGAAATGCCAGGGCGAGGGTCGCCACACGCCACAACACCTGCTGGGACCGCTCCAGCATACGCGGCCCCACAATCCGGAACTCTGTGGCCTCACACTCGAGCAGCGAATCCGCCTGCCGAAGCAAGGCCTCTCTCAAACCAGCCAGGAACATGTCTCCAAAAGCGCCCTGCTGCAGCATCTCGAGGCGCTGCGGGCTCAGGAACAGCCGTGGATGGCCGCGTTTGAGCAAAGAGAGGGTGCCGTGAGCCGTCAAACCACAGCCTCCTCCGCCAGAATGCCGTCTATGCGCCGCAGTTCGTCCTCCGAGAACCGCAAGTTTCGGAGGCTCGCCACATTTTGATCAATCTGCTCGACCTTGCTCGCGCCGATGATCACGCTGGTCATGCGGCCGTCTCGGAGGGCCCAGGCGAGCGCCATCTGCGCCAGGCTCTGGCCACGCTCCGCGGCCACTTCGTGCAAGGCTCGCACGCGAACGAGAGTGTCTTCGGTGATGTCGCTCCTCTTCAGGAAGCCGTAGGACTTGGCGGCCCGCGAATCGCCTGGCACGCCGCCGAGGTAACGGTCGGTCAGGAGTCCCTGGGCCAGTGGGCTGAAGGCGATACAACCAACGCCCTCGCGCCCAAGCACGTCCAACAGACCTTGCTCGGGCGTGCGCTTAAACATGGAATACTGCACCTGATGGATCAGGCAGGACGTTCCCATGGCGCGCAAAATCCTGACAGCTTCGCTGGTTTGCTCCGGGCCGTAGTTCGAAATCCCGGCATAGAGCGCCTTGCCGGAACCGACCGCCCGGGCGAGCGCCGACATGGTTTCTTCCAGGGGCGTGTCCGGATCGGGACGGTGGGAATAGAAGATGTCCACGTAATCCAAGCGCATCCGGCGCAGGCTTTGGTCCAGGCTAGCCAGAAGATACTTGCGCGAACCCCACTCACCGTAAGGACCGGGCCACATGTCGTATCCCGCTTTAGTTGAAATGATCAGTTCATCCCGGTAGGGTTTCAGATCCATCTCCAGGGCCTGTCCAAAGGTTTCCTCGGCCGATCCGGGTGGCGGCCCATAGTTGTTGGCAAGATCAATGTGAGTGATGCCGAGATCGAAAGACCGGCGGAGCATGGCCCGGCTGTTCGACAGGCTGTCCACCCCGCCGAAGTTGTGCCACAGGCCCAGAGAGAGCGCCGGCAGGCGCAGGCCGCTGCGGCCGCAGCGCCGGTAGGGCATGGAATCGTAACGTTCCGTTCGCGCTGTGTACAAGTCTGGTCTCCTTTTCGCAGCTATTCGGAGAGGGCCTGCTCTCGCAGGTCCTTCAGAAAGCGCAGGGTCTTGGCGGATTCGACGGCGTAATCAAAGGGGCCTTCCTGGGTGCTCGTCCAAGGGTGCGCCGAGGAAACCGTGCGCTCGTACCTCATGTCTCGCAGAACCCGGAAGGTGTGCAGGATCTTGGCCGCTGAATCGCCATAGTTGGGTTGATACGTATCGCCCTGGATATGGACGTGCAAACAGCAATCCGGAGCGATGGCGATATCCTCGAAAGGCTCGCCAATGGCCACGAAGTAGTTCAAATCGGCCATAACGCGGATGCAGGGCCGGGCTAGCCGCTTCACGAACTCCAGGCCGTCGGTGTATTTCGGAAAGACGGTGCGGGGGTTGGCAGTGGGCTCCAGGGCGATCAGAATTCCGTGACGCTCGGCGTGCGTAGCCACCATCTCGCAAAACCGGAGCGCCTGGTCCATCGCTTTGGTACGCGAGAAACCCTCCGGCACAGCAAAGAAGTTACCCCATACTCCGGCCACGATATGGGGGGCTAGTTGCGCCAGCCGGCGACAATTCTGCTCGGCTTGCCGCTCCAACTCCTCAAACGGCGTGACGTCATCCCCAGTGACTCGCTCGTCCTTCAGCCAGTGGCTGGCTGCGGTGAAGGGGGGCTGATTCCAGGTTTTAATCTCGGCCAGTTTTTTCTCCCAAGCCTTCTCCGGGCTGTAGGGCAGCACCAATTCGGTGATAGGAATTTCCGCCGCTTCCCAGCCGGGGGCCAAGGCGAGCGGGGGTTTTTCCGCGATGTTGTCAATATTCAGTCCCAGCTTGAATGTTGGCATAGCTAGTTCTCCTCGAAATTACTCGCTGTAGACCTCGGCGCGCAGTCGTTGCACGTAGGCCAAGACCTTGGCGGTCTCGGCCGTGATATCAAATTCGCCTGGCTGGGTGCTGACCCAGGGGCAGGCGCTAGAAACGCCGCGCTGGTAACCGATGTCTCGTAGTACGCGGAAAAACGCCTTGTGCGTTTCCCTAAGGTCGCCCACGCCGGGTTGGGCGTGATCGCCCGCGATATGGCAGTGCAGGCACAGTTCCGGAGCTTCCTCAATGTCCTCGAAGGGTTGGTTCAGCTTCAGGAAGTAATTCAGATCAGCCATGATCCGGACATTGGGGTGATCCACCCGCCGGACAAAGGCCAATCCTTCCTTGTACGTCGGCCACAAGGTACCCAGGTCAGCCATAGGCTCGATCATAATGGTCATGTTGTGCGCGCGCGCCGCGTCGCCCATGAAGTTGGCATAGCGGATGGCCTGATCCATCTGGCGAGTCAAAGAGTAGCCTTCCACCCTGGGGAACCACAATCCGTAGACCCCCGCGCACTCCACGCCGATCTCCGAGAGTCGGCGCAGAACCCGCCGGGTCCAAAATTCCAGCAGTTCCCAATCCACTCTGGGTGCGGTGCAGGGCTTGTCCAGCCAGTGGCTGGCCACCTTGATGGGCGGCAGCCCGTAGGACCGCAGCTCTTGCTTACGCTGCTCCCACTCCTCGTCGGTCAGGGCCGGATCCACCAACACGCCGGCTGCAATCTCGGACATCTCAAAGCCCGGCGCGATCTTGGCCGGGTTCACCTTGGGGCCATCCCCGAACAGTATGCTGGTCTTAAACATGAGTCTCCTTTTCAAGAATATGAAATCGAATTCTCTTCCGGGGGACCTTCATACCCCCGTTAACCCGAGGTCGAAGTGGCAGGACACCGTATGGCCGGGTGCGACCTGCCGCAGTTCCGGCGCCTCGCGCGTACAGATGTCCTTCTGATAGCGACAGCGCGGAAGGAAAGGGCAGCCCGAAGCAGGAACCGTCCCTGGAGCCGGGAGGTGGACGATCGGCTGGCCTGGTTCGGGCCGGGGCGCGGCAGCCAACAGCGCTTCGGTATAGGGATGCCGCGGGGAGCGAAACAGCGAAGCCTTGTCCGCCACTTCCACCAGTCTGCCCAAATACATCACGCCCACCACGTCGCAGATGTAACGGATCACGCCAAGGTCGTGAGCAATGAACAGATACGTCAGGTCGAGGCGTCCCTGAAGTTCGCGCAGCAGATTCAGGATCTGCGCCTGCACCGAAACGTCCAGGGCCGACACGGCTTCGTCGGCCACCACAAGGCGCGGCTCGGTGGCCAGGGCACGGGCAACCCCGATGCGCTGCCGCTGGCCGCCGCTGAAGGCGTGCGGATAGCGGCTCATGTGCTCATGCCGCAGGCCGACCATCTCCAATACCTCGGCGACGCGTTCGCGCGTGGCGCGCTGATCCGTGCAACCGGTGGCGCGCAAAGGCTCCCCCACGATCCGCAGAACCGTCATACGTGGATCAAGCGAAGCGTAGGGATCCTGGAAGATCATCTGTATCTTCCGCCGTAGGGGACGCATCTGGCGGCCGGATAGCATGCACAAATCGAGGCGGCCCAGTTCATCGTCCCAGAACGTGATCTCGCCGCCATCTGGCTCCACCACGCGAACGATCATCCGGGCGGTGGTAGTCTTGCCGCAGCCACTCTCACCCACCAGGCCGAACGTCTGGCCTCGGGCAATCGATAAAGTCACCCTATCAACGGCCTGCACGACACCCTTGGGGGTGTCGAAGAAACCGCCCCGCAGGGCAAAAGACTTGCTCAGGTTCGTGACCTCGAGCAGGGGGGTGGGCTCAGCCATGCGCACACTCTCTATACAGGTGGCAGCAGACCTCGGAGCCGTCGTCCATCCGACGCAGGGCAGGCGCCACCTGGTCGCAGATGCCCACCAGCCGGTCGGGACAGCGCGGGTGAAAGCTGCATCCCGCAGGCCGGGCGAAGGGTTCTGGAATGTTGCCGCTCAAGCCCTCAATCGAGCCGGAGCAATCGCGATCCACACGCGGGATTGAGCGAAGCAGCGCGCGCGTGTAGGGGTGCTTGGGGGAGGCAAACAGGACGCCCACCGGAGCGCGTTCGACGATGCGGCCTAGGTACATGACAGCCACCTCGTGCGCGATCTGCGCGACCACGCCCAGGTTGTGAGAGATGTACAGAATACTCATGCCGAGCTCGGCCTGCCGCTCGCGCAACAGTTCCAGGATTTGGCTTTCGGTGGAGACGTCCAAAGCCGTGGTCGGCTCGTCCGCGATTAGGATGTTAGGGTGGCAGCTCAGTGCCATGGCGATCATGGCGCGCTGGCGCATGCCGCCGCTGAGTTGGTGCGGATACTGCCGGGCGGTTTGCTCCGGACGCGGCATCCCGACCGATTGCAGGGAAGCCACCACCGCCGACTGCAGTGCGCGGCCGCTGGCGATCCCGTGCAATGCCATGGCTTCTCCGATCTGAGCGCCGATGGTGTGCTGCGGACCGAAAGAGGTCATCGGTTCCTGGAAGACCATGGCGATCTCCTTCCAGCGGATACGGCGAATGGTGCTGCCGCCCGGATCGAGGGCATCGAGCATAACCGCGGCGCCGTCGCGCCCGAAAAAGCTAATCCGTCCCCCCTCGATTCTCCCCGGGGCTTCGATCCGGATCAGCGCGTGGGACATTACGGTTTTTCCGCAGCCGCTCTCGCCCACCAAGCCTAGCACGCAGCAGCGCCGCAACGCCAGATCCAAGCCGTCCACAGCGGAAACCAGTCCCTGCCGCGTATGGAAGCGGATCGTCAGAGCTTGGATGTCGAGTATCGTGTCCGTGGCCGGCATCGCTTATTCCTTGTAGGGATCCGCCGCATCCCGCAAGCCGTCTCCCAGAAAATTGAAGGCCAACACGCAGACCACCACCATGATGGCGGGGAACATCAGCCAGGGATAGACCGAGATGGCCGCCAGATTTTGCGCATCTTGCAGAAGTACTCCCCAACTCACCGTCGGCGGCCGCAAGCCCAATCCGAAGAAACTGAGGGTGGTCTCGCCCAGGATCATGCGCGGTATCTCGAGGGTCAGACTTACGATCAGGTAACTGGCGAACCCGGGCAGGAGGTGCGTCAGGATGATCCTGGAATCGGAAGCGCCCGCGACCTTGGCGGCAATGATGTAATCTTCATCTCGCAATTGCAGGAGCTTGGAGCGCACTTGGCGCGACAGGCCGGTCCAACTGCGCAACGCCAGGATGACGGTGATGGCGAAATACACCTTCAGATTGCTCCATTGCGCCGGGATGGCGGCGCCCAACGCCATCCACATGGGGATGGTGGGAAGACAGGTGACGAATTCCATGAAGCGCTGAAGGACGTTATCCACAACCCCGCCGTAGTAGCCGGAAACTCCTCCGATCAGGCAACCGAGCACAAAGGTGATGAACACCCCGACCAGGCCCACCGTTACCGAGATCTGCGTGGAGACAATATCGCGCGAGAAGCAATCCCGGCCCAGGATGTCAGTCCCGAGCAGGTTGATCTGGCCGCCGGAATCAACTCCAAACAGATGCAGATTGCCGCGCACCAGCCAGAGCCACTCGTACTCCGCTCCTCGCACGAAGAACCGCACCGGCAAGACCGTGGACTTGTCCGGCGCGATGGAGCGCTCAAACGTGCGGGGATCGGAGGTCATCTTCATTCCGTAAACGAACGGCCGCATCAGGCGGCCGTTGTGGAAGACATGTATCCTGGCCGGGGGAGCAAAGGTAAACCGCGAAGTTTGCCAGGAATCGCAGGGCGCCAGAAAAGGCCCCAGCAGAGCGATGGAATAGAACACGCCCAGAACCCCCAAGCTGACCAGCGCCAGCTTGTGGTCCTTGAACTTGGCCCACATGAGCTGCCACTGCGAGGCGGAATGGCGGCTTGCAGCGGTATCGGTCATGCTTCTTTCTTCTTCATTCTTGGAGCTTCAGCTGAGACGAATCCGGGGATCGGTGAAGGCCAGAACGATATCCGAGACCAGAAATCCGATCACCGTCAGGACGCTCATCACCATCACGCAACTGGCTGCCAAGTACATGTCTTCCGCCAGCAGCGCCCGATACATAACCGGGCCGATTGTGGGCAGACCCAACACGATGCCCGCTACGGTTTCGCCCGAGAACAACTCCGCAAGCAGCCAGCCGCCGGAACTGATAATGGGATTCAGCGCCGCCCGAACCGGATAGCGCCAAATTAGTACGCCCTCTTTCAGACCCTTGGCGCGCGCCGTGGTGACGTATGGCTTTCCCAGTTCATCCAGCAAAGTGGCTCGCATCGTGCGGATGAGATTCGCCATGCCGGCAATTGCGACCACGAAGAGGGGGACCGGGAGATGCCAGAGCAGGTCCTTCAGCTTGGCCCAGCTCCACGCTTGCTGCATGAACTGCGGCGATTGCAGACCTCCGAGGCTTACGCCGAAGGCGAGGTAGGCGAGCCACATCATAACCAGAGCCAGCAGGAATCCGGGCGTGGCCATGCCCACAAAACCCACCAACGAGGCCGCGAAATCACCTAGAGAGTACTGCCGCCGTGCCGCGTAGATGCCCACAGGTATCGAGATCGCATACATTAGCAGCATGGAACTCGTGGTGACCAGTAAGGTCCAGGGCAGCCGTTCGAGGATGATGACGTTGACCTTTTTCACATAGAGCAGGGACACGCCCATATCCCCATGCAAAAAGCGGGTGACCCATTCCCAGTACTGCACCACCATCGGGCGGTCCAGGCCATAGGCATGCCGCAGAGCTACCAGCGTCGCCGAATCCACACCCATGCCGGAGCGGCTCAACTGCTCCACGTAGGAGTCCAGGAAGTCCCCCGGCGGAAGCTGGATCACCAGGAACGCGAAGAAGGACACTAACACCAGCACCACGGCTGCCCAAAGCAGCCGCTTCAACACATAGCGCAGGAGAAGTGCACCGGATTGGCCGTTCCTAGCCATGGTCCTCCGGAAAATCCCAATAGTAGGTCTGCACCATGTAGGACTTCGCCCAGACTGTTCCGTAACCTATGGTCAGCGTATCGCTCACGTTGCGGAGGCCGTTCTTGATCACCACGGGTTGGGGTGCGTAGCCCACCGTGCCGATGCACACCAATTGCCGGCTGAAGAAATCCCACACAGCGTGACCCAGCCGACGGTACTCCTCAACGCTCTTGGCGCGATACCAGGCGGCCATGCGCTCGAACTGATCTTTCCATCTCTGCGGGGGTTCGATGCCCGACTGGCCGCTGTTGTAATACCAGAGCCACCAGTCTCGGGCGTAGAAGAGCACTTCCTGTGGGTTCCACTTGGTGGCCCACGGCAGATAGGCGGCAACTTCTTCGACCATGTCGGCGTTCCAGCAGGTGCAGTCTTGGTCACCGGCCCGGCACACCCATTCGCGGAACCGGAAATCGGTTTCCTTCATTATGACTTCGACGCCAACCTCGGCCCAGTCCTGGCGGACAAACTCGAGCAGCTCCGCAGGGAAGGCCTGCTGGTTGTAGATGACTACCGAGACGAAGCGCTGTCCATCCGGACCCAGTCGGGATCGTCTCTCCTTATCCCATCGCAGACCGGCTTCGTCGAGTAGACGGTTGGCCTTGTCCTGATCGTAGCGGGCGCAATACTCCAGCCAACTTGGGTCGAAGAAGGATACCTTGGGACTGAGCGTGGCCTGCCATTCCTTGGCCTGACCGAAGTACAGGATCTCGTTGATGCGGCGCCGGTTGATAGCATAGGAAAGAGCCTGGCGGAATTTCAGATCGTTGTAGATGCGGCGTTTGACCGGATCCTTGTGATTGAGGTTGAAGGCGAACATGCATTCCGAGCCGTTCGCCAAGCGCCAGTGCTTGATGTTGTAGTCCGCCCGCGCTGCATTGCGCGTGAAGACCGAAATTTGTGACATCTCGCAAAGCCCTTCGGAAACGGCCCCGGTCGCACGCCGCGCGGTTTGGAGCTTCTGGTCTTCCACCACCTGAACGTAAATGCGGTCAATGTAGGGCAGTTGGTTGCCTTCCTGGTCAACCTCGGCGAAGTAGGGGTTGCGCTCGTAGATGTCGTAGGTGGTAGTCGAGGCGGCCCGGAACCAGGGTCCCACGTGCGGCTTGTTCACATGCGGATGCATGTACTCCATCATCATCGTATAATACTGATACCAGGAGCCGAAACCGTTCTGCCGGGCCAGCTCGTCGGCTTTAGGGTTGAAATCGGCGTGGAACTGTTTCATCCAGTGAGAGGGCTGCCCGAAGTAGCTCCCGAACGCCATCCATTCGGAGACCGACATGTTCAGGCAGGGACGGAAGGAAGTGGGGAACTTGATTCGGAAGGTCCGGCGGTCGAGTTTGCTGAACTCCGCGTAATCGTTCCCCACTTTGAAGGTTCGTGGTCCCTCGGGGAAAATCACCGGATTGCGCTGCTCGTGCTGCCACCACCACAGGACGTCGTCGGCGGTCAGATCCACACCGTCGGACCATCTCAGCCCTTCGCGGATGTGGAAGGTGAACTCACTGTAGTCCTGGTTGACGTCCACGCGGTCACACAAATGCGGCCGGATGATCTCGCCGTCGTTGTCGGTTTCCTGGGCGCCAGCGATCAGCGCGCCGTCCAGATGAAAGCGGCCGCCGGGACTCCCGGTCTGATCGTACAGCGTGCCTCCGTACTTCCCGATCTGCCGCGCATGACGGACAAACGGATTCTTGGGGAGGCGCTGTTCCACGGGAGGCAACTCGCCGGCCGCCACGCGCTCGGCCAGCATGGGAGCTTCCTTGTACCGGCCACTACCTGCAGGGGCATGCTTTGCCGGTTCGAGGCGGGGCGACGCTCGTTCGCCGTGGGAGACTGTCCCGCACCCTCCAGTCCACGTCGCCAGTGATGCTAGGCACAATCCCCGAAGAAAGAGTCTCCTGGGAATCTCATCTGTCACGTGCATTCCACCGGAAAGTCACGCTGGTGCTAACCGGCAGCGTGTAGTACAACGCCTGCGAGTGCCAGACCACCTTGAAGGCCTGAGGCGTAGTTGTATCATTGTAGGCAATCAGAACGAGAGAGCCATCCGGGTTCTGGAAAGCGACATTCAAAACCTGGGAATTGGCGGTGGACTCAATGCGATGGGCGCCATTGGGAACGAATTTCGTTAGGTGGCCCATAGTGTAGTACTCGATCGTGTAGTCCACCTGTCCTGCCCTGGCGTCAACGGTATGCACCGTCACCAGACCCGTGCACGTGTCGCAGCCACCCACGTTCGGACCGCGGTGCTCATCCGTCGCCACCGGCCATTTCACAAACGATTTGCCCCAATTGCGAATGACTCCCACCATGTCGCGCATGTCCTGTTGCTGCTGGCGGCTGCCCTCCCCGAAGCCGGAGCGCTCCGTGAGGAAGGCGTCCACGCCGTACTTGTCGTGCATCTGCGACTGCGTGGCGGTGTTGCCGCTGTAGCCATGCCACGCGATGCCTCCCACGTAGGGCGAGGTGCGAATGGCCTCGTCCTTCAATAGTGGTTCGACCAGATCCACATTGTCCCAGTTGAAGTCGAGGAGCAGGATTTTGGTCTTGAGCTGGTTGGCTTTGAAGGCCGGAAGCCAGTGGTCCTTCAGCAGGGTGGCCATGGCGCTGGAGGGAATCAGCCGGACCGAGGGATAGTTGACGTACTGGCAGCAGGTGGGCTCGTTGTTCAGCGAAACGTAGTCCACGTGCACGCCCTCCGCTTCGTAGGCCTGGATCGTCTTGACGAAATAGTTGGCATGATGGGCGTAATACTCGGGCAAGATGGCTCCGGCCACCAGCGATCCGCTCGACTTCATCCACGCGGGCGGGCTCCAGGCGTTCATCATGAGCGTCAGCGCGGGATTGAGCTGGCGCGCGAGCTTGGTCAAAGGCAGGACGTCCGCGCGATCGTGGTCGATGCTGAAGTGCGGCAGGCTGGCGTCGGCCATGTCAGCGGGGTCGTCGTCATAGGTGTACCACTTGCGGGTCAAGTCCGAGGAGCCGATCGGGTTGCGCAAGAAGCTCACGCCAATGCCCGCGTGCGGGTCGAAGAGGCGCCGCATCACTTGGGCGCGCTGTGTCGACGAGAGTTTTTGATTGATGAGCCAAGCAGCCCCATCCGTGAACGCTGCGCCGCCACCCTCCATGCGCTGATAGACCTTGTTCTCATCCACCTCTATTGCCCGAACGCCGTCATTGGCGCTGGGACGAAAATTAAGGTCGGGTTGCGCCTCGAGGCCGGCGACCACGCCAGCTTCGTCCGAGGTGGTAATCCAAAGCTGCACAGACGACTGCTGCGCTTGAAGGGTTGGGACCGCCATGCAGATGGCAACCACAGCGGTGATCGAAAAAAACGACGCTCTCATGAATTTCCTCCTATCCGTGTCTCAACAATTCCAGGTCAACGTGACCACCGAATCTCCGGGAAGACCAACTCCCGTTTCCACGCCAGGCAGGCGCACGCATACTCTTCTATCCGCTCCGGCATTCGTTAGAACCATTGCGCAGCTTTCGTCCGGGTTCAAGAAAGCCACATGCGAAACGCCCTTCAGGGTGCCGCGGGACTCGATGCGCCGGGCGCCTCTCCGAATTGCGTGAGAATAATGTACGAGGGCCCAATATTGGCCGCTAGGCGTGATTTGCTTCGTTTGGGAATTTATGGTGACCAAACCCCCGCACGAGAAAGGCCCGAGGTTCGGCCTGCCGCTTTCGTCTAGCGCCAAGTTCCAGGCGATGATGCAGCGGGCCCAGTTGTGCAAGATTTCGGCGAAGCGCGAGCTCCAAAACGTCCAGTTGGTCTGATAGCGCGCATCGTGAATATCCTCTGGGCCGCCCTCGGTCCAGTACATATGCTTGTCGGGGTGCGCCTTGTGAACCAACGTCATCGAGCAAGGCTGGCCGGCGTAGCCATGCCAAGCCACTCCATCCACGTAGCGGCTCGCGTTGGCGTTGGCCAGTTCGCTGAGCGCGCGGCCCCAAAGGTCGTAGTTGTGGTCCAGAATCCAGATCTTCGTTTTGATATTGCGCTCGGCGAGACGCGGACCCAAGTGCTCGGCGATGAAGCGCGTCTCATCCTCTTGTCCCCACAGGCAGGCCGGCATGAGGCCGCCCTGATCCGTATCCACTTCGTTCTGCACCGTGACTGCGTCTACCGCGCATCCCGCCGCAGCATAGGATTCCAGAAACTTCAGGAAATATTCAGCGTAGGCCGCGAAGTGCCTTCGTTGGATCGAACCGCCCAGCATAGAGCCGCCCGCCTTCATCCAGCCAGGCGGGCTCCAGGGAGAGGCTAGCAAGAACAAGTCCGGGCACAGCTCACGGACGCGTTTGAGAATCGGAAGAATATGCCTGCGGTCATGATCAATCGAGAAGCGCTGCAGCTCCGGGTCAGGACTGCCTTCATCATAACTGTAGATGTCGGTGGCATAGTCGCTCGCGCCCATGCAGATTCGGGAGGCGTTAAGGCCCATGGCTCCCGGATCGAAAAGCTCGTGCAAAAACTGTTCGAGGTGCGACGGGGCAAGCTCGTGCAACAGGTAGCAGGCCGCATCGGTCAGTGCTGCGCCGAAGCCCAGGACCTCCTGGTACGTCCGGTTCGGATTCAAAACAATCGAGCCGCGCGCATGGCCGCGTTGCGGCCGCCACGTAAGCAGGGGCCCTGGCTCAAACTGCCTCGCCGCGCTCGTCACGCGGACACGAATTTCGCCGCGACTGCGACGCCTCTCGACTCGATCAAGGCGGGTGTGCGAAGCGGCCATAATCTTTCTCAACCGACATTTCCGATTTGAACGCCAAAAGCGGATGATATTTTACACGCGGCATAGCTGCGCAGGCAACCTAATCATGAGCAGTTTTTTCGGGGAAAATAGGTAACACTTTCTTGTTCTGAGTGATGGTGACCACTCCGTTTCTCGAACTGATGCCCAGGGTGCGCCGCTCCACACGTCCGAGGGAGTTCCTCTGTGGGGCACTGGTGCACTCATGACCGGGGTCAGGAACGTTCGCGGCGGAGGTCTCGAACGTGCATTCGCGCCGCATCCGAGGATTACCAAGACGTCGACACCTAGGCTGCTTCCTACCACCCGAAGGACGTCGGCGGAATTCTGCAATCCAACGGCGCTCACTGACTCATACCCTGCCTCCCTGTCAGGTGCCCACACAGGTTGCCCGCCAACTGCGCTAGGCTCCGCCAGGCTCTACGCGGGCCGTCTGTCCAATCCTGCGCAGGTATCAGAGCGTTCCTGCGACCCTTGCCATCGGTGGATGTCCGCGAGTAACGGCGAAGGGCCCCCTTCACAGCATCCCAAACGAATGCACCCTCCAAAGCGTTTCATGTATTTCGTTACATTTCCCCCATTTCCGACGATAATTAAGCTGTCGGCTAGTACTTAGTTGCTTAAGTAAGCGTATTTATGCTTGGGTTCAACCGACCGCACCTCACGCTTGGTCCACTCAAAAGGGAGGGCCCGCGGGTTGTAGACGGCGATGAACGCATTAATGGCCTCGCG
>Ga0208192_1000238_pt1 | contig 56356 bp, 85 predicted proteins | sample June2015DPH_13_1_2_FD_184711 | JGI IMG/M metagenome (GOLD analysis project Ga0208192, IMG submission 184711) | Peatland microbial communities from SPRUCE experiment site at the Marcell Experimental Forest, Minnesota, USA - June2015DPH_13_150... | ecosystem: Environmental > Terrestrial > Soil >... | reverse complement strand
CTGAGCAGGTGGTGGCTCTGATGGACCGCGTTGCTGCGTTGGAGGAGCGCGTCGAGTTGCGCGAGAAAGTCCTGCTCCGCCATGCTGATGATTTCCGGTAGTAGGTTCGCAATCGGCTCCTCGGGATGCAGTAGACGAGCGTTCGTAATTAGATCGCGGGAGAGCAAGCCGAGGTCGCTAAACGAGAGGACTGTCAAGACTTCCGTCGGTACACTTTCCGCCACTGGTAGCATGTGAATTATCCTACGTGTAGCTTTTCCGCCACACCCTGTTTTTCGTCCCATTTCCGAAGAGTCGGCTCACTCCTTGGAACCTCACCTGTACCATTCAGCCACTCCGTGGTGTCCTGAGCACGTGCCGGAATGATGCCGGCTCCAGCTGTACGTTCCGTCTCGGCACTTGGCCGTTGCTCCGACACCGGTGAGGCGCATCGCGATTGCGGCGACGAGGATGAGCAGCACGAGGATGAGTGGCCACTGTTTCCGGAGCATTACCCGCTCCTCCGCTGCGGCCGTAGGGTGCTTGGAGCGCCAATTGGCTGGCCGGCGATCCTCCGCTTCCAAGCCTGTGCCGCGAGGAAGACGAGCACGTACAGCAGGACGAATATCCCAACACGCTCCCTATGGCGAGATGCGACCTTCGAAAGCGCCTCTACAACGTCGATGTCGAAGCCCGTCATCATCCAAAACAGAAGAAGCGTTCCGCCTAGCCACTCGAACGCTAGACCGACCTGCTTAAGCGGCGCCGGCGCTCGTACCCAAGCCACCGAGCAGATCAGCACGTAGACTCCCGCAGCGAACGCGCTGGCACCCGGGTGACGTGCCCCGAGTACGAGAATTGAGGCGACAGGTAGGAGGATCAGAGCGGCCAGCCTCAATGCCGTCTGGCAGGCCATCACTCCGACGACCACCCACTGCACCGGACGCCGCTCCCAGAAGTTCACTTCGCGGCCTTCTTTGGCTTTGTTTTCCCACGGCTCGACGCCGGCCGTTTCGCTATGTGTCCGGCCCATCTCGCGTTCACCATGTTTCGACCCCACTCTGACTTCTGCTCCTGCGAAGCCTTGCTCCATCGCAGGTGAACCAGCGCCTGAGCGGCCTTATTCTTTCCTTTTTTCCTGGCCATTGCAAGAATTATACGCGCGGCGGCTCGCGGGTGTCAATACGTAAGTACTCCCCCTACCCGCCCTGGGTATTTCCCGGTTGACATACTTACGTAAATACCTTAAAGTTGAAATGTGAGCGGCTTCCTCCAGCCCGCACACCTGATGGCCATTCTCCGCGGATGGTATCCGCACTGGCAGATGCAGTTGAGAAGCTTCAGCGTTGCGGACTGGACGATGCTCGCTCTGCTCCTGGTCGTGTACCTGAACACGGCTTGGAGCCTCAATCGAAAGAGGTGAGTCATGAACAGGTTCGAAGGACACGTTGAAGCCCCGCCGTCCGAAGAAGACTGGATCCGGCGGGAAGAGGAAATCGAGCGGACCCAGGAGCGCCGCCTCCTGGCTCTGGATCTCGCCTACGAATATGGCCATGAGAACTCGGTGGAGATCCACGAGTTCATCGGCAACCACGCCGCCAGCACATTGGGCGAGACTGGCTGCACACCCCAAGAGATCGCGGCCTTCGTGCCGCGCGAGCGCCTTCAGCACCTGCTGCGCGGCCTGAACTTCGGGGAGGCCTCATAATGCGTGAAATTCTGGAGTTCTCCCCCAACGTCCCGGCTCAGGTAGCGCTGGCTTACGGGGTGGGCAAGACCATCGAGACCAAGTTTGGCGAGCGCGTCATGTTCACCCTGGCGGATGGGCGCATCATGTTCCTGGAGCCTGAAGTAGCCGAGAAAGTCAACGAGTTGAAGCTGCGCGCCAACCAGCCGTTCTTCATCTGCAAGCACCGCGATGGGAAAAGGGGGAGCCCGGTCGAGTGGCGCGCCTGGCTGTCTCCGGATCTCCTGGCTGGCGAGCAGCCGGACGGAACCTTCGTGGTGCCGGCGAATGGCAACGGTAAGGCCGCGGCGAGTGTCCTACCACCCGCCGCGGTCACGGCAGCCTCGAAGCTGCCAAGGACACCCAGTAACGGCAATGGTAGCAAACCCATGGGCCCCCACGGCACGGCGCCGGCGCCCTCGATCGACGTACAGAACGGATGGGCCCGATTGCTGGCTCAGACCAATGCGCTGGTCGACGTTTATGCAGCCGCATTGAACTACGCGAGCGAGAAGCATGGCAACCAGGTCAAGGCCGACGACGTGCGCTGTCTCTTGACCACGGCCTACATCAACCAGGCGAGGAACGGAGGGTCGCATGGTGCGTAGCGCCCTGGCGCGCTGGCTCATGTACGCGGTCCACGGAGAGCGCAGCTCCAGGCGCGCTCCCCGCCGGCGAGCTCGGCGCGGGCCGGCGCGCAATTGGAAGTATCGGCGGTGGATTCGCTCACTGCCTTCGGCGGTCTCGGGCGCACTCGGCTGCGAGGCGGCGCATACAGGAGATGATGGCGGCATGGCTCAGAAGCCCTCGGATTACACCTGTCTCCCACTGACGCCGGCGGAGCACATCGAGTAGCACCGGTTCGGCCGCACGGCTTTCGAAACTCGCCATGGTCTCGACTGCCGCGCCCTGGTGAAGCGCCTCAACCATGACTGGTTCGCTTACGCGGGGAGGGTCAAATGAGAACACTGGGGGGCGACAAGGAGTTGGTGCGCGAGACGACGCCCTGGCAGGACGACGACGCTGTTTTTATCCGCCGCCTTCGGCGCGACGGGTTCACGCCCTACCTTGAGGAGCGTCGCTGGCGCCGGCGATTCTATTGGCTACTGGGCCTGGCCAGCGTCTTGATCTTCGGATTTTCCCTGATCGAGATTAACTTACTGCATCGGTGAAACTCTGTAGCCGAAGGTGAGCATGGATTCTGAACGGGGATCGAACCAGAATGAACACCTACCCGTTCATGTCCGATGCAAGCGCCCGCCGGGCCGCCCCGCCTGAACGGGTAGCGTTGCCCAGAAGCTCATCAGCGCGGGGCCGCAGTTCGTGTCTCTTCTTTCGGCTTCTCTCGGCCGTGAAAGGAACCCCCTATAACACGATGTTTGAAGGACCGGTCTTTCGGCCAGGCGCTTGGATCTCCGCTGAAGAGTTTCCGGAGCCAGCGGTGCTGCTGGAGTGCGCGGGACCGGTCGGCTCGGGCCGCCGCCGCCCGACGCTCTGGGTTCTCTGGCGGTACATTCTCGCCTCTTGTGAATGGGTCGAGATCGCCCGGGCCCAGTCCTTGAACTGGGAATGGAAGCTGGTGCTGAGGGAACCGGCGTGGATGGCGCTACATCCAGGCGTCGGGCCGGTGGATCCCGACTGGCGCGGGGCGCAACTCGAGCAGGAGCTGGTACAGATCATCGATGCCAAGCTATTGGACGAGGTCAAGGCGGTGAGGCTTAGCGTTTTGAGTTCCCTCTACGACGACCTGGCGGGAAGAATCGCCAACTTCTGAGGTTTTGCCTTTGCGTTGAGAGCTTAAATTTTACGGCTGCTGCTGCTTCCTTCGTGCGGAGAGAACAGCAGCAGCAGCTTAACTACTTCAATTAACTTCAAGCAATAATGATAGGGGCCAAATTCGGGAAGGACCTGATTCCCCACTCGGGAAGGAGTTGATTCCCGAATCTCGGGAAGGACTTGATTCCCGAGTTTCGGGCGAAAACTCCACTCAGCGAGCTTCCCGAAAAGAAAAATAAAATTGGCCCTTGCAATCCCGTGAGAGGTGGAGTATAGTCGCTTCTGATGCCGGGCGCCAGATCTGAGGTCGCAACCACCTCTCGAGGTTTGCCGGGCATCGGCACAACGCCGCGAACCGAAACCCCCGCACGAAGACGCCAAAACTCGCTCGGCCATCCCGGGCCAGAGGCGGATCGCCTACTCGTCCGACGGTCCGGTCGTATACCGAAGATGCTCGACCAGGCACTCTCTCGCCGGGCCGTTGAGATGGCGCGCACCGGGATATCCTTGACGGCCCTCGCCAGGTTTCTACAAACCAGCAAATGGTACGTGGTTCGGATGCTGAATGAGCAACTTAGTGGAAAGGCGTCAGTCGAGTGACCAGACTCTCAAGTGCTCAGGTTGGTGACAATAATATCCGTTATCGGAAGCTGGGCGCCTGCCTACTCCGAGCCTCCGCCTCGCGTGTCGGCCCCAGGCCTGGCGATCCCTCCTCCATCGGGGATCGCCAGCCAACCGGGGGGATCGATGGGTAGCGCGGCGCAACTGGTCCCCGACCATATTGCCGACGCCGGCAAAAAGGTCGCGCGCACTGTCGCCCGCGTCGCGCGGCCGAAGTCCCTCTATGGACGCGACGGCCCTCGACGGGCCGCTCTCATCGAAAACGCACGGGAGGAGTGGCGCGAGAGCAAATGGACTGCCTTGCGGCTTCGGGCGGATCTACCGCGTTTGATTAAGGGACCGTGCCAAGCTCAATTCCTGCTGAGCGTCTACTTCGAGACCGAGGGGCGGCGCCCCACGCAGGACGGTCCTGTACGCCAGTACACCGCGGTCATGATTCCCGAGGACTTCGCAGACGAGGGAGAGTTCACCCGGCAGCCGATGAGGAAGGACATCGAGGACCTTCTCAGGCGCGGCGTGGCATCCTCCAAGGCGATTGACCAAGGACACGCCGACCCGGATGAGCCGTTCACTCTGCTTTGCGAGAAAGGCGCCTCCGGCTTGGACCTCTATCGCTTCCGGCTGTGCTTCGAAGCCTGGCGAAGCCTGCCGAGCGCCAGCATCCCGCGGAAGGGGATGCAAGCCGCGGATGAGGCCGATGGAGGCGAAGAGGAGGCGAACACTCAGGAAGGACGTCCTTCCCGAGTTTCAGAAAAGTTGTTGCTAACAAAGGGGGCGTCCGGCGGACGGCCGCTCAAGCCCGGACAGTACAGAAAGCTCGGTGCCGCCGAGTTTCGGGGAGCTACCTTACCCCTCTCGCTGGACAATCGAACGCCCTACCCGCTGGCGGTGCGTTGTCTCCTTACGGAGGATAACGGCATCTGCACGCGCGTCGAGAGCCGCGAGGCGAAGTCACGCGACGCAGAGGAGATCCGGCCCCCAGCACCCGAACCGCAGCCTTCCCCGCCCCGCGCGGTCAGAAGCAGAAAATCGGGATCGAACGGCGACGGCGCCGGCTCCAATGGCAATAGGGACGCCCTGAAGTTGCTGGACCAGTACCCGCAATGCGGGGCATTCATCATGCGGTACCCGGGCACGGATGCACCGTTTGCAGCGAAGGTCCTGGCCGAGTGCCAAGCCTCGGCCGGTGCCGCATCCCCGGTGCTTACGGACGAGGCGCTCTTCCACGGGCTACGGGCGGTCACGAAAAAGTATCAGGAGTCCGCTGGCCTGTACCTGAGCACAGCGCCGCCATGGGTCGCCAAGTGGGCCCAGGAAGTACAGCGCCACCCTACGCCCAAGCCAGAACCTACGGGCAATCCGATGCAGGCATACATTCGCTGCCGGGACGCCAGGCGGGTTCTGAGGGACCCCGATGCCAACGATGAGCAGAAAGCGCGGGCACGGGCGGTCCTCAGGGAAGAGGGTGGCTGAAGTGGATCTGAAAAGCGCCCCGATTTACTCCGACCCCCGCGCGGATGCGATTATCGAAAATCTCGCCGTGGTGGTGCGCCTCCTGCGCGAGTTCCCGGATCACATCCAGGCTCCCGAATGGAGGGTCGAAATAGCGGTGGCGCGAAAGGAGAGTCCGGAGTTGCTGGCCATGGCGGAACTGATCGTCGCCAAGGAAAACGAGGTCAGGGACGCGCTCCGCGAGCATCCCGAGAACTGCTCTCGTTGCCACGGCACCGGATACTACCGGTGGGCCCGGGCGAATCACGGAGGGTTTTGTTCGTGCCCCGTGGGAGAGGCGCTGGAGCGAAACCGTACCCTGGCTCGGGACGCCTTCGAGCGGGGCATCACACAGCAGGAGCCAGCGGCGGAAGGCCAGCTCGCTCTCGGTCTGGGGGCTGCTTGATGCAGGCGCGCGGCCCGGTTGAGTATCGTCTCACCGCGGCGCTTTTTCTTGAAGTGCGGGGAGACGCCAAAGTGACAGTGACGCCTCACTACTCCTGGAGGCCCAGCTTGGGTTCAGCCCACGTGCCCAGCGACATCGAGTTGATCGCCGAGAAGATGATACGCGTGGCCGTGGAGAACGGAGCGATCGAGGCTAAATGATTCTGAACGGAAATACCGGCGCCCATGCTTTCTATCAGCCGGACCGGCGCGCCAAGAGCCGTAACGAGCGCGAGCGTTCGGACTTCGGCACTCAGCAGTGCGTCGGCCCGCTGGAAGAGAGGTTTGCCTGGATGCGCAGGCGGCAGCAAGCCAGACGAAAACGGCGAGCGCGGGAGGCTTGATGGATTTCAGCATCAATCTTCGGAAGCTATTCGAACAACGCACGCTTGAGCAACGGCTAACACTAGCCCGTGTCGAGCGGAAACTCGATGACTTGACAGAACAGGGGAGAAAAAACATGTCGAAAATCACGGATTGGGCTGCGCAAGAGCAGGCCGATCTGACCGCCATCAGCAGCACATTGGACTCCATCGCGGCTGGCATCACCGCGTTGGACGCCCTCATTACGAATTTCCAAAACAGCCCGGGCACTCTGGCGCCATCGGACCAGGCCGCAATGGACGGCATTCAGGCCGCGTCTCACGCCCTGGTCCAAAAGTCCGGCGCCATCGTAGTTACACCGCCCGCGCCCCCGGCGCCCGCAACCTGATAGGGATTGACTTTCCTCTGGTGGCCCCCGGAGGAATCGTGGGCCGCGGGCGAACGCCGCGGCAAGAGCCAAGTGGCCAGACTCGAAGTTGGCGTACAGTGTCTAGGGCAACAGAAACGGGGCGCGGCCAGTGTCAGCCGCGCCCCGCAGAGGGCCATTGACGTGAAGATACTTCCCATCTCCAACGTCCAACGTAGTTCCATCATCCACCACCTCGCGTTACATGGCAAGTGGCGGGGCACGCGGCGAGGCGCACGTCTGCGGATCGTCCGCTTCCCCACGGCGAGCGGCGAGCGAGTTATCTATTCCGTTCGCATCGGTGGCGAAACGATTTCCGCGCCGGCGGCGACCGTGTTTGAAGCTGTCGCTGAGTTGAACGATCTCGTGCTGGCGGTCCCGATCCGTGGCGTGGCCCACAACAGATCTCTCGTAGGCAGAGAATCAGACACGGCGGCCGTCGCTGCCAGCGGTGATTGACGCCGCTACCGAGGAGATACCATGCCAGGTGCCGTACATTCGATCCACTTCCCGGCCCCAGACGTTTTGGTAAAACACGGTAGAAGTCCGGCCCCTCGTCCGGGAGCCCACCCGAAGAGTTCACGCCGCGCAAAAAGTTTTGCCCATCAAATCAACGTGATGGAGACTTTTTCGAGCAGCCTCCGCGATGTCGAGTTGGTACTCGAGAAACTCCTGGAGTTTGTAAACAGCGGTAATCGGCACGGCGATCTACAGGTGGCTTTGAGCGCCGCACGAAGGCTCGAAGCGTCCCTGTCGGCTCTGATCGATGCCGAGGAGGGCTCATGAAGGCCCTTCCGCTGGTTATCGCCCTTCGCCGACGTCAGGTTCGTGCACTCAGCCGTCTGCTCGCAGACTACCAGGATCACCTGGAGTCAGCCATTGAATCGGAACTGGTACCCGGCGAGAACCAGCCGCGCGAGAACCGGCGCGCGATCGTCGCGGATCTTCGGCAAGATTGGCGTGCCGCGGAAGATTTCCAGATTCTGTTCGGCAACCCAACCGGCTCCAAATCAACGCTGAGGCTTTGCGCGCCCGAGGAGCAATCCTGATGCTACTCGCTCCTCGCGGCGCCGCTTGCCGCGCCTATCATCGCCGCCGGGAACACAACCTGGTGGTCGAAGCCAACGCCACGCCGGCAGCTTCCCTTCGGAGAGCAGTCATGCAGCAGGACTACGAGAATGCTCGGATGGCGCTCATTGAGGGCCAGATGGAGCGCGAGTTGATTCGAGAGGCGGAACACGCGCGACAGATCGCCTACCTGCGAGCGAAGGTATCCCCATGAAGAATAAATGGACGGGGAAACCTGGCGATCCCGTGCGCCGCCGCGGCTTCAGCGCCCGCATTAACGTACTCGCGGCGATTAAGGCGGACAAGGAAGGCACCCTCACAGACGCCGACCGGCGCACCTGTGAGAGGATGCTACCCGGCTTCTTGGCGAAGCAACGCGCGAAAGGAACCGCATGAAAATCACCGTCGAGAGTACAACGAAGATCGTCGAGCTCAGCACTGGAGGCCGCGATCCTATGTTCGCCCGGATCTGGGAAGGCCAGACCGATTCCGGTATCCCCGTGCACTGCTACGTCACGCGGATTGCCGTCGCCAAGGATGAGGACTGCCCCCAGGTCGAGATGGAACGGTTCGAGCGCGAGCTACAAGAGCAACGCGCGCCATCGGCCGAGACTGAGGCGATTCCCCTGAGGATGATCCTATGAGCGCCTCGGCAACCTGCGGCTCCCTGGCGAAGGTCTTCAGCGGTCCTTGCTTGGGCTGCGGCGCAACGGTGAATGTCTACGCGGAGCCTGACGAGAAGATCGATGTTTCGGAGTCGCTTCTCTGCGACGAGTGCATGGGGAAGCTGCTCAGGAAATTAACGGAAGAAGGGACCATCCCATGAGCGCGCCAATGCACGTCCATTTGCCGAGTCTTCACGTTCGGAACCGCGACGGCTCAGGGTTCGACTACGAGGAAGACCTGTCCTTTCCGGAGGGACTGGAAGACGACGACGCGGATCTCGACGTTCTGGATCTTCCCAGCGACGACGATGGCGCAGAACTTGACTACCTCGAAGCCAAAGAACTGGAGCGCCAATCCCGCATCGCCGCCGGTATCGAACTCGCCTGCGCTTCCTGCGGGTGCAGCGAGACTCAACCGTGTGAGGGAGGCTGCGTTTGGGCTACGCCGAATCTCTGCTCGAGGTGCGTATGAAAAAACGGAGGTACTGCGCGAAGTGCGGCGGATCGGGAAAGGTGCATATCGGCAATGGCGTCACAAGGCTCTGCGATTACGTCGCGGGCTTGGTTGAGCGCGCCTACCGGCGGACGCTCCGATTTAAGAAAGGAGCAGGAAGGGTATCGAGATGAGCACCCCGCTGATCGAGACGACCACTGCGCCGGTGGCACGGGGCGTGGGCTGCCGCTACTACGGCAAGAGCCACACCATCCTGCAAGCTGTGGGCCGACTCGTCGGCCAGGGCGGCAACGAATGCGCGCTGGCCTCGAGTTCATTCTCGCCCTGCAAGCGGGAAATACAACACCTCACGGTGGACGAGACCCGGTGCGGCATCGCTAAGCTGTACGGGCGTCCAGAGTACGGCGAAGTTCGAGGTAGCCATGCCAGAAGATGAACCAACGCGGAGTTTCAGTATAGATTGGCGGCAGGTCTCCGGTGGGAATCGAGAGATCCGCCAGCGGGACATCTACTCGGCGATGCGGGAGTGCGCCTTCAGGCACCTGGACCGGATCGACGTTACCAGGGTGACGGTACACAACGAGCAGGAGGAAGTCCATGCCGGTTTGTCCTGAAGCCTTGGCGGAGAAACATCGCCAGCGGCATGTCGAGCTACACCAAGAATTTGACGAGTTGGTGGCCGATTGGATACAGCACACCGGCCGTCTCCCAAGCAGAGCGTCGGTGATGGAACTGATTGCGTGGTCCCATCAGCAAACCATTCGGGCCTGTGACCGGACTGAGCTCATCCGTTCTGATCTCCGCAAGGGAAGGCGCCTATGAGCGCGGTCTCTATCGGGGTGGGCATCATCTATCTTGCCGCCCTGTTGCTGCTCGCCTATGCCTGCTGGCAGATGCGGAGGAAAGGCTGATGCCGATCCGTCCTGATCTGCTCATTTTTCTCCTCTTGACTGGCGTTTCGCCGGCGAGTTCCCAGTCCGGATCGCCCGAGTACGAGGTGGCAGCACAGAAAGAACGCGACGCCCTGCAAGCATTATGGTCCTGCCGCGAAACGGGGAGCGCCTGCGATGCCGAGCGCGCTGAGTACTGGAAAGCATCCGATCAGGTCCAATCTGCGATCAATCTGGAACTGAGGGCGATCAATGCGATAATCGAATCCGCTGCCGCCGACCTACAACGGATTACGGAGCGGATCAACAGGTACGTCGCCTGCCGCCGTGCAAAGCATTGGTGGCAGTTCTGGAGGCGTTGCCGCTATGCCGATCCGTCCTGATCTGCGCCCCTTCTACACCCGGGCCATCTGGGGCCCCGTGCGGCGCCGGATCCTCGAGCGCGCCCGCGGAAAGTTCGACGGGAAGGGGAAATATCTCGGGGGTGCCAGGTGCGAACAGTGCGGGAAACCCCATCGACGGCGCGTTTTCACGATCACCACAAAGCTCTGGAATACGCCCGCGATCATCTACGTCGCGAAACCGGTACCCGCTTTCTTTTACAGCCTCGGGAACGAAGGGGTGATGTTCTGGCGAGAGGCCGGGAGGGGCTGGCGCGCGAACTTCCCAGGCATCAAGCCGGCTCCCTGGTTCGCGCGTCTCAAGCGGTCTATAAAGTGCGTCCTCACCGTCGCGCACCTGAACCACACGCCCGGCGACGACCGCGACGAGAATTTGAAAGCCCTCTGTCAGTGGTGCCATCTACATTACGATGCGGAGCACCACAAGGAGAGTCGATGCAGACGAAAGGATGCGGGACGACCGCTGATAACCCTGTGAACCCGATGCGGATGGACGAGGAGTTGCTCGGAACTGGAGTGAAAGGGGCGAACTCGGGTGCCAGACTGCCTCCGCCCGGAGGAGGAGGGTGATGGCGAACGGAAAGCGGATAACCCTGCATCTCGGGGGAGAGCGCCGCAAGTTCGTCCTGGTGCTGCCGCCATTTCCGGAAGTAGGTGACACGATAAATCTGGACGAAGCCAGATGGAAGGTCGTCAAGGTCGAGGACGCAGAGATCCTGGCGCGAATCCCCGTCTTTAAACGGCCTCACTCCAGTCCCGAGCCACCCACCAGGCTCCCGGCAGCCGGCGCACAGGGCTACCCAGAAGAAGCTGAGATTTCATGACATGACGTACGCTGAAGCGCGGAGGACCGTTTTACCTCCGCAAAAACAAGGGCGCGGCTTGGATGGCCGCACAACCAAAGGAGGCGGCTACTACTGATTCGATAGACTCGCAGCGGGCCGCGCCGGTGTAGCAAAGCGCTAAATTCACCTGGGATTACGCGGCCCGCTTAACCCCTCAAACCATGCCAAACACGAATGGGTGCGTCGTCTACGTGAAATGCGAGGGCTGCGGAATCACCGTGCTCAAGCACGGGCCCGATGCAGCCTGTCTGCCCGAGATCGGCAACACCCTGCATATCCTCCTTGGAAGGATGGGCTGGACCAGGGATCGCGGTCGGCTATGGTGTCCGCTGTGCGTAAGGCAGCGTCGCCCGGAGGCTCCTGGGGCGAGCCCGGCTGCCAGGCTGCCTCCCCTGCCCAACGGTCCATGATTGGGTTTCTGATCTCGCTGCTGGTGCTTCATTGGGTGCTGAAACGAGAATGAAACCTCTTGCCATTGATCTGTACTGCGGACTGGGCGGATGGACCGAAGGTCTGCTTGCCGAGGGCTACGATGTCGTAGGCTTCGACAATGAACGCCACATCTACGGCGATCGACAGTACCCCGCTCAACTGGTGCTTCAGGATGTGCTCACCCTCCACGGCTCGCAGTTCCGCAACGCGGCGTTGATCGTCGCTTCGCCACCGTGCCAAGCGTACAGCTACCGCGCGATGCCCTGGAAGCGGGCTAAGGCGTTGCCGCCACCCTCCAATGAACTCTTCAACGCTTGTTTCCGCGTTCAGCAGGAAGCGTCCGAAGCCGCCGGCCATCATATTCCATCGGTGGTTGAGAACGTCAGGGGCGCGCAACGATGGGTTGGGCGTGCAGCGTGGCACTACGGGAGTTTCTACCTGTGGGGGGATGTGCCGGCGTTGATGCCCCCGATTCGCAGGTTGCGTAGCGTCTCGAAAAACTGCGGGACTCCGGGCGGGACCTGGTTCGGTGAGGCGCACGGAAAGCAGGTTCCGAAGAACGGCAGTAATCCGACGCGCGGCGGCAATGAGTACGCGACCGCGGGGGTCAAACTGCAACCCGAAGGCCATTACACCAAGCCGGGCAGCGGGCGAGATTGGTTCGACATGGGGCCGGCGGCTGCGGGATCGAATACTCTCGCCCGCAAGGCCGCCTCCGCTCAAATAGCGAAGATCCCCTTCGAATTGGCATCCTGGATTGCCAGGTGCTACAGGCCCAGAGGCATTGAGCGCGCCGCTTCCCAGGAGGGTTTCGCCTCCACTCCAGTCCCGAGCGGCCCTTAAGCCACAGACCTCGGGTGCACAGGGCTATCCACAGCCTCTTGCGCTTAGAATCGAATAGCCTTACACTCATATCAAGGTTCCGCGGCACTTTAGGGGCACGGGGCGCGGCCTGGAAGAGGAGTGCCCCAACTGGGTTTAGCGCCTCGGTCCCCGATCAACGGAAGCGCCATCCTGCACCTGGCCGCCGCCATCCGTTCCGCCCGTCCTGAGCTGCCTGCGCACGACCGCTCCCGGTTGCTGCTGCGCGTGATCCAAGCCGTCGAAGCCCCGGTCCCAGCCTGCCCAGCCTGTAACGGCACCCTCCGGGTCTTTGTGTCCGGTTCGACGGGACGCATCGCGTTCGGCGGATTTCGCGCCTGCCCGCTTTGCACTAACCGAAGTTAGCGAACACGCCTCCAACTGCCCGCAGGCCAACGGTACCGATAGGCCGTCGCCGCGGAGCCGCGCGTTCTCCAAATCGAGGCTTGTCTGGGTGCGGCTGTCCTCGTAGCATCGAAACCATGACGTGTCCCCAAACGGAGGCGGCGGAACACGAGCCGGTTTTGTGTGAAAGTCTCGTGGCGCTCTGCGACTACCAGGAGGCGTTGAACGGGGACCTCGAAACCATCCGCGCGCGGCTACTCGGTGAGCAGCCGAACCAGAAGACGGGAGAAGGGCTGGCTGGATCTCCGAAGCCGTCCCAGGTGCCGATCGCTTCCAGTATTGGCCGAGGGCACGGCTTGACAAAGCGGGGCACCGACTTGGCGCGCGAAATTCTGAATCGACTGTGAGGCGAGGATGAAGGCACCGCCTCCCGAGTTGATCGATGAGTTCGCGGACCTGCGCGCCAAGATGCGCGCCTGGAAACCGGACGTAAATCCCCACGCGCAGCGGTTCGGCGCAGTAAAGCAGCAGATCCTCGACTGCTACGAGGGCGCCGATCCGGAGCAGACCTACCTGGCCGAAGGCATCGTGTACAAACTGCCGATCAGCGCATGTGAGTTGCGGCGCAAGATCAAGGACCTGTACAAGGTCTTCCTACGGCTGAAGTCGAAGCGCTTCGTCTCCCTGTGCAGCTTCACCCTCGGCGCCTTGGAGAAAGCGATCCCCAAGGATAAGCTGGCGCAATACATCCACGAGGAGCGCACGGGGCCGCGCGAGATCGGCGAGCCGGTCGCAAAAGAGGCCAAGGTTCCATGAAGGCTGCAAAAGGTAAGGAGAGCTACTCGTCGCTGGAAAAAACGCTTCGCATCACCAGGGAAGAGGCGCGAGGCTATCTGGAGCAGGTGGTTGAACTCCGCAAGGAAGTCGGTGCATTGCAGAAGTTCCGTGATTCGGCGCAGTGGGCGAATTTCCTGGTTGGCGTCCTCGCGCGGGCGCTTAATGAAGCACAACTTTAGGCCAAGGGCGAATGATCTGCGTGACCGGTGGAGTGCACGACGTTGAGCACGCCCACATTACCCTTGCCGTTACGATGCCCGTGGCGGAATGGGACAAGGTGGCGGCGGAGATGACCGGGCACGGGGGCGAGCAGCCTTTTTGGGAACTCCGCCGGGCGATCGCCTCCGCGCTGGGCAAAATTCACGCGGTGGTTTGCGAGCCGATCGAGCCATGAAGATGCACGCGGTCGAGTCGAGCAACCTGAAAAAGGTGGGCTACGACCCTGAAACTCGGACCATGCGTATCCAGTTCCAACACGGCGGCATTTATGAGGCTTCGGACATTCCCCCCGAAAAGCACGCGGAACTGATGGCTGCGGAATCCAAGGGCAAACATTTTATGACGCACCTCCGGCACCGCTACGAATGGACCCGAGTCGAGTAGCTACCCCGAAAGATGGCGGTACTCGAAGGACTTGTTCAATTGGGGGAGGGGGCGCACACTGAGAGAGTCAGTCACCGCGCCGGATCTCCTCCGGCGGATTAGAAACAGGCGCGCATACGCCTCCGCAGCGAGCGGCTTCCACCAGGCCGCCCGCTGCACCTCTCGGCCCCCAGCAGGGCTGATCCCACCGAGGTCTCCAGGAGAAGTGTCTCAAACCCGTGGTGTGCGTATTCTCAACGGACACGGCGGGAGTTGGACCTCTCGGCCTCGTGCTCTCACCCTCGTGAAGAGTGGCCGCGCGCGCTACGTGGATGAGCACACCATCGAGTTCATCGAGACTGATCGGCGGCACATCGCGGTAGGGCGAGGTCTGGAAGCGGCTCGCCGCAAGGTCTTCATTGATGGCGGCATGGCGACGCTGGCTGCGATCGCCGGCCTGCCGGTGATCCATCCCATTGAGTTGATTACGCTGCGCACCAAGAGGAAGAAATCCCCGTGACAGGGTTGGAGCAATCGACGGCCGTCAATGCGGCCGGGCCGAGACCCCCCGCCGGGGCGCTACGCCCCGCGAGCCTCGCCCGGCCGCAGCTCCAAACCTTGTCGGTGGAGCACGCCGCGCTCGCATTAGCCCTGCCACCGGGTGATCTGCGGCTCATCGAATGTCTGGGGAGCGGCCTGCCGAACGGAGCAATTGCTCGGCGGATGAAGCGCAGTCCCAAGACGGTTAAGACACGGCTGCACGATCTGAGTCGGCGAACGGGAATGACCAGGCTGTCGCTGGCGGTGATGGGCTACCATCTTTTGGGGCAGTACTGATGGCCCTCGTCCTCAACTTAGGAGAAAGGCCCGACCAGCGGCATCCCATTGTGCTCTCCAGCGACATCCCAAGGGACTTGGGTGCCGGCGAGCCGCTGGAACTGGCCGACCGGGCCACCATCGAGGCTCTACGGCTTTTGTTCCGCGAACGCCACGATACGGCGCAAACCGGCGCGAAAGATTGAGAGCAAAGCCCTTTAGATTCGAACCTACTTCCGCTCGAACGCTACAGAACAGCTACTTCGGAGTGTTCGGTGGTAGAATTGCCGGATGGCCACCGCCCGGCGCCAACCCAAGAAAAATAAGCGAGTTATGAGCGCCTCGGGGAAGGTCATCAAGTACCTGACGCGGGCCGAGATCGAGATGTTCTTCCGGCAGGTCAAGGGCCTCCGCGACCGGGCCATCTTTCGGCTCGCATATCACCGGGGCCTGCGGGCCTCGGAAGTGGCCCTTCTCCAGCTTGGCGACTGGGACCCGAAGGAAGGGGTACTCGTGGTACACCGCCTGAAGGGATCCGTCTCGGCGCCGTTCCATCTGTTACCGGTCGAGGCGACCGCGTTGCGCGCCTGGCTCAGAGTGAGGGGCACGACTCCGGGTCCCATCTTCCTGAGCCGCAACCACCGGGGGATTTCCCGGTGGGCGCTCGACGAGTTGATGAAGAGGTACGCCAAGGCTGCGGGCATTTCGCCGGTTAAGGCGCACATGCACGCCCTGAAGCACTCCTGCGGAACGCACCTGGCCGAGATGGACGAGCCGGTCGTCATCATCCAGGATTGGCTCGGTCACCGGAACATCGCCAACACGATGGTGTACGTCGAGGTGACCAACAAGGCGCGCCAGGCGGCGACGGCGCGGCTGCGCAACTGGAAGTAGTCTTCGGACACTGTTCCCGACAAAGGATCTCCCACATGAACTTCGATTGGATCGCTGCGGCCATGGCCGGCGCTGGCTTCGCCGCCAACCTTCTGTGGACGTTGCACAACCACGTCGTCTCGAAGGGCATGGTCGAGATCGAGAACAAGGTGCTGGCGCATATCGACGAGATCAAGGCGTGGGCCGATGAGAAGTTTGTCGAGGAGCGCGTCTGCTTGCTGCGCGAAGCGGAAGTGGCGCGTCGCTTGAACATCGTGGGCGCATGAAGGGCAAGCGAGGACCGCGGCCGGGAGTAAACCGCAAGCCGAAAACTAAGCGCTTCGCAACCGCGAAGGCTAAGGCCAAGTTTCAGCAGCGACCCCATGGAAGGCCCCGACCCCATGGAACACCCCAGCCTGTACGTAAGCCACCGAGGCGATCATGGCGCTACTGCACCGCCCACGCGCGAAGCGGTAAGCGCTGCCGCAGGCCGGCCATCCGCGGTGGTACGGTATGCCACATTCACGGGGGTGGCGCGCCCCAGGTCAAGCTGGCGGCGCGGGTGCGGCTGGCGGCTCTGGTCGATCCGGCCATTGACGAGCTCGCTCGGCTACTGACGGCGCGCAACAACCCCCGCGTCCGGCTGGGCGCCTGCAAGGACGTGCTCGACCGGAACGGGTATAAAGCGCCCGACCAGGTGCAGTTATCGGGCGACGTGGGGGGCGAGTTCAAGGTGATCTTCGTCGATGCAGAAGCAGGCGATGACGGCCACGGTGCCGGAGGATAAAGGCGAGGGTATACCGTTCGGGAAGTTTCCTGCCAAGCTGCGTTTCCTGTTCAAGCCGGCGCGCTACAAGGTTGCCTGGGGCGGCCGTGGAGCGGCGAAATCGTGGGGGTTCGCGCGGGCCCTGTTGATCCAGGGCAGAGAGCGGCGTCTGCGTTGGCTGTGTGCGCGGGAAACACAACAGTCGATCGCCGACAGCGTGCACCAGTTGCTAAAGATGCAGATTGAGGATCTGGGTCTCGCGGCGCACTACGTTGTCAAGCAGGCCGAGATCGTTGGAAGAAATGGAACGGAGTTCCTCTTCGCCGGGCTGCGCCACGACATCAGCAAGATCAAGTCCGTCGAAGCCTGCGATGGGGTGTGGGTCGAGGAGGCCCAGAACGTAAGCCGGCACTCCTGGGAAGTGCTCATTCCCACCATCCGCAAGGACGGCTCCGAGATCTGGGTGACCTTCAACCCGGACCTGGACACCGACGACACCTACAAGCGGTTCGTCATCAATCCACCGCCGGGCGCGGCGGTGGTGCGCATGACGTACCGCGACAATCCCTGGTTTCCAGAGGTGTTGCGGCGCGAGGCGCGACTACTCGCGGAGCGCGATCCGGATGCGTACCAGCACGTCTGGGAAGGCTGCTGCATCTCGACGCTAGAGGGCGGAGTCTATGCGAAGGAACTCCGCCTGGTGGATCAAGAGCAGCGCATCACGCGCGTGCCCTATGATCCGACCAAGCCGGTCCACACCTTCTGGGATCTGGGTTGGGGGGATTCGACGGCGATCTGGTTCGCCCAAGCCTATGCCTTCGAGTACCGGCTGATCGACTACCTGGAGGGCAGCCAGGAGCCCCTCAAGCATTATTTGAAGCTCCTGCAAGAGCGGCCCTACGTGTACGGCACGGACTACCTGCCGCACGACGCCAAGGCCAAGCAGCTCGGCAGCGGCCGGTCGATTGAAGAGCTCATGCGCGAGGCCGGCCGGAAGGTCGAGATCGTCGCCAAGCTGTCGGTCAACGACGGTATCAACGCAGCGCGCACGATCTTTCCGCTGTGCTGGTTCGACGCGGATAAATGTGCCGATGGGGTGCAGGCTCTGAGGCACTACCGCTTCGGCGAGAAATCCGAAGACGGCCGGCAGATGCGCGAGCCGCTCCACGATTGGTCGAGTCACGCGGCGGATGCCTTCCGCTACTTTGCGGTGGGAATGCGGCCCCCTGAGCAACCGGAGCGCGAGACGGCCGACGAATTTTTCGAGGGACGTTTCACGGAAGGCCGCAATCAATCGTGGATGGGATGAAACTACTCGGATACACAGCGTGGATTCCGCCCCGGCGGCACGTCGTCTACCTGACAGCTTTCATTCAGACCAGCCGGCACTTTATTCTCGCCGTCCCCTACTGCCTGAACTGAGAAACCAATGGCCAACGAAATCAACGTGACCGCATCGCTCGCGTACTCGAACGCAACCGCGAGCATCCTGGGCAAGCTCCTGGCCTGGCTCAATAAGCCGTTCACGATCTCTGGAGTGAACCTGGTGGTGGCCACCTTCAGCGTGCCCACCGTTAGCGGCGGAGGGCCGGCTGCCTTGCCTGGTCTGGACGTCCTGACTACCGTGGGATGGGCCGCGTTTGTGAACCACGATCCAACCAACTACGTGGACCTCATGACCGCTGTGGCGGGCGTGGCGTTCGCGCGGCTCCTGCCGGGCGAGTGCGCGGTCTTCCGTCTGCCGGCCGCGATGGTGGCGCCGGCGGCGCTGGCGCATACTGCGGACTGTCTCATCGAGTACCTGATCCTGGAGAACTGAATCATGGCGAACGAAATTACCGTCACCGGATCGTTGACCTACGCGAACGCGGCTGCGGGGATCGCAGCGAAAGCCCTGTCGCTGCTGTCAAAGGCAATCACGATTACCGGTGTGAACTACATCCAGGGGACCTTCAAGGTGCCCACCACCTCCGGCGGTACGGCATTACCTGGCCTGTCCAGTTTGGCGAGTGTGGGCTGGGGCTGCTTCATCAACCACGACGCCACGCATTTTATTGACCTGTTGACGGCGGCCAGCACGGGGACCGCGTTCGCACGTCTGATGCCTGGGGAGTGCGCGCTATTCCGCCTCACGCCGGCGATGACGGCACCGGCAGCCAAGTCTGACACGGCGATCTGCGACCTCGAGTATCTGGTGCTCGAGAACTGAGGGACGGCTTGCGGACTGTACTTGAAGTGCGGCAGCAAAACACCGGCTGCCAGCGGCGGCTCCGGCGTCTTCGGGCCGACCTGGACCGGCGTGGCGGACTACTGAGCCTGGCGGCGTTCTGGTTGACGGCCAGGGTTCTGCAAGATCCGCTGGTGCGGGAATACCTGGAGCTGGCTTACATTCACTTCGATCTCAGCGGCCCTGACGGCCTGATGCATTCGAGTTTTCCGAGGTGAACGCATGAGTGGGAAGTTGATGACGTGGAGGCGCCCCGATGTCGCCGAGTCCGAAGGAAGCGCCGCCGGGCTTAAACCCGCGGCCCGGCACCCTGGTGTGGTACGACGGGCGGCCGTTTCGCCTGGTGTACGAGCTGGTGATCGGAGTGTGGATGGCGACGCCCCTGTTCGTCGAAGCGCCCGACGAGGCAATTCCGATCGCGGAGTCGAAGCCCTGCAAACTGCACGGCTCGGCGTGACGATTGGCGAGGCTGTGGTGTTGACGGCCTCATTGATACTCGCCTACGCGGTCGGCGCAGCGACGGTACTTCTGAGCCTGAGGTAAATCGAATGGCAGTCAATCCGAAGAAACACACGGCCCCGCTGTCGAGGTTGAAGAACAGCGCCAAGGGTAAGATCCACCATATTGAGATCCACCCGGCGAAGACCTCGGGCAGCCAGCAGGGCTTCATAACCCGCATCCACCGGGAGGCTTCGCCACAAGCCCAAGCCAAGATGCAGGCCGGCGGCAACTATATGCCTCCCCCAGAGCCCGACGAGACGATTCACGAGGACGGCCAGGACATGATCGACCACGTGAAGCGCCACCTCGGCATCCCGGATGAACAGCCGGACCAGGACGAAGACGAGGAATAACTATGGCCAAGCTGACCGTCGCGGAGCGAAAGAAGATCCCGCGTTCCAAGTTTGCCGTTCCCTCGAAGGCCCCGGGATCGGGATCGTATCCCATTCAGGACAAGAGCCACGCGCGGAACGCGCTCGCCCGCGCCTCGGGGAAGCCCGTGGCCGCGCAGGTGCGTGCCGCGGTTCACCGGGCATATCCCAGTCTGCCCAAGGGATCGGGCAAGCTGCATTCGTTGGGCAGTATGGCGAAAAACAAATGACCGCAGCACTGGCATTCCAACCACTGGGCGACCTCATCCTGGTTCGTCCCTTGAGCGCGATCCACGACGGCCTCATCGAGATTCCCGAGACCATCGAAGGCAAGCACTCGCACCAGCCAGGCGACTTCCAGGACAGCTTCATCGGCGAAGTGGTCGCGGTAGGCCCGGGTGACCGGCGGGTGCACGGCAACTGCCTGGTGTGTGGCGCGGCCAAGCTGCTCATCGTGAGCCAGTGGCGCGGGATCGGGCGCGGGCATGGCGGATTTGGCCTATGCGGAATATGTGGCGGCGTCGCCTGGAGAATCACCGGCGAGAGTCGCGCGCCGATGGAGTGCAAGGTAGGCGACCGGGTGATCTATGCGCGCCGGCCGAGCGCCCCAGGCGGCGACTCGGACATCGAGATCGACGGCGAACGCTTCATCATCTTTCACGAGGAGCAGTGGGCCTTCGCGCTCCTCGAGGATTGAAGCGTGCCCCAATTCCTCATCGACAAACTGAAGCGCCAGGCGGCCAAGAAAGGCTTCACCGGAAAGCGCGCAGCGGGGTATGTCTACGGGACTCTGAATAATGTCGGGGCGATGCACGGCAGCAAAGAAACGGCCAAGGGTGCCGAGATGGAGCGGAAACATCGCGCCAAACTGAAGGGCCTCGGAAGCATGAAGAAGACATGAGCGGCCCGCGCCAATTCGTCACCCTCAAATCCGGCATGAAGCTGCCGGCCGCTAAGCTGCTGAAAACGATGCCGGCGCCCAAGCTGAGCGCAGTGAGCATCAGGCCCATGAAGACCAGCTCCGGAGGTAAAGGTTTCCACGTCACGCACGTGATGACTGCCAGCAAGCCGCAAGCCTTCGTGTTCAGCGACCCGAAGACGATGAGCGCGCACCTGACGCGCATTGCACACGCGGAGTGGCGTAAGCCGGATCAGAACGAAGCGGCCAGGATGGCGACCACGCTGGACATCGGATGAGGCATTTATGAACGTTCGTTTCACCGGCTACTACTGGATGTGCGAGTGCGGCAGCTCGATGCTGTATCTCGATTCGGTAGAGAACGCGCCGCGCCGCCACATGACCTGCCAGCGAATGGGATGCCCGCACTTCGGCGAGGTCTTCCTGGAGCCCGTCTTTGTCGCTGAGCGCCTCGGAGCCAAGCCCGAGCAGGATTGATGCCCATCACACACATTCCTGGTCCCGTCGTGGATGTCGATATCACCGTGCCGGGCGATAAGCACGAAGAACTGCTCACCCGAGCCCGCAAGCGCTTCGCGGCAGCGGAGGAGGCGGAGAAGGACATCCGCCTCGAAGCCGAGCTCGACCTGAAGTTCGTCTGCGGCGACCAGTGGGACCCCAAGGTCAAGCGCGACCGGGACCTGGCCAACAGACCGGCTTTGGTCTTCAACAAGCTGCAAACGCCCGTCCAGCAATTGGCTAACCAGGCAAGGCAGAACAAGCCGGCGATCCGAGTCAATCCTGTCGATTCTGCGGCTGATGTGGACACCGCCAAGGTCTTCCAAGGCATGATCCGGCATATCGAGTACGACTCGGATGCGGATCAAGCCTACGACACCGCCCTGGAATACGCCGCCTCCTGCTCATTCGGCTACTGGCGCTACTCCAAGGAATACACCTCGGAGGAGAGTTTCGACCAGGACATCAAAACCGTTCGGGTGGACGATCCGTTCACGGTCTACCTCGACACGGACGCGCGCAAGCCCGACCGCAGCGACATGATGTGGGCCTTCGTCATCGACAAGATGTCGAAGGACTGCTTCAAGTTGCGATTCGGCAAAGAGCCGAACGTTTTATCGGAGGATTTCCAGACCGAGTTGGCTGAGGAAGGGTGGATCGACGGCGAAGACGTTCGCATCGCCGAATACTGGGAAGTAGAGTTGAAGAAGCGCACGCTGCGCCTCCAGCGGTATGAGGATGGCACCATTCACCCGATCTACACCGATGAAATCGAAGGTGACGACAATGGTGTCGATTTTGTCACGGATGACGACGGACAGCCGCAGGAGCGCGAGGTTCAGGAGCGCCACGTCACGCAGTACATCATCAACGGCGCGGAAGTGCTCGAAACAAACCCGTGGGATGGCAAGTGGATCCCTATCGTGCCGGTGTGGGGCAAGGAGCTCATCGTCAAGGGCAAGCGCTGCCTCTTCAGCCTGGTGAGGTTTGCCAGAGACCCGCAGCAGCTTCACAACTTCTACAAAACCATGGAGGCTGAGACCATCAGCCTGGCGCCGAAGCCCAAATGGGTTGGAGCCGTGGGCCAGTTCAAGACCAAGAAGCGGGACTGGCAGAGAGCCAACAGCGATAACGCCGCGTACCTGGAATATGATCCAGTGGCGGTGGGCGACAAGATCGCTCCGGCGCCGCAGTGGGTCACCTTCGATCCGCCGGTGCAGGCCCTTAATATCGGCTCGCTCTCGACCGCCGACGATATCAAGGCCGCGACCGGCTATTTCGATCCGTCGCTTGGCGAACAAAGGGGTGATTCTTCCGGTATCGCCATCAACCGGCTTCAGAAGCAGGGCGATGTCTCGAACTTCCACTTCATCGACAACTTGGCGCGCGCGCAGAAGCAAGCGGGTCGAATTCTACTGGATCTGATTCCGAAGACCTACGACACCGCGCGCGAAGTGCGGATCATCGGCGACGACGAAAAGCAGCGCGTTATCAAAGTGAACGCGCCCTATAAAGACGAAGACGGCAAGGTCAAACACCACAAGCTGGATGTGGGCCGCTACGACGTGACGATCACCACCGGGCCGTCGTACACCACCCAGCGGCAGGAAGCCTTCGAACTCTTGACGCAACTTGCCCAGAACAACCCGCAGGTGATGCAGATCGGCGGGGACATCATCTGGGAGAACTCGGACGTACCAGGCGCTGATCTTCTGGCGAAGCGCTGGAAGAAAACGCTTCCGCCCAACCTGGTCACAGACGAGAACCAGCCGGAAGTTCCGCCGCAAGTTCAGGCGCAGCTCGCCCAGAGCCAGCAGGTGATTCAGGTTTTGAATGGGCAGGTACAGAAACTCGCCCAACTGTTGAGCACGCAGGCGTTGAAACTGGAATCCCAAGAGCGCATCGCCACAGAGAACAACATCGCGCGGATCATGGCCGCCGAGATGGCCGGTAAATCCGCCGAGGCCCAGCAGGCCGCCCAACTCGACCATGACGCCGTAATGGCGGGGTTGAATCGCCGCGCGCAACTGCTCGACACGCTTATCAGCATCCAGCAGGAGATGCAGCAGGCTGAACAGGCTCAGCAGCCGCCGCAGCCTCCGGCCCCGCAGGGAGCGCCGGCAACTCCGCAGGGAGCACCACCGGCTGGTCCACAGGCAGCAGTAACGAGCTAATCGGATCAATCGGATAGTCCATGCAGCCACAAGTTTAGCTGACGGGCGCGACGACCGCGGGAGCGAACTCGGTTTCCGGCGAATATTCGTAGGCTCGGTTACTGCCGTCCCAGACGACGCCCAAGCAGTCCTTGTCCCGGACCTCCTCATCGGTGACACTTTCGCGGACGACCGTTCCCGTGCGCCCATACGCGAAATCGAACGGGATTGCGCTTGGTTTGGTCACCCGTGCGCCGGTAGCGAAACTGCGGAGCGGGGCGGTAAACACAGGCACATTATAGCAGGACAGCCACAAGTTTAACGCACGGGGAGCGCGGGCGAGCCAGCAGGTCTTTCCGGCTCGCCATCATCCCGGCCCCGTTCGAGGAAGACCAATCCACGCCCAGCGGTGGGCTTATACGCCGCGCTTATCCATAGGAGCAATCCATGCCACGGACAGACGTTCAAGATTCCGCAGCAACCGAAACCGCAGAGCCGCAGATCCCGGAAGACGATTTCGAAGCCTTCCAGGCATTCCGCGACTCGCAGGACTCGGGCGAACCGCCCGCGGCGGGCGATGCTGCGCAGCCGACATCCGAAGCGACTGAGGAAGCTCAGGCCGCTGAAACCGCCGCGGCTTTGGAAACCGCGGAAGTAACGGAGGAAACACCGGAAGACAAGGAGAAGAAGGGTATCTCGCGCCGCTTCCACAAGCTCACAGCTAAAATTACGCAACTCGAAGAGGAGTTGAAGGAGCTCAAAGGCGACGCGATCGACGAGGAAACCACGGAGACGGCAGCACCACCCGCCGCGCCTCCGGCGGCGACCACCAAGCTGGTGGCGCCCAAGCTCGCCGACTTTGAAACCTTCGAGGAGTACGAGGCGGCCAAGGACCAGTACCACGAACAGGTACTGGAACAGCGCCTCGCCGAACAGAAGGCCGAGCTGGCCAGCCAGCAGGCCCAGCAGGAGCAGGAACGCCAGAAAGCCGCCGCGCAGGACGACTGGAATCGGCAGGCGTCGCGTTACCCTGACTTCAACGAAGTCGTGACCGACGAGTGCAAGATTTCCACCGCCATGGAAGCGGTCATGCGCATGGACCCGGAAACGGGCACCGCGCTGGCTTACTACCTCGGGCAGCATCCCGAGGAGTCGGAGCAGATCGCCAGATCGACCCTCGCCAATAACGAGGAGCAATGGCGCGCCGCTCTGGCGCGCGCCGGCATCATGCTGGGCGCCATCAAAGCCAAGCTGCCGCCTCCCGGCAAAGCTGCCCCAAAAACCCCTGCAACATCTTCCGCTGCACCTCCGAGACCCCAGGTGAAGCAAGTTTCGAGCGCCAGCAGGCCCCCGACCACGCTCCGCTCCGGCGGAGCCACCCCCCCGGTCAATCTCTACGACGATACGACCGCCAACGACTACGCGAAATGGGAGAGGGCCCGCAACGCGCAATTGAAAAGGAAATAACGTGGCTAACGTACTTCTGACGCCGCAGGTCATCACCAACGAACTCCTGCGGCGCTTCAAGAACAACCTCGGTTTTGCGAAAGTGGCCCACCACGAAGACTACCGTGAGCACTTCGCCAACAAGGGCGCCAAAATCGGCGACACCCTCAACCTGCGCGTGCCGGTCAAGTTCCTGGCGACCGACGGCGCCGTCCTGGTCATTCAGGATGTGACCGAAAACAAAGTTCCCCTGGTGGTGGACACCCAGAAGCATACGGGCTTCTCGTTCACCTCGCGGGAGGAAACGCTTACCATCGACCGCTTCGGCGACCGCTACGTCAACAGCGCGGCCGTCGCCCTGGCCAACGCCGCGGAAATCCACGGCTTGAACGTGTGCTACCGGGCGACCCCCAATTCCGTGGGCACCCCCGCCACGCCCCCTCAGAGCACGACGGCCTTCGCCGTCTACCTGAGCGCGCTGGAAGCCCTGGACAACAATGCGGCCCCCGTCGATGACGAAGTGTACATGGTTATCACGCCCAACATGAACACCTACATCATCGACGCCTTGAAGGGCCTATTCCAGTCCTCCGCCCAGATCTCCGAGCAGTACATCAAGGGATACATGGGCAAGGGCGCCGGCTTCACCTGGCTGCGCGCGCAGAACCTCCGCACCCACACGCTCGGCGCTTTCCCCGCCGCCCCGCTGGTGAATGGCGCCGGCCAACTCGGCGCCAGCCTCAACCTCAAAGCTTGCGGCACCAGCGCGACCGGCATTTTCAAAGCGGGCGATATCATCGTCCTCGGTGCCAGCGGCACGTTGGTCCACGCCGTGAACCCGGTGTCCGGAGATGCGCTGGCAGGCGGCCGGCAGTTCGTTGTGACCGCCGATGTCAATTCGGACGGCAGCGCCCTGGCGGTCGTGCCGATCTATCCGTCCATCATCACTTCCGGCCCCTACAAGACGTGCGACGCCTCGCCGGGGGACGGGGTGCAAGTCTACCCGTTCGGCACCGCCAGCTATGTGAGCCCGCAGGGCATGAGTTTCCATCGGGAAGCGTATGCCTGGGCTTGCGTGCCGCTGGATCTCCCCAAGGCCGTCGAATGGAAGGCGCGGCAGACCGATCCCGACACCGGGATCTCGATCCGCTGCGTCTCCCAGTACGACATTGTGAACGACGTCTTTGCGACCCGCTGCGACATCATGTTCGGCTGGGTGGCGCCGCGTCCCGAGTGGGGGTGCCGCGTCTGCTCGTAGAGCGACCATGCACATCCATTGAGAGGAAAACCATTACCATGAAAACCTTTACCAGAATCTCTCTCACCTTCCTTCTGCTGGCTGCGCTTTGCTTCGGGCAGGCCACCACCACGCAGACCACCCTGGCCGCCGCGCAAGGCGTGACCGACCAGACCATCTCTCTCACCAGCTCGACGGGCGTCTACGCCTACGACGGGACCCAGGTCGCCACCGGGATCTTCGTTGACCGGGAGTACGAAGAGATCCTCACCCAGATCGGCTCGACGAGTGTCTGGCGCGTTCGCCGCGGCGTGGGCCGCGGCAGCGCGCGTACCGGACACGTCTCCGGCGCCGTGGTTTGGATCGGACCTCCGAACTACTTCGACCTGGGGCCGATCCTCGCCGGCGCCTGTACCGCCTCCTTACAGCCGAATCTGCCGCGGCCGAACATCGCCACGGGCCAGATTATGGACTGCGCGGGGATGTGGAGCAACATCAATACCAGGCTGGAAGGCTCCTGCTCCGGCACGGCAACTGCTTCGGCATCCAACCTCGGCCTGTTTGGGCTAGGGCAGTTCGCCGCGCTGGCCTGCACCCAGGCCGCCGATACCCTGGGCCCGGTCATGAATCACACCGGGACCGTCCGCCTGATGTCTATCGCTGCCGGTACGGCTGGGAGCGACGCCACCACCTCGGGCGTATTCACCCTATATAAGAACGGCTCGTCCACGACCATGACGTGTACGGTGGGCACCGGGACAAGCTGCTCCGACAGCACCCACGTCCAAACCTTCGTCGCCGGCGACGTGCTAGGGATTGGTTTCGCCACGCACTCGAGCAGCGAAGCCCTAGCCAACATCACCGCGTACCTGGTGATCGACTAATCGACCATCCTTGTGAATTGGGGGCGGTCTCTTTTTCTGATCGCCCCCGTCTTTCTCCTCGAAAGGTTCAAACCATGAAACGATTTCTCGTTGCAATCCTCCTCACCCTCCCCCTGCTTGTAGCCCAGAATGCCCAGAACGTGGGGACCATCCCCCTGGCGTCCCAGAGCACCATTCAGGGCCTCGCAGGCACAACGTCGGTTGTGTCCTATACGATCTTCGGTAATGCCCAAACCCAGGGCGTGCCGAGTTACGGCGTGCTGGCTCAAGGACTACTGACCACGGCCAACGCCATTCTTTACACCGCGCCTCCCGACACCACGGCCTTCATCAGCCTAATTACCCTGGCGAACACTTCCGCCAGCGCGGTGTCGGGCGTGACGCTGGCGATCAACGGCTCGGCGGCCACGGCGACTTACCAGGTGATGCCCGGCGTGACCATCGGCGCCAACGGCTTCGCCACGTTGAACAGCCAAGCCTGGGAAGTCCACGATGTCACCGGCAACGCCATCAGCGGCGGCGGCAGCGTCACGGCCAGCGGCACACCGACCATTCACCAGCTCCCCGTCTGGACCACGGCCACCGATGTCAAGGGCGTCACGATTCCCAACAACGACATCGTTGCTGGCAATACCTCGGCGGATCCGTCCGGCAAGAGCCTGGGCGATCTGGAACACACCCTCTACGTGGTGGGCGGCGGCATAGCGCAAGCTCAGACTGTCACGCTGGCTCCGGCCGCGACCGCGCTTACCGCGGGTCTAACGGTTCGCTGGCTGCCGGTCGCAGCGAACAGCGGCGCCGCTCCGACTTTGGCCGTCAACGGTCTTACCGCTACGGCCATCACGAAATGCGGCGCCACGGCCTTGGTTGCCAGTGATCTGACCACCACGGCGGTGGCGGTGGCAACTTACGACGGCACCCAGTTTCAGTTGCTCAATCCCCAGGCCGGCCCGTGTGTGAGCGGAATCATCGCGGCTGCGAACGGCGGTACTGGAGTGGCAAACTCCGTCACCCTCACTCTGGGCAGCGCGGCTCAGAACTGGGGCACTTTAGGAACCGGAATCGTCAAGAACACCACCAGCACCGGTGCGATCACCGACGCCACGGCGCATGATCTGGTTGGCCCGCTCGCCTGCGCCGGTTCAGGCACCGGCACGGCGCAGACCTGCACGACTTCTCCGACGTTCGTCCCAGCCGCGGGTGACTCAATCCTGCTTACCGCAAGCACGCCGAATACCGGGGATGTCACGGTCAACGCCAATTCCAGCAGCCCCTATCACGTCCGCAAGTGGCAGGGCGCAAGCGTGCTTGCCGCCAATGATCTGCTTGCCATCCCGGTCGCGCTGACGTTCGATGGAACCTATTGGGAAATTCAAGCTGTAGGAAACGCCCCAGCGCTGTCTGGGGCGGCCACCACTCCGAATGGCCAGACCTGCGCGCTTGGCTCGACCTGCAACGTGAACAACGGTGCTACGCAGCATTCAGTAGCCATCAACGGCGCGGCGGCCGCGGCCATCGGAGGAGTCGGGCCGGGGACCACGAACCAACTTTTGGCCGCGGTCACCTCCAGTGATCCGACCCTCAAAAGTCTTAGCGACCTGAACTCCACGGAATACGCAGTGGGGAGCGGTTCGGTCACAGCGATGACGGTGACGCTGGCCCCGCCAGCTACCGCGTACACTGCCGGCTTGACGGTGCGGATGCTCTCGGGATACGCCAATTCCGGCGCTGATCCCACACTCGCTGTAAACAGCATCGCTGGCGGCCCGAAGACCATCAAGAAGTGCGGGACGACGGCGCTGGTGCAGAACGACATCAACACCGCTGCTGTGGCCGTCCTGACTTATGACGGCACGAATTTCCAGTTGCTCAATCCGCAAGTTGGCGGGTGCGAGACGAGCCTGAATGGGACCAGTATCCCGTCCACCGCGACGCTCGCAAAGACCATCGACAGCGGGGCGCTGGCCTTGGCGGTCAGCCAGATTTCCGCGAATGCCTGCCAAGCGGTCACCCCTGGCTCAGTCAATTCAGTAGGGTCTGCCAACGTCGTGGCCACCGACGTGATTGAGTTCACGCCGAACGTGACGATCAAGGGTGTGACCGGCTACAGGCCAGGCGACACTCTGACGATCGTGGCTTTCCCGACGACCGGCTACGTGAATTTCGACGTGTGCAATAAGGATCAGTCATCGGCCGTTACGCCTGGCGCGGTGACCTTGAACTGGAGGGTCACGCGGTGAGACCGCTAATACTTCTGCTCGCCTCGGTCCTCTACCTGTTTGGGCAGAGCCTCAACGGCACGGGGCCGGCCATGCTGCTGGGAACGGTGGCCACGCCGGTCGATTCCCCAGGCGCGGGGACCTACGCCAGTACGCAGAGCGTGACGCTATCCGCCACGCATTCCAGTTCGATTCTCTACACCGTGGACGGCGGCACGCCAGCCTGCCCCTCCACCGGCACGGCCTACAGTGGCGCCTTCGACATCAGCGTCACTACAACGCTGAAGGTCGTCGGCTGCAATTCGCCGCTGTGGAAACCCAGCGCGGTGGACACGGCGGTCTACACCATCACCCCCTAACCCAGGAGACCAATCAACCCATGTCCGAACAACAGTCCAACTATCCCCGCGCCAAAAGCGTACCCCCGGTGAAGCATATCACCAGCCTGCCCTACGTGTTCCGGCCATTCCCTGCGGCGCGCTACCACCCGGACGGGCGCAGTATGCTCGTCCACAGCCAGGAACAGGCGGACGGTCTCGGCGAGGAGTGGTCCCCGACACCGTTTCCGCCACAGCCGGCGGGCACGCAGCAGAAGACCGATGAGCAGAACGAGCGGCTCCTGACGGCACTCAACGAAGAGGTGGCGGCCCACGCGGAGACCACCCAGGAGCTCGCCAACATGGAGCAACAGTCGCGCGAGGACCTGGCCGACCGCGACGAGCAGATCGCCGATCTACAGCCGCCCGCGGCCAAGCCCAAAAAGAGGAAGTAGCCCATGTTGGCATCGGACATTATCAACACCGCCCTGACCATCCTGGGCGTGCTGGCGGCGGGTGAAACGCCGGCCACCGAGGACTACACCTACGCCCTCGCGGTCCTCAATACCCTTCTCGAGAACTGGAACGTCCAGGGCCTGCAAATCTTCACCATCACCAACTTTCAGAACGTCCTCACCACGGCGAAGCAGGCGTACACGATGGGGCCGAACGGGGATTTCAACACCACCCGGCCCGTGCGCATCGAGCGCGCCAATACGCTGCGCGCGGGGGTCACCAGACCGCTCAGGATGGTGGATGCCGCCGGATGGGCGGCGATCCTCTCCCGCAGCGCCTCAGACGCTCTGCAAACCGTTCTGTATAACGACAACTCGTTCGACGCCAACGGCTGCACCACGCTCAGATTTTGGCCAATTCCGAACGATGGTGCCTCTACCGCTGATCTGTTCGTCTGGGCGCAGTTGGGCGACGGCTTCGCCCTGGGCGACACAGTGAGTTTCCCGCCGGGGTATCTCAAAGCCATCCAATACAATCTGGCGGTGGATCTGGCGCCGGCATTCGGCCGGCCGCTCGATCCCACGGTGGCGCAAAGCGCCGCTCTCGCCCTGCAACAACTCCGCGCCATCAATATCGCCGTGGCCACGGAAACCGAAGCCCGGCCGCCCTTACAGCCTCCGCCGGCGCCGGTGGCGCCACCGAATCCGCAGCAGTAGCAGGAAAACCACCCCATGCTCGCCTCCGACATCATCAACGACGTGTTGACCATTCTAGGCGTGATGAGACCAGGGTCGACGCCCTCGGCTCCGGACCAGACCTACGCGCTCCACATGCTCAATACCCTTCTGGAGAACTGGAACGTCCAGGGGCTGCACGTCTTCACCTTGGCGAATTACCAGCACGCACTCACGGCGTCGCAGCAGAAATACACGATGGGGACAGCGGGCGACTTCCCGACGGCGCGGCCCGTGCGCATCGAGAGCGCCAACATCATCCGCGGGGGTGTCTACACGCCTCTGAAGCTGCTCAGCGCGCGGGAGTGGGCCTCCCTGCTTTCACGCAGCGCAGCGGACATCCTGCCCCAACTGCTCTACAACGACAACAGCTTTGACATCGGCGGCTGCACGTCGCTCAGTTTTTTGCCCATCCCCAACGACAACAATTGCACCGCGGACCTGTTCGTGTGGGCCCAGTTGGGCGATGGCTTTGCCATCGGCGATACCGTGAGCTTCCCGCCGGGCTATCTCAAGGCCATCGAGTACAACTTGGCGGTGGACCTGGCCGACGCCTTCGGGCGCCCCATAACCCCGACCGTGGCGCAGATCGCCGCGGCCTCGAAGCAAGAGTTGCGCGCCATCAATGCGGCCGTGGCCGCGGAACTGGAAGCCCGGCCGCCAATGCAACCCGGGCCTCCCGGTCCGGCGCCGGCGCCCCCTATTCCGCAGCAGTAGGAAATCCCCATGCTAGCCTCCGATCTCATCAACGAAGCCCTCACCCTCCTCGGCGTCCAGAGACCCGGCTATACGCCTTCGACAGCGGACTCCGCCTACGCGCTTGCGATACTCAACACCCTGCTGGAGAATTGGAACGTCCAGGGGCTGCACGTCTTCACGCTCACGGAGTTCACGAGCGCCCTGACCCCGGCCAAGCAGTCGTACAAAATGGGCAAGCTGGCGGAGTTCAATAGCCCGCGACCGGTGCGCATCGAGAGCGCCAGCATCCTGCGCGCGTCCCTAAGAACGGCGCTCACCGTGGTGGACGCCGCCACCTGGGGCAAGATCCTCTCCCCCAGCATGACCGACATTCTCCCTACCCTTCTCTACAACGACAATTCCTACGACGCCAGCGGGTGGACCTCGCTGAGTTTCTGGCCAATTCCCACCGACGCCAACTCCACCGTCTACTTGCTCGTCTGGGCGCAATTGATCGATACGCTCGCGCTGGGGGACACGCTGAGTTTTCCGCCGGGCTATGCCAAGGCGCTCATCTTCAACCTGGCGGTAGACCTGGCGCCAGCATTCAACCGGCCACTCGATCCCACGGTGGCGCAAATCGCCGCCGGGGCCAAGCAGGAGCTTCGGGCCATCAACTTGGCGGTGGCCACAGAAACGCCGGCCCGGCCTCCACTTCCACCGGCGCCCCAGGGGCCGCCACCTCAGCAGCAGCAGTAGAGGTGCTCCATGACCGCCGACCTGGCACACCGGATGGATCGCTACCAGACCGCCCTGGCGGCCTTCTCGGCACCCCGGCTACTGCGAGGACCCCTACGGCCGCCCCTAGCTGCGGCCCCGCTGGAGAAGGCTCTCACCCTGCGCGAGCTGGCCGCACTCGCGCGTATTCGCAAGAACGCCGCCGCATGATCTCCAACCCGCTCGTCGAGCTAAGAGATGGGCCAAAGGCTCCGCGCGTTTTGATGCGCGATGGCGAATGGATCGTCCCCGTAGCGCAGCGGCCCAGCCAATATCAGTACGCGCCGCTCTGCCCATCCTGCGGGAACGGCGGCCTGGTGAAGGCGGGCAAGGACCGGCGCGGGCACCAGCGACTGCTGTGCAATATCTGTCTGAGGACAGTCAATGAAAAACGGAGGTATCTCCTCCCCGGCATGTATCTCGCCGATGAAAAGTTGGTGGCAGCGAAGACTGTTCTGCTGGCCGGGCGGAGCATCAGGCAGGCGGCTCGAATTGCCGGAATAGCTCAGATGACGGCAAGGAAAATCGCGCGCACGCTCGGGCCGCGGCGCTGCGAGTGCGGTCAAGACGCCCGGCACCGAGGCTGGTGTCCGGTCCGATTCCAGGAGAGCCCGGTCCGTCAGGCTGTCGTGGCTCGATTCAACCGCCAGCGAGACATTCGACCATGCAGATAACCATCAACGACCTCCTGCGCCGCTCCTTCCGCATGATCGGCGTGCTGCGCCGCGGCTTCCAGCCTTCCACTTCCGACATAATCGACGCGCTGGTGGTGCTCAACGCCATGCTCGAGGGCTGGGCCACCGACGAGTTGAACCTGTTCACCGTCTTCATCGCGCAGTACGATCTGACGCCCAGCAAGCAGAGCTACACGATTGGCCCTTCCTCGGGCGACTTCACGGCGGCTCGGCCGGTGAGGATCGATCGGGCGAACCTCATCATCCTGTCCAATCCACAGCAGCCGCTGCGCAAGCCGCTTCAGATTCTCAACTCCCAGGGATGGGCGGCCATCAAGCTGCAAACGGTTCAATCCGTCATTCCCATTCAGCTTTTCTACGATCCAACGTACCCATTGGGCACGCTGTACCTCTGGCCCATGCCGACGCTGGCCTACCAGCTCGAGCTATTCACCTTCCAAGCGCTGGCGGGGAGTTTCAGCTCCGGCTCCCAGACCTTCGACATGCCGCCGGGGTATCTCGACGCGGTGGCCTACAACCTGGCCGTGCGGCTCTCCTCGGAATGGCAGAAGCCCCTGCGCCAGGACGTGGTGGCCCTGGCCTCGGAATCCCTGGCGATGATTCAACGGCTGAATGACCAGACTCCGTTGATGGAGTGCGACGCCGGTGTGATGCCGTTCGGCTCCTCGCGCGCTGGAGCGTTCAATCGGTTGACGGGAGACATGCTCTAGCCTATGATTCTCCCCGGCTTCATTGGCCCCTCATATACCTCGCTCTCGGTCAATGCCGACGCGCAGCGCTGCCTGAATATGTACCTGGAGGTCCTGGAGAGCGGCCAGGCGAAGAATAAGTTCGCGCTCTACGGGACACCCGGGCTGAAGCGTTGGGGCACGCTGCCGGTCGCTCCGGTTCGCGGGCTATGGGCGGGCGATGGCCGGCTGTTCGCGGCGGGTGGCAATGGACCGACCACGACGCTATACGAGATGAACTCGAACGGCCAGGTGAAGTCCGTTCGCGGAACCCTCGATGCGGACAATGGCGGATACCTGCCCGTGCGCATGTTCGCCAACGGCACGGTGTTGTGGATCGTCTCGGGCGATGCGACCTACTACGATATTGGCGGCAGTGGGCCGGTCTACCTGAAACGGCCGACGTACTCCTCTGATGGGAGTTACGTGCTGGCGCGCATGGGCGCCTACGTCGATGGCTACTTTGTGGCCATGGTGCCGGACACCAACACGCTGCAAATTTCCAATCCGCTGGACGGCTCGACGGCCTTGTGGGATGTACTGCAATCCTTCGCCAAGTCGGGTGCACCGGATCGGCTGCTGGCAATCGTCGCGGATCACGAGGAGCTATACCTCTTCGGCGAACTGACCGGCGAGGTGTGGCGCAACACCGGCAACGGCTTCAACGGATTCGCCTTCGAGAAAGACCCCTCGGGCACTATGGAGATTGGCATCTCCGCGCCCTGGTCCGCCTGCCCCATCCACCACGGGGTAGCTTGGATTGTGCAGGACGTGAGAGGTCGCGGCTCGGCCATCTTCGCCTCCGGTTATCAGCCGAGCCGGATCTCGACCCATGCGGTCGAGGAAGCCTGGGCGCAGTATCCTACCATCACCGATGCGGAAGCCTACGCCTACAGCGAGGACGGGCACGACTTTTGGGTGATTAATTTCCTCCTTGGCAATGCCACCTGGGTGTGGGATGCCACCGCCTCGGACCAGTGCGGCCAGCCGATCTGGCACGAGCGCGCTTATAACGGCTCTTCAGGGCGGCAGAGACAGATCTGCCACGCCTTCGCCTTCGAGACGCACCTGGTGGGCGACTTTGAGACCGGGGAGATCTGGCAGCAGGACCTGGGGACGTACACCGACGGGGATACACCGATCACCAGGATTCGGACATGTCCGCACCTGTGCACGGAGAATCTGCGGACCTTCGGCCACCAGATCGAGTTTGAAATGGAAGTGGGCAACGCCGCGCTCGCTCCCACACTGGCCTGGTCGAACGACCGGGGCCACACCTACGGCAGCGAGCACCACGGCCGGTTATCGACGGTCGCCGGCGCGTATCCTACGGGACCGACGACCAGCCCGTACGCGCAGAGAATGATTGTGGATCGGCTTGGGTGTTGGCGCGATCGCATCTTTCGGCTCACCATCACGGATACCGAGAAGGTGGCGCTCATCAATGCGTATCTAAGGAGCACGCAGGGGACGAGTTAAAAGAGGATGCGCGAAGACAGGGAGATGGTCTCGGCGAGCATTGAATTGCGGCGATTGAAAGAGCGCTGAAGATCCACCACCAACCGCCAGCCTTCGCGCGTGTCCCAACGGCGGAGGAAACGGATAGGAGCCCCCCTCGGCGGCATGATCTTCGGCCCGAGAAGAGCCGCAGCGACCAGTCCAAAGAAGCCGCGCCGGTTGAGTCTCATGCTTCCCAGTTTACGCCATGGCCACGCCAAAACCGACCACCATCCCACGGGTTCCCACCGACACCGCCATGTGGGAAGGTACGGCGGCCTTCGACCCGTCCGTATTGGGCAAGCTCAGCCGGACCTGGATCATCTTCTGGGAGCGCATATTCTCCGGAGCGGTCAAGGCTGCCGTCTCGCAGGTCTCGCTACAGCAGCAGGCGATCAGGAAAGCCGGCGGCCAGATCGGTCCATTCCAACGGACGATCCTGCTGAAGGACACCACCGTAGGGGACGACATCGCCGATCACGTGACGGTCTACGGCACCCTGAACGGCAGAAGCAACACGGTCTATCTGGTGACCGGGGTGCTTCGGAAGTCGATCACCGCAGATCTGACGCTGCGGGTCAAGGTGAACGGCGCCACGGTTGGCACCTTCAGCATCCCGCTGGCCACGTCGCCCGATTCGGTGGTCTCCTTCAACATCTTCACCACGCCGACGCTGCCCGACAAAGCCGTGCTTACCTGGGACGTCACAGCATCCGACGGCCAGATGGACGCCTACGGCGTGGCGTCGTTCACGGTGTTGTGGACGCCAAGTGTCGAGTTCGAGGCGGAGGGCGTGGCCTCGGTTCTGTGGCAGGTGGCGTAAATGGATAACGTAATTTCCAGATTAGCGTCGGCGATCGCCACCGGGGAAGGTTTCTTCGTCGCTGGGTCTCTTCCCAGCCGGAACAATAACCCGGGGGATCTGCGCGCGGCTCCCTGGCGCGCCCAGCCGGTGATTAGGCGAGGCTTCTGGGTGGCGGGGTCCCTCCCCGAGGGGATCGCTGGCCTGTATCACGAGATCGCTCTCGACATCGCGCGGGGCTGGACCCTGCGCCAGCTTATCACAGCCTGGGCGCCAGCGTCGGATGGAAACGACACCGAGAACTACATCCGGGAAACCGCCCGGCGGACGGGGCTGGACGCGGATACTCCGTTGTGGAGCTACCTCAGCATCGACCCCATAAGTTAGCCGCTTCGCCCGGCGGAAACGGGCACAATCCCAAACTGACGAAAGGATCTCTCATGCATTGGCTACACGACCTATTTCAGCGAATCGCGGGGTGGTTCACCTCGCCCAAAGCGAAGGCACTGGAGGCTCAGATCGCTACTCTGTTGCCTATCGCCCTCACCATCGTGCAGGAAATCAATACCCTGGCACCGAACCGGAGCATGGCCGAGATCAACGCCATCGCTACAAAGTACGGCCTCCCCACAATCACGGCGCTCGAATCCGGGCAGAACGTTGGCAATGTACTGTTGAATCTGGCCACGGAGATTCTGCAAAAGAACCACGCGCCAGACGCCGCCATATCGGTGCTCAATACGGTGGTCCAACTCGCGGTCACCGCCGCCAAGCTCATGTGATGCGGCGGGCCGTTGCCATCACGGTCCTACTGGCAACCGCTGCCGCTGCCAAGATCAACCTCGTGACAGTGGCGGCGGTCACGACGATAGCGGTCAACGCCTTGGAGATCAAGACTACCATCCAGCGGGCGCGGGCCGCCGCCAAGGCTACAAAAAAGGTGGCGGCGAAGATGGTCAAGAAAGTGACGGGAGGGCGGCGGCCATGAACGTTATTGACGAGCAGAAACTGGCCGCCACGCTTGCGACCGCCCTGGCCGACGCCCAGGCGCGCGGGGTAGTGCTGGAGGACCAGGAGGCAGCCATTCTGACAGGGGCCATTCACGCGGCGCTCGCGGAAGCATCTACAGACGCCGCGGATCTCATGAAGACCCTGGCGCAAGCCCTGTTGCCTGCTGTGGAGGTCGTATCCAATCTCCAGATGACGCTCAATATGGCGCTGCGTGAAGCCTTCGCGTGGCGGCAGATGTTCGAGCGCATCGACCTCTCGCCATCGCATCTCTCGCCGCCGGAAACGCCGGGGAGCAACTGAAAGAGCGGGCCCACATGCGAAACTTCATCCAGCTCATCGATACCCCCGGCGGCCACATCCTCATTTGCGTCCTGCTGATCTTCATCGGAGCGGGCATGTGGAAGATGGGTATGCCGAAGTCTGACGAGTTGATCGTCGGCGCCACGGCGGTAATCTTCGCAGCGATGAGGGGCGACGGAGGCAAACCGAACACCGCCGCTTCGCCGCCGTCCGAAACAGGGGGTAAGACGTAATGGAAATGGGTATAGCCATTCTCCGTAAGGTCATCTTCATCGTCCTGCTGCTGATTTCCTACGAGGTGATAGACCGCGGTTTCCTGGGGCGTTTCGACACCGCGACGGTTCTCAAAAATGACCCGAAAGCTATCGCTCTTCTGCTTGGTCTGCTTGCTGTGGCCGTTGCCCTGGCTTAGCGGTGCCCAGGCGAACCCGCGCTACGATCTGGCGTTCAAGCACTGGGGAGAGTTCTATCTTCCCTGGCAGGACTGGCGCTGGTGGAAAGCGCAGGGAATCGCGGAGAGCGGGCTGAACCAGGCCGCTCTCGGCTCCGAGGGCGAGATCGGCGTCATGCAGCTACTGCCCCGGACGGCCGAGCTCCTCAGGGTGGATCCGTTCGACGCAGAGAGCAACATCCAGGGGGGCATCAAGTACGACCGCCAACTGTGGGACCGTTGGGCGGGTGCCACCGATCACCGCGAGCTCATGTTCGCGAGTTACAATGCTGGGCCCGCCAATGTTCAGCGCGCCTCGAAGATCGAAGGCTCGACCGTGTGGTGGATCGTGGCGCGCGGCCTCACTGTCGTGACCGGTGCCCATGCCGAAGACACCATCGCCTACGTCGACGGGATCAACCAGAATTATTCAGAGTTGCGCTGACGCCAACGCGCGCGCCCGGCGCAAACGGGCGGAAAGAGGAGTTTTATGTTTTCGATGCTTTTAGTCATGGCCGCGTTGCTGGCTCGGGCCACGCAAGCGAAAGTATTCAGTTAGCCCCCACGCCCGGCGGAAGCGATCCATGCCGGCCAACTATCCCCTGACGCCGGTCCCGCAGTACGCGGTGAGCGGTGGCCCGAACGTGTACCGCGTGCTCTCGCCGGCCTCGCAGGCAGACTTGGCGAATCAACTCATCGCGGCGCTCAAAGCGGCCAACTGGACCTGGAAGGCCAACATCACCAATGGGCAGCGCCTGCGCGGGGCCAGCCCGCAGGGCTACCTCGTTTGGGTCGAGATCTCTTGGTTCGCTGGCATGTTCGGGCGCAATCCGGTCCAGGTGCAACTCCGGAGCGCCATCCTGGGATCCACCGCAGTGGGTTTTGCCCACACGCTCGACTATCAGGCGGGATGCACCTACCAGATTGCGGCCAACCCGGCCGGGTTCTTCATCTCGCGGCCAGGCGTGAACCACAATATCGCCGGCAGTTCCTGCTGCGTCGGAATCCCCTTCATGGATTCCGGCTGCGGCTTCGGCAACCCGCCGGTCACCGAGGTTTGGTGGTCGATGGGCGATATGGTGGGCGGGTTCACCAGCCTGTGGGATTACAGCGAGTGTCCGCGCGTGAACCTGAACGTCGGCTCGCAACTCGGCTGGGCGCAGTGCGGCTGCTACAACGGCACGGTGGTTTCGGGGAGCCGCGATCAGATCGGCATCCCGCAGATTCTGCGGATTTCCTCTGGGGCGGACGATGACGACGGGCTCACCTTCGCCAACAGCGCCAAACCGGTCTGGGTGGACGGAGTCCCGATCCTGTACCCGGCATTCGTGGCCTGGGGCGATACGGCCGATTCGGGGGTCAAGATCCGCGGCCAGGTGTATGACGCCATGTGCCGGAGCAAGAAGTACGACATGGACACAGCAGAGAGCTGGGACGGATACGACTGGATCAACTACACCGATCAGGATTTCTTCGGCTCCCTGTGCATCTTAAAGGGAACATCGCCGGCCCCGCCCTCGGGAACCGCGATCAACGTGGCGTACTGAATGGCCTTCACGGATCTGCTCCATCAGGCAGTCAATCAGGCCCGCGGCACCTTCGAGACGGGCCCCGGCGATTGCAGCGTCGCGGTGGACCTAATCACGAGCACCCTGACTGCGGGCGGCTGGACCCAGACCGGATGGGTGAACGCGATTGCCTGGGTGAATGCTCCCTTCGGGATGCCCTGTGGTAATCCCGTCGACGGCTACGATGTGGACGGGACCAACGTCGCCATCTGTTCTGTCCACGGAAAGGGAATCCGCTGGACGACGGACAAATTTCCCCCGGTAGCCGGTTGGATCAATCTGGCGCCTGGGACCACGCAGTACGAGAGCGCCCAGATCTTGGCGGCGGCGCTGGCGGCCTTCGGATTCACTGTTCAGATTGTTCCGACGCTCACCGGTTATCAGTTTCAGATGACCGCGAGCCTCCTGGGCACACTGGGCAACGGCATCGCGGTCGGGAGCGTCGGTTTGGCCTCCTGGTACAGTGGCTCGGGACTCTCTTACGGCGGCGGATCGATCCTCCAATCAAGCTCACAGCAGGACCTCGACACCACCAGCGCCAACGCCACACGTACCGTGCTGCAAATCGCAACCGGAGGTGGGACCGTATATCCCCCGCCGATCTGGTACGGCACCGGTCTGATTCCCGGCAGCCTCTATATCAACGTCCAGGTGGACGGGATGACGCCCTTTCAGTTCAATGCCGGCTGGGGGGAATGGGGAGTTTTCGCCAATAACTACTCGGCGATGTTCGCCGGCAAGTCTCCGTACCATTGGGGCGATATTTACGTCTTCAACCTGTTCCTGTTTTGCGGCAGTCTCTACGTTCCTCAAGCTCTCACCGACATCAAGGGGGTGGGGTTCATCCTCACCGGGCTGCACTGCCCGGACACGCTGGGAATCGGGAACGCCTTCGCCAACGCCAACACCCTCGTGAACGCCAAAGAGGTGATTGGGGCCGGGTGGGGGCAGCACGGCTTCTCGTTCGCTTACTATCACTACCAGAAGGGCAGCGGCGGCGCCAATAACCTTCAGACCCGCGAAGAGAAGAGCCTGCTGGTGCCGCCCCTGGTGATGATGCCCTGCACTCCGCTCGATGGCGATCATCCGGACGATTCCCGGATCGTGGGGTATCTCTGGGACGCCTTCATCGACACCAGCTATCAAGGCGTTGGCGCGGAAGTGGACCAGGGGGATCTGAAGTTCAAATCCAGATTCGCGCAAGCCGACGGCGCCATCGCGACAGTCTTCATGGTTGAGGGCGCCGAGGTCGTCGTGGCGCCGGCGCCAGGGCCAGGCACGCCTGTGAGTACCCCTACGCCTCCGTGGGGAGGCGGGATTGATTGGAACGGGACGGGCTACTACGACGCGTCCACCGGCATCTTGAGTGTGGCCGACCTAGCCGTCGATTCGTCCTGGGTCGGAAAGTACCTGTCTCTGGACTCCGTGGGGCTCCTGCTCGGCTTGGGCAGTTGTACAAACGACCTGGGCTTATTCTTGGTGCTTGGCGTGACGGGCGCTACTGTGTCCCTGGGCCCGGCGGACCCGGCAGGTTTTACGGCGAACTACTCCAGCGGATGGTACAGCGTCAGCGTGGGGCCGTTTTCCGTGTTTGCAGAAGTGACGCCGGCTCCCCCGCCTCAGCCCACCTGGTCGGGGGTGGTCAACGTCAGTTCCTTCGAGGTGGACTGGGTCAGCGGCGATCTGTTCGATATGGCTATGGCTGGGAGGATTATTGCACTGGGATCGCCCGCCGTCGGCTACCTTGTCTCTGCGGTATCTCCAGGTCGGATCACGCTCACCATCGCAACCGCCTACGTGAATCCAGGCGGCGGCGATTCCGCAACGAACATCCCCTACTCGGTCTAAGGAAATTCGCAAATGGCACTCACAACCGGAAAAGGCAACACCTTCGCCCTCCAAACCCTCGATATGTGGTTCGGAGCAACCGCTCCCTCAGTCCCCAGCACCTGGTACGCAGCCCTGTTTACCACCATGCCGAGCGACGACGACGGCTCCGGCTTGGTCGAAGTCTCGGGCTACGGGTATGCGCGCATCCCCGTCGTCAACAACACCTCGAACTTCCCCGCGGCGGCGGTCTCAAACCACGTGGCTACACAGCAGACCGGCGCGGCCATCGACTTCGGAACGGCCAGTGGCGGCGATTGGGGCACCGTCCAGGGCATCGGCTTCTTCGACGCGCTGACTAGCGGACATCTCGGGTATTGGGGTCCGCTCTCTTCGCCCAAGACGGTCAACAACGGCGACGGCTTCAAGGTGAACAGCGGAAATGGGACATTTACGGAAAGTTGACGTAGATGGCCTCCATTAAATCTCAATATGGTGCCTCGAACCAGGCGATCACCTGCACCTTCACCAGCCTGGCCAACAACGGCCAGCGGCAATCGGCCGCGGTGGACAACACCAGCGACCTGTTCCTGGATGCGCTGGTGCAGCTCAAGGTCAAGGCCGGCGGCTCCGGGGTGTCCTCGACCGGCTGCGTGAACATCTACGCCTACGGCACCGCGGACTCGGGCAGCGATTACTCGGACGGCGCTTCGGGGTCCGACGCTTCCATCACACTGACGACTCCACCCAACATGCGGCTGATCGGCGTCGTCAACGTGGTGGCCAATTCGACGACCTACGTTTCGCCGCCGTTCTCCGTGGCTGCGGCGTTCGGGGGGATTCTGCCAGACCACTGGGGGATCGTGATCGAGAACCTGACCGGAGCGGCGCTGGACGGTTCGGTCGGTTCGGCGTGGTATCAGGGAGTCTACAACCAGGCGGTATAGATCATGGCATATCGGCAATTCGTCAACTCAGCCAACCCGGCGACCACGCTTTCCAGTTCGTACACGTCCGGGGCATCGAGCATGTCCGTGGGGTCTGTCGCCAACCTCCCGAGCGCTGGCGATTTCATCATCCTGGTGGATTCCGAGTTCTTCTTGGTCAGTGCCATCGCCGGATCGGGGCCTTGCACGCTCACGGTAGCCGGCGCCCAGGAGGGATCGAGCGCCGCCAACCATTCCTCGGGCGCGAATGTGTACTGCATCCTCACGGCAGGCACGCTGGCACAGGTCCTCGCCGATATGTCACAGAGCGGCGCCTATGCCAGTCTGCCCGCGGCGGGGCCGCGAGCTGGAGCGTGCTACAGGTCGAGTGACGCGCCCTATGAATTCCTCTGGAACGGCTCGGCTTGGAATGCTTTCTTTCAGGGATACCCGGTCACCATTCCCCCTTTGGTTTCGGCTTTCAGTTGGGTGAATCAAGGCGCCTCGACTGCCAACAATACCTCCGGGGGCCTGTACGTCCAGGCCCCCATTGGGGCCGGTGACAACAAGAGGATGCTGCTGAAGGCGCTGCCCACCACGCCGTGGTCGATCGTAGTCGGGCTTCTGCCCCAATTCTTCGCCGTCAATTACTGTTCGGGCGGCCTGGTGGTGCGCGACAGCGGATCAGGCAAACTTATCAGCATTGCGCTCCTCACGAACAGCTCCAACGGCGGCCTGGGCTTCAGCGTCGATTACTATAATTCACCCACCAACTACAGCTCAACCCCATTTGCAGAGAACGCTGTCACCTGTCCAGTCTTCTTCAAGCTCCGTGACGACGGCGCAAACTTCACCTGGTCGCTCTCCCGGGACGGGGTGAATTGGTCGCAGATCTGGCAAGCGAGCCGTACGGCATTTTTGGCCAGTCCAGACCAGTTTGGACTCGAAGTGGACAGCAACAACGCGGCGATCGCGGGAACGCTTTACTGCTTCCACTGGCTGCAAGGCACGTAGCATGTCATGGCCTTCACTCCGACCGGCATACTTGGGGACCTCGGCGCCAACCTGGGTGAATTGGTCCTCGGAACCTACGAGGCGATTGAGAATGTATTTATCGCCTCCGGTGTTGGGACCGCGGCCTTTCAGTTCGTCGAACCTCCTGCCGCCTTCACTCCGACCGGCATACTCGGAGACCTGAACGCCAACCTCGGCGAATTCATCCTCGGCACGTTCCAAGTGCCGGTGGTGCCCCCGATCTCGGGCAGTTCCTTCGCGGCGGCCGGTTCGGCAGCGGTTTCGCTCGCCGGCGCCCACGTGTGGAGCGGGAAGGTCGCCGCCGCGGGCGCCGCGGCGACGTCGGCCCTTGGCGCGAGGGTGCAGTTCGGCCAGTTCGCGGCCGCCGGCTCGAGCGCGATCACGGAACTGGACGGGAGCGGCCAGCGCAGCGGCGTCTTCAGCGCTGCGGGGAAGTCGAGCCTCAGCCTCGTCTCCGGGCAGTACGGTTACCGGCTGATCCCGCGCCGCCTAGGCCGTTGGGAAAAGCCGCCGGTTGGTACCCAGATTGAGGGGGGCGCGCCACTCGCCAAGGATCTGCGCATCGCGGCACTCATCAACGAGGGCGGCGGTCGGAATTTGTGGAACGCGGTAGGCTTGGTGGCCGCTTTTCTCCAAGGAGGATACTCTCCTGCTCGCGGCGCGGATGGCTTCGGGCCGTGGGCCTACTATCCTTCCAGTGACAACGCCTGGTCCTTCGGTGCCGGGGCGGTGCTTGCTTGTCCCGGCTCGGTGAGTGCGGCGGTAGTATGTGACGTTCCGGGTGATCTCGAGTTCGGGCCGCTTCTGTTCGCAAGGGGCACAATCACCTCGTGCTATTACGGCAGCCCCGTGGCTTCGGGCGATTGGGGCATCTACGGCGCGCGCGGTCCCGCTCCCAATTACACGCCTTACCTGGGCGTCTGGATCGACACAGCAGCAGGCCAGCAGTATCTCACGTTCAGTGTTCCTCCGTCTCCGGCGCTGATCGGGTTCACTTACGACGGAGCGACGCTGATAGCCTACGTCAACGGCCAGAGGGTCGCCAGCAGCACGATCAATTGGCCGCTGGTAACGGGCTCCTATGCGCTTCTGTTGGGCGGAGAGGCTTCGGGAGTCAACCAGTGCTGGAACGTCCGGCTCTACGCGGCCTACTTGTGGGGCCGCGCTCTCTCGCCTTCAGAGATGCAGCAGCTCTGGGAGCGGCCGTACACCTCCCTCACCGTTCCGTTACGGCGATGGGTGGCGATCGCACCGCCTTCAGGGGCCCAGTGGCTCGGAAACTTCCGCGCGGCGGCGAAGGCAACGGCGACGTGGACCGCGGGCGCCAGTGTCGGATCGGAGGTCTTTCGGGCTCTCGGCGTGGGGACTGCGGAGTGGAATGCAGCCCGAGAAACCACTGGCGAATTCTCGGCCCACGGAAGGGCCACGGCTGCGTGGGACGCGGCGCCTTACCTCAGCGGCAGCTTCGAATGCGATGGCCAGGCAGCGGCGGAGTTTGTCGGATCGCTTGATGCGCAACCCTATACCTGCTTGACAGCGGGTGACGGCTTGGCCGAGGGCAGCGTCGAGAACTTCGTGTACTGACCCCGGGAGAAGAAGTGTAGAGGCGTAGGCTGCGGCATCGGCACGAAAGGCGGCGATTTCCCAATCCAGTAGGAGTCCCTGATTCGCCGGAGCACACCGTCCCCGTAGTCGAAGGAGTAACCAAGCACCCTCCCGTCGGGACCAATGGCCCATTCTTCGCGGGTGTTTTTCTGGAAACCCTCGAACGCAATCGTAAGCCGAGGTCTCGGAATCGAGATCAGCTTCTTGCCTGGCACCCATAAAAGCCTTTCGGGATCAAGCACCGCAGTAGCAGCCACGCCGGCAAGCACGGCGAAGAATCCGCGGCGGTTCATTTCTTCAGTATAGCCATGGGCACCATCCAACTCGAACGGACCACGGATTATCGTCTGCTCACTGCTCTGTTGCGGGGGCACGCGGAACTTTACTACTGGATCTCCGACGACTTCTCGCCATCACTCGAGGAGGCGTCGATCATCGAGCATCCGGATCTCTGGTATGTCCTGGCGCGCGACCCCGACGGCGACCTGATGGGATTCTTCCGCCTGGCGCCGCAGACCGGAATCTGCTGGGAGTTGCACACGGTCATGCGCCTGAACGGAAAGGCGCTCGAAGCCATGAAAGCGCTCTTCGAGTGGCTGTGGCAGCGGACCAAAATCGTGCGCATCGTGACCAACATGCCGAGTTTCAACCGCGTGGCCCAACGCTTCGCCAGGAGAGCGGGGCTGAGGCAGTACGGGCTGAACGAGAAGAGTTACAGGAAAGACGGGCAGAACCATGACCAGATCCTTTTCGGCATCACCCGCCCAGGAGTATAGACCATGCCACTTTTAGCCGCAGGCATCATGGCCGGCGGGAGCATCATCAGCGGCCTGATCGGATCGAGTTCCGCCAAGAGCGCCGCCAAGACCCAGGCCGCTGCCGGCCAAGCCGTGGCCGGCTCGATCAACCAGGCGACGGGCGGCGCCATCAATGCCGGCTATGCCGGCATTACGCAGGCCAACCAGGCGCTCAATCAGGGACTCTACGGCGCAAACCAGGCCATCGGCGCCGGAGTTCTGCAAGCCCAGGGAGCCATCTCCCCAGCCGTGCAGCAAGCGCAGCAAGCGGCGGCAGAGGGGATGCAAGGCGCGGGGCAGTATATCGCGGGCGGAGTACAGGGCGCAGGCCAGTACCTCACCGGAGCGCAACAGCAGCAGGCCGGAATCTACAACCAACTCACCGGCGGCATTCAGCCCTATCAGCAAGCCGGCACGCAGGGCGTCCAGCAGCTTCAGAATTTCATGGCCCCTGGCGGCCAGGGCTCTCAGCAATTCTCGTTCAATCCGCAGAATCTTCAGAACACCCCCGGCTACCAGTTTCAGTTGCAGCAAGGCAACCAGGCGCTCCAATCCCAGGCCGCGGCTGCAGGAATGCTGCAATCGGGCAGCAACCTCAAAGCCATCGAGAACTACTCGCAGGGTCTCGCCGGAACCACCTACAACAACGCCTACAACCAAGCGCTGCAAACCTACCAGACCAACTACGGCAACCAGCTTCAGGGTCTCTCCGCTCTGGCCAACTACGGCCAGAACGCCAACTCGCAAATGGTCAGCGCGGGCGGCAATTACGGCAACCAGGCCGGTCAAATTGCCGGACTCGGCACCAGCGCGCAGATGCAGGGCGCGAGCCTCGGGGCCCAGACGGCTATGCAAGGCGCGGGTCTCATCGGCGGCCAGGCCATGCAGGGCGCGGGCCTGTTGTCGAATACCTCGATGCAAGGCGCGCAGATGCTCTCCAACGCTCAGCTTGGCGTCGGGAGCCAGCTTGCCAACACCGCCATGCAGGGCAACCAGTACATCGGCAATGTCGGACTGACAGGCGCGGAAGCCGCCGGCAACGCTTATTTGGGCGCGGCCAATGCCACCTCAGCCGGACAGATTGGCTCGGGTAATGCCTGGCAGAATGCCATCGGCGGCGTGACCAACGCGGCGCAGATGTACGGGCTCAGTGCGATGCAGAACCCCTATGGTCTCTACGGTGGGGGAAGCTACAACCCTTACGCCGTTTCTGGTTACTCTCCGTACAGCGGTGAAGGGACCATGGGATAAACCACCATGCCACTCGATCCCAACATCATCCTCGCGGGACGCCCGGCTCCCATCGAAAATCCGATGCAGATGTACAGCCAGATGCTGTCCGCGCGCGCTCTTCAGCAGCAGAGCGCCATCCAACAGCAGCAGGCCCAGCAGCAGCAGACTCTCTATCCCTACCAGCAGCAGCAGCAGCAAGCGGCTGCTCAAGAAGCGCAGATTCGCGTCCGCCAGGCTCAGCAGGCACAGCAGGACCAGCAAGCAATCGGCGAAGCTCTCCGGCGCCAGGCGCAGGCCACGCCGGACGGGCAGTTCCAAGGAACAGGGGACGATGCCATTTACCGGCAGGCCCCTCCGGGTACGGGCGCGGATGCCATCGAACGCGACGCCCCGAAGGGCACGGGCACAGATCAGGGCATCTACCGGCAACTTCCTGCCACGGGTGGCGGCGCACCCGCTTACGGCTCGCACCCCATCGACCTGATGAAGGCCGGAGAGGATGCCTTCAACAGCGGAGGTCTGTCCTACGCTGGGTACGCCGAATACCAGAAGCAAGTGCTCGCTCACCGGCAGGAGCTCGCCAAGACGTCGACGGAAGAGCTGAAGGCCACCAACGCGCGGCACGATGAATACCTTGGCAGGCTGGCGGCATTTCGTAGCGAGTCCCCCGAATACCAGCAGAACAACTGGAAGAACTTCAACCAGCAAGCCTACACCGACGGACTTTTGAACTCCTCGGAGTACTCTGCCACCATCAGCCAGCATCCGGAGTTACCTGATTCTCAGACGTTGGACGCCTACCAACTCGGGATGCAGACCCTGAGCGGCCAGCAGGCGGCGGCACTCAAGCTACAACAGGCGAACACGGCCAAAGCGCGCCAAACGGCTGCGGAATCGGCAGCGAAAATCAGTGCGGCGAAACTGCCCGAGGTCCAGGCCCAGGCCGATCAGGCGGTGCGCGCCAACCAGACGGCCATCCTGGCCACAGCGACCGACGCCGACGATTACGAAGCCAAGCTGGCACAGTTGCCGCCCGGCGATGCGGCCAAGTACGGCTATCCCGACCCTGAGGATTGGGACCCGAAGCAGACGCCGGCTCAACTGAGGCAGATGGGGCAAACGTCCGAACAGCAGGTGACCAGCGGGGCCACCGCCGCCACCAGGGCGCAAACCGCAGCCCATGAGCAGACCATGGAAGCGCAGGGCTGGCAGCGCATAGCCATCCAGAAGGCGCGCGCCGGCGCCGGCGGACTCACGCCGGTACAGACCTTGCGGGAGACGGACGCTATCAGCAAACAAGAGTTCGGGCTGCACCAGGAGCGGATCGACATCGGAACCAAGCTCACCGGCGGCTTTGCCGTCGATAAAAACGGCAATCCAACGAAGACTCCACTGAGCCCACAGTTGCGGGGACAAATACAGGGGCGGCTTCAACTTATCAATGGGCAACTCCAGCAGGTCCAGGCGCGCAAGGCGAGCCTCATGGGCGTGACGGCGCCCCCGCAATCCGTGATCGACAACATGCCGGAGGGTCAGCCGGTGAACAGCCCCGATGGCCACACCTGGAAAAAGCAGGACGGTATCGCCTACTTCGTGCAATAAGCCGTTAATCACTCCGACAATCGCCGGATATTCTCCCCATGGCAGACCAAGACCTCGGTGGCGGCTGGACCGTTGCCGGCGCAACACAATCCACACCACCCTCGCCCCCGCCCGCTCAAACTCAGCCACAGGACCTGGGCGGTGGCTGGACTGTGGCAGCCGCTCCGGCGCCTCCCGTCCGCGCTCCGGCCCCCTCGGTTCCTCCCCCTCCACCCTCCGCGGTATCACCTGATACCGGGGATCAAGACCAAGACATTCAGGCCCCAGCTTCGGCCTACGCCCCTCCCACCCGTTATGGCCGCAATCAGCAGGGAAGTCTCGTCTCGAAGTGGAATGGATCGAACTGGGTAGATTTGTACAACGGCAAAAAGGTAGGAGCGCCGGCCAAAGAAGAATCGGGACCGCAGTACGGGCCAGGACAGGACTTTGCCGCGCAACCCCCCGCGGCTGGACAGCTAGGCCCCAGCCCAACGGGCGCCCCATCGCCGCAGATCCAGGAACGGGAGATCCCCCCTGCGCCACAGGCGCCCCCCATCCTCGGCATCTACGCTCGCAAGCCAGGGACCCCGACATATGTTGGACCAGGGGGGCGAACCTACACGCCACCCCCGGAGGAAACCACCGCTCAAACCCTTCAGAAATTTCTACTTTCGCCGCCGCCCTTCGTTCAGGACGCCGTGAAAGAGTTGAACCAGATTATGGTCGGCCCCTTCCAGATCATCCAGAAGGGCATCATCGAGCCTGCCGCCGGCATGATATCGCCCGCGGGGGCAGCGATGGCAGTCACCGGCGCCGGCTTGGGCGCGGCAGCGGCATCCTCAAGCGCGCAGATGGCGGCGGCAGGCAAAGCTGCGGATGCAGCCCTCTCGACGTTCTTCACGGGCTTACAGGCGCGCCAGATCACCAAAGAAGTTCCCGAGGCTTACGACGCCTACCAGAAAGGTGACTACTGGGGCGCCCTGGGCGAGTTGGGCGCCGCCGGCACATCGGCATTTCTTGGAACGCTGGCGGGAATGCACGCCGCCGGGCAACTCAGTGATGTCGGCGCGCTGTCGGCAACGCGGCGCGCGCTCCAGGAACGGCTAAACGCCGAGGAAGCCTATCGCGCGGCAGGCGAGCGGGCCGACGCAGCCAGGGCCGCCGCAAACAGACCAAGGCTGGCAGCCCCGGCACCGGAAGTCCCCGAAACGCCACCGGTCCCTGGCGAGCCACCGGCGCCAGCCCCCCTCCCGCCAGAAGCCGCCCCCACCGCTGTACCGACGCCCCCCGAAGCCCCGCCACCGCCCGCAGCCGCCGTGGACCTCGGCGAAGGCTGGCGCACCGCCGCTCCGCCGCGGGTGCCCCAAGAACCGGCTGCCGCCGCGCCGCCCGCTGTGTCTGTACCGCCGCCGACTATGGCCGCAGCACCACCTACCGCCGCCCCCGCCGCCGGCGCAGCCCAGAAGCCGGAAGGTCGCTCTGGCGAGGATTTGATTCGCGGCTCGACCAATATCCCCCTCTCCCCGCAAGGAGTCGAGCAAGCCAACCAAATCGGGCAGCGCTTCGCCCAGAAGGGCGGTTTGGACCTGGTGGTGAGTTCCGACATGGACCGAGCGGTTCAGACTGCGGCTCCGATTGCCCAAGCCAGCGGGGCCTATTTCAGCCACGCCACTGAAGGTTTGCATCCCTGGTATCTGGGAGAGGTTGAGGGCCAGCCGACCGAAAAGGTCCTGGATCGCCTGAACGGCTTCATCGACGACTCGCCGGATAAACCCGTGCCCGGCCGCAGCGAGGGATCCACACAGAACGGCGAAGCGTTCAACACCTTCAAAGAGCGGGCCATCGGAACGGTTCAGGATTTGATGGACCAGTACGCTGAGGCTCAGGCAAACGACCAGCCCATCAAAATCGGAGCGGTCACGCACTACCGGGACGTGAAACTGCTCCACGCGTGGGCCGATGCGGGATTTCCGGAGAACCTGGACAAGTTCCAACCTTCGAGCGATGAGATGACCGGCAAGGACGATCCGCCGGGCAGCGTCCAGCAAATTTCACAGGATGCCAAGGGCAAGTGGCAGATGCAGCCGGTCGATATGGCGAGCAACGCGGCGCTTCAGCCAGGAATCTACATCATCCGGCACAGCCCCACGGTCTATAACGCCGAAAACCGCAACATCCCGGCGCCGCCGGTGGGTCAAATGCCCCAGGCTCAGACCCCGGTTCGAACCCCTCCTCCGGCTCCGGCTGTGGTTCAAACGCCACAGCCTGTCACCCCAATTGGCCGCACCTTACCTCCTCCTCAGCCCCCTGGAATCGTTCCTGCGCCTCCGCAGGGCCAAGGGGCCGAAATAGCGCCCGTGCGAACGCCCTCCGGTGCCACGGTCACACCAAATACGGTGTCAATGGAGCGCGCCGACTTCGAGCAGGAGCACACGGATCTGCCGAGGATTCTGCGCGAGGGCACACCAGCGGAGCGTGAGAAAGAAGCGGCGGAGCAGGCGCAGGAGTTGAAGGAAGTTCAGGCGGTGAACGCTCGGGAGCCTGGCTGGGTCGGCAACGTTCCAACCTCCGAAATCAAGGTAGATGCTCCGCGCTTCCAGTTCAAGGCCAACGTGGGCCAAGGGGGTGTCGGGGAAGAGTCGCGCGACATCACCCGGTGGGACCCGGAGAAGTCGGGTGTCCTGGCCGTATGGAAAGACCCCGCGGACGGCCAGACCTACGTGGTCAATGGCCATAATCGGCTGGACCTCGCCAGGCGTCTCAATGTCCCCGAGGCCACCGCCCGCTATTTGGTTGCCAACAACGCGCAGGAAGCGCGTCTCAAGGGCGCACTCATCAACATCGCCGAAGGTAGAGGCGAGGCCACCGACGCGGCCAAGATATTCCGCGATTCTCGCATGACTCCGGAGCAGTTGCGCGCCAACGGGGTCTCGCTCACGGGCAAGGTGGCCAGCGAAGGGCTGGCGCTTTCGAATCTCTCGCAGCCCATCTTCGACGACGTGATTAACGGAACCCTCCCAGTCGCCAGAGGGGCGGTGATCGGCGCCGGCGTCCCCAACCATGCGGACCAGCAGGCGCTCTACGACCTGATGCGCCAGCGCGAGCAGGGTGGCAAGCGGCTCACCAACGACCAACTCGGTGAATTGATCCGCCTCAACCAGCGGACGTCGACCGTTACGGAGCGCCCCGAGGACGAGGTCCAGACCTCCATGTTCGGCGAGGAGGAGATGACGCGCTCGCTCCTTCCGGAGAAGGCCGAGATTTCCGACTACGTTCGGAAGCAGTTGGCGGCCGAGAAGAAGCTGTTCGGAACCGTGGCTGCGGCCCCGGCTGCGGAGCGCCTCACGGAAGCCGGAAACATAGTACTGACCACCCAAAATGCCCAGATCGCGGAGCGCGCCAACCAGGGCATTCTGTTGTATGATCGACTCAGCACCTCGGTCGGTCCGATCGATTCGATTCTCGATCAGTCGGCCAAGTCGCTGGCCGGTGGAGAAAGCGCCCATGAAGTCAAACAATCCGCCTACCGCCAAGTCCGCAACCTCCTCGCGGCCCAGGTCCGTAAACTCACCGGAGTTCCGCAAGGACATGATCGAGGAGTTAAGGGACTGGGTGAACAAGGGCCACGCCAAGCTGGCCCCGGGGAATACGGTCAGCCGCTACAGTCCCGTGCAGTAGGTCCACTTCCAGGCCAGCAATCCTTCCTGGTTCCAGAAACCGAAGCCGAGTCTCGGGCCATCGCGCAGTTGAACGAGGCACGGCTGCTGCATGACCAACTCACCGCGCAGATCCGGTCGGGGATGGCGGCGAAACCAGGGAAGCTGAAGCCCGCGAAAACCCGCGATCTGTTCGCGGAGGAAGGACCGGAGCAAGGCGGTCTCTTCGCCCGCCGCCTCAAGACCACGCCCGACATGTTCCGCCGCGTGCCCGAGGTGACGCCTGGCGGCCGCGGCTTCTGGGTCTACCAGGGGAAAGTGATCGACGCCGGCACGGACTTACATGCCACGGTGGCGCAGCGGGCGCTCCCGGGGTCGCTCTTCCAGGAAGCCGTCGGCAAATTGATGGGCGAGGGCGCCATCCGCGTGCGTGGCGAAAACCTGGAAATGCACCAGCACGCGCTCGACTCCAGCAATCTGCAGCCGGCTGTCGAGCAGGCGGTCAAAGAAGCCCAGCGCAAGCGCGCGCGAGAAATCGGAGTAGAGGTGCGGACCAGCCCGGACCACGCGGATTACATGACCGTGCCGCTCCCAGAGGTGGGAGAGTTCCTGGCAAGTCCCCGGCGGTACATGGGGAATCGGGCAATCGCAGCCTTACAGGCGCGGCGTCGCGTCTCACCCGATCAACTCAACCTACTGCCAGGAATCACGCGATTGAAAGACGCCGGTCGCGAGGACGTGGAGCAGTACTGGGAGGCCGCGGATTCGAAGCCTACCAGTGTGGAACGTGTCCCGTGCCTCCTGGTGAACAACGCCGCTATGGACGCAGTGTTGCGGAACATGGGGCCTACCGGCCGGAACGCCACTTCGGAAGCTACCCATGCGGTGGCTCTCAACCCGGCCGAACAGCGGTATATTCTGGCCGCAGCCAAGAGCCTCCGCGGTACGCAGCCGAATGCGTTCGAGAGAGCGCTACTCAAAATCGCTCGCCAGATTCGCACTATTAACCCCGGTGGCAGACCTCTGCCTGTGATCCAGACAGGGGCATCGATCACGGGTGAGAATCTGGCGCTGAACGTCCAGGAGGAGATCGACCACAGCAGGCAACTCGCTCTACACAGGGGCTTGTATGGTTTGCCGGTCGAGGTGGTCGAGACCCCATTAGGGGCTCGGTGCGCGATGGTGTTGGCGGAACGCGCCGGCTATGTCACACTAGACCCGCAATCGGCCTTCTACGAGCATAAACGGGCTGTCATTGCTGCGGAGATTGGTGTCCGCCTGATGCGCCCCGGGAGATATCATGAGATGGGCGTGACTGCCGATGAAGCCGAAGCCCTCGGCCAACAGTACATCCGCCATCTGAAGAAGCACCCCGGCGCGGCAGCCCGCGTCATACTGGAGCAAATCGATGCCACGATCAGGCAGAATCAACTTCTTTCTCTCTCCGAACGCAATCTCGCTCTGGAAGGGGGAGAGCCACTTCACCCTGAAAAGGCCATCGGACCCCCAGGAGTTGGAGGCGCTGTTTCGCCGACTTATCCAGGAGGACGGCCTGGAGGGCGAGGAGTTGGAGAGCGCGGTCCAGGAGATGATGAAGAAGGCGGCGGCGCTCCCTCAGCAGCAAGATCCGGGTACCAGCCGCAGCCCCTTGCCGCCCGAGCCCCCAAAGTAGGCGGAGGCGAATCCCGCCCGGTCCGTGAGTTTCTGGGTGAAGAGGCCGGGACCTCGCGCGTCGGGGAAATTCTGAAGGCCGACATCAAGGAGGCGCTGGCTCTCAAATCCAAGCGGGACGCCGCTATCCAAGTCCTCGAAGAGGCCAAAGCGGACCCGGCGGTCAAGGACCTGGCCGACCGGCTGGCATCGGCCTACCTGGCCGAACGGAACCTCTGGGCCACGCGGGTCAACCAAGTTATAGGCCGTCTGCGCAAACTGGTGCCGAGTCCTGTGGACCAGGAAGGCATCGCCATCATGCGGGATATGTACGGCTGTCCAGGTGAACTGGAGCAGTGGGCTGCGGGCACGCATCCGAACCTCGCCACTCTTGATCCCGAGAAGCGCGCCGCGTTCACGCGGAACATCGACCGTCTGGGGCCGGCCATCGAACGAGCGCAGAATCCGACTCCGGAGATGATCCAGGCCGACCAGGTGCTGACCAAGATGGCGCGGGCCACCATGATGGAAGGTCAGATGCGCGGGATTATCGAGCGCGGCCTGACTCCCGAGCGGTACTTCACTCACCTTCTCTGGCCCAAAGGCGAAGGGGAAGCTCCCAAGCCCGCGTCACAGCGCATAGGCCAGATGCTGGGTGGCAAGATCAGCCGCTACTTCGCCTTCGCGGAGCACCGCTCCTACCCGACGATCTTCGACGCCATCGCCGACGGCGTGCGGCCGAAGACCCTGAACGCTTTCGACGCCGCCACGATTCACGGGGACAAGTTCGCCACCGCGCGCGCGACGCGCATCCTCCAGGATGAGCTGGAGGAAAACCACATGGGAGTGTGGGGCGCGCCGCGAGCGCCTGGCATCCCGGAGAACTGGGTCGAGTTGGCGCCGCACGCCCGGCTCTTCCGTAACGAGATCCCGGTCACGGACCAGGAGGGAAAGCAGACCTTTGCGCTGCAAACCTTCTGGACGCCCCAAGTCGTGTCGGACGCTTTGCGACCGATCACCGACCCGGACTACATGCGCGTGATAAAAGGCTTCGGAAACCTGCGTGCCCGCCAGGCGCTTCTCAAGCAGGCGACGCTGAGCCTTTCACTGTTTCACGCGCGCGCCCTCAATTTGATGGCGTTCTACAATCTGGGACCGGTGGGAATCACGAAGGGGCTGCTCTGGTTTAAGCGCCTGGGAACCAGCATGGACAATCCCGACTTCGAGCGCGCCGAGCGCCAGTTCGTAATGGACGGCGGAACCACGACGATGATGGGCAAGAGCGTCGAGGCATACAAGTCGCTGGAGCCGGGCTCCATTCCCACGTGGACCGACATCTGGAGGAGGGTGCCGGTGATCCGTGAAATGGATGCGGCGGCCAATACGGTCACCCGCGGCACCTTTGACATTCTGCAACGCTTTTGGAAGGTAACCGACTACCAGATCAAGCGGACGGCCTGGATGGCGAAGCATCCCGGCGCCAGCCAGAGCGAATTATCGAAAGCCGGCGAGAGCATCGCCAAGGAAATCAACGCGGTCTACGGCGGCCTGAACTGGGAAAAACTCGGAGCGAATCACGCCACCGTGGAGGCGCTGCGCGCGATCATGTTGGCTCCCGACTGGACCATCTCCAACATCTTCAATGTGAAGTACGCTCTCGAAGGGACGGTGCCGGCCGGCCAGACCACCGTGGGCATGAAGGCACTCGGCGCTGGCGGACCGATGGGCACCGGCGCCCCTGAGTTCACCTCGGCCGGCAAACGCGAGTGGACCCCGGCCGGGAAGGCGGCTCGCCTTTTCTGGATGCGCGCCGCGGCCTACATCGTCATCGGCTCGGAGTTGGCAAGCTTTGCCCTGACCCGCCGCTGGTCGAAACGGCCTACGCGGGTGCTCGTCGGAACGGACAAGGACGGCCGGGACGTTTACGAGAACTGGTTCGCCGCCGGAGCGCCCCAGGACGTCCAGTCCTTCATCGACAATTCCGCTCGTTACGGCGCTCTGGGCGGGGCGGTGCGAACCATGACGAACAAGGCGGCACCGCTTTTCCGCACCGGCCTCGAAGCCGCCAAGAACGAAGACTTCCTGGGGCGCCCGATCGTGCCCAGGGGCATGAACTTCTGGGCCGCCACGGCGCGCGGCGGAATCCACGCCGCCAAGGGCCTGGCGCCGATTCCCTACAGCTTCCAGAACGCCTGGAACATGCTGGCTGGGCCGGACAGGGATCGCTACAAGCCTGGAGAGGTTGCGGCTACGATACTGACCGGGACCCCGCCGATCCACGTTCGGCCGCAACCGCCGGAGCGGCCGAAGCTCTCGACATGGGAGCAGATCAAACAGAATCGGGTCTACCAGAAGAAACCCGCCGCACTCCCGCCCCAACTCCGCCAGGCATTCCCCGCCCCTCCCCGTCTTCCTAAACTTCCCGGACAGCAGCAGCGCACGCGGTAAGCCTTGGTGGTGTCACGCCATCATCTTTCGCCAGCAGTCGTCACACACGATGGCCGGCTCTCCTCTGTCCTGTAAGCGCATCCACTCTGGAAAGGTCTCGCGGTACTCCTCCAGAGCTTCGTCGTCGTCCCTCACTTTGGAGAATGTACCGCCGCACTGCGCGCAGATGTAAGTGTCGCTCATGGGTCGTAGCCGCATTGTTCCCACGGTTGCAGCGCCCCGTTGGCGATGCAATTAAGGATGCACCCGGCTGGCACCGGCTGTTCCGGCTTGCAGCCGTCACACAACGCGAACGGCTCTCCGTCGCGGGATACCTGCCAATTGTAGAGGCGGTAGAGGCGCACCTGCCTCGTGCCTTTCTTCGCTCCGGGCTTTACACTGGAATCAGCCATGGACGACGCCTCCGAGATTCTTACCGAGCAGGTGGTGGGTCTGATGGACCGCGTTGCTGCGTTGGAGGAGCGCGTCGAGTTGCGCGAGAAAGTCCTGCTCCGCCATGCTGATGATTTCCGGTAGTAGGTTCGCAATCGGCTCCTCGGGATGCAGTA
>Ga0208192_1000215_pt1 | contig 59619 bp, 66 predicted proteins | sample June2015DPH_13_1_2_FD_184711 | JGI IMG/M metagenome (GOLD analysis project Ga0208192, IMG submission 184711) | Peatland microbial communities from SPRUCE experiment site at the Marcell Experimental Forest, Minnesota, USA - June2015DPH_13_150... | ecosystem: Environmental > Terrestrial > Soil >... | reverse complement strand
GCCTGCCGCTCGAAGGCATTCTCGCGTGAACGCACGTTCGGTCGATGGGACAAAGCGACACGGGCGCACACGGCCATAGGTACCCATCAGGGCAACGTCGAACGCCGAAAGCAGGTAAATCGGGTCGTGCTCGGTGGCTTGGGGCACGTAGCCAAATACGAGCGGCGCACCCTTCGTGGATTGAGCGGTATCGATCCTGCCTGCTATGGGAGGAATCAGCCCAAGCAGCGTCTTGAGCAAGGTCGATTTGCCCGAACCGTTCGCACCGAGAATGGCGGTGAAGCTCGCGTGGGCAATCGAGAGCGAAATCCCGGATAGCACTGACTGGCCGTTGTAACCGATGCTCAGGTTGTCCAGTGTGATGATCGCTTCATCCATATGTCTTTTAAGCGGGGTCCGCCCTAACAATACACGGGCGGACCCAATCTTCCTGCGTTTATTTCCTGCCTTGTACGGCGGAGACCATAGTGCGAATCATGTAGTCCATCATCTTAATATAAGTGTCCGTATTCGGTACGCCGCCAGGCATGATGGGGAGCGTGATCATCGTCGCGCCGGTCTGTTCGGCGATGCGTTTTGGCACCTTTTCGGGAAACTGCGGCTCACGCACGACGATAGGAACATGCTCAGCCTTCATCGCGGCGATCAATTCCTCAATGTGACGTGGGGTCGGATCGATGCCCGGCCTCAGTTCAATCGTGCCGAAGTAGTCCATGCCGAAGCGCGCCGCGAAGTATGGCCAATGCTCATGATAGGATACGAACTTCAGGCCCTTGAGCGGTTTGACTTCCTTCTCCCACTCGGCAATCTTGGCGTCGAGCTTGGCGAGATACGCATCGCGGTTGCGCGTAAATTCTGCCTGATACTGTGGGGCGAACGCTACCAGCGCGTTGTAGATGTTTTCGATCGCGGTCTTCGCTAACACCGGGTCGAGCATGTAGTGCGGGTTGCCGTAAGGATGAACGTCGCCTGCGTAGTGATCGGTTGACTTGGGTACATCGCGAGGGATGATTCCCGCCGAGCAGTCTACATAGCCTGGCCTGTCTCTCTGGATACGCGGATTCTTGCTCGCTTCGATCAATGCAGGCAGGAAGGCGTGCTCGCAATCCAGCCCCACCAGGATCAGCAGGTCCGCCCGGTTCATCATCGGCACGAAGCTTGGTTTCATCGGAACCCCGTGCGTGTCTTCGACGCCTGTGGCCAGGCTGTGAACTTCGGCCAGGTCGCCGCCGACGGCGCGTGCACAGTCCGCCAGGTCAGTCAGCGTTACGACGATGCGGATTTTGGCCGCGTGAGCGGGCATCGCCCCCGCACAGAACACCCCAATGAGCGGGATGATTAATAACAATCGGAAAAGTTTGGATTTCATGTTCGATTCCTCCTCTCCAGAGTTAGCGTTCCTGCCACCCATGCGCGTGTGACCCGATGATCCACGCCCATTGTAGGTAAATGGCATCATCGTCGCGCAGGCCGGACACGGCATTGTGGGTGGTGTGCGTGTATTGAAGGCGCAGCTGATTCCAGTGGCTGATGGTCCAAGTGATGAACGCAGAGTAGGCGCTGGTTTTGTCAGCATTGTTCTGCGGATTCTCCATCCAGTCAAACAAACACCCCACTATCCACTGCCGATGGAGCTTGTAAGCAAGATACGAGTACAGACCAAAGGAGCCAATGGAGCGGTTGAACGCGGGACCGCCCGGAACCCCGGTAGGATTGAAGAGATAGGAGTTGTCGCTGTAGAGCAGTTCTGTCCCCCAGGTGAGGCTCTGGAACTGATTGTTACGCAGCGGCTGGTAGCGCACCATCAAGTCTGCTCCGAGCACGAGGCGCCTGCGTTCGGTGAGCGTGCTGCCATCGGGTTGAACGAACACGCCCCCACGGTCGATTTCCTTCGGGTTGAACAGGCCTGAAACGCCGGTTTCGAGTGAGACATCGGGTGTCAGGTCAAAAGACGTGGACGCGCGGCCCCAAAAGTTCAACTCGCTGAAGTGACGGAAGTTGCCGACATTGTCTGGTGTATCGCCAAACTGATCTCCCACCCCCGCTGTCAGGCTCACGTAATGCGGGATCGGCAGCAGGAAGTTGAGCTGTAACCCGTCTGTCTTCGATTCACCGCCGATGTAATTGTCGAGCACCAGCGGACGATTCACGAAGGGCAGTTCATGATCGTGGATGTACGACAACCGACCGAATTCACCGAAGAACCGTCCGCCCTTAAGCGTCAGGTTCCACGGCAGTGAGGTCGTTTGGATCGCAGCCTCTTCCACCGTTGCTTTGGCTTCGCCAGTAATCGGGTCGGCAGAGGCGTTGATCACAACATAACCACGCGCAAACGGATCGACCGATCCGGCCAAGTTCAGTTCCACCGAACGTTGGTTGAAGTCGAACCCGCCAGGCCGGTCGCTGCCCGTCTGCTTCGATCCCTTACTGCGATAGGAGAGGATCGACTCACCCACGAGCCCGATGGCGGGATTGAACACGCTCAGAATGTTCTTCTTCTGCGCCTCGACCACCTGACCCACCTCCTCTTTCAACTGCTGTACCTGCTGCTGCACCTGCTCAAGGGTTGACTTTTTCTCGGATTCCTGTCCTGCAGGAGGTGGGGTCTCCTTGGGTTGTGCTACTGCCTGTTGTTCTGGAGGTTTTACCTGTTTCATCTCAGCCTTTAAATCTTCAATGAGCTTTTGTTGCTCCTTGATGGTTTGCTCCTGTTTTTTAAGTGCCTCTTCCAATATTTTGATCCGCTCCTCCAAAGTCTGGGCGAACCCACTGGAATAAAAGACAAAGAACATAATGATGGAAATAAGAATCGTTTTCATTTTGATTCCTCCATGCATTCGATACCTCGATTTAAGAGAGGATTATTCCACTGTCATGCATCCATCAACAAGACAAAAAGAGAGAGGATGGAATCACGTGGTCCTGTAACATTGAGGAATTTTGTCTTTATACAGGAGGGGCTCGATTTGAATAGGGGTGGTAACATTGATAGGAGATGTTGGCCGTGTTTTCTATGGAGATGAACAAAACATTTGGAGTTAGTAACGAAATTTGAGGGCTATCCTGAGGGATTAAAAGGGAATGGCATAAGACATGACAACAGAGAAGGCAGTCATCATGGGGAACTCCATCCGCATGGTGATGAAATGCAAGTCCCAGAATAGAGAGAGAAAAGCAAATGAGCAGGAGATAAACAAGCTTTTTATTCATCAGCTTAATAAGCTACCAATATGTAAAAAGAAGTAAATGGGGGATACACTGTATTTTTTGAGAAACATACTGTATTTTTAAGCTGAATTATAACAGAGATTACGAAATATGCAAGAGGATCTATTCATTCTTATATGAATGACTTCTATTTGAAATCTTGTAATGCAGACCCTTATTATAAAATCGCTCTTTCAGGAAGGAAGTCAGCAGCGGGAAACGGATAAAGTGAAGGTTCATTTTTTAAAGAGAATATCCCCGTAATAAGCAGTAGCTGATTCGCCGGTGTTGTCGGTATCGGTCATGATGGCCACACCTGAAATCATTGGAGGTTCTTCGCCAAAGGCTTTCTTGTAGTCCTCATAAATATTCCGTTCTTCAACAACCCACTGATTAAGTTTGGCCTCACCGCTTTCTACTACAAACATCATGACTCGGTCGGTATACGGATTGGGAACCATAGTCCCTACAGGCGCCTTACTTTCCCAGATGTAATTGATCGCTGCCAGCGGTGGGTACTGTCCATATAATAACTTAATTGTTTTGTATTTTGCTTTTTCAAAGAAGCTCAGTTTGCTCGGGTCATATTCAAAGGTAATATAGATTCTGGCCGGATAGTCGTCGCCTTCCTTTTTGTGAACATCTCCTTTTTTGAGAATATTACTTACCTTCCATCGCCACTGTATGGTGGGATATTCTTTTGGGTTGATCTTGACCTCCCGGGTCAGGCCGGATGCCGAGGTCTCTGCCACAGCCTTAATGACCACCGTATGGTCATCCTTGACCAGCTTGTAAGTCGTATGTCGTTCAATTTTCTTAAAGGTTAAAGGCTTCCAATCTGGTGGTAGTGTGTCTCCTGCTATTGCAGCAGAAAACTTTCCCACCTCAATCATTGTTTGGGATTGAGCATGAAGAATTAAGGGATGAGCCAGCAAGTAGATCAACAAGACAGGAATGATAATGGTTACACCCATTAGGCGGAATATTTTCATTATTGCTGAAACCCATGGATTAAAAGCATTCATCCCAATTAAAATCTTATCATATTGCTCCGGCTTTTTCAGTAAGAGGCCATCTTTGGATTTTACGAAATGAATTAAGGTTCCTGGGATAGTTGAGAAATGGATTGAAAAATTTAGGGAATCCTGATAGCCTAAGTCGGAAACAGGCGGAAGCGTTTGAATGCCTGCCCAGTCGGGAAAAGGAGGTAGAAGGGCGATGATTAAGTTCTTAATGGGAGTAATTGTCGGCATCCTCATCTTCTCTCTCTTCATCTACTTCGGTGGTAGTAAGGCCGTGAAGAAGGTTGGAGAAGGGTTAACCGATACCGGCAAGAAAATGGAAGTTATGGAAGAGATGATCAAAAAGGAAAAGGGAGAAGTAGAGAAGGGGGTGCAGAAGAAGATATTTAAAGAAGAGAGGGATGCTACTAAGAAAATACAATAAATTCAATAAGTGACAGAAAAATCCTCAAACTCGCCTGTATAATTTTCCCAAGTGGCATAAACTTTTGTCACCCTTGCTTCAGATGGACCCCGATGGCACCACTGAATGATCTGATCCACTCGTTCCTGATCGCCTTCAAAGACGGCCTCTACGCGGCCGTCCCTGCGGTTTTTAACCCAACCTTTCACCCCCAGTCTAAAAGCCGTCTCCTGAGTGTGGTGGCGGAAGAAGACTCCTTGAACCTTCCCTTCAATGATTACCCGTGCCCTTACCTTTTCCATATCGATTTGAAAACTATCACAGGATCATCATAAAATCAACGACGAATAGGGGTGTTATTGAGATTGCCACACACCCTTCGGGTGTTCGCAATGACCAGTGAAACAAGGAGAAATTAAACTTGAAAAGTCGAATTGGAATCGATTAGAATCTTAAGAGTTTTTATTTGAAAAGGTTTTGGTGTAGGGAGATGAAGTCACTTTATTTGGGCATTGATGTTGGATCTGTCAGCGCGAATACCGTCATCATGGATGATCATCAGAATGTGCTGGAGGAACATTACATACGCATCAAGGGCCAACCCCTTCAGACCGTTCAGAAGGTATTGGAAGAGATTCTCCAGCGGATTCCCCTTGAACAATTTCGTTTCATCTCTTTTACCGGAACTGGAGGAAAGCTTCTCTCCGAACTCTTAGGGGGAAATTTCGTCAATGAGATTATCGCCCAGGCCAAGGCGGTTCAATATTTCTATCCACAGGTCAGGACGATTATTGATATCGGGGGAGAGGATTCCAAACTGATTTTCATCGAAGAAGAGGAAGGCCGCTTCAAGATCAGCGACTTCTCAATGAATACCCTCTGCGCTGCCGGCACCGGGTCCTTTCTCGATCAGCAAGCCAGCCGATTAGGTCTGACCATTGAAGAATTTGGGCAACTCGCTCTCAAATCGACGAACCCACCTCGCATTGCAGGGCGATGCAGTGTCTTCGCCAAATCGGATATGATCCATCTTCAACAGATCGCCACCCCGGATTACGACATCGTGGCTGGCCTCTGTTATGCCCTGGCTAGAAATTTCAAGAGTAACATTGGTAAAGGGAAGACTTTTGTAAAGCCCGTCTCCTTCCAAGGAGGGGTGGCAGTCAATGTAGGGATGAGGAAAGCCTTCCTGGATGTATTAGAACTTTCCGACGGAGAGCTTATCGTCCCAAAACATTTTACTTCGATGGGGGCTATCGGTGCCATCCTGGTGGCTCAGGAGGACAAAGGGAGTAAAAGGGAATGGATTGGCCTCAGTCGCCTCAATCAATATCTTAAGGACCATCGTGAAACAGAGACTTCACTAAAGCCCCTCTGCCTCTCTGCCAACCACATCACTTCACCCCCACCTTTACCCTGTGGAGTAGTGAAACATACTCCACAGGGCAGGCCCTCCCCCTTCAATGGGGAGGGGAATAAAATTTGGGGTTCAGGGGGAGAGAAGATTGAGGCTTATCTGGGATTGGATGTAGGATCGATCAGCACCAATCTGGTCGTGATTGACCGGGAGAAGAGAGTCCTTTCAAGACGCTATCTGATGACAGCAGGCCATCCCATCGAAGCTGTTCGCATTGGTCTTCAGGAAATCGGTGATGAGATTGGAGACCGCGTGGAGATCAAAGGGGTCGGAACGACCGGCTCCGGCCGTTACCTGACTGCAGATTTTGTGGGAGCAGATCTGGTTCGAAATGAGATCACTGCTCAGGCCACCGCAGCGATCTATATTGATCCAAAAGTGGATACCATCTTTGAGATCGGAGGACAGGACTCAAAATATATCAGCATCGACAATAGGGTGGTGGTCGATTTCGAGATGAACAAGGTCTGTGCAGCAGGAACTGGATCTTTTCTGGAGGAACAGGCTGAAAAACTGGATGTCTCCATCAAGGAGGAATTCGGAGCTCTTGCTCTCTCTGCTGAAAAGCCGGTGAGGATGGGAGAGCGATGTACTGTGTTCATCGAATCCGATCTGGTTCATCACCAGCAGAGGGGTGCCCAGAAAGATGACCTCATCGCTGGGCTCAGTTACTCCATCGTTCAGAACTATCTCAATCGTGTGGTCGGGGACCGCCGTATTGGGAATCGAATCTTCTTCCAAGGTGGGACGGCTTTCAATAAAGGAGTGGTTGCTGCCTTTGAGAAGGTTCTGGATAAAGAGATCATCGTTCCTGAGAATCACGATGTGACAGGGGCCATCGGTGTCGCCATTCTGGCCATGGAAGAGCAGACATGGGAGCGATCGGGTTTTAAAGGGTTTGACCTGAGTCAGCGCCGTTATGAACAAACTTCTTTCGAATGCAAAGGTTGTCCCAATCTCTGCCTCATTCGAAAAGTGAGCGTGGAAGGAGAGAAGCCCCTCTTTTACGGAAGCCGATGTGAGAAGTACGATGTTATTAAACGGACGAAAGGCTCAAACATTCCTGACCTCTTTGAGGAAAGAGAAAAAATGCTTTTTGCTCCTTATGAAGGGGAGGAAAAACTTCCACCCAATACCCCAGAAATCGGGATACCCAGGATTCTTTATTTCCACGAGATGTTTCCCTTCTGGAGGGCATTCTTTACGGAATTAGGTTATCGGGTGGTTCTTTCTGATGTCACGAACAAAGAACTGATTCGAAAAGGGGTAGAGAATGTCGTCGCTGAAACCTGTTTTCCCATTAAAGTGAGTTACGGCCATGTCCTCAACCTTTTGGAGAAAGGGGTGAAGAGGATCTTTTTGCCGAGCATTGTCAACCTTAAAACCTCCCATCCTGAGATTCCTAATAGTTCGGCATGCCCTTATGCTCAATCCTTCCCCTATGCCGTTCCTTCGTCCATTGATTTCAAAAAGAACGATGCGAAAGTGCTTCAGCCTATCCTTCACTTAGGCTACGGAAGAGAATTTCTGGAGAAGGAGTTGGTCGAATTTGCAAAATCCCTCCATCAAGGGTCGAAGCGGGTGAAGGATGCCCTTGAAAAGGCAGAAAGATTCCAAGCACTGTTCTATCAATCTCTGCTCAATCGTGGAAAAGAGGTTTTGGATCAGGTTGGCCCCAATGATAAGGTCATGGTCATCGTGGGCAGGCCTTATAACTCCTGTGATTCCGGGGTGAACCTTGAGATTCCAAAAAAACTGCGAGACTTAGGGGTGCTACCCATCCCCATGGACTTCCTTCCTTTGGAATCTGTCGCACCTTCTGAAGAGATTCGGGAGATGTATTGGCGATATGGACAGAGGATATTGGCCGCTGGAAAGATCATCAAGGAAGACCCCAACCTTTATGCGGTCTATATCACTAATTTTGGTTGTGGCCCGGATTCTTTCATCCATCATTTCTTCAGGGATTTATCTAAAGGGAAGCCCTATCTCCAATTGGAAATTGATGAGCACAGCGCGGATGCAGGGGCGATCACGCGATGCGAAGCCTTCTTAGACAGCTTGAAAAATGTTGAGGCGAAACAGATTCCCTCTTTAAGAAGAGGGAAGGCAAAAACCGACCGAACCAAAAGAATCTATATTCCTTATATGTGTGACCACTCCTTTGCTGTGGCAGCGGCTTTCAAGGCTTGCGGCGTGGATGCCGATGTCTTCCCGGAATCAGACGAAGAGACCCTTTATTGGGGAAGGAAACTCACCTCCGGCAAAGAGTGTTATCCTTGCATCCTGACCACAGGCGATATGGTCAAGTTGGTAAAGGATCCAAATTTCGATCATCAACGAGCTGCCTTCTTTATGCCTTCTGGTAATGGCCCGTGCCGGTTTGGACAATACCATCGCTTTCATCGCCTTGTTTTGGATGATTTAGGTTTTGATCATGTCCCCATCTATTCGCCCAATCAGGATGAGACGCTTTATAGTGATCTGGGCATCATGGGTTCTCAATTCACCCGCTTGGGATGGCAGGGGATTGTTGCAGTGGACCTCTTGATGAAAAAACTCTTGGAGACCCGCCCCTATGAGAAGGAGAAAGGAAGAACGGATCAGGTCTATCAGGAGTCTTTAAAGAGAGTCTGTGAAACGATCCTCAAGGGAGACGATTTGGAGAAAGCCCTTCAAAAGAGTATCGAGGATTTCAATCAGATCGAGGTGGATGAACTCGGAACCAAACCCCTGATCGGGATCGTTGGAGAAATCTTTGTCCGGCTCAATCGGTATGCCAATGAGAATGTCATTCGAAAAATTGAACAATTTGGAGGAGAGGCGTGGATTGCACCTCTGACGGAATGGATTCTCTATGTCAACACCATCTCCAAGAAGAGGAGTCTCAGGAAGAAATCATTTTCGAACCTCTTAAAAGTTTTTCTCACCGACTACTATCAGAAGAAGGACGAACACCATTTAGAGAAAATATTTAAAGGACATCTCAGAAACTTTGGCGAACCCAAAATCCGATCCATTTTTAGAAAAGCCAAACCATACATAGATTCCTCCTTCGAAGGAGAGGCTATCCTCTCCGTTGGAAAGACGGTCGATTTTGCCAGAAGAGGTGCCAGTGGCGTCGTTAATATCATGCCATTTACCTGCATGCCCGGGACGATTGTTAGTACCTTACTTAAGAGATATCAAGAAGAAAATAATAATATCCCCATCCTCAATATGGCCTACGATGGCCAGGAGCAAACCAATACCTTAACCCGCCTTGAGGCCTTCATGTACCAAGCCAGAGGGTTTCAAAACAGAAAGAATAAAACAACTTAACTCATTGAAATTTAATGAAATTTATTTTTTATTCACTTTGTTAAAAAAATCACATTTTTTTATTGACTTTTTTGAAAAGGAGGTGGTATAAGGTGAGTCAGTTTTATTTCATATAAGATCTCGAAATATGAAAGGGATTCAATTCCTACTGATTCTTTTTTTACTTCCAGGTCTTCCTCTATTTCAAATAGATCAGGCCATTGACATTGATTGGTTAGTCTGCGAAAATTCCCTCGTTATAAAATCGGAAATGAATGATCCTAACATCGATCATAATTTATGGTTCGATTTAAGACCTCCAACCTCTATCTTCAATCAAGTTAAATTTCTCTTTCAATCGAAGAATCCTTTATCTGTTTTACTTTCCTATTTTCAGGGGACTTCCCCTTTCTGTAGGCCCCCTCCTAGCTTTCATCCTTCGTTGTCTTGATCACCCTTTAGAAGGGAAGGGTCTCCAGATTTAAGTGAAGACCTTTCCATACATTATCGGGAGGTAAATGAATATGAAGATGGATAACTGGACATTCGGAATTTCGATGATCGTCGTTGGAATGGGAGGAACACTCCTGACACTCTGGATCTTGAGCCTGTGTATGAGTGTTCTAAAAAAGTTCTTCCCGTATAAAAAAGAGGAATAGGGAAAGTAGGTTAAGAAAAGGAGGGATAAAACATGTTAGATGCAATTGTAGGCGGATTGGATGGACTCATTGCAGGATTTACCCATCTCCATTGGTCAAATCCGATAATGATTATAGTGGGACTCGTTCTCCTTTATCTTGGGATCAAAAAAGATTTCGAACCCTTACTCCTCGTTCCCATTGGATTTGGGGCGATCTTAGTCAATATCCCATTGGCTGGGCTTATGGAGGAAGGAGGTTTTCTCAAGATCATCTATGATGCAGGTGTGTTAACCGAAGTATTTCCACTTCTCATTTTTGTGGGTATTGGGGCCATGACCGATTTCGGTCCCCTTCTGGAGAATCCAAAGATATTCCTCCTTGGAGCGGCAGGACAATTCGGGATTTTTTTGACCTTGGCCTTAGCATTGGCTTTAGGTTTTACAAAGTTGGAAGCTGTCTCCATTGGGATCATCGGTGCCTGTGACGGACCAACAGCGATTTATGTAACCTCTAAGTATGCTCCTCACCTCTTAGGTGCCGTCTCCGTAGCCGCCTATTCCTATATGTCTTTGGTCCCTGTTTTTCAGCCTCCTATTATGAAGCTTCTCACCACTAAGAAAGAAAGGATGATCAATATGGGGGTCGTCAGAAAGTCGGCTTCAAAAACGACTAAGATCCTCTTCCCCTTAGTCGTTACAGTAATAGGAGGACTCATCGCACCCAAAGGATTGATCCTTCTGGGAACGATTATGTTGGGAAATTTGATGAAGGAGTGTGGGGTCGTGAGCCGACTCACCAAGGCTTCTGAAAATGAAATTGCAAACATTGTTACTCTCCTTTTGGGAATCTCCATCGGAGCGACCATGGATGGCAAGGTCTTTTTAACCCCACAGACCATACTTATCTTAGCGCTTGGCTTTCTGGCCATCTGTCTCGATACCGCCTGTGGGGTTCTGTTTGGAAAATTGATGAATTTTTTGTCAGGCGGCAAGATTAATCCTCTCATCGGAGCAGCCGGGATTTCAGCTTATCCGATGTCGGCAAGAGTAGTCCAAAAGGAAGGCCAAAAATATAATCCCAAAAATTATCTCCTGATGCATGCCATGGGATCCAACACAGGTGGCCAGGTGGGTTCTGTCATGGCCGCAGCCGTCATGCTTTCCGTTCTGAAAGGGATGGGAATTATTTAAGTTATCTATCTAATATTTCATCGCCAAAATCTTCTTAAGGACGGGGACGATACCCCCGTCCTTAATGCTATATGAAGCGGATTTATGATCCCGCGAGGCAGATAAATATGGAATTGCTTCAAATAGTTGCCAGTATTATTTTCCTCGGTAGCATTGTACTTGTGATTACCGGGTGGATTGATAGCGTTATAGCTGCATTGCTGGGGATTATTGCAATGATTCTTTTTGGTGTCATGACAGAGGTTCAGGCATTTCAGTTCGTTGACTGGAACGTAATCCTGATCCTCCTCAGCATCTGGATCATTTCCGGTTATTTTGGAAAGTCCGGGGTGCCTGATTGCTTGGCGGCGATTGCCCTGAGAATGTCAAAGGGCAACGTTGCCATCTTCGTTACGTCGGTCGGAATCCTTGCGGGCTTTGTCTCCATGCTCATCGACAACGTTGTGGTCGTTCTGATGTTTGCACCGGTTATCTTTCATGCCTGTCGCCGGTTTAATTTCCCTGCCTTCGGGCCCGTCCTCTTCGTTGGGCTCTGCGCCAACTTCATGGGAACGGCCATGCTTCTGGGCGACCTTCCTCCGCAGATGCTGCACAGCGTTTCAGGGATCGAATTTGGAGGATTTCTATGGTATTTGGGACGTCCCTCCTCTTTCTTCATTCTCCTCATCTCCTACATCATTACCAGTGTTTTTTTCTACTGGAAATTCTCAAGGATGTACAAGGGAAAAACCATGGACCTTTCTGCCATGGATCAGGAGGGGAACTATCTTGAACACATCAAGGATAAACGGTTCGCCATTCTGGTCTGCGGGGTCTTTCTCCTCACCATCCTTGCCATGGCGAACCGGCCCCTGTTCGGTTGCTGTCTTGGATTCATTGCGCTGTGCGGGGCCATCACCCTGATCCTTATCTTCGAGGTTTTCAAAACGGCTTTTCGTATCGAAATCCCAACGCTTGAGAACGTCCTCTCCGAGCTCGATTGGAGGGCCATCTTCTTCTATGTCTCTCTCTTTGCATTAGTGGGAGGGCTGGAACATGCAGGGGTGATCAAACTCATTGCCAATTGGATTACCCCTTTTATCAAATCGAATCTCATTGCCGGAAGTAGCTTGCTCTATTGGGTCACTGCACCGATTGTCGGAATCGTGGAACATGACGCCTATATCCTAACCATGCTCTATGTCATCAGAGACTTGAGTAAAGAACATGCCTTAAATCCATGGCCCCTTTATTGGAGCCTGCTGTGGGCCGGAACCCTTGGAAGCAATCTAACCATTGCGGGGGCCCCTGCTTTATTCGTTGCTAAGAATATGGGGGAAAAAGAGGATCAGAGGAAAGTGGGGCTTAAAGAATTTTTCAGTTACACAGTTCCCTATGTTATCATCTCTCTTATTTTCTGCTATATCCCGGCAATATTGATCTGGGTCCTCCCCTTCCAAAAATAAGGACAAACTTGAAATAACTTTTTTGAGGTAGTTATAATTGGGGGTCCATTTAACCCGATCTTGGGGGAAAATGCATAGGGAGGGAAAGTGCATTTCGATTTAAGTTTCATTTACATCATTGTCCAAGTGATCTTCTTGGAGGGGATCCTCTCCATTGACAACGCGGCTGTTCTGGGTGCTTTGGTGTCTGTGCTTCCACCAAAGGACATGGTACCTTGGCCCGGCCCTCTCAAGTTCCTTGGACCTCCAGTCTTTCCACCGCATCTTGGGCGGCCAACGCGCTGCTGCACTCAAGGTAGGGCTTCTGGGAGCTTATCTTGGCCGTGGCCTCATGCTTGTTATGGCCAATTTCGTTATCCACAATCACTATCTTAAGATCTTGGGTGCAGCCTATCTCATTAAACTTGCGTTTGAGAATCTGGGTGAATCAGAATCTGGTGAAGAGGATCAGGTCAGAACCAAGAAGGTGGAGGGGAAGGGCTTCTGGAGTGTGGTAATAGCCGTGGAGTTAGCCGATTTGGCCTTTTCCCTTGACAATGTGGTGGCTGTGGTGGCACTTTCTGATAATCTGTACATCGTCATGTTTGGTGTGTTTATAGGTATCCTCACCATGCGCTTTGCAGCGGGCATATTTACATGGATGATCCTCAGGGAGCCCATTCTCAAGCCAGCGGCTTACCTGGTCGTCTTCAATATCGGCACTGAGTTGCTGCTGGATGAGTTTCTGGGGATAGAATTTGGTGCCGGACTGAAGTTTCACGATCTCTGCCGGTACCCTGATCCTGTTCGTGGTTTATGCTCACCTCAAGCCGCTGCATGTCTTTCAGCCCATCTTCAATTGGGTGGCCACGGGCATGGCCAATATCAACGAGCTTCTTGATTGGGTTTTGGTACCTGTAGTCCTGGTTGTTAAGATTTTATTCAAGGGCATGTTCTTTGTTTTACGTCCTATTATCAGTCTATTCAATCCCCAATCAGTGATTGTATCACAGGAAGACCAGGTAACTTTCGATAAGGATCGCCATAAAAAGAGAAAAAGAGCAGGTAAACAATAGCCCCCTTGCAACATATTTATTCTTTGTGCTGATGATTTTTAAATGAGCCCTCTCGATTCCTTCTTGAGAGGGCTTTTTATTCTCTTGTGAATTTCTCGTTAATTTTTTAAGATAATATTTAAAGATGAATTTCGAAATCCGAAGCACAAAGCACGAAACAAGCTCGAATTTCCAAAATTCAAATGACCCAAACAAAAAGAGATTTTTTGAATTTTAAATTTTGGATTTGTTTAGGGTTTAGAAATTAGGATTTCGAATTTAATCGGGGAAGGGGGTTTTTATGAAAAAGCCTTTGGTTGGAATTTTAATGGGAAGTGAAAGTGATCTGCCGATCATGGAGAAGGCAGCAGAGGTTTTAAAAGAGATGGGGATTCCCTATGAAATGGAAATTAGCTCAGCCCATCGACTCCCTGAAAAAACAGTCCATTATGCCAAGACCGCGAGAAAGCGTGGAATTGAAGTATTAATTGCAGGGGCTGGAATGGCTGCCCATCTTGCAGGGGTTTTAGCCAGCCATACCACTCTCCCTGTCATTGGTGTCCCAATAAAATCAGGGGCACTCAATGGCGCAGATGCCTTGTATTCCACGGTCCAAATGCCCCCTGGGATTCCGGTAGCCACTGTTGGAATTGATGGAGCAAAGAATGCAGCCTATCTGGCCTGTGAAATCCTTTCGATCAAATACCCTGAGATGGCCAAAAAATTGGAGAATTTTAGATCTCAGACGAAGAAGTCCCTGGAAGAAAAATCAAAAGCTATAAAAAAGAAAAAACCCTGATGGATGATAACAAAGCGATTTATCGAGCAGCAGAAATCATCAAAGGGGGAGGGATCGTTGCCTTTCCAACAGAAACGGTTTATGGTTTGGGAGCAGATGCCTTTAACCCTCTTGCTGTGGCTCGAGTCTTTGAGGTTAAGAAAAGGCCCTATTTCGACCCATTGATTATCCATGTCGCGCATCCCTCCGACGTGGAAGAGTTAGTCAAAGAAATTCCATCGAATGCCAAGAAATTAGTAGAGAAATTTTGGCCTGGACCGCTGACGGTTGTTCTTTTAAAGGAAGAAGATATTCCTGATATTGTGACCGCCGGTCTTCCTACGGTAGCCATTCGGATGCCCAATCATCCCATAGCCCTCTCTTTGATTAAAGAATCCAAATGTCCCATTGCAGCACCGAGTGCCAATCCCTTTGGCTATTTGAGCCCGACCACGGCTGAGCATGTTCGGGATCAATTGGGTGATCAGGTGGACCTGATTCTGGATGGAGGACCCTGTCCGGTGGGAGTGGAATCTTCCATTGTTTCTTTTCTCGAAGAGGGGCCGAGGTTGTTAAGGCCTGGCGGTGTATCCCTCGAGGAGATAGAGTCCATTATTGGGAAGGTGGAGGTCACCTCAATCAAGGAAGACAGACCCTCTGCACCTGGAATGTTACCCAGGCACTACGCTCCACGAACGCCAATCGTCCTTAATTGGGATGAGAAATACCTCGATCTCTATAAAGATAAGAATATTGGTTTGCTGGCTTTTCAGGAGACCAAAAATAATCTAAAATTCCATTCTATTGAGGTTCTTTCAAAGAAGGGTGATATCAGAGAAGCAGCGGCCAATTTATTTGCAGCCATCCGACGAATGGATGCGTTGAACTTAGATCTTATTGTAGCCGAGACTATTCCAGAAATTGGATTAGGCCGGGCGATTATGGATCGCCTCCGCCGCGCCAGTCAATCCATAACCTCCCCTCCCTTGGTGGGAGGAGAAAAAGGGGAGGGGGAATTGTTGTAATATTGAGGTAGGATGAAATGAAAAGAATCATCTTGAGTATTTTATTCTTTTTTCTACTTTCCGCTTTCTACCGTCCACTTTCTTTTGGATTGCCAGCAGAGGATGTCCAATTGGTGATGGATGGCCAATATTTTCAAGTCGCAAAGAAAATGATCCAGGAGGCGAAACATTCCATTCAGGTAATGATGTTTGAAATGGGATATTATGATCAATATCCCAATACTCCTTCGAATCTTCTTATTAAGAAGCTCATTGATGCCAGGAAGAGGGGAGTCAAGGTCGAAGTGATCTTAGAAGTAAAAGAGGGGGAGGATCGGACGACCAAACGAAATCGTCACACGGGAAAGATTTTATCTGAAGGCGGGGTGGAGGTGATCTATGATTCACCCTCTAAAACCACCCATGCCAAATTAATGGTGGCTGATGGACAGCTCACCCTTCTGGGCAGCACGAATTGGACTTACTATGCCCTGACTAACAACAACGAAGCTTCTGTCCTCGTTCGTTCAAAAGAGGTCGCCCAAGCATTAAAGGATTATTTTAATCGAGTCAAAGCCACTGGAAGCAAAAAATAATGCTAAATGTCAAAGCTCAAATTTCAAATCAATGTCAAAGTTCAAAGAACAAATTTCAAAAAAATATTTGACATTTAGGATTTGACATTCATTTGGCATTTGAAATTTGTCATTGGTCCTTGATGATGCTGATCGATTCTCATGCCCATTTAGAAATGCCAGAGTTTAAAAGGGATCTGGAGGCAGTGATTCAGAAGGCGAAGGAGTCAGGGGTTGAATATATCTTTACCGTCGGAACGGAGAAGAAGGATTGGAAGAGGGCCCTTGAGATCGCCAATTCACAACCTTCCATCTATGCCATTTTGGGTGTTCATCCCCACAATGCAAAGGAGATTGACGACCAGACCTATCCGATGTTGAAGGAACTCTGCCGCAATGGGAAAGTGAAGGCCTTTGGTGAGATTGGTTTGGACTTTTTCAGAAATCTCTCGCCACGAGACATCCAATTGAAGAGATTTCGAGAACAGGTTGGGTTAGCCAAAGGGTTAGGACTTCCCATTGTGGTTCACGATCGAGAGGCTCATCAGGAAACGATGGAGATATTGAGATCCGAGAAGGCAGAGGAGTGTGGAGGGATCATCCACTGTTTTTCTGGAGATTATGAGATGGCGAAGGTATGCATGGATATGGGGTTCTATATCTCTGTCCCCGGAAGCATCACCTTTAAGAATGCGGAGAGTTTTAGGGAGATCGTCAAGAGAATTCCTTTGGAATCGCTTCTCCTCGAGACAGATGCTCCCTTTTTAACCCCCGAGCCTTTTCGAGGAAAGAGGAATGAGCCAAGTTATGTTCGATATACGGCACAAAAAGTGGCAGAGGTTAAGAAGGTTTCTTTTGAAAAGGTAGCTGAAGTAACGACAGAGAATGCGATGCGTGTTTATCGTCTGAAATTATAAAAGGTAATTATCATCCCTTTTTGTCATTCCTGCATGCCTGCGGTAGGGAGGCAAAAGCAGGAATCCAGTTTTTTAGTGCCTACCCCTGGATTCCCGTTTTCACGGGAATGACTGAATGGAACCTCAGGTAAGGAGAGTTCATGAAACCGGCAATGATTGTCGTGGATATGTTGAAAGATAATTTGAAGGAGAGTTCTCGGAACCCATACTTTCAAGAGGGAAGAGCCATTATCCCCCATCTCCAGAAGCTTTTAGGAGAGAGTCGAAAAAGGGGGTTTCCAATCATCTTTGCCTGCGATAGTTTTTTAAAGGACGACTTTATCTTCAAGGGAAAGATGAAGATCCATTCTCTTCGAGGGACAGAAGGTGCAGAGGTCGTGGATGAATTAAAGCCAGAGCCAACAGATATCATTTTACCCAAAAGGCGATTTAGTGCCTTCTTCAAAACCGACCTGGACCAGACGCTTCGAGTTCTCGGTGTTGACACGATCGTAGTGACAGGAATTACTACTGAGGTCTGTGTATTGATGACGGTGATGGATGGACTCAGTCATGATTTTTCAGTTATTCTTTTAGAAGATTGCTCAGCCAGCCGAAACAAAGAATTTCATCAAGGATGTCTCAATCTCTATCGGGATTTCGCCCTCTATCCTTTGTTAAGGATGATGACCCTTGATGAGTTTCTAAAAGCAGTATCGTCATAAAAAGGGGTTCAAGGGGTTCAGGATTCAAGTGGTCAAGTTAATTAAATATAATGGTATTTATCTATAAAGGACATAGAAAGCTCTTTGGGTTTCGGACACGGATCACGGACACAGACACGTTATTTATAAAATGAAATATTGCGAAAAAGATTTTATTGACCAGATACGAAAGATGCTTTCTTCAAGAAAAAGGAGAGTGATTGAGCATCCCCCGTTTTCCCATGCGGCGGTTCTTGTTCCGCTTTTTCAAAAAGGCGGGGATTGTCATCTCCTCTTCACCAAGAGATCTGAAGAGGTCAAATATCACAAAGGCGAGATCTCTTTTCCCGGAGGGGTTGTTGATGAAGAAGATTTAGAATTAATAAATACCGCACTCCGGGAGGCATATGAGGAAATCGGGCTCAAGGAGAGTGATGTTCAGATCATCGGGGTATTAGATGACATTGTGACCATTACCGAATTCATTGTCACCCCAATTGTTGGCCTCTTCCCCTATCCCTATCCCTTTAAGGTAAGCGAGGCAGAGATTGCAGAATTGATCGAAGTACCCCTCGCATCCTTACTCGACGAAGATTGTTTCAGTGAAAGAGAGATCTTCCGGGGTGGTCGGAATGAAGGCGTCTACGCCTACCAATATGGAAAACATATCATCTGGGGAGCGACCGCCCGGATCCTCAAGCAGTTTTTGGACCTCATTACATCTTCAAGAGGCACTTAGAACTCCCTCCCAATTCGTGCTTGCCTATTCAATATAATACGATGTTATAATTTTAAACGGGAGAGGTTTTGATGAATAGGTTCAAAAAGTGGGCACGGCATGAATATAGTAAGAAACAACGAATGATCGCAGTGGTTTTTGGAGGAGTTATTTTTTGGGTGATCATTCCATTCTTTATCGTTGTTGTGTCGTCCTATATTGACCAATGGCTTCACCTTCCAAAATTTCGTTATGGGTTAATAAGCCCTGTCATAGGTTTTCTATTCATTGTCGTTGGTTGGTTGTTTGCTAACTGGACGGTAAATGTTCAGTTTTCATTGGGAAGGGGAACTCCCATACCACTCATGGCAACACAAAAACTGGTTATTAAAGGGCCTTACACTTATTGTCGTAATCCGATGACTTTAGGGACGACCCTCTTTTATCTAGGAGTTGCCATCTGGCTGGGTTCCTTTTCTGCCGTTGGGTTAGGTCTGGTCTATCCAGTGGGGATTTCAATATACATTAAGCTGATAGAAGAGAAGGAATTAGAGGAACGATTTGGTTCCAAATATTTTGAGTATAAGGAGAGAATCCCCTTTTTAATACCTCGCTTTAAGAACAGGAGTTGAGAAGGAAGGGTGGGTGTTGCAACAATCGCTCAGGCATGATTTCGTAGTTGAAGCTCTAACAGGTGCGGATTCAGGTATACCTGTTGTTTAAGATAGGGCTGATTATACTTTCGAACATAGTGATTGATCAGAGTGATGGGAACAATCAAAGGGATATAACCCTTCCGATAGAAATCGGTGACCTCGAGTAATTCCTGTTTTTCATCAGAGGACAATTGCCCCCTAAAATAACCCATCATGTGCTGGAGGACGTTTGCATTTTTCTTAGGTGTGGTCTTCAGTTGCAGGGATTCCATAAGCAACGTCTGATATTGCTGGTAAAGGTCTTTTAATGGGAGGTCTTTTGCTCGGGCGACTAAGTTTCCCATCGTCTGATAATACTTTGGGCTGTGTGAAAGAATCAACAATTTATGCCTCGTATGGAAGTCCACTACGTTTCCCCGACTCTCTTTTTTTGACAGGACTTCCCGCCACCTTTTTAGGGTAAAGATCCTTTCTATGAAATTCTCACGAAGTTCTGGATCATGGAGGCGTCCCTCATCCTCCACAGGAAGCAATGGAAAGTGGTCCATAAAAATTCTTGCAAATATTCCCACTCCCTTTTTTACCGGCACCCCCTTTTCATTATAGACCCTGATCCGTTCCATTCCACTGCTTGGAGAGTCACTTTTGAAAATAAAACCACAAAGATCTTCTTTCTCCAGCTCTGCGACACATTTCCTGGCCCACTGCACCATACGATCCGTCATATCCTGTTTGGTACGAATCGTCACTATACGTGGAGAATCTGGATATCTCTCCAGATGCATAGATTCCCTTGGAACACCGAGACCACATTCCACCTCAGGACATACAGGGACATATTCTATACATTGTCCTAAAGTATCCGTGAGAAACCTGTCCAGCTTATGGCCGCCATCATAGCGGACATTCTCACCCAGCAAACAGGTGCTGATGCCCAATTTGATTCTTTCCACGGCTATTCTCCCTGATCATCTGCTTCTTAAACAGAATCCATTATACCAGTTTTCTGTCTCATGAAATAAGGTTAAAGTATTTCCTTGCTGGTGCTAAAAAGTTCTGCATGGATTGGAGTAAGGGAGACGAATATGTAATTATGTTTACCGTGGGTTCATTGTTCCATTCCGCGATATGACAAGTCTTCGCGATCTCTTTCGGAGATTGTCCAACCAGAAAATATTAAATATATTTGCCCTCGTTCTACCTTCGGATGTCTCAGTGAACAGAATCTACTCTGAGGGATTAGACGGTCCTAAAGTTTTGGGAACAAGATTGAAAAAGCCTCTCCGCTTTTCTTTAGGTCGAATTGAAAGGTCAGTTCAATTCGATCGTTTCTCAAGCCTAAGGATACGGGTTCCTTTCCTTTAGCTTTGTCAATATGGGTGATGGCTCGAGCAATGGAGATGATTCGATCCGCAACCTGTACACTGGGCGGAGGAAGCTGATATTTTCCTCTGGATTCCACTGAAAACAGGACTTTTCCCTCCTTTGCCCGCTCAATGGAAATCTTATTGGCTTTCTCAGTAGCCCCATAAAAGATTCCAAGTCCCAGAAACTTGAGGGCTAATTCGTCCAAATCGCCACTGGGATCGCCTGAAACTCCCTGGGCCGCCTTCTCCAATTCCTTTTTGGGGTCGGTCTCCATATAACAATCACAAAACTCCTGTAGTCGTTGATGAAAATTTCTATCGTCTTTGATCATTTTTTACCTCCTTCCTGTTAATTCAATTAAAAGGTAATTATCCAGGGTATCAAATTCAAGGGGAATTTTTAACCCAAGTCAATGAAGATTCTTTAATCATTTGTTATAAATAGCTCAAAGATTCGAAAGAAAGGGCAAAGCTTCTCTTGTAACCATTATCAAAACGCTTTGTCCAAATGGTGTAGATTTCAAGCTATAATAGGCAGTCTTGAGAGGGTATTCAATCTCATAATTTAATGAAAAATAATGAAAAATCATTGACATTTAAAAAATAATTTATTATATTTTTTTTGTAATCAAAAACGAGATTTATTGGGTCTGGAGATATTTTAATATTTCTGGAGGTTAAAAACCTGGATAGTCGGGCCGCTATCCGAAAATAAAATTTCGGATAGCGGCTTTTTTTATTGGTGTGAAGGGATGGGAAAAATTCAAAAAGCCTTGGATGGAATTTTGGAGGGAAGTCAACACTGATTTACCGATATCGTAAACCTTTCTGAACAGAAAGGAAGTAAATTATAAACCTCGGAATCCGAAGGAGAAAGAGTGAGGGGAACTTGTAGAAAGGAGAGATCTATGAAAAAATCAGAGGTTATTTTTATTTACGGTGGTATTATTTCTCTTTTCCTTGAGTTGTGCATCTAAGCCTTTGCCAGATAATGGGGTTACGATTCTGAGTCCAAAGGCAAATGATGTTGTTAAAGCAGGAGAATCATACGAGGTCCTCTGGAAAGCGGAACCAGCGGAATCCGAATTTGGAGCCATGGTGACGGTGGAGTTCTCAAAAGATGGAGGGAAATCCTGGGAGAAGGTGGGAGAAAATGTCCCCAATAGTGGGAGATATATATGGAAAGTTCCCAAAGTAGATTCGACACAGTGTAAGGTACGGGTTTTCTCCCAGTACAGGCCAATATACCGCGGGACTTCAGAAGTGTTTTCAGTGAAGTAAGGGAATCGATCCCGATTCTTTTGTGAACAATTTGCAGAATGAAGTTATAAAAATGGGAGGGACTTAAATGGACCGAGATGAAAAAATGAAAGAGGCTCAAGAAACACTGAATTGGGCAATCATGCATTTAAATGGAAACATGAATTGCAAAGTAATTGATTACAAACACGAAAATTATAAAGTTCAATTTTTTACCAAGGAGAACAAATTAATCATGCCAGTTCAAGTTCCTGAAGAGTGGATTAAAGGCAGTAATCCAAAGGAGAATTTTATCCACGAAAGGCTAAAAATTTTATTAACAAATTTGGGGAATTATTAATAAATAATAACGATTAAAGATTTTTTATTTTCTGGGCTAACTGGAGGATGGTTTCCACATAGGGTTCGCTGTGGTTGTAATACCAGAGGACTTGTTTCTTTTTTTCAATTGTCAGGTTCTTTTTCCATCCATGAGATTTTAAGTAATTCGCGATACTGAAGATCGCAGCCTCTTTACTGAGAAGCCAATCCTCGAGACTTTTTTGGTTCAGGGCATAGGCAAGATAACTCGAAGGAATGAACTGGGCCATGCCCAAGGCTCCAGCATAAGAACCATAGACTTCAAGGGGATCGATCTTTTCATCACGAACGATATTTAGAAAACATTTCAATTCATCGTAAGCCCAATTTGCCTTTCTTTTGGCATACCCCTCTAACCATTCGTAGGAAAGTTCTGGGTTGGTTTCCTTTAGAGCCTGATAATTTTTCTGGAGATCCTCTACAGAGTCCATAAGAGCCATGCTTGCCAGGGTAGGGATAACCCGGTATTTTCCAATATTCTCCCCAAACCTCGATTCCACCAGCAGAATGGCTACGACTACTTCTTTCTCCAAACCGAATTTATTTTCCATCTTGTTCAAAATCTTTCGATTTTGGCGTAGAAATTTCTTAGCAAGGAGAATGGATTCTGGAGTTAAAAATTGGACATACAATTCTGGAGTTTCTCTCGAATTGAGATTCAGATAGATGGTCATCATGGAAGGGTTTAACTCTGTCCGAGCATCCATGAGTAAATTGGATAAAAATTCAGAATCGAAACCATCTTGTGAGAGCCGATGGATCAAAGATTGGAAGGGGGAGGGCATTTCACTGGATTCACTGGTTGAGATCATAGAGAAGGAGGAGATGAGGACGATGAAGATCAAATATTGGGTTTTATGATTTGGATTTCGTTTCTTCATTGGGCTAAGTTTAGCAGGGTCTCCCTTATTTTTCAATGCATCCATTAAAATGTGATATATAATGACCTTGGAAGGGAGATTTTTTAGAAAATGAAAAATCTATTGATTCCCCTCAGTCTGATTCTTATTTTTGCTCAGCTTCCCTTTGGTCCTCAACCATCGGAGAAACCCGAGGAAGAGAAGTCGCCTGTCAAGGGATGGAGATTGGTCTCCTACTTTGCTGTCCCTCCAACTCAATATTCAAGGTTAGGGAAGGGGATCATCAAGGCTGAAAGCCTGGGAAGCCGCGCTTCCCTTTTCAAGGAGGTTGGCGAGAAAGAGAGAAACTTCTCCGTGCTCTCGTGGAAATGGAAGATTTCGAATGTAGTTCGTTCTGCCATCGAGACGAGAAAAGATCGGTTTGACGCTACAGCCCGAGTGATGGTCGTTTTTGGAAGAGAGAGCGGGTTCAGAGGGTTTGGAGGAGAGCCTCCTGGATTAAAAATCGAATACCTCTGGGCGACCCGTCTTCCGAAGGGACATGTCTTTGACCATCCCGGAGAAAAAAACTGCAAGGTCTTTGTCCTGGAATCTGGAGAAGCAAAGGCCGGGCAGTGGGTCTATGAGGAAAGGAATCTTCATAAAGATTACAAAACGGCTTTTGGTACAGAGCAGATCGGATTGTTAGCGATGGGGATTCAAACAGATACAGATCATAGCAATGAAAGGGTCACTGCCTATTATTCTGAGCCCATCCTGAAGAAAAAATAAGGTTAGAAGAGAAGGAATAGCAAAGGATAGATATTTGGGTTAAAAGATAAGATCGAACAAAATAACTCATTTAAAGGAGGGAAAACCATGCAAATTTTGATACTTTATTACTCTAAAGGAGGCAACACACGAAAGCTCGCAGAGCGAATTGCAGAGGGAGTTGAATCCATTTCCGGCGTCAAAGCCCTGTTAAAATCTACTCAGGAAGTGAAGAAGGAAGATTTTGTTGATTCCACCGGTATTATTGCAGGCTCACCGGTCTACTTTGGCGCGATGGCTTGGGATTTAAAACGTGTCTTCGATGAATATGTTGTCATCCGTAAAAAGATGGAAAACAAGGTGGGAGCTGCTTTCGCCACTTCAGGAGATCCGTCCGGTGGGAAGGAGACCACCATGATATCCATCGTTCAGTGTTTACTCATTTATGGCATGATCGTTGTTGGAGATCCAATGGATGCAACAGGTCATTATGGTGTGGCATGTGTGGGGGCTCCAGATGAGAAAATAAGCGAAAATGGACGCAAATTAGGGAGGCGGGTGGCTGAACTCTGTAAAAAATTAGGCTCATGAATCAAATCGGACAGTTTCTCATCAACTCTGGAAGATTTATTAAATGATGCAGGAAAGAAATTACAGAACCGGTCACTTTTTCCTCGGGATCGTTGTTCTGACCTGGGGGGCCAATTTTGGAATCGTCAAATCAGCCTATGATACCATTCCTCCACTTCTTTTTGGAGCTTTAAGATTCACCGTTATGGGGATCCTATTGTTGGCTGTTACTTTCTGGCGGGAAAAAGAAATTCTGATCCGAAAGGAAGATTTGGGAAAGGTCATCATGGTTGGAGCCCTGGGCCTCGGATTATACCAGGTACTATGGTCCCTCGGTCTGAATTTAACTTCTCCCAGCAATTCTGCTTTGATTCTCTCGACCCAGCCCCTTTTAGGAACTCTTTATATCGACTTGGTTAAAAAAGAGCCTGTGGGGAAACAACAATATTGGGGGATGTTACTGGCTCTGGTAGGAGTGGTTCTCGTTATTCTGAAACCCACTGCCAAACTTCATTTTTCATTAGAAACTCTCCCCGGTGATCTATTGACCTTAATGGCAGGCTTTTGTTCAGCCATCTTTTTTTCTGTTTTGTCTAAGCCGCTCTTGAAAACCTACTCCCCCTTGCGCCTGATGAGTTATTGCATGATCATCGGTTCGTTGGCCCTCTGGATCGCTTCCCCCTTTTCAGCCCAACCTGTTGTCTGGGGCCAAGTATGGGAGAAAACCTGGTGGTCAATGGGATATGCCGTGCTATTTTCTGGAATGTTAGGTCATGTCTTCTGGTATGAAGGGCTTGGAAGGATAGGAGTCACGAAGTCAATGGCCTACCTCTATTTCATTCCGATATGGGCTGTCCTTTTCAACACCCTCATGATGGGAGAGACGATTTTCCTCCAGCAAATTCTTGGCGGAATTCTCATCCTCCTGGGTGTCCACCACGCCCTTAAAAACTGAGCGCAACAGTTTTTCTCCCTAGACCTTTAGTCCCTTCAATCCTGTCTTTTCGGCCATGAAGAGATAAAACGCATGATCATCCATTCTGGCCCTCTGTCCGAGGATTTCCTCTACCAGAGGTCCCGCGGAATAGACTGCCTTGGGAGAGTCAGAAAGGACGGCCTCTAGGATAAGGTCTGCGATCAGGTCAGGTCCTGGAATGGAGATATTGGAAAAGAGCTTACCCATGGCTGCACCATAGGCCTGGTAAACAGGTTTGTAGTCAGGATCGGTTCGAGAGAGGAGATCACCGGTCAACTTATTGGCCACCTCATTAAATTCGGTGGCGATCACACCTGGCCGAATGGTCACCACTCGGATGCCAAAGGGACGGACTTCCATGCGGAGGGCATCGCTGATAGACTCCACGGCATGCTTGGTAGCTGAATAGGGTCCGCTGGTGGGAAAGGGGAACTTTCCTACAATGGAACTGAGATTGACGATCGTTCCCTGCCGGAGACGGCGCATACCGGGTAAGCAGGCTTGCGTTACTCTGATGAGAGCGAAAAGATTGACCTCAAAGAGGCGCCTGATCGAAGCGAGCGAGACATCTTCAACAGCTCCCCGTACACTGAATCCTGCATTGTTGATGAGAACTGAAATGGGTTCCGCAAGGCTGGAGAGTTCTTGACAGAATTTTTCTAACTCCTGGGCTTCTGAAAGATCAACGGGCCTGGGTATGATATTCTGATTTTCCTTTGCCAGTTCAGCCAGACGTTCCTTCCTCCTCGCAGAAGCGATCACTTGAAAACCCTTTTGTGCCAATCTTCTGGCTGTTTCTCTCCCAATGCCGCTGCTTGCACCGGTCACCAAGGCCTTTCCTCTTATTGTCTCCATTTCAACCTCCTTAGGATGTTCCATCCGTCGTGATGGATCAAATTCTCCCCGGGAATATAATAATATTAGGAAACTCCTTTGGCAACATTCTTTTTCTCCCATTTCCCTTGCAAAGACTTTAAGGCTAAGGCTATGATATTCGGTGAAAAAAACGATGGGAGGTCATCTTGGAAAATTCAAGCGCTGTTCTTATTATCGCCACAATGGATACCAAGGGTGAGGAAGTGATTTATCTTCTTTCTTGTTTTGAGGAGTTGGGGATTCCTGTTCTGACCCTTGATGCAGGTATCCTGGGCGAATCCCCTTTCCCGGTGACGATCGATCGAGAGAAGATCGCCCTCGCTGGAGATATGAATTTATCGGAGGTTCGGGCTTTAGGACATGAAGGGAAGGCTTTAGCCGTGATGATCACCGGCGCTATTCGATGTGTCAAAGATCTCTACCAGGAAGGGAAGATCAAGGGGATATTGGGCCTGGGGGGTTCTATGGGAACCACACTCGGTACAAGCGTCATGCGCGCATTTCCCATTGGTTTTCCAAAAGTGATGATTTCCTCGATGGCCTCCCGCAACACGCGGGCCTTTGTAGGGACAAAAGACATTTTGATGCTTCACTCAGTCTGCGATCTTTCTGGGATCAACCGAATCACAAAGAAAATTTTACACAATGGAGCTCTCGCTCTTGCAGGGATGATGAGGGAGAGGTTGGATTTTCCTCCATCGACCAAACCCCTTATCGTTCTCTCTACTCTTGGAACCATTGAGACTTGTGCCGCAAATGTGCGCAGGATTCTCGAAAGCAGGGGGAAGGAAGTGGTGGTTTTTCATACAGTAGGATCGGGGGGAGAGGCCATGGAAGAGATGATCAATGAGGAAGAAGTTGAGGCAGTGGTTGATCTTTCTCTTAATGAGCTCGTTAATCATCTTTTTGGTGGGGATTATGATGCTGGCCCGAATCGAGGCTCAACCGCTCTCCAAAAGGGGATACCCACTGTATTGGTCCCTGGAAACATTGATTTCCTGGGGGCAGGTCCCATCAAGGAAGCAGAGAAGCGTTTCCCTGGGAGAATCTACCATATTCACAATGCAGCGATTACCGCTGTTCATACAGAAAGGAAAGAGTTAGAGGCTGTTGCCCAATTGCTGGCTCAGAGATGTAATGAAGCCAAAGGGCCATTTTCAATCCTCGTGCCGTTGGGAGGGTTTTCTGTCTTTGATCGTCAAGGAGGTCCTTTCTATAGTCCAGAAGGGCCCGAGTTCTTTGGAAAGGTCTTGAAGAAGCATCTTCAACCAGGAACCCCTCTCCATCTCCTGCCCTATCATATTAACGAACCAGAATTTTCAGAGGCAATTATTGAGAGTTTGGAGCAGGTTCTTAAAATGAAAATCAAGCTCCAGGAAAGACGATAATTGCTGTTTAGGTGACAATTGACGTCATCTTATTAAACCGAATTATAATTAAAAAAATTAGTCTTTTAAATAATTTGCTATAAATTTCAATAAGTTATTTCTATCTCCTCAAATTTAATCCAATTGGCAAAGAAATTGCTCTTACAACTATCTTAGGACTCAATACAGTTGGAAGAGGAGAAGGGGTGAAAAACTTTGATCAGTGGACGGAAGAATTGTCGAAGGAGATATTCGTTCGAAACGATGAAGACGAAGCAAGGATTCTCAGCAGGTTGAATGAGATGACCGACGAGGATTTTGAAGAGGAATAACAGATAAGAGAACATAAGAAAAAAGTGTCGGGAGAAAAACAAGATGGCGAAGAGAAAGGTTCTCGTTGTCGATGATGAGCAAGATGTTGCCAAGGCTTTGAAAATTCGGCTGAAAGCCAACGGGTACAATGTCGTCTTAGCCTTTGACAGTGTACAGGCCTTTACGATGGCCAACAAGGAGAAACCAGACCTAATCCTCCTGGATATTATGATACCCGGAGGAGGTGGGTTCATTGTCGCAGAGCGATTGAAACAGTCTACGGCTACCCATCATATTCCCATCATCTTCCTCACAGGGATCCCAGGGGGTGAAGAAAGGGCTTACAAGTTAGGTGCTTCTGGTTACGTAATGAAACCATATCATCCGGAGAAGTTGTTGGAGACCATTAACAACGCATTGGAAATAAGCGGGAGACAAACCGGGGAAACAGTCAGGGAAACAATAGGCGTGACCTTCTAAAGGACTCCCTTTCCTTCATTTAAATTTCAAAAAACCTAAACATCAATGTCCCACCATTTTTACCCATAGCTGGTTTTTGCAGACCGATAAGCTTTACGCTATACTAGACCTAAAAATGAATTAAGATAAACCCTAACCTCCAAATGGCATCAGGGTAGATTACCATCTAAATGTATGGGATAGGAAGGCTCAAGTAGGATGGCTGTCAATAATAAGATTCGACAATTCTTTTTTCCCTCTTTAACACCGAAGTTCCTGATCAGAGTCTCCCTGGTAGCACTCTTCGCCTATCTTTTTTTCGGTTATCTCTGCATTCCCTTCACGATTCAGGGAATCAGTATGGAACCAACCTATCACCATGGAGGTGTAAATTTCTGTTGGAGGTTGCGTTATCTTTTTTCAGAACCTAAAGGGCATGATGTGGTAGCGGTGCGTTTTGCCGGGAGCAAAGTCATGCTTCTAAAACGTGTGGTTGCTCAGGAAGGCGAACAAGTTGAATTTCGTGATGGGAAACTTTTTGTTGACGGTAAGGAGATAGAAGAACCCTATGTCCGTTATCCATGTACGTGGAATCTTTCCCCTCGGCAAGTTGAAAAAGATTGTATCTATGTGGTAGGGGATAATCGGAGTATGCCAAACGAAAATCATTATTTTGGACAAGCTTCAAAGAGTCGTATCATGGGGGTGCCATTATGGTGAAAATAAAATATCTCCTCATCGGTGTGTTGATTGTAATTATCGGGATATTAGCTGCTGTTATCTTCTTTCCAAATGAAGAGAAGAGAGTAAAGAAACAGTTCAATCTCCTATCAGAATGGGTTTCAAAGTCTCCGGAAGAAAATACCTTCACCCTGTTACAGAGAATGAAAAATATCGGTACCTTATTTGATGAGCATTGCGAGCTAAAAGTCCCCGACCAATCTCTTTCAGGAAGTTATACACGTGAAGAAATATCCACCTATGAAGGCAGCGCCCGTTCACATTTTTCCCAGCTCGATCTAAAATTTTATGACCTTCACATCGTCTTCCCAGAAATGGAAGTAGCTAAAGTAACTTTAACCAGCAGGCTGACAGGGAAATCCACGGCTGGAGAACAGGTGGATGAAACTCGGGAACTTGAGTGTGTCTTAAGGAAAATCGAAAACAAATGGCTTTTCAGTCAAATAGAGGTGGTGGAGGTCTTAAAAAAGTAACAAACTCGGAAAATCAGCTCACTACCAATATCTCGTCCTGAGGATAACTTCCTGTAACATTGATTTTAAAATCTTTTCCCCTGATACAATATTTCAAGCGGAAATCAATAATAAACCTTTCCCATTAATTTGCAAATTACTTTGTTTAAAAAATCAAAATTTGAATCTGGGCCTGAAGAGATCATCCAACCGGAAATTCTTGTCGAATTGGGTGTCAAACTTGTCGAATCCCATTATGAATCGAAATCTAAGAAGAAAACATTTACTGCTTTAAAAAGATCGACAAACCTTTCCTGTTTTAAACTAGGCTTTCAGATTCCATTCTTTACAAGAATCAAATGTATCAAAATGTCGTGATCCTTAATAAGTTTTTGAATATTCAGGATAAATCACGTTGAGGATGGCGCGAAACATCTTTCGAAAGCCTTTGAAAATAGATTGGCATATGAGTTGCTTGCAGATATCTTACTAAATAAAATAGATACAAAGAGGTAGGAACTACGAAAAAGGCAATGATTGCATGAGGGTTAGTAGCTGTGATGCTTCTTCGTGTCTCATATGTCTATTATCAAAACATCTACCTAAAATAATTATTGAAGTTTAACAAGCATAGGTTTTAAAACATGAAGAAAAGATTCAAAAGGATCCAAATTTTTCTGGCTTTAACAATTTCTCTCTTTATTCTTGCATTTCCGGCTTATCTCCGTTGCACCCAGTTGTCACAAACTAAATTTGTTTCTTCCGATCTGAGCTTTGAGAATCTGGATCAAGAAGAAGGGCTGCCTGATAATGAGAAGGAATTGAAGGTATTTGGGCCAACTGCCTTCTTAGTTATATGTGTTTCGGGCACCAATCTCTTCGAACAGTCTTTGCATTTGTTTTCCCACACACTTTCTCTCCGTCACAAAACCTCCGTTCTTCGTTGTTGAGAAGACAGGGCTGCTTCGTTTCTTCATTACCCTTTATCTCCGCTGCTGCATTCTAAAGAATCTCCGGGGTTATGTGCAAAGCCAGTCTTCTTATAAAGGAGGCTATTAATGACAACAAAACTTCTTAACACCTGGAAACGAAAAACAAACCAACTCAAAATGGAAGTTTATACCATTTACCTGGCTTACAAGGATCCTCGAGTCCCCTGGTATGCAAAGATTCTTATTGTTTGCGTCATTGGATATGCCTTCAGTCCCGTAGATAAGTTGCTGCATTCTGTTCCCATCATAGGATATCTGGATCATCTTATCTTGGTCCCACTGGGTGTTGTTATAGCATTCAAAAAGATGATTCCACCAGCGGTTTTTACTGATTGCCGAGAAATAGCCATGAATCGATTGAAACCTAACTGGATTGATGGTTCCGTTATCGTTTTCATATGGTTTCTGCTTGTATCGTTGGTAATCATTTCCGCAACATGGGCTATGAAAGATTGGAATCTGGTTCTCGGGCAGTGGTTCAGGTGGTTCACACGAATGACATTAATTTCAGAATCAAATGCTCGGTAGCCAAGAGGTAGTTTGACAGCGTCTGTCAGATTAAATATCGTTCAGAACCTATTTTAGAAAAAGGAGACATACGCTTGAGCTTATAAAAGAAGTTGAGAGACGACTGGATGAGGTCTTCAAGCAGATAAGTAATACAAGGATAAGGAGAAGAAAAATGGAAAAGAATTCATCTGAGAAAACCAAACCTAAGACCAAAAAGGTTCGATTCAATTTGAATGCCCCTAAAACTGAAAGGGTATCCTTGACAGGAGATTTAAACGGTTGTGTGTTGGTTATTCCAGAAATCTTCGGGATAAATGAGCGCCTCCCTCTTAACCAAGGGAGGTTCCCCGAGTATCATCTTTGAGCCTTGTGCATGAAAGAAGAAAGGCAGATTCCCTGGAAACTAAAAAGAATTTAAAATAAGGAGAAAATCATGCTTATTTATGTTTGGAACCTATCCCCTAATGTATCAGAGGATTTTTTTCGCGAGACTTTTGAAGCTTTCGGTCAGGTCAGCTTAGCGATAATCTCATCAACAAGCCTTAAGGACAGAGATAATGGCCAATTACGAGGATTTGCTTTTGTAGAAATGCCTGACCAGACAGAGGCCCGAGCGGCAATTAAGAACCTTAACAGGGAGGCCCTCTTTGGCCAGCAGATGATTGCCTATGGATCACCCGAAAATTGATCAGAAAATTAACTCATAAAACTGTGGCAGAAATGGAATAAAAGGAGAAACCACCATGAAAACAAAAGATGGGGATACAGTAAAAAGTTTTTTAAATGGCAATTACTATAAGGTTAAAAGAATTGTGAACAGCATGGTTGTCCTTGAATCTGAAGATGGCCAAAGCCAAATTTTAACAGAGGTTGAGAATTTAAATTTATTTTATAAGAAAAAGGAGAGTATTAAAGTATGAATCAAGACATCCTTTTGGAAGCCAGGATTGTGTCCGAATTGTGGGTTAAAGTAGGAGGCCTTCTTAACTTCAGTTTTCCATAACGAGACAGAGTTCAAAAGAAAAGAATGGAAAGTCAGAAATTAAGTCTGGTTGGTGAAGTTCAGAAATGAACGAGTTATGCGAAATTGCGGGCGTTGAATAACTCATGCCAATAAACCATTATAGAGGATAAAGCTGACTTTGAGCATCTACTGAAGTTTGGAAAGCGGTATGCATCAATCAAAAAAGGAGGTAACATGGAAACCACAAAACGTATTGCACTTGTTGCCCACGACAACTTAAAAAAGGACTTGGTGGAATGGGTGAATTGGAACTGGAACCTGCTGTTAAACCATCAATTGATATGCACAGGAACAACAGGGAGGTTAGTAGAAGAGGCTTTAGCGGAAAGAATAGATCAAGAACACCCTCTAAAACATAATATCATTAAACTAAAATCTGGTCCGTTTGGTGGAGATCAACAACTCGGTGCAATGATTGCTGATGGGAATATCGATGTTCTTATATTCTTTTGGGATCCTATGCAACCACACCCGCATGATGTAGATGTAAAGGCCCTTTTAAGAATATCAGTGCTCTATAACATTCCCACTGCATGTAATAGATCGACAGCAGATTTCTTGATCTCTTCCAAATTAATGGAAAAGGGATACTCACCGGTGATAAGAGATCATTCTGAGTATCTGGATAGAAAAGTCGGTATGTAAAAAATATCAGGATATCTCTCCAGTAGACCTAACCAAGTTGAAAAATGTTTTGAGAAGTCTTTCGCAATGACAGTATTTGAAGCATTGTTTGCAGTGTCTGAGGGGAGATACGAAGATCAGTTTTCATAACTCAAATGATTTTCCCTTGCAAGTTCCGAATCTGTTCATTCAAGTCTTTAATGTTTATAAACTTTTAGTTGGGGTAAGGTGATGGGTTTGCTGAAGGTGAATGGATTTACAATAATGATTGTGTTCATCATCTTGATAGTGGTTTACAATTTGTGGAAGTAATTGATCACATGAAGAAATAAATAAAATCGTGAGGGATGATTTATACGGGTAAAATACCTACAAAATCCTGGGTCAAAGCAAAAAGGCCAATTTCCGTTAATGCTGAAAAGATTAGACCGACAAATCCACTTATAGAGAACATTCTGAAGATTAAATGCTTCCCAATATTATTGGTTAGAGCCGGCGGCGGTTAACGGTTATTTTTATATTGCGGATGGGAATCACAGATTTTTCGCAGATCAAGTGACGGCAGAATAGAATCAGCTTTGATCTTAAACAAACCGTTTCCTTTGAAGAACTCCTCTTGTTTCAGGTAATATATTGGAAGGGCTTATCAGGTTGACGGTGGTTTGAAATGGCTATTCTCGGTTTTAAACAAATACATTATACGAGGAGGATTTAAATGAAAAGAATGATAACTTTTTTAATGGTCTCTTTCTTCGTGTTGTCTTTCAACGGATTTGTTTTCGCCAAGGACGAACCTACTGGAGATCTTTCTACACCGGAGGTTGTTGGAGATGTCCTGTGGGTGAGGCCACTGGGATTCATGAATATTGGTTTAGGAGCGCTGTTCTATGTGATCTCTCTTCCAGTTACCGTTCCTCTCAAAAAGGCAGATGAGGCGAAAGAATTCCTGATTACATATCCTTACGATTATTATTTTAAAAGACCTCTCAGAGAAATGTGATTTTGGGAAGAACTGAGGAATTTTCTCTTTGGGGTATGTTCCATAACTCTATGGCCGATCCCTCTGTGTAATTTATTGATATTTAAGGGGTCACTGATGCAATATTGCTTCCTGAACTCTTCAACCCAGCATTTTGTCAAATTATACACGATTTGGATTTGTAATCCTCAGTGCTTCTTCCCTTCATTCCCAATCTCCTTCCTTAGCTTCTAAACACCACACTTCACGCAACTTACAATCTATTTTTTTGACGCAAGACAAAAAGAGAGGTATAAAATGGTCTACAGCAGTTCTCTCTGCAGCTGTACATGCTGTTCAGCTACTGCAAACCAAGGGTCCACAGTTGCATATCGATGAGGCTACTTGTCTACTCGATCTCACCCATGATTTGGTCGGACATGGAGCCTTCAGACCTAACGAGGACAAACGTTAATCTGCGCGTTCCGCGTGAGGTGGCCATAGTCTTTGATAAACCGTGAAAACCGTATTCATGTCCGCTGCCGCATCTAGAAAGCATCTTCTCCAGACGGTGTAGGTGAGAGCTCCATGATCAAAAACTGGTTTCTGAGTAGGCTTCCAGAATGGTTCGTCCAATGGGTGGTTCTGCCCGTGGCTTGGTTGACCTTCTTTGGAGGTGTGTGGGTGGCCGCTCATCGCTTCCCGGGTGAATACGATTGGCGCTACATGGTGATTTCCCGCCTGCTGCGTCCATACGAAAACCCCCATGGCTATTGGGTAATTGCCCTCGGCACCTCCCTTTCGGGCCTGATCCAGATTCCATTGCCCGGTTTCTTCTACGAACGCCTGCGCGGCACTTCACCATGGGGAGCGAGGTTGGGTTGGGTTTTTATGGTTTTGGGGCTGGCAGCCATGATCTTGATGGGCATCACCCGAAGCATCTTCCCCGAAGTACCACATGGTGTGCTGGCCGCGACAGCATTCATCGGGCTCGTGCTTTCCGTGATGGTAAACACAGGCCTCGTGGTGAAGCAGGGACTCTCCCGTACTGCTCCGAAGGATAGCACCATGTGCTGGAGCTGGATCAGTTTGACGGTTCTGGCGTTGATTCCCATGGTGGGGACGAGTCTGAGTCAGCTCTACCTTTACTTTTTTGCCAGAGGACTCGGTCAGGCGCGCCTTGTCTGGCAAAATCGCGGGGTGCCCTTCGTGTTTAGCCTCGCGTTCTGGGAGTGGCTCACCTGCGTTTTCCTGATCGTGTATTTGATGCTGCTGTTAGGACTGACATGCCGATTGAAACGCAAAACCCTCAATAACCCTCACCTTCCATTCAGACCTAAAAGTGATCAGGCGAACAAATAATCGACGCCTCCTTCCTTGTAACTGTGATTTTTAAATCTTTTCCCTTGATAAAATACTTCAAGTCAAGATCAATAATAAACCCTTCCAGTTTAATTACAAACTACTTGGTTTAAAAAATCAAAATTTGGATCTGTGCCTGAAGAGATGATCCAACCGGAAATTCTTGTCGAATTCATCATCAAAATTGTCGAAACTCGTTATCAATCGAAATCTAAGAATAAAGCATTTACCGCTCTAAAAAGATCGACAAACCATTCCGGTTTAAAACTAAGCCTTAGGGCTTTTATTTTTTCCAAGAATGCATTTATTCAAATGTCAAAGGCCTTAGTAAGCCCTTAAATATTTTAAATAAATCGGCCTGAGGATTCTGAAGAATATGGTTTGAATTCTTTTGAAAATGGATTGGCACAGGAGTTGCTGTCATATTAAATGGACGGATGTCTTGCTTGGAAATGGAAATGCTTAAATTTTTGGAAGCCTAAAAAGTCATGAATAAAAAGCCTAAATAATACGTCGAAAATATAAAGAGGAGAGGAGGCAATAATAGCTGTTTTATTAGGCCTTGGGATTTCTTTGGTTCTCTTTGGTATTAAAAAGGTTTTAAGGCAAAGAGGTCGATCCCACCGTAAGGTCGGGAAGCCACTATTAAAAGATTAAAAGGACATTGTCCCAGCAGAAAAATTTAATAGCGAAATGATCAACACTTCAAACAGATCCAATAGGAAGATTGGAAAAAAGAACATAAGGTCTTTTTTAAAATCGATTACTCCGGGAGAACAGGTATGGTTGAGGGATGGCGTGTTGAAACAAATCCAGACAAGGGAGTGGATTTTTAGTAGAGTGGAGAAAGACGGTACAATTTTGATAGTGCTTAAAGGCGGTGATTTTGGTTTGGACGTAAAAGCAGATGATATTGATTGGGAGGCGTATCGGAAATCGAACGAACACGGCGGTCACCCATTTTGGCAATACGTAGATCGTTAAAGGTACCGAGGCAAGCCATTCAATAATACACAGAGGGGAAAATAGTGATGTATAGAAAATTCATTGGAGTTCTCGTTTTCATGATTATAGGAGGATTATTTACAGGAACAGTTTACTCTGCTGATATAAAGATTGGATCGGTTGATATGCAGAAGGCAGTGAATGAATGTAATGCAGGGAAAGAGGCCAAAAAGGTACTCACCCAAGAGGCGGAAAAATTCCAGCGCCTCATCGCTGAGAAGCAGAAAGAACTTCAGGGGGTGAAAGAATCGCTGGAAAAACAGGGTCTGATGCTGAACCCTGAAACGAGGGTAGCAAGAGAAAAGGAGTTACAGGCTAAAGTTAGAGATTTTCAGAGATGGGGGGAGGACCATCAGAATGAGCTCAATCAGAGACGGATTGACATCGAAAGGAACATTTCCAGCGGCCTTATAAAGGTAGCTCAAGAGATTGGGGCAAATGAGGGATACACCCTCATCCTGCAGAAGAACGAGAACATTGTACTCTTTGCTTCCAAGCCTATTGACATTACAGATCAGGTCATTAAGGCCTATGATGTCCAGAAGAAATAGGACTGATAAAGGTTATAAGGATAAAAGGGGATGGATATTATGGTTAGAAAAATTATGATTCCAGTGTTAGAATTGACAAAGAGAAAGAAAGGAGATGAGAAGAGATGGAAAGAAAGAGGATAGTCTATTTATTTCTTTTGTTTGCTCTTATTCTCGTTTTTTCTTCATGCCACCCTCGTCATGTTTCAGATATTAGACCTAACATGACGAAAGAAGAAGTGGTTTCTTTGTGGGGGAGGACAGATCTTATCAGTTTTAGGACTGTTAATGGGAAAGCTGTTGAAACCTGGGAATACCATTTTTCAAACACCAATTCTCTTTGTTGGGTCACTTTTTCTCAGGATAGAGTAGTGGCTACCCAGTGTCGTCCTCTACGAGGTGGAAGGTATCGGTATTATTCACAGCCAGAGCCGAATCTAACGGAAGCACCCCCGGCCGGACAGAGTTTGGTACGCGAAGGTTCTTTTGCAATGAAGCTGGTTGAGGGACTGAAGATAGGGGAGGTTAAAAGTGAGGTAGAGGCCGAGAGTAAGTTGGCTTCAGTAGGTATTGCACCTAAAAATGGATGGATTGCTGATTATCCGGTGACACCCGATATTATAGGTGAGCTGCAAAATGCTATTAGTGCAGCAGTGGATTCCGGCAAATTAGCGATGAACAAGGATGAGGCACTCAAGGCATTTCAGGGTCTCATTGCGGATATCCAAAGTCAGTATGCTAGAGTTGAACCGCCCCATGGAACGGCACCGCCTCCGTTACCCCCTCCCCCAGCTCCATCTGCTTCTGGTAGCGCTACTTCTCCCGTGCCTGAAGTTCAGTTCGACGTCAATGCTCCTCCGCCAGAATACGCATTCCCTAATCCCCCTGAAGTGGCTGTGATACCTGGAACATATGTGTACGTGGTACCAGACATTAATGTGGACATTCTGTTCTATCATGGCTATTGGTACCGCCCCTATGCAGGGCGTTGGTACTTCGGCCTGTCCTACAACGGACCATGGGTGTATCTTGATCCCGTTAGGATCCCTCGAGTCTTGTTAGAACTCCCGCCAAACTATCGTAGCGTGCCACCCAGATACTCTCGAATCCCCTATGGATATCTACGAAGGAACTGGGAGAGATGGGAGCGCGAACGATACTGGCATAGAAACAGAGAATGGCGAGAAGGGTGGCGGGACTATTGAGGGGCTGAAAAGTAAACACGAGGTGCATGGGAAGGCAGAAGAGACTAATCGGTTGTAGAACTGGCAGGGTGACACTTTGGGCTTTCCGCTAAAGGATTTCAGAGACAGCATAACTTTGAGACAGGGAAGGGACAATGCCTTCATCATGTTTCTGAGGGAGGAAGGGGGCAAACTGTAAACTGTTGAGATAATTATGCTGAACCGGCGGCTTTCCGATGACCCCCATCTCAGACAGCGCAAAGCAGTGTGGATCGGCTTGGCCCTTGCGATTGCCCTTGATACCACCGCACAGTTGTGCTGGAAAGCAGCAACGTTTCATGCCCCTGCTTCTGCAAGCATTTGGCAAACGCTCGTTATCACATTCCGTCAGCCACTGTTTCACGTCACCGTACTTCTGTTCATCCTTATGTTTTTCAATTGGATGATAGTGTTATCCAATGCTGACCTCAGTTATGCACAGCCGATAACTGCCTTAAGCTATGTTACGGTCAGTGTGGTTGCGGTGGTCTTGCTTGGTGAGGATATTCCTCCGCAGCGTATGATTGGGATCACGATGATCCTGTTTGGTGTGTGGTTTATCAGCAGCACGAGTCATCGAACAGTCATCCCCGGTGCGCAATCTCAATCTGCTCAGCAACAGACACAGGATCTACGCCTTTCCAAAAGTAAACAAGTGTATGCGGTAATCAAAGCCACTAATGTGATGATTGCCACAGACTGAGGAGATAATCGGAAAAGAAAATCCATATTCAAACTGCCAAAGAGCGAAGGCAGGGTCAGGGGAGGACCGCGTGTGAGCTACAAGCCGGAGACTCCATTTGACAACATCGAAAGCGCGCAGCAGTATGTGGAACTGATGATCGAAGCGATCGAGGAATCCAAGCGCGACGTGGATGCGGACATCGCACGGGCGGAAAGCAACCGCTTAGAACGTCAAAAGCGAGCCCTCCAGCTTGTCTCCAATAACCTAGTGAAACTGAGTCAGCACATGACCACCAGCCTCCGAATCTTGAACGACTTGAGAACCTTGCGCCGCCTGCTTCTGGAGGAGCGGCAACTCAATAAACACTACGCAGATTACAAACGGGAATCGTGAACTAACAGGCTGATCTTAAAGTGAAGAGTAGTAGGTGAAGTCGCCAGTCAAGAGTTAGCCTGACTGGCGACTCCCAAGCTTAGTATTTTAAATTATTGCCTGTCATCTGCTTATTGGTATTTAAACTATTTCCTTGTGGTCAATTCCTTTAGAACCCCCTCATAAACACCATAAGTCTTTGAATCGAAGAGAACGAATCGGACAAGTTTAATTTCGGGATGGTCTTTCAAATAATCCATCACAGTCTTTAAGGCGATTCGGGAAGCCTCCTCCACGGGATACCCATAAATTCCTGTGCTGATGGAAGGAAAGGCAATCGAGGAAATTTTGTTCTGGGTGCATAGTTCCAGACTCTTCCGATAAGCGCTCGACAAAAGTTCAGGATCTTTGGGTGATCCTGAATATCTCGGGCCGACTGCGTGGATCACATATCTGGCCTTGAGATTTCCTCCACCCGTGATCACAGCGGAACCTGTCGGGCAACCCTTATACTTTGCTTTTAGCTCTGACATAATAGAATGCCCACCTGCCCCATGGATGGCACCGTCCACTCCGCCCCCTCCTGCCAATGCAGAATTGGCGGCATTACCGATGGCCTCTGTATCCTGCTGGGTGATATCGCCCTGTATGACTTCTAAAGTTGATTGATGAATCGTTGCTTTCATCTTTCTTCTCTCCCTTTATTTATTGCATTTAGATTCTGGAGTTATGCATATCAGAAAGAGTTGACTTCGTCAATATTGGAAGTTAAGGTTTTAAGCGATGAAGGCGATGAAACCGATCAACTATGGCTGGGTGATTGTTGGAGTGGGCGTTCTCGTCAAGATGACAGGCTTAGGGTTTGGCCGGTTTGCTTATCCCATGCTCATTCCCAATATGAGAGGATCGCTTGGATTCAACTATATCGAGATGGGACTTTTAAGCGGAGCCATCATGTTGGGTTACCTTCTCTTCTCCCTTATTGGTGGAATATTGGCAACACGGTTCGGTCCCAAAAGGATTGTGATCATTTCCCTCCTTTGTAGTGCTCTCTCCATGTTCTCCATCAGTAGATTATCCGGCCTCCTTCCTCTTCTCTTCTTCAGCTTCGCCATGGGAGCAGGGGGTGCAGGGGCTCACATTTCCATGACCACTTTACCCATGGCATGGTTTGGAGAGCGGAGATTGGGCAGGGCCCTTGGCGTTGTGACAGGTGGAACAGGCCTCGGCATCATTGTCACGGGTCTTCTGCTTCCCTATCTTCTATTCAATTTGGGTAAAGAGGCGTGGAGACAGTGCTGGCTCCTTCTGGCCTTGATTACTTTTTTGGTGGTGGTGATCGGATGGATATTATTGAGGGGAAAACCGAACCAGATGTCACTTCTTCCTTCCGGTCCTGATGGAGATGAAAAATCCATTCTCTCTCAAGACAACAAAAATGGACTCAGCCTTAAGGCAATCTTTATCATCTATTTCATCTTTGGATTTGCTTATAACATCTATGCCACCTATTTTGTCGCTTATATGGTCGAGGAGATTCGACTTTCAGAAAAAACTGCAGGAAATATTTGGGCCCTCTTCGGTTGGATGTGTATGGGGAGTGGATTGATTTGGGGGTTTATTTCTGACCATTTGGGAAGACGAAAGGCCCTGCTCTGGAACAACGGGATCATATCCCTTTCTGTTCTTCTTCCTCTTCTGCTCCATCAGTCTTTCATCCTCGGCCTTTCTGCCTTTCTTTTTGGAGTGACTTTTTTAGGAACGGTCACTGTTATTGCTGCGGCGGTTGGAGATCAGGTGGTTGAAAAAAGGGCTTCTGTTTATGGATTGGTCACCCTGATCCATGGCATCGGACAGTTTTTAGGGACGATCTCTGGTGGATATTTAAAAGATTTAACCGGTTCTTTTCAATTAACCCTTATTGTTTCCCTGACCGGTTTTCTCCTCTGCATACTCCTGACCTCCATCACCCCCCCACCCTTCCCTCCCCCTCAGAGGGGGGAGGAGGTAGGTGGGGGTGAGGTTAGAGAGTTTCGTAGAAAGATTTTTTCAAAAATTTAAAGGAAGCAACAAATTTGTCAAAGACGTCGAAAGCGGATAGATCGTAAGACCCATCCATAGGTCTCCATTGGGTAATATAGAAGCCTACGATCCGGTCACCCCGTTTACCGAAGACCACTTTGGCTCTAACCTTCTCCTTTTTCACTGGGTCCTTTCCCTCTACCAATACTGCCAGCCCTTCTCCACCAACGACCTGAACCTTTTTTCTGTTTAAAATTTGAAACTGAAGAATCGCATTGAAAAGAAACCTCTTAAAAAATTCCCTTTCCCTCCCCTCGAACGATGCTGCTGTACACCCAAAAGGATCCTCATCATAAGCAAACGTGGTGACAGAGGGAAAGGGTCCAGGGTCTGATCTCATAAATCCAAAATTTATATCATTCTCGCCTGCTTCCACCCGTAGTAATTTCCAATCCGGGGAAGGGGGCATAAACTCAAACTCGTCTTCCCAGACGACCGTTCCCTGAGGAGTCAATCTGTAAGGAACCTTCTTGGAGGTTTGCATCGAGGCACACCCAGAAAGCCAGGCCGCCACCAACACAAAACACAGAACCGTCAGCAATTTTCTTTTCATGGTTTTCCTCCTTCCTGGTTCAATTTTTTGAGAAAGAGGAGAATGTCCTTGAAATCAGGCGAGCCATCCCTCACATAACGAATAATGCCAGTTTTATCGATAATCACCGTTCGCCTTCCAAAGATGGGTTTTCCTTCAGGCTGGATGTCGAAATAAGCACCTAAAAAAGCAGTGATGTTCGAAAGGAGAGGAAAGGTTATACCCAAACCATTCGCCCAATATTTTAATGTTGTCACATCATCTCGACTGACGCCCACGACCCGGGCGTTGAAGCGGTCATAGAGGTAGAGGTTCCTCTGATGGCCCTCCATTTCGCCCGTTCAGACAGGGGTAAAGGCAGCTGGAAAGAATGTGATGATCAGATGGTACTTTCCATAATACTCATCGGCATAGTTGATCAACCGGTCCTGCGTGGATGGCAGGGTAAAATTGAGGGTCTCTCGACCGATTAACTCTACTTTTTTCGCAGCTTCCACATTGGAAAAGAGAAAAAGAGATAGAAAAAGTAGTGAGAATAAAATCCATCGATTTAATGCTTTTTTTCTCATTAGTCCCTCCTTTCAGTTTTTTAAAATTTTATAATATTCCCTACTGTTTTGCAATCTTCATTTCTCTCACTGAGAAACTATTTATAAAAGGAGGATGACCGTATCCCTGCCTACGACAGGCAGACGGGTCTCGTATCGGTAGTCTCAAATATTCATTGCACTGTGAATCATTGAACAACCTTTTGATTTTCGTTGACTTTTGTATGCTGTTTAATCATGATATGGCTATCTATCGAATGAATTCTTTTAAGAAGGAGGTGAATAGAATGGTTGGTATAAATGTGAAGATCCGACCCATGGAGCCGGAGGATATCAGTGGTATTTTAGTGGTCGACCGGAAGATCAGCGGCGTGCAGAGGGCTCTTACTTATAGAGATTTAGTCCAGGAGGCCCTGGGAGGTCAAATAGACATGAGCTTTGTGGCTGAGGTTGACAATCAATTTGCAGGGTTTGTTATGGCCTATCTCACTTATGTCCGTGAGCAGGTCTCAGAAGCCTGTATAATTCAAATTTTTGGAGTCGACCCCCAATATCAGAGACAGGGTATCGCTACCAAACTGGTCCAGGCGCTATTAGACAAATGTCGCTCAAAAAAAATCAAGCTTATCCGAACCATGGTCGAGGAGCGTGATAGTGAATTGCAAGGTTTCTTCAAGCGCTTGGGGTTTGATCGCGGCCTCTATATAGATTTTTCCAAGATTGTGTAAAAATGCTTTTTGAGAACCAGAAAGTTATTATAAAATTATCTCTTGCCATATGAAATTTAGAACATAATTAACCCTCAACTTCCCTCCTAAAGATCACCTTTCAGGAATGTTTTCACTTCAATCTTTTCCCCATCCGTCATCACTGTGATGGCTCCATCTTTATCAGTTCTTAAAATCCTCGAACCCAATTGCAGGTATCTCTTCAATACCTCTGGATGGGGAAGTCGGCCGATATTCCTTTCACCCACACTGAGAATGGCATAAGTAAGTTTCACCCTTTCCAGGAAAAGCGGGGAACTCGAGGAAGAACTTCCGTGATGGGGGATTTTTAAAATATCAGCCCTGAGCGGATAACCTTTTCTTAGCATTCGCTCCTCGGCTTCCTTTCCAATATCTCCTGTCAGAAGCACAGAAACATTTTTAAATCGAAGCTTCATGACCAGTGAGGCATTATTCAGATCCCAGAGATTCCGAACTTTTCTTTGTGTTGCATTCCACACCGGTGGGTTTAGAAAAGAAATCTCGACTCCATTGATCATTTGAAAAGGTGTCTCTTCATTCAGAGAGTGGATCTTAATTTTTTTCTCCTCAAGAATTTTTTTCAACTGGAGATAGGGCTCTGAGTCTGTCTGAAACCCGTTATCCCAGAATTGGCCAATCGAAAATTGGGAAGCAATGAAAATTAAACCTTTCAGATGGTCTGGGTCAGGATGGGTGAGGACAAGGGTGTCAACCCTTCGAATCTTCTTTTTCCATAGAAAGGGGGCGATGACATTCTTTCCAATATCGAAACGATCCTCACGAAGGCCTCCTCCATCGATCAGCATCCTTTTTCCTTTTGGAAATTCGATGAGGATGGAATCTCCATTTCCTACATCTATAAAAGTTAACCTGAGATCTTTTTGTAATAAATCTTTCAGATTCCAAAATGCCAAATCGAAGACGAGAACAACGCAGAGCCCCAAAAAAAGATATCGGGCCATCTTCCGTTTCTTAAGGTGAACTACTAGGAAAAGGAGAATGTAGAAAAGGACGATTTCAAAAACGGTTGGGGTTGAGACAAAGAACGAAGCAAACGGTAGAGAGGCAAAGAAGGCCAGTACTCTGAGCAGGATCAGGGTGATGAAACCATTGATGTTGATCAGGAAGGTAGCTAAGGGAGTGAAGAAGAAAGAAAAAATGGAAGCGGTGAGACTCAAAGGGACGATGAGAAAGCCCACCCATGGAATGATGAAGAGGTTGGTGAAAAATCCAATGGGGGAGAAACGGTTGAAGTGGAGTGCAACAAAAGGTGCGGTCCCTAAAATGGCCACTCCAGTCACGAGGAGGGAGAGCATGATATATTTCAAGATATTCTTCTTCCATGAAGTTTTTAGAAGAAGGGAAATTCCCTCTTGTTTAAACTCTTGAAGGATGCGTGGGACCAGATAGAGAATGGAAAGGACAGCGAGGAAAGAGAGCTGAAAAGAAACATCGAAAAGGGAAGGAGGTGAGAGGATGAGGATGAGAAAGGCGGCCAGCGCGAGTGTGTGGAGCAGGTTTCTCTCCCGATTGAGCAAGATGGAGAAGAGGAAGGTGATCACCATGATTGCCGCTCGGATCACGGAGATCCCTCCGCCTGCGATGAATGCATAGAGAATGATGCAGGGGATCGTCAGGCCAGCCGCCCATTTTCTGACGGAAATGGAGAGAAGAAGAAATTCTGAACGCTTTAAAATCCAGATCAGCAGAGAGAAAGAAAGGAGAGCAACGATTCCGAATTGATCTCCCGAAATGGCCAGAAGATGAGCTGTCCCGGTAAGAATAAAATATTCCTTTATCTCTTCTGGAATATCCCCCTGTTCGCCCAATACAAGGGCTTTGAAAATACTAGAAGTGGGAGCATTGACTTCTCGGTTTAGAAAATCCCGGATACGATCCCGCCAGCTCTCCACTTGGAGAATAATAGGATTTTTAAATCCCTTTCCCAATTTGACCCACCCTTTCTTCTCGGATAAGAATCCAACCGTATGGATTCGTTCAAAGGCAAGGTGGCGTTCGTAAGAAAACCCGCCTGGATTATGAAATCCACGAGGGGAATGGAGTCTACAAAAAAAACGAAGGCGATCCCCCACTCGAAGCGAGGGATCCTCCTCTTTAAGGAAGATCAGGAGAAGACCGTCCACAGAGATGTGACGGTTTGAAAGGATGACCTTTTGTGAGCGAATGAGTAATTGGGTTCTTCCTCGGGAGGTCTCAGGAGGGCGATCGATGATTCCCTCTAATGAAATTCTTTCCAAGCCGGTGAAATGAGAGAGGTGAGAGGGGGAGTATTGTGGATGGAGATAAAGCTGGATAGAAAAAATTCCGAGAAGGAAGAAAATGGAGAAGGCGATCCAAGAACCCATCTGGATTCTTTTTATTATGAGGAGAAGAGTCCAAAAACCCAAAAGTATTAGGAGGAGAATCCATCCTTGAGAAAGGAAAGGAAGGTCGAAGTGGCCAAAATAGATACCAATGGTGTAGAAGATCAAGATAGGAATGAGAGGAAGGCGAAAGGCTCCACTCATCTCCGCCTCAAGCGGATTAATCTTTTAGGCTGCTGAAAAAAGCCCATCTGCTGCGTTTCCCTCGTCCTCGCCCTGTTAGACGAGCAGCTAGATTTTGGAGAGAATCAATGAAGATATCAGCTTTCAAATGGCTGCAAAACCAATCAGGATTCTATCTAACAGGGCAAGTCGTTGCGGCATACGTCCAAGTACGCCTCACCCCTCAGGATTTCGGGAGCCCCCTCGAGCGGGATTTCGAAAAGCTCAACTTGCATCTAGACATTTTTGAGCAGCCTGGGGGAAATCACTTTTTCAACAACCTTTTAGTAATTGTTGAGCCACCAGCCACCGCTGAATCTGATTGGCTCCTTCATAAATCTGAGTGACCTTGGCATCCCGCATCATCCGCTCCACAGGATAATCTTTCATATATCCATAACCTCCGAGGATCTGGACGGCATCGGTGGTCACTTTCATGGCGATTTCAGAGGCGAAGTATTTCGAAATGGCTGAGAGTTTTTCTGTGTCTTCAAGTTTTTCATCAATCTGAAAAGCTGCCTTATAGACCAGGGCTCGAGCGGCTTCCACTCGGGTGGCCATATCGGCGATCATGAATTGAATCGCTTGAAATGAGGAGATGGGTTTCCCAAACTGGATCCGTTCATTGGCATAGTGAATGGCGAAGTCAAGGGCTCCCTGGGCAATTCCTACTGCCTGCGCTCCAATGGCTGGTCTCGACATGTTGAGCGTATTCATCGCGATTTTCCAACCCTCTCCTTCCTCTCCGAGACGATTTTCTTGAGGCACCCGACAGTTTTCAAAGATCACATCCGTCGTCACGGAACCCCTCATCCCGATCTTTTCTTCCCTCTTCCCGAAAAGAAGGCCAGCCGTTCCATCTTCCACTATGAAAGCAGAAATTCCTTCTGCTCCATGTTTTGGGTGGGTCACAACAAAGACAGAGTAAAATTTGGCCAGGCTCCCATGGGTAACGAAACATTTACGCCCGTTGATCAGGTAACCCTTTCCTTGTTTTTCAGCTATCGTCTTGATAGAGGAAACTTCTGATTCTCCTTCCGGTTCTTTTAGCGCAAAAGCGGTGAAGCTGTTCTTCTCGAAGATCTCTGTGAAATAGAGATCTTTTTGGGAAGAATTCCCCCCTAATAAAATGGGTAGGGACCCGAGCCCCTGGGCCAGGATGATGAGAGATGAGGAACCGCAAACCTTTGCAATCTCTTCAACGACGATACAGAATGAGGTCAGGTTTCCATCGGTCCCCCCATATTGTTCAGGGAGGAGAAGGGAGAGAAAACCCTGTTTACCAAAGGCCTCTACCAAATCCCAGGGAAATTCTCCAGTGGCGTCGATCTTCGCTGCCCGGGGCCGGACAATCCTTTGGGCGGTTTTTTCGGCGGCAGCCCTGATCATTTGTCTCTCTTTTTCTATATCTTTCATTTTGCTTTTATCTGGGAACCATCAGGTGGGGATGTTGTATAAACTGTAACGTTAAAAGAGTAGAAATCCTTTGTCAAGAGAAAAGTGGAAGCAGTGATAAAAATATTTGACTTTATAATACAAAATAATATAATAAGCTTTTTAAAATAATTCATGGGAGGAGGGGAAAAATGGATGCCAGGGATTAAAATTAAAGAAAACGAATCTTTTGAGAATGCACTCAGGCGGTTTAAAAAACAGGTAGAAAAGACGGGGATATTGTCAGAGATTCGGAAAAGGGAGCATTTCGAGAAGCCCAGCATAAAAAGAAAGAAGAAAGCATTGGCCGCCAAGAAAAGGGCAATGAAAAGAATGAGAAAAATGACGGAGAGGGGATAGGGGATGAGTTTGGAAGAGAGACTGGTCGAAGAAATGAAACAAGCCATGAAATCCAACGATAAGTTGCGACTTTCCACCATCCGGATGATTCGTTCGGCATCGAAAAATAAGGAAATTGAACTGAGAAAGAAGTTGGAGGACGAAGATGTGGTGAAGGTGATCCAGGCGATGGTGAGAAAGGGTGAGGAGTCTGTTGAACAATTTCAAGCAGGTGGACGGATGGACCTGGTCGAGAAGGAGAAAAAAGAGATAGAAATATTAAAATCCTTTTTACCTCAACCCCTTAGCCAGGAAGAAGTATTAAAGATCATTGATCAAAGTATTCAAGAGACCCAAGCTTCGTCCCTAAAGGACATAGGAAAAGTGATGAAATCAGTCATGCCAAAAATTGGGGGGAAAACCGACGGAAAACTGATCAATCAATTGGTGAAAGAAAGGCTTTCCCCATCAATTCCTCCTTTTGATAGGTAATCCAATTCCCTTTTCCACGCTTTATGGATGATCATTCCCTCAAGCTTTTAGAGTTCTATCATTTATTAGATATCTTGAAACAATATTCCATCTCCCCCTTAGGTCGAAAACGCTGTGAAGCCTTGAGACCTTCCAAAGACCTTCCTTTGATCCAATCCAGATTAGCCGAGGTGATGGAACTTAAAAAAATCCTGGAAACAGAGGGAGAAATCCCCCTCAGAGGGTTGAAAGATATTGAGGGAATTTTAAATAAATTAGAAATCGAGGGATCCATTCTTGACGTTCAAGAATTATTAGATAGTTATCAGCAAATGGTGTTGTGTAAAGGGCTCCGGCGATTCTTCCAAAAGATGGAGAATGTCAAGGCCCCTCATCTTCAGGAGAAGATCTCCAGGCTCTCTTACCAAAAGGCGTTGGAGAAAGAAATCCTTCAGGCGATCAATACAAAAGGTGAGATTCTCGACCGAGCCAGCCCAGCCCTTTTAGATATCCGCCATCGGCTGGGAGTGGTTAGAGAAAAAGCAAAGGGAGTGCTCGAGACCCTTCTTCATCAAGAAAACCTTCAGCCAATCTTTCAAGAACACTTCATTACTTTAAGAAATGGGCGATATGTTCTTCTCATCAAATCCGATTTCAAAAATCGGCTGGAAGGGATCATTCATGATCAGTCCCAAAGCCGGATGACTTTCTTCTTTGAACCCCTTCAAGCGGTTGCTCTCAATAATGAGATCAATATCCTCATGGGAGAGGAAAAGGAGGAGGAATATCGAATTCTGGCAGATCTTTCAGATAAGGTCCGAGAGGAAAGACAAAACTTATGGAATGACTATGAGATATTAGGAGAACTGGACCTCCTCTATGCGATGGCAAAGCTCTCCTTCCAGTTGAAGGGGGTTTCTCCTCTCTTGAGTGAGGAGGGGAGGATTGAGATGAGGGAGGCCCGGAATCCTCTTCTCATGCTTCAACGTGAAGATCAGGTGGTTCCCATCCACCTCCGGATGGGAGATAGGATTAGAGTTCTCATCGTGAGTGGAGCGAATGCAGGGGGGAAAACCGTTGCGTTGAAGACATTGGGACTTCTTACCTTGATGGTTCAATCTGGCCTTCCCATCCCTGTGGCAGAGGGGAGCCAGGTTGGAGTTTTCCAAGACATCTTTGCGGTGATCGGCGATGAACAGAATATCGAAGAAAATCTGAGCACCTTCTCTAGCCATCTCCTCCATGTGAACCAAATCTTAGAAAAAGCAGGGCCAAAGTCCCTCGTCCTTTTAGATGAACTGGGAGTGGGAACCCATGCCCAGGAGGGATGTGCTCTGGCCATGGGTTTTTTGGATCAATTCCGAGAGAGCGGAGCCTCGGTGGTGGTCACCACTCACTTCGATCGGCTCAAGGCTTATGGATACCTTCATCCAGATGTGGAGAATGTGGCTGTTGAGTTTGATGAAGAGACTTTGGAGCCCCAATATACACTCGCCTATGGATCGTCAGGGTTGAGCAATGCCTTTTTAATTGCTGAGAAACTGGGTATCTCAGAAAAGGTCCTCGAAGCGGCCCATACTTATCAGGATGGGAGTGGTGAGGAAGTGACACGAGCCCTGGAGATACTGGAAAGGTTGAAGTCTGATGCGGAAAAAGAGCGACTTGAGTTTTTTAAAGTGAAGGAGGAAGTTGGGCTTGAACGCCAGAGACTGAAAAAAATAGTGGAGACGATCAAGGAACGGAGACTGGAGGTTTATTCCAAGGCTGAGGAGAAGGCGAGAAAGGCGGTCCAGAAGATAGAAGAAGAGTTGAAGGAATGGGTTCGTCGCAGAAAAGAGGAAAGGGCCCCTCTGAGTCTTCAGCGTAAAGAACTCCAGGAGATCAAGGAGAAATTTCTCCCATCCATCAGAAAAAAAGGACATCGTGCTATATTGAGTGGCTTGAAGGTAGGGGAACGTGTTAGAATTGAGAGCCTTCGAAGCGATGGGATTCTGATGAATGTCGTAGAACCATTGAATCGAGCAGAGGTATTGACGGATAAGGCCAAAGTTAAAGCCCCCCTCTCTGAGATCGTCCAGGTGACGGAGGAAAAAGAGAAAAAGGAGACAGGGATTCAAAAAGGCCACCCCCTTTTAAAAGGGGGTGGCGAGGAGCCCTTCTCTGAATTAAATGTCATTGGTCTAACCGTAGAGGATGCCCTTCCAAAGGTCGATAAATTCATCGATCAAGCCCTCCTCCATGGATTGGAGAAAATTTATATTATTCATGGGGTGGGTTCTGGGAGGTTGCGAAATGCAATCAGTCAATACCTGAATGGACATCGGGCTGTGAAAAGTTTTTCTCCTGGGGAAACGATGAAGGGTGGTCGTGGGATCACGATCGTGGAATTGAGGTAAACCCCGTTAGAAAAGGCAGGGCTTTGACCTCTTCCTCAACAAGAAGCTGAATCGATTTATTATATCATCCCCGCCATAAACCCCGTTAGAAAATACGTGGCTTTCTAACGAGGTAAGGAATTGAATCTTCATTAATGTCATCCCCCCATAAACGGAGGGGCTTTCTAACGGGGTAAATGGCAGGGCTTTCTTACGGGGTAAATCGTTTGGCCATTGGAATTTTATCTGAAGAGAAGGTTTCGGAAATTCGGGACCGGTCCAGCATTCTGGAAGTCGTCTCAGATTATGTGGCCCTTAAAAAGACTGGAAAAAACTATAAGGGGCTCTGTCCATTCCATTCTGAAAAGACCCCCTCTTTCATGGTCAATGAGGAAAAACAAATTTTTCACTGTTTTGGCTGCGGGGAAGGAGGAGATGTCTTTACCTTTTTAATGAAAGTGGGACATTTTTCTTTTCCACAAGCCGTGGAGGAACTGGCAAAACGCTATGGAGTGAAGCTTCCTACCCGTGAACTTTCTGTGACCCAAAAAAAGGAGATGGCTAAAAGAGAGGTCCTCTTCCAGATCAACCAGATCGCCTCAGAATATTTCCACGATCTCCTGACCAAGCGGCGAGAGGGCGAGGAGGGAAGGAGGTATTTATCACAAAGGGGGATCAGCCCGGAGGTCATTGCGGAACACCGATTGGGATATTCCATCGACCGTTGGGATGGGTTGGTGCAGCATCTCCAGGAGAAGAAGGTTTCTCTCGAACTGGCGTGGGAACTGGGTTTGATTTTTCCCAAGAAGAGAGAGGGCTGGTACGATGCTTTTCGAGGGAGAATCCTCTTTCCCATCTTCGACCTCCATCAACGGGTGGTCGGATTCGGGGGAAGGGTGATTCGAGAAGGACAACCCAAATATCTTAACTCTCCGGAATCGAGTATCTATCATAAAGGGGAAGTCCTCTATGGGCTCCATGTGGCCAAGCGATATGTTATAGAGAAGGATTGTGTTATCATCGTCGAAGGTTATTTTGATCTGTTAACCCTCCACCAATATGGATTGAAGCATAGTGTTGCCACCTTAGGAACAGCACTGACCACACAACATATTCGAACCCTAAAGCGATATACAAAAAATTTGATCACCATATTTGATGCAGACCAGGCGGGTATCCAGGCCACCCTTCGCTCCCTTCCTCTCTTTTTAGAAGAGGAAGTGGTAGGAAAGACGATCGCCCTCCCGCAAGGGGAAGACCCCGACGGGTTTCTAAGAAAAGGAAATTTGGAAGACTTTTGGAAAAGGGCGGAGCGTGCTGTTCCCCTCATCGATTTCTTTTTTGAACGGTTGATGAAGACCACTGATGTGAAATCTATCGATGGCAAGGTTAGAGTAGCGAAAGAAGGTGTGGCCCTTCTCGGTAAAATCCCAGATAAGATTCGAAGAGATTTCTATACGAAGGTTTTAGCGGAGAAGCTGGATGTCAAAGAATCCTTTCTCTATGAGATGCTCCGATCCTCTCCCAAGGAGCCATCCAAGGCAGGAGAGGATTTAAGAAAGTCATCCTTGGAGAAAACTTTTCCAAAGGCAGAGGAAATGGTGGTCCGTCTCATGATTCACCATCCTGAAGTCATCCCAACCATTTCGAAGGAGGGTATCCTGAAGGAGTTTGAGAGCCCGATCTTGCAAAAAATAGCTGAGGTTCTGGAAGATCTTTATCAGAGAAAAGGAAGGCTTGACCTGCCAGAGGCCTTAGCCAATGTTGAGGAAGATCTCAAAGGGAAGTTGTGTGAGTTTGCCTTTCAGGAGAGTGGGCTGGAGGGAGGAGATCGAGGAAAGATCTTACAGGACTGTATCCAAAAGATTCGTGAAAAGGGGTTGAAAAAGGAAAAAGGCGAATTGCTCAAGAGGATTAAAGAGGCGGAGAAACAGCAAGAGGAAAAAAGGCTGGTCCCTCTTTTAAAGGAACGCCAGGAACTGGCCAAGAGGGAGAAGGGCCTTCAAAAAGATAGTTTTCGGAAAGGGTAAGAGAGAGGTTAATGGCGAAGGGAGGAAAGATCAAAGAGGTTGAGCAGCAATTGATTAATATGGAAGGGGAGAAGGGATTTCTGACCTTCGATGAGACGAATGATATCCCTCCCAATGATATCGTCTCCTCTGATCAGATTGATGATGTCCTCATGATGTTCGACGAAATGGACATCGATGTGGTGGATGATCTCCAGGGATTGAAAGTGGAGGAAGAGAAGGCCGTGGAGAAGGAAGAGGAGGAAGGCGATGGATTGGAGATGGAGACCTTTGGCAGGGCCACAGACCCCGTCCGGATGTATCTCCGCGAGATGGGATCGGTTTCTCTCCTTACCCGAGAAGGAGAAGTGGAGATTGCTAAAAGAATTGAAAGCGGTAAAAAAGAAGTGCTGAGCGTCGTCTTGAACTGTCCCATGGCGGTTAAAGAGGTCATCAATCTAAGCAATTCAATTAAGGCTGGAAAGGTGGAGATCCGGGAAGTGACCAATGAAATCGACGAGGAGGAGGCCAGTTTTGAGGAAGAACAGATCCAGAAGAAAAAGATTTTAGAACTCATCGAGAAGATTAAGCGAAAAGATGAAGACCTTCGAGGACTCCTGAAAGGGAAGGCCGTGTCGAAGAGAAAGGTTCAGAAACAGATTAAGAAGAAACAAAAGGAGATGAAGAAAAAACAGAAGGGGATTAAAAAGAAACAAGAAGAGATCAGAAAGAAGCGAGAAGAGATCCTGGAATTTTTCCACCAGATGAATCTGAGGGACACTCAGATTCATAAGATCGTTCAGAAGATGAAACAGATGCTGAACCGGGTGGACAAAGGGGAAAACGAAATCAAGAAGATTGAAGATAAGTGGGGGATTTTTGTTCAGGAGGCGCGGACCTATCTGAAGAAGTTGAAGGCAAGGAGTGTGAGTGAGAAGAAACTTCTTCGAACCCGAAAATTGAGTAAAGTCGATCTCCAAGAAATTTCCCGAGTGGCAATTATTGTCCAAAGGAAGATCCACAAGGTGGAAACTGAATGTGGTCTAACCGCGGACAAGTTGGCCACAGCGGTCAAGGCCATTGTGGAAGGGGAGACCAAAGCCAAGGAGGCCAAGAGTGAACTGGTGAAGGCGAACCTGAGGCTGGTCGTCTCCATTGCCAAAAAATATACCAATCGCGGGCTTCAATTCTTAGACCTCATTCAGGAAGGGAATATTGGGTTAATGAAAGCGGTGGATAAATTTGAATACCAACGAGGTTATAAATTTAGTACCTATGCGACCTGGTGGATCCGACAAGCCATCACACGAGCCATTGCTGATCAGGCGCGGACCATCCGGATCCCCGTTCACATGATCGAGACGATCAATAAATTGATCCGGACCTCCAGATACCTTGTCCAGGAGATTGGAAGAGAGCCCACTCCTGAAGAGATTGCTGAGAAAATGGATATGGCTTTGGATAAGGTGAGGAAGGTGTTGAAGATTGCCAAAGAGCCCATCTCCCTTGAAACACCCATCGGTGAGGAGGAAGATAGCCACTTGGGGGATTTCATCGAAGACAAAGCAGTCATCTCCCCTCAGGAGGCTGTGATCAGCGCCAATTTATCAGAACAAACTCAAAAGGTCCTTGCCAGTCTCACCCCCCGAGAGGAGAAGGTTTTGAGGATGCGGTTTGGAATTGGGGAAAAATATGACCATACGTTGGAAGAGGTGGGACAGGATTTTGATGTCACCCGGGAAAGAATCCGACAGATCGAAGCAAAGGCATTGAGGAAATTACGACATCCCAGCCGGGCAAAAAAGTTGAAAAGTTTCCTTGAAACTTAATAATTTCAGAGAGATTAGTTCGCCTGCCTGCCGCAGGCAGGGAGTTCTTAGTTTTAAACTCTAAACTCAATGCAGGGTTGACACCCTTGGGGGATAACATATAATAAGGATAGGGCCCATAGCTCAGCTGGAAGAGCCACCGGCTCATAACCGGTAGGTCCCTGGTTCGAACCCAGGTGGGCCCACCAGGAAAGAGGAAAATTTCTTATGCACTCCTTGTGGATAAAAGAAAGGATGCTCCGTGAGTGTGGACGGGACAAGAAGAGTGCACTCCTTTGGTGCACTCTTCTTGTTTGGGGACAAACCATTTAAGATTTATTCCTGCAAAATTTGTCAGATAGGAGGGGACTGTTGAGGGAACAATTAGAATTGGTTTGGGAACTTCAAAAAATTGATCTTGAGCTGAAGAGTATTAAGGAAGAAAAAGATCGGTATCCCAAAGAGATGAAAAAGTTGGATGAAAAACAGAAGATCGAGAAGGAGAGGATTCAGAAGGAGAAAGAAAAGGTCGAATCCTTAGAGAAGACACGGAGGCAGAAAGAGGGGCATCTCAACTTGGAGCAAGAAAAAATCAAGCGGGCAGAAGGAAAGATGTCTGAAGTGAAGACCAACAAAGAGTATCAGGCCCTCCTCAGCGAAATCGATGCCATCAAGGAAGCGAACAGCCGGTTGGAAGAAGAGATCCTCCAAGTGATGGATGAAATCGACGAGCTCAAGAAGGATCTCTTAAAAAGGGAAAAGGAAGTGGGGGTTACCTTGGAAAAGATTGAAGTGGAGCGAAAAAAGCTTCAGGAAAAGATGGCCCATGACGAGAAGGCCTGGAACGAACAGATGGAACGAAGGGAGGTCCTTTCTAAACAGATCGAATCCAAACTGTTCAAACTCTATAATACTTTGAAGGAAAAAAGACAGGGGGTGGGTGTGGTCAGCGCGAAGAATGAGACCTGCCAAGGCTGTTTTGTAAACGTTCCCCCTCAAATGTTCATCGAGGTTCAAAAAAACAATGCCCTCATTCGGTGTCCCAACTGTAATCGAATTCTCTATTGGGATGGAGATCGAAATACAAAATGAAATCCTTGGGGCGAGAAGATCGATTGATCATTTATATTGATGGGGCCTCCAGAGGAAATCCAGGAAGGGCAGGGGCGGGGATTTGGATTACGAATGGAGAAGGGAGAAAAATTTCGGAGGTGAGCCGATATCTCGGCACCAAGACGAATAATGAGGCAGAATATTGGGCCCTTCTTTTAGGACTGAGGGAGGCAAAGCGATTGGGGGGGGAGGCCCTCCAAATCTTCACGGATTCAGAATTAGTCGAAAGACAAATTAAAGGGGTCTATCGCGTGAAGGATTTAAATTTAAAGGTCCTCCACAAAACAGTGCTCCAGAATTTAAAAACATTTTCATCCTTTGAAATCGAATCCATCCCAAGGGAAGGAAATAAAGAAGCAGACCGTTTGGCGAACCAGGCGATCCAGAGGAGGATTTCAAAGGAAAAAGGAAAGGAGGGGAGTCGAAGGGGAACAGATGGTCGCTCCTCCTGAGATCACGCGAAGCGGGAAACCAGGAGGGGAGGAAAGTCCGAGCTCCGCAGGGCAGGGTGGTCCGTAATACGGACTGTCCCGGAATTCTGCAGGGCAGAATTCCGGGGTAAGGAGAGTGCCACAGAAAACATACCGTCCTATGAAATAGGCGTAACTACCATTTCGTAGGATAAGGGTGAAAAGGTGAGGTAAGAGCTCACCAGTACCCTGAGCGATTGGGGTAGCTAGGTAAACCCCACCTGGAGCAAGACCAAATAGGTTCCGCTTCCCCCCGCCGCAGGCGGGGGGATAAGAAAAGCCCATTCAAATTTGTTCCGAGGCAATTGCATCGGGACAAAGGCGGGACGGGTGAGGTCGCTTGAGACCTTGAGCAATCAAGGCCCTAGATAAATGACCATCCTCCCGATTCCCGCTGAAAAGCGGGATCGGGATGACAGAACTCGGCTTATGGTCCCCTTCGAAGATCCCCCTTTTTCATTTACTATTCTGAGGCCGGGTAGAATACATTTTTGCTATCGGTCCTAAATTCGAAGCACTCAATTCGAAACAAGCACGAATGTTCAAAATACGAATGACCCAAATAAAAAGTTTAGAATTTTGATATTTGAAATTTGAATTTGTTTCGAGCTTCGATATTAGGATTTCGAATTTTAAATAAACTTTATGAGACACAGAATTCAAAATCGTTGGATAATCGGGGGGATCGTTTTCCTTTTGATCGGGATTTTTCCCCTTTCAGCCTTCTGTCAAAAGGCCTCCATCAAAGATGTCAATGTGAAGGGGACGAAGGGGGTCTGGAAGGTCAGTTTCGATGTGGAGGACTGTTTTACAGAGAAGATGGAGGAGGCGATCCAGTCGGGGATACGGACGACCTTCACCTTTTATATTAATCTTTACCAAAAGACAGGTTGGTGGAAGAATCGAAAAGTGGCCTCTATCGAGTTTCATCACACTGTCCAATACCATCCCATTCAAAAAGTCTATCAAGTGACACTGGAAGAAAACCCTTCTTCTCTAGCCGCTTCCAGTTTGGAGGAAGCCAAAAAGCTGATGTCAAAAGTGAAAGAATTTGGAATCCGATCTTCCTCTCCACTCGAACCTGGAGTTCCTACTTACTTTCGAATCAAGGCCGAATTGGATCCGGTCAGGCTCCCGCTTCATTTAGAGTATCTCTTCTTTTTCGTCTCCCTATGGGATTTTGAAACCGATTGGCATATCGAACCTCTCCCACCTTAAGATTCGGGGGTGAAAGGAGTATGAAGAAATCACTTTCTCCTGAAGCAAGAAGACGACGCAATGAGCTGATCATCATTGGGATCATCTCCATCCTCATTCTCATCTTTACAACCATCGAGATGAAATTCCCCCAAATAGGGGGGATGATCCCTGTCGCCAACAATATCATCATCTTCAGCCTGATCAATATCAACATCATTCTGATTCTCCTCCTGATCTTTTTGGTGATCCGAAATCTGGTAAAACTGATCTTTGAGCGAAAACGGAAAGTCCTGGGAGCCAGGCTCAGAACTAAATTGGTGGCGGCGTTTGTCAGCCTTTCTCTCGTTCCTACCATTCTCCTCTTTTTGGTAGCAGTGGGTTTCATCACCAATAGTGTGGAACATTGGTTTAGCGCCCAGGTGGAACAGTCCCTTCAAGGATCCTTAGAAGTGGCTCAGACCTATTATCGAGATTTTGCCAACAACACAGTTTCCACCGCTCAACAGATCAGTAAGTCCCTCTCCAAACAAGGCATTCACAAGGGATCAAGAGAAATGAGCCTGTTGAGAGAGCAGCTGGAAGCCAGACGACAGGAACACCATCTCAGCACCCTTGGGGTATTTTTGAAAGGAGAGGGGAATACGATTGGGGTAGAGGATCCCATGCTCAAACCTGTTTCTCTCCATCTTCCGAAGGATTTGTTAGAAGCAGGGTTTTCAGGAAAAGAGGTTTCCAGAATCTTGTCGGTGGGAGAGGGAGAGTTGATTACTGGCATCGCCCCCATTTTCAATCCTTCGGAAGGAGGGGAGGTGGTGGGAATCGTAGCGGCATCGTATTTTATTCCAAAAAGTCTAACGGTCAAGATGCGTGAGATCTCACAGGCTTTTGTGGAATATAAACAATTGAAGATTTTGAAAAAGCCGATCAAGTTTAGCTACATGATGGCTCTCCTGATGGTGACCCTCCTCATCGTCTTCTCGGCCACCTGGTTTGGTTTCCATTTAGCCAAGGATATTACCGTTCCCATCAAAGACTTGGCAGAGGCCACCGGTCGGATTGCCTCAGGAGACCTCAATTTCCGAATTCAGATGAAAGCGGCCGATGAGATTGGAATGCTTGTCCAATCCTTCAATCAAATGACCGGGGATCTCCAGGTGAGCCGTTCTGAGTTGGAACAACGGAAGAAGTACATGGAGATCGTCCTGAAAAATGTGGCCGCTGGAGTGATCACCATCGATGAGAAAGGAAATGTGACGACCATTAACACTTCCGCAGAGCAGATGTTACAGATCAAAGGAGAAACAGTTCTGGAGAAAAATTTCTCCGAGGTATTGCCGAAGGAGTATGTGGGGCAAATTGAGCGATTATTGAACGAACTTAAGTCTTCTGGAAAAGATTCCATTGAGAGACAGGTCATTGTGAACCTGGAGGGGAGATCCCTATCCCTGTTGATCAATCTGACGACCCTGAGGGATGAAGAAGGGAAATCCCTCGGTGTCGTCGCTGTCTTCGATGACCTCACCCAGTTGATCAAAGCCCAGAGGATGGCAGCCTGGAGGGAGGTGGCTCGTCGGATTGCTCATGAGATCAAGAATCCATTAACCCCTATTCAACTTTCTGCTCAACGGCTGAGGAAACGGTACTTGGAGAAACTTCAACCTGATGGGACAGTCTTTGATGAGTGCACCCGAACGATTGTGAAACAGGTTGAAGAATTGAAGGGATTGGTCAATGAATTTTCGAACTTTGCTCGAATGCCGGCTTCCCAACCTACTCCCAATCATCTCAATGAGATCATTCAGGAAACGCTCGTTCTTTTTCAGGGGATCCAAAAACAAGTCCATTTTGAATTTATTCCCAACGAGCTTCCTGTCCTCAACGTCGACCGGGATCAGATGAAGCGGGTGATGATCAATTTGATCAAAAATAGTCTTGCCGCCATCGAAAACGGAGGGAAGATCAGAATCCAGACGAGTTATGATCCCAAATTGCAGACGGTCCGCCTTGAGGTGAGTGACGATGGTGGTGGGATCCCTGACGAAGACAAAGGGAGACTATTCGAACCTTATTTCTCCACTAAAAAAAGTGGGACGGGATTAGGGTTGACCATTGTCAACGCCATCATCTCTGATCACAACGGATATATCCGGGTACGGGACAACAAACCCAAAGGCACGACCTTCCTCATCGAACTCCCCGTTCGGGTTTAAGGTCGAGATTGAAGGTTCAAGGCTCAAAGCTCAAAGCCGAATGCGCAAACCAGCCTCCTTGGTGAAACAGAGAACGAATTATTTGCCATTGATTTAATCCACTTAATTCGCTAAGATTAATTAGAGTTTCGATTTATAGTTACTCTTTGCGCTATGCTCTATGCCTGCCCGCCGAACAAGTTCTTTGGCAGGCGGGCGCTCTGCGGTGATATAAAGGATGGCCGAGAAGCTGATTTGTCAGAACAAAAAAGCTTTCCATAATTACTTTATCGAAGAGACGTACCAGACCGGGGTCTCCCTTCTGGGATCAGAGGTTAAGGCATTGCGGGACGGAAAGGTCAACCTGGGGGATAGCTATGGGGATATCAAAAGAGGTGAGGTTTTTCTCGTCGATGCTCATATCAGTCCTTATCCCCAAGCAAACCGGTTGAATCACGATCCTTTAAGGACCCGAAAACTCCTCCTTCATAAGAGGGAGATTAAACGGCTAATCGGTAAGGTGGAACAGAGGGGATATACGCTGATTCCGCTCAAGCTCTACTTTGTGAACGGTAAGGTGAAGGTAGATCTGGGTCTCGCAAAGGGGAAGAAGCTTTATGATAAACGTGAGACCCTTAAGAAGAAAACCATGGAACGCGAGATGGAAAGGGGGCGAAAAGGGTTCGACGGGGATCGTTGACGTCAGGGCTGCATACCGAGGTCCCATTGGCTCGTAAAACAAATGGGATTAAACATAATCGCAAACAACTACGATTATGCCCTGGCTGCCTAAACGCAGCTAGGCGTCCTTCCCTGTCCTCTCCTGTAGGGCGGGACAAGGATGTCAGAAAAACAGGATAGTTCCTCTCTGACGCCTATAAGAGAGGGGCGAAACTTTATAGGATAGCCTTTCAGGAATCCTGCCTGTGGGAGTCCTGAGGGGCGAATTTAAAATACAGGCTATGTATGTAGATGTTCTGTCGGAAGGTTTCCGGACGCGGGTTCGATTCCCGCCGCCTCCACCAAAATTTCGTAATAAAAAGTTCCGTAAAGAACTGCTACGCTCTCTTAAAGCTCCGATTATTTCGGAGCTTTTTAATTTTACCAGGAGCATTCTAAATTAATTCTT
>Ga0208192_1000202_pt1 | contig 61690 bp, 57 predicted proteins | sample June2015DPH_13_1_2_FD_184711 | JGI IMG/M metagenome (GOLD analysis project Ga0208192, IMG submission 184711) | Peatland microbial communities from SPRUCE experiment site at the Marcell Experimental Forest, Minnesota, USA - June2015DPH_13_150... | ecosystem: Environmental > Terrestrial > Soil >... | reverse complement strand
ATCGGCGGCGACTCATCGACCACGTCTCATCCGGCCCGATCGGCCGCCGTGCGGCCCACTTTCGCCCAGCTCAGGGCTCGGTCATGAGCCGAGACGGAGTCGATCGACTCCCCACGATCGTCGCCGGGCCGTCAGCCGAAGTGGCTCGGTGGATCCGGGCTTAGGCTCCGAACGCCAGGACCGCCGCGCCGGCCAGGACGATCGCAGCCGCTCCAACGCGGAGCGCCGCCTCTCGTGAAGTCTCGGCTTCGGCCAACCTGAAGGCACCCCAGCCCGATGCAAGAACGATGGCCGACTCACGCAGCGCCGCCACGACCGCGAGGGGTGCCAGCGTGTAGGCAAGAAGCACCAGCACGTACGAGACGAGCGTCAGCAGCCCGACGACGGCGCCAGGCCGCCGCTCCCCCGATGGCGGGAAGGCGGGCTCATGCCGGGCGAGCCAAGCCCACGCAACCAGGCCCGCGACAGAAACCGGCCACATGATCCCGGCATATAGCCAGGGCGAAACCAGCCGGACGCCGACTCGGTCGACGGCCGAATAGGCAACGATCGCCAGGCCAGTCAGGAGCGCGAAGGCGACAGCCAGGTCGGCGGAGCGGTCAGCGGGGCGGCCCGTAGGCCGCCGCAGCACACGCCACGGCCGCTGGATTGCCAGCATCCCGATCAGCAGCAGCGCGACGCCAAGCCAGCCGGCCGGGCGGATCTGCTCGCCGAGAACGCCCCACCCGACCAGCACGGCCAGGAGCGGAGCCGTCCCCCTCGCGATCGGATACACGACCGACAGGTCGCCGCGACGGTATGCCGCCGACAGCAGCACGAAGTAGACCGTCTCGATCAGCCCCGAGACGACTGCCAGCGCCGCCGCGTCTGCTGGTATTCCCGGCCGGCCCGACGCCAGCCACACGACCACGGCCAGTGGAGCGACGACCGCTGCGCCGACTGCCATGCCAAGGGTCGAGGCCCGCCGCGGGTCGCCCGATGTCTTGATCAGGACGTTCCAGCTGACATGGAGAACGGCCGCGGCGCCGACGAGCGCGAAGACGAGCGGGTCCACGGGGCTGAGTTTAGGGCCAACATCCTTGCTTTCTGGGCAGATTCCAATCCCGGTGGCACGAGTCCGGGAAGGCCAGGACGCGTCCGCATGTAGACGGCCGATCGGCGTTGGCACAACCCGAATCGACCGTGGAAGAGGGCCGGCTGGCGCGAGAAGGGACCCGATCGGCCTCCGAGGCGGGCTCTGCGAGCTCACCTGGGCGATCGATCTGGATCGCCGCCACCTCGGTTGGACGATGGCAGGATCACATGGCACCGCCGGCCAATCGCCGAGGATGGCGCCGCGGCCAACCTGCGGGCAACGGCGACTAGAGGGTTTGGCCGAAGGCAACGCCATGGCGAGTCGGTCGGCAGATGGGATGGTGGTGGCTCGCGCGACCTTTCGGGATTAGGCTGGAAACCCAACCTGCTGTCGAGGACAGGCTCATGGATGTCGCCGCCGATCCGCGCAACGAGGACGCTTCCGTACTCGCGCCAACAGACGCCCGGCCGGACGCCGGTTTGCCGGCCGAGCCGTTCGCCGGCTATCGGAAGCCTCTCGCACGCGCGGCCGAGCTGGCGCTCGAGTACCTCGAAAGCCTCCCGGACCGCCGGGTCGGGGCCGACCCGGCGATGGCGGAGCACCTTCGGGCACAGATGAGCCGGCCTCTCGCGGAGGCCGGCGAGGACCCGGAGTCGGTGATCGCCGAGCTCGCGGCCACGGCCGATCCCGGGCTCACCGCGATGAACGGCCCGCGCTACTTCGGCTTCGTGATCGGGGGGACGCTGCCGGCGGCTCTCCCCGCCGACTGGCTTGCCAGTGCCTGGGACCAGAACGCTGGGATGCATATTCCCACTCCGGCTGCGGCCGCCGCCGAGATAGCCGCCGGCGCGTGGCTCGTGGAGCTGCTTGGGTTTGCGCCCGGGACGAGCGTCGGCTTCACGACCGGAGCCACGACCGCCAACCTGACCTGCATGGCCGCCGCCCGCCACGAGGTGCTGCGGCGAGCCGGGTGGGACGTGGAGGCCGACGGCCTCCAGGGAGCGCCGGCTGTGACAGTGGTCGCCGGCGACGAAGTCCACCCCAGCATGGTCAAGGCGATGCGGATCGTCGGTCTCGGAGGCAGGACGGGGCTCCGCGTTGCGGTTGACGACCAGGGCCGGATGCGGCTGGATGACCTCCGCCGGGCGCTGGACCTCACGTCCGGGCCGGTCATCGTCGCGATCCAGCTCGGCAACGTGAACAGCGGGGCATTCGACCCGCTCGACGAGATCGTGCCGCTCGTCCGCGAGCTGCCAAACGCCTGGCTCCACGTCGACGGAGCGTTTGGGTTGTGGGCGGCCGCCTCGCCGCGGCTCCGGCCGCTGGCCGGCAGGCTGTCGGAGGTCGATTCGGCCGCCACCGACGCTCACAAGTGGCTCAACACGCCGTACGACACCGGCCTCGCCTTCATCCGAAACGAGGCTCCGGTTCGCGCCGCGATGAGCATCGCCGCCGCCTACCTGCCGGCGTCCCCGGCCGAACGAGACCCCTTCGAGTACGCGCCCGAGATGTCGCGCCGAGCGCGCGGCTTCCCGGTCTATGCCGCGTTGCGGTCGTTGGGCCGGCGCGGTCTGGCCGACATGATCGAGCGAGGCTGCGCCGTGGCCTCGCTCATGGCCAAGCGTCTGGCAGCCGATCCCGCCGTCCGGATCCTCAACGACGTCGTGTTGAACCAGGTTCTGGTGCGCTTCGGCGACGACGATGCGCTGACCCAGGAGGTCGTGCGTCGGGTCCAGGCCGACGGAACGCTCTGGGCGGGCGGAACCGTGTGGCACGGCCTAGGCGCGATGCGGCTCTCGGTCTCCGGCTGGTCGACGAGCCAGGCGGACGCCCTGCGCTCGGTGGAAGCGATTCTGCGGGCGCTCCACGAGGCCAGGCGGCCGTAGCCAAACCGCTTACTGAGCCCCGATGCGCCCCACGTAAAGGCTCGAATAGTCCGGGCTCACGACGATGACCGTCGATCCGAAGATCCAGGCCTGGGTGGGTGTCCCGACGTCCCCCGGCATCGCCGGAGATGACTTGCCCTGATGCCAGGTCCTGCCGTCGGCGGACCAGTAGACGCTCGACCCGTTGACGATGAGGATCTGCTGCCCGTCACCGGTAAGCCAGCTATTGGGAAGGGTGAGCGGCGAACCGTCTTCCCTCTCCCACGTCTTGCCGTTGGCGCTGACCCATAGCGCGTTCGACAGGTAATAGTGGGCGTCGGGCACGGCCACCACGGCGTTGCGGCCGGCCACGGCATAGAGCGTCGGGCCCTCTTGCGTGGGTGTGGTGGCGAGCGACCAGGCCAGCCCATCGATGGAATACCACACGACCCCAACCATGGGGCCGCTGCTCTGCAGATCGTTGGTGCCGAGGCCCACGAAACCGCTCGAGATGGCGGCGACCTGCTCGACGACCGGGCCCTCCCGTCCCTGGTTCTGGTCCGGGAAGGTGCGGGATGCCCAGTTCAGCCCGTCGAGGGAGTGGAAGACCACGTTCTCAGGGTTCGCGCCGGCCGGCGCGCCGAGCGGGTAATGGAACCCGAACGCCACCAGCCCCTTTGGGCCGGCGGCCATCGAGACGATCGCGACTCGGTCCAACGGCGCCATTTCTGCGGCCGACAGGCGTTGCCACGTCAGACCATCCGAGGAGCGCCACATCAATATGTCGGCCGGCGGTCCGTCGCCCGTCGGATAGCCGCAGTTCCAATATGGTGGCAGCGACTGGCCAACCAGGAGCAGGCCGCCGGGAACCGAGAGAATGAACTGTAGACAGGCGAGGTCGAAGTCGGGCCCGGTCGTTGGGACCTGGCTCCAGGTCGTGCCGTCGGTCGACGCGATGATCACCGGCTTTTGGTCGTAAGACGGGCCTGTGACGTTCGCAGCCACGACCATCATTCCGCCCACCTGAGCGGCCCCGACTGCCACGACCGCCGACCCGAAGGCACTCAACGGGACATTGGTCCAGCTGACCGATTGGCCATCCGCCACGATCGATGCGGTGATGGCAGGAGCAGCCGACTGGGCCGAAGAGGTCGGACTGGGAGTCGCCGTTGGAGCCGGCCGACTGGCGGACGCCGACGGCCCTCCGGGTTGCGGCTGCCCACGGAACAAGGGCAGCGCCACTGCGACGATGGCGATGATGGCGGCCGCGCCGACGACCGTCGCCAGCACGGACGAGCGTGGCCATCGGGCGGCGAAGAAGCGACGCCCACGGCTCCGGGTCGGGACCGGCAGCGATTCCACGTCGGCGCGCAGCCGGCCCGGCACCGCCGGCAGCTCGGCGCGTCGGAATGCGTCGTGCAACTGTTGATCGAGGGATTCAAGCTCGGGCATGTTCGGGCTCATCGAGACGCCGCCTTTCCGCTGCCTTGAACCACTCGCTCGTCGCGCATCGTCTCGAGCGCCCGATGCAGCCGCGACTTCACGGTTCCGACCGGCCATCCCAGCCGGGTAGCGACTTCGGTGAGCGGGAGATCGGCCCAGTAGTGGAGGACCACGACCGTCCGCTCATCGGGATCGAGACAGCGGATCAGGCGTAAGGCCTCGTCGTGGTCGATGAGCGTCTGGAAGGGATCGCCCGTCGACGGGTCGTCGTCCGGGCCCAGGGCAACGAAACGGACCCGGCGGTTCCGTCTGATCCGGTCTCTACAGGCGTTGACGACTATCCGGTCGAACCAGGCCTCGAATGCGGCCGGGTCTCGCAGCGAGCCCGCCGAGCGCCACGCTCGAACGGCGGCGTCGTGAGTAACGTCCTCCGCATCGTAGGCGTTTCCGAGGATCAGGCCCGCCAGCCTGTAGGCGCGGTCGAGGCCCCCGGACACGAGCCGGACGAGCTTTTCGCCGGCTTGCTGTTGGCTGTCCACCATCGACCCCTCCACCGTCTTCAGGAACCCGACCAGCTCTTGAACACGATCCGCCTCGTTCATCGTCTTCCAGGACGATCGAAGGCGCTGGACGGTTCTCGGGCGGGCCGGCCCCCGCTGGAGGCTCTACCCCGCCTTGTCTGAGCCGAGGACGCGGTCGATCTCCGCCAGCTCGTCCGGATCGAAATCCAGCTTCTCGAGAGCGTGGACGTTGTCCTCGAGCTGCTCGACGGAGCTCGCGCCGACGATCACGGACGTCATCCGCGGATCGCGCAGGCACCATGCGAGAGCCATCCCGGCCAGGCTCTGACCACGACGCGCAGCGATTGCGTTCAAGGCGCGTATTCGGGGCAGGTTCGCATCGACCTGATCGACGCTGAGGGATCGGGAGTGGGTCACCCTCGATCCGGCCGGCACGCCATCGAGGTAGCGGTTCGTCAGCTGGCCTTGCGCCAGCGGCGAGAAGGCGATGCAGCCGACGCCCTCACGACCGAGCACGTCGAGGAGCCCGTGCTCGGGTTCGCGGCTCAGCATCGAATACCGAACCTGGTGGATGAGCAGCGGCGTCCCCAGGCCCCGAAGGATGGCCGCTGCCCGCGAGGTTTCGGCCGGTGGGTAGTTGGAGATGCCGGCGTAGAGCGCCTTCCCCTGCCGAACCGCGGTATCGAGCGCGCCCATCGTCTCCTCGAGAGGCGTCTCCGAGTCGAGGCGGTGCGAGTAGTAGATGTCGACGTAGTCGATGCCGAGCCGCTTCAGACTCTGGTCGAGGCTGGCCAGCATGTATTTGCGCGAGCCCCGGTCTCCGTACGGGCCCGGCCACATGTCGTAACCGGCCTTGCTCGAGATGACCAGTTCGTCGCGGTAGGAACCGAAGTCCTCGCGGAGGATCCGACCGGCGTTGGCTTCGGCCCACCCGTACGGCGGGCCGTAGTTGTTCGCCAGATCGAAGTGGGTGATGCCCAGATCGAATGCCCGTCGGACGATCGCCCGTTGTGTCGGAAGCGGGGTTGCATCGCCGAAGTTGCGCCAGAAGCCGAGCGAGATCGCCGGCAGCTCGAGCCCGCTGCGGCCCGAGCGGCGATAGGACATGGACTCGTATCGATCGGGCGACGCCGCGAAGGAGGGCGCATCCTCGGACGGTTTCTCGGTCATCGATGGAACCTCCAACGGCTGGGATCGGTAGTGCATTTGCGCCGTCCGAACGTGGTCGCACTGGTCTAGTCGGGCGGGAGCCGAGTGACCCGAAGGGCACTCTGGGCGGATCCGAGAGTCAGCGTAACCTAGAGGCCTATGCACGTGCCCCGTCCCACGCGTTGGCGCGCCTTCGCCGCGCGGCAATACCGACCATTTCAGGCGATCGCGATCGGGCAGGCGTTCACAGGGTCATATGCCTCGGACGCACTCTTCGTCCCTCTCCTGCTCCGGCTGGGGGCGCCGCCGGCCCTCGTCATCCTCGTCGGAGCGGCCCCCGTCGGGGGCGCGGCGCTGCAGGCATTCGCCCCACAGATGCTCCGCCGGCTGAAAGGCGACCTGCGCAAGCTCACCCTGGGGCTCGCTCTGGCTGAAATCCGCGGCTTCGCGCTCGCGGCGATCGTGGCCTGCGTCGCGGCCGGCGTCATCAGCCAGGGCATGGGCGTAGTCCTCGTATCGATCACGGTGGCGATCGGCCAGACAGCCGGCATCCTCTCGGGCTCGAACATCGTCCTCTGGACCGCCGTCGTTCTGCCCGACGGCGAGCGCCGTCTCGTCGGTCCGCGGGTCGGCGCTCTCAACATGGCCCTCTCGACCGTCCTGCTCCTGCCCGCCGGATTGATCCTCGACGCTGGGGGCCGCGAGTTCGGGCTCTGGATCTACGTCGCCTTCTTTCTCGTGAGCGGGACGATGGCCTGTCTCACCCCACTCGCAGTCTCCCGCCTGCCCCGTCCGGGGCGAGTCCTCGTCGACACGCGCTCAGCCGGCGGATCCGAGATGCCGCCCGCCTTCCGCCGTTTCATGGACGTGAGCGTCATCGCTTCCGTAGGGCAGGGGCTCATTCCCTCGCTGTCGCTGTACGCCCTGCGGGTTCTCGGGATGTCGGCCGGATTCGCGGTCGCCCTTTCCGGCGTCGCCGCGGCCGGCGCGCTGGCGGGGTCGCTAGCGACGGGCTCGTTCCTCCTCGGAGGATCCTCGAGTCGAGTGTTGCGCGCGAGCTTCCTCCTGCGGGTGGCGGCGGCCGTCTGCTGTGTCGCGGCCGTACCGGCCAATCCGATGGCGCCGGCGTTCCTGCTCGCCGGCGCGGCTCTATTCAACGGGGCGGGCAACGCCGGCGCCCTGGCAACCAACGAGCGCCTCTACCGTCTCGCCCCGGAGAAATCTCGAGTCCACTGCCAGAGCCGGTTCGTCGGCGCCACGGCGGCGGCCGCCGGGGCAGGCTCAGCCGTCTGTGCCGCGGCACTTCTAGTAGCGCCCGCCGCATGGGCTGTCTACTCGGCCCTCTACGCCGGCTCAGCCATCAGCCGGCTGATCGCCACGTTCCGCACCGAGGTTTCGGCCTCGTGGAGCAGTCCGTCGGCCGCTCCCGTCGAAGTCCCAGTCGTCGGCCCGGGAGACGGCTAGGGCGCGCACCAGGCAACCACCCGGGGCGCCAGAGCCAGCGCACTGCCGCAAGGTCACGGCCCGGCGGCCGGCCGTTGTCCGGCGGCGCCCTCAGCCCCAGCTCTGGATCAGCAGGGCTTCCTCCTCGCCCGACCGGATCAAGCTCAGGATCGCCTCCGCGACCATCTCCGGCGAGTGCGACTTCGGCGCCCCAGATCCACCGCCGACCCGGCCGCCGGCGGCCAGCGACTGGTGGAACTCGGTAGCGGTCACGGCCGGATAGACGATCGAGACTACGATGCCGTCGGGCTCGAGCTCGCGGCGGGCCACCTGCGACAGCATGTTCAGCGCCGACTTCGATGCAGAGTACGCACCGGCGCCGGGCAGCACCATACGCGACGTCATCGAGCTGACGTTGACGATGGCGCCGCCACCCTGGCGCCGCATCGGTGGAATGACCGCCTGCATGGCTAGCAACGGGGCGTAGACGTTGAGCTGGGTGATGGCGACGAAGTCGGCGAGCCGGACCTGCTCGAGCGGGACATGCAGACCCTGGCCGGCGTTGTTGACCAGGACGTCGACGCGTCCGAACCGATCGAGCGTCGATTCCACGAGACGAGCGATCTGCGCCGGGTCTCGCAGATCAGTTGTGACCGCCAGCGCATCCGGCCACGCGGCAGCGAGCTCCTTGATCCGATCGGTGCGACGCGCGGCAAGCACGACCTTCGCTCGGTGCTCGGCCGCCAGCCGCACAGTCGCGGCCCCGATTCCGGACGATGCCCCCGTCACGATTACGACCGCGCCGTCGAGCTCCATGCCGCGATTCCTCCTGAGTGGGCCGAGGGATATGTACTGTGGCGCGATGGGCTGCGGTCAACCGTCGAGCGGCCGTGCGCGCCCGATCAGAGCGAGCAGGACGCCGCAGGCGAGGAAGAATACGCCGATGCCGATCCAAACCCACGTGATGTTCGGCTGAACGCACGTAGGGTCCATTGCACAGGCCAGCGTGGCTCGCCCGATGAGGAGCACCCACGCGGCCCCAAAACCGATGAGGCCGCCGGCGATGGCGGGCAATCTCTCGCCTTCACGCAGCAGAAGGGCCCAGAACACAAGGCTGAGGAAGACGCTGATCGGCACCAGGAGATAGCAGAGCCCGGACAACGCGCCCAACGCCAATCCAGCCGGCAATCGATTGTTCGGCCTCATCGTTCAACTCCCGGCGCTTCCGTGCGCAACGGTGGGGGCCGTCCACGGGCCGCAGCGGGCCCGCATCGCCATACGAGCATAGCTCGCCGTTCCGGCCGCACCACTTTCCGGGACTCGCCAAACCACGCACCGGGAGGCCTCGCGCTCTGTGCCTCGCATCGCGATACGGTCGGCGCGGGCGGTTGACCCGCCGGTCTCCCGGCCGATAGGGTCCGACCATGACTGCCGAAACGGCCGGCTTCAGTATCGCCAGGGACGACCCAACGACCCGCGCCGTCGCAAGGTTCCGGATGCGGCGCGCGACGTTCGGAATGATCGTCGGGCTCTTGATTCAGTTCACGGCTGGCATGCTCGTGAACCTCTTCACCAAGATCCCCGACAACCACCCGGGATCGAACCCGTCCGGATTCTTCTCGGGTGCGTTCCAGAGCGTTACATGGGCAATCGCCCAGAGCGGCCTTCCTGCGCTTGTCTTTCACGCCGTGTGGGGCCTGCTGCTGATGATCGACGGCTTGGCGTTGATCGTGCTGGCGCGCGCCGTCGGGAAGCGATCCGTCACGGTGGCCGCAGTGCTCGGATTCATGTTCGTTCTTGGCGCCGGCCTCAATGGCGCGAGCTTCCTCAACTACCGCGAGGACTTCAGCTCGATGATCATGGCGACTCTATTCGGCCTGGCAGTGCTGATGTACTCGCTCGTGCTCTTCGTGCTGCCCGCCGACGCCTGAAGTACGGCCGATTCAAGTCGCCCTGGCGCCTCGTCGCGCCCGGACGGCCGGCCGGTCCGCCGGAGCCAGCCAACGCGTTCCAGTTCTCCCGGCCGAGCGCTCGGCGGCCCGCCGCGAGACTCTGTCGCGGTTAGGATTTGCGCGACGGCGCCGACGACCTCGCTCGGTTCGACCAGGACCTGGGCTGGTTCGCCGCACATTCGCCGAACCGGGCAAGGGGCAGGAATGGGACAGGACGTGAACATCGAAGGCTCGGATCGGCCACCCGGCGAGTCCGAGACGTCGACCGGGCCGGTGCCCGATCGGATCCCGCCCGAAGGGTCGCTCGATGCGGCATCTTCTCCGGCGCAGGTCGCCCTCCCGCCGGCACAGGAGATGCCTGCGCCACAGTCGATCCAGTTCGGTACCGCGACGCCGGCACGCGAGGGCACGAACCCGCCGGCCGCGACGGACGCCAAGCCAGCCGCCTACCAGCCGCCGTCGGCCTACCCGCCGGCGCCCGGTTTCGGGCCGCCGCCTGGATACGGTGGGGCGGGTTACCCAACGCAACCTGTCTATCCGCCCGCCCCGGGTTACGCTCCGCCGGGTAGCTACCCGCCCCCGCCCGGATTCGGGCCGCCACCGGCTCCTGGACCATACGAGCGGCCGCCTGGTTTCGGGCCACCGAATGGGTCCTTCGGATACTGGCCGGGCGCATGGCAACCGGGGAGCGGCCCCGCCTACGGTCAGCCCGGTTTTGGTTACGGGCCGCCCGTTTGGACGCCCCCGATCGCAGCCGGTCCCGCACCGGGGCTGGTCTGGGCCGGCATGAGCATCCGGCTGGCGGCTCTGGTCGTCGATCTCGTGATCGAGCTCGTCGTCCTGGTCGCCGGCACGGCCATCGCCGAAGCCGTCGGCTACCACTCCTACGGGCCAAACGCCGGCTACTCGCCGCCCGCCACAATCATCCTCTGGGTGACGCTCGTCCTTCTCGTGGCCTACGTGCCGACCTCCTGGTGGGCATTCCAGGGCACGATCGGTCAACGTGCCCTGGGTCTGCGTGTTCTACGCGCGGCCGACGGTCTGTCGCTTGGCCTTGGAGCCACCACGATTCGCTATCTCGTCTGGCTTCTGTGCGTTTGGACAGTCGTGATCGGCATCGTCGTCGCGATCGTCGCAAGCGAAAAGCCCGACAAGCGGGCCTGGCCCGACGACGCATCCGGCTCGGTCGTCGTTCGGCGCGCCTGATCTAGATGCATCAACCGGGACCTCCCACGACCGATCTGCCGGAGTCTTTCCACGTCACCCTCGACCGAATCCGAGCGGCCGCCGAAGTCATCAAGGGCGTCGTCGTACGGACGCCGTTGCTGCCGTTCGGGCGCCCCGACGACGGCGACTCTCTGGGACGCACTCGTGCCTGGCTGAAGCCGGAGTCGCTCCAGCCGATCGGGGCCTTCAAGCTTCGTGGCGCCTACTACAACATCGCCACGCTGCCACCCGAGCGGCGGGCTGCAGGCGTCGTGGCCCACTCGAGCGGCAATCACGCGCAGGGAGTGGCTCGGGCCGCGCGACTTCTTGGGGTTCGTGCGGTGATCGTGATGCCGTCCAACGCACCACTGGTCAAGGTCGAACGGGTCAGCGAGGACGGCGCCGAGATCGTCTTCGTGGGTCCGTCGAGCGAGGAGCGCGCGGAGCGCGCCGCCGAGCTGGCCCGGGTCGAAGGTCTCTCGCTGGTTGCCCCTTACGACGACGCCGCCACGATCACCGGGCAGGGAACCGTGGGGCTCGAGATCGTCGAGCAGCTGGCGGTCCTCGACGACCGCGCGCCCGGAGCCCAGCGGCCGCCAAGCCCCGGCTCCGCGACGCCAAGCGGCGCGTCTACCGGTTCCGCCGCCCCGGCTCCCTTCACCGTCCTCGTCCCGGTCGGGGGAGGCGGGATCGCCAGCGGGGTTGCCGTTGCCGTGAAGTCGCTCCGGCCGGACGCCGTCGTGCTGGGGGTGGAACCGTTGCTCGCCGCCGACGCCCGCGATTCGCTCGCCCAGGGCCGGATCGTGACCTGGCCGGCGGAAGAGGTCGGCCGGACGATCGCCGACGGCCAGCGAACCACCCACCTTGGGCGGATACCGTTCGAGCTGCTACGGCGCCATCTCGACGGCATCGTGACCGTCACAGACGATGAGATCGCCAGGGCGATGGTTCGGGCGGCGCGAGAGTCGCGGCTCGTGCTCGAGCCGTCCGGCGCCACGACCCTCGCCGCGTGGCTGTTCCACGCCGACGAGCTTCCGGCGAGCGGGCGCGTCGTGATCATCCTGAGCGGTGGAAACGTGGATCCGGCTCGATACGATGAGTTGTTCGCCCGGGGACTCGCCGCGGGCGGCTGACGGGTTGCCAAGGAAACCGGGCCGAGCTCTGCGACGCAGAGCCACGGAACCGACCGGGCATCCATTGCGTCAGGAGAAAGGCAAGCCGAGCTGCGAGGAACTGAGGATGGACTCGAGTCAGAGCTTTCCGCCTAGGCCGCGCCGGCCCGGCATAATCGTGCTGATCGCGATGGCCGTGTGCGTCCTCGCCCTCGCCGCCGCCTGTAACCCAGTGCCGGCCGCGTCGCCAACGGCCTCGCGACCGCCGCTGATATCGACGGGAGTTCGGGGCACGGTGCTGGCCGGCCCGACCTGCCCGGTCGAGCGCGCCGGCGAGAGCCCCTGTGTCCGCGCGGTCGCGGGCGCGACCATCGTGGCGCTGGATTCGGCGGGTCACGAGATCGACCGGGTCGTCAGCGACACCTCCGGGTCCTACTTCCTGCCGCTCCCTCCCGGCAACTACGAGGTGGTCCCGCAGGCCGTCCAGGGGCTGATGAGGGTAGCCCCACCGGCTCCAGTCGACGTGACGTCGGGGGCGCCGACCGAGCTCAACCTGGAGTACGACACCGGCATCCGCTGAGCTCACGCTGGGGCGGGGCCAAGCAGGCGTGGCCACTCTTCAAACCGGGCATCTGGCGTCGCCCTTGGTGGCTGTCTCCAGGCCCGTGGCTTCGGGTCCGCCTCCACTGTCTTGGGCGCCGGAAACCTCGAGCTTCTTCGACTCGGCCAATCGTCGCGTCCTGACGGCTGCGCTTTCGCGCAGGAGGTGGATGTGGATGAGGCCCGAGATCGGGCCACGATGCGTCCCGAGTATCGTCATCGGACTACCTCGTTTCTCTGGCTGACGTGCCGCCCCTCAGACGGCGAGCTCCGGTGCAGGGTTGACTGAATCTGCACGACGCCACCTTTCGAAAACCTGAAGCTGGCCGGAACAAACGCCGCCCGGTGCCCGAACGCGTTGGCCGTATCTGCCCGAAACCGTCCCGCAGCCCTAGTCGCCTGGGTTGCGCTGGACCGGGCTGCTGAGGTGGTAGTTCGCGCCGCAGGCGGCCTGATTGCCCTCGTGCGCCGCGGCACTCAGCTGGTGGTCGTGCAGGTCTGTGGCGTCGCCGGCGGCGTAGACGCCGGCGACGTTCGTGTGCTGCTCCGGGGTCACGACGATCTGTCCGAGCGCGTTGAGCTCCAGGCCGAGCTGTCGCGGCAGATCGCTGACGACCCTCGTCGGGCGGATCGTGTATACCTGCTCGACGGGGATTCTGGTCTGCTCGGGGTCGTCGAGGATGAGCGCCAGCATCTGACCGTCGTGGTTCTCGTACTCGGCCACTCCGAACGCGTGGGCGGCGATGCCGGCCCCGGCCAGGTCTGCCAGTCGCGAAGCCGGAACGTCGAAGCCCTCGGCGCGCCCGGCGACGATCGTGACTCGATCGGTGAAATCGAGCAGGTTCAAAGCAGTCTCGACTGCGTCTTCGTCGTGGCCGACGACACCCACGTTGCGGTCGATCGACTCGTAGCCGTCGCAATGAATGCACCAGAAGAGGCTCTTCCCGACGCACTCGTTGCGGCCCGGAAACTCCGGAAAGTGGCCGACCACGCCGGGGGCGAGGATCACCGTGCGCGCGATCACGTTCATCGCACCGCCGTCCGGGACCTCGCCGAAGACGCGGGCCATCTCGGCGTCGCGTGGCACGCCCGGGCCCGGACCGGTCCCGTACATGCCGCCGTCCGGCAGTCGCTGGATCGTCAGCCGGAATCGCCCACCGTCGCTCGTCGCTGTGACAACATGGCCGAGCAGTAGATCGACACCGTACCTGGCCGCCTGGCGCCATCCGAGGCGGCGTATCTCCGCTCCCCCGACCCCGTCGGGGAAGCCCAGGTAGTTGTATGCCACGTGACGCCACATGAACCGGTCGCGCTCGTCGACGAGCAGGACGTTCCGGCGCATGCGTCCAAGGTTGATGGCCGCCGACAGGCCGGCAGGGCCGCCGCCGACGATGACGCAATCGAACTCGCGGTCGCCTCTGATGGGTTTCATAGCCGAATCATGCACTCATTGGTCCGGGGAGTGTGATCCGCGGCCACATCCGCGCATTGGGACGGACCTGGATTCCCGATGCAAGGCCCTCTCAGCGCGGCGGCTAGAATCACGCGACGGCAGACCAGCCGACAGCGGCACCGCACCATCGCTTCGCGGCCAATTGGATTGAACGGAGGGCGGCCCCGATGAGCCTGAACGAGCTCGCCGTCGAGTATCGGGCCGAGCTGCCGACGGTCGAGGAGTTCGAGCGCCTCTTTCGTTCGAGCGGCTGGACCGAGGCCCTCGAGGTGCCCGCCGACCGGCTGGCGGCGGCGCTACCCCACGCCTGGTACGCGGTCTGCGCACGTCGCGGCGGCCAGGTTGTGGGCACCGGCCTCGTGCTCTCCGACGGGGTACTCCACGCTCTGATCGTGGACGTCATCGTCTTGCCGGAGATGCGCGGCAACGGCATCGGGACGGAGATCATGAACCGGCTCGTTACTCGATGCCGAGAAGCCGGCGTGGTGCAGGTCCAGCTCTTCAGCGCCCGTGGCAAGCGGGGCTTCTACGAGCGGCTGGGCTTCGTGGCGCGCCCTGACGACGGGCCCGGCATGGAACTGGGCGGACCCCGCTAGCCCGGACCGCACCGACCGGACATTCGCCTAGCCCGCCGCGCCCGGCGAGATCCGGTTTCTGGCGGGCGGCACCCCCATTGACGATCCGTGGATCGAGGCCGAAAGTTCATGACCGTTAGGCTGGGGAGAAACCCATGGCGGTTCTCGATCGATTCTTCAAACGGAGCAGGGCTCGCGACGGAGCCCAGGCGTCGGTTCCTGAGTTGGCAGCAACCGCCGATGTTGCCGCTGATTGGCGAGCAGGACTTCCCCCCGAAGCCGCGGCACTCGTCCGTCCCTGCTACCTGCCCGAGACCGCAGCCGGTCCATTTGGGAACCGTTCGGGCTTCGGCGGTGTTCCCTATCTACCGCGGGGCGTGGAACACCCGGTGTGCCAGGGTTGCTGGCTGCCGATGACACTCTTCGTCCAGCTGCGACTCGATGAGCTGCCGAACCACACTGAGGAAGGCCCATCGGGGCTCCTCCAGCTGTTCTACTGCACGAACGAAGAGCCCGATCTGTGCGAGCGCTCTCTCAATTCGTGGGCACCGTTAAGTGCCGGCGGAGCCCTTCGAATCGTTTCGGCACAGGGCGGCAGTGTCTCGGACGTACCGCCGCGCTACCCGACACAGACGATCACCGGTTGGCACGAAGAGCTCGATCTGCCCAACTGGGAAGAGCTACGCAGCATGGGCATAGTCCTCGAGGAACAGCTCGCGCTGCGGCTGATGAACCAAGATCTGCCACGGGTGGGCGACAAGCTGGCCGGTTGGCCGGCCTGGGTGCGGGGCGTCGACTATCCCAGCTGTCCGGTCTGCGGCGCGACCATGCGCCTGGTCTTCCAGCTCGAATCCGCCGACCACGTCCCCTTCAAGTTCGGCAACTCGGGCACCGGGCACATAACGCAATGCGAAACCCACCGCAACCTCGTGGCCTTCGGCTGGGTCTGCGACTGACCTGGTCGCAGTCTGCTCGCCCTCCCGCATCTCGCAACAGTCGGCCCGGTATCGATCGCCCGTAGCGATTCCATCGGAAGATCGTTTCCGTTCGAAAGCAGTGACCGACCGACGCGAGGTGAACCGATCATGACCAAACCGCGAGGCCATTCTCTCGTGGCCTTCGTCGGTGCTCCGGTGGTCCTCCTGCTGGTCGTAGGTGCGACGCTGGCCTTCCACGCCGGCACCTCCACGCCCCCGTCGACACCGGCACCGAGTCAGATTGCCGCGGTCCCGTCTGCCACCAACGACGCGACCGCCGGCCCCACGGCGAGCCCTGCTACTACCGCGGCGCCATCGCCACGGTTGCCGTCCGCCGACACGTACCCGTTGGTCAACAGCTGCGTCCCGTCATCCGTTCGATGGGCCGCCCCGGTGACGACGCCGGCCGGCGGCAAAGCCAGCTCGTTCGAGCTGCAGGTCCCGATCTTGATGTACCACCGGATCGTGCCCCTTGTCCAGGCGGGCAATTCGATCCGCGGCCTGGTCGTTCCGCCCGAGGTCTTTTCGGCACAGCTCGACGCCCTTCGGGGAGCCGGCTGGCACACGATTACGATGGCGCAGCTGGCCGCCGACCTGCAGGCCCACGTCAAGCCGTCGCCCAAGATGTTCGTGATCACGATCGACGACGGCTGGGACGACGGCTACACGTATGCGCTCCCAATACTCGCCAGACATGGCTTCGTGGCGACGTACTTCGTCATCGCCGGCCGGATCGACATGCCGGAATTCCTGTCGTCCGCCCACCTCAAGGCCCTCATCGCCGCGGGTGACGAGATCGGCGACCACACCATGGACCACGTGGACCTGGCCCGGCAGACGGAGGGCAAGCTCAAGTACGAAATAGATGCCGCCGCGGCGCGGATCGCCCAGGTGACCGGCCGGTGGCCGGAGTCCCTGGCTTATCCCTCGGGCGGCGTCGACACTGCGGCCGCGGCCGCCGTCGCAGCTTGCGGCGAGATGCGGACGGCAGTGATAGAGGGCCCACGGACCGCCGGCTCGGCCGGTCCGGCGGCGCCGACCACGAGCGCGGTTCCGGCGGCCGTTTCGGCGCTCCTGCCCGCGGCCGCGACGCCCGTAGCAACGATGCCGCCCGTGTACGAAACGTGGGCCAGCCGCTGGACGATCCCGCGACTCCGGGTCTCGCCCGGCACGGTGCCCGCATATCTGCTGGCCGAGCTGAACCGCTACTCCTGAGAGCGCGGCTCCAGAGCCGGACCCAGTCGGGGATCTCGCGCGTCTCCCAGGCCTCGATCCCTTACCGTCGGCGTGCGCCGCACGGACCTCAATTCACAACTCGAAAGGACGAGCGTGGGCTACGCACAGGCGATGCGTCAGCGTCCGAACCGCCGCGACCGCTGCTGGTAGGTGCGGATCGCCCGCAGGAAGTCGATCTCCCGGAACGCCGGCCAGTACACATCGCAGAAATAGAACTCGCTGTGCACGCTCTGCCAGGGCATGAAGCCGCTGAGACGCACTTCGCCTGAAGTCCGGATTATGAGGTCCGGGTCCGAGCTACCGGCCGTATACAGGTGGCGCTCGATTGCCTCTGGCGTCAGGCGATCCGGCAGCTCGGCAGGGCCGACGCCTTCGTTCAGAAGCTCGCGTACGCTTGCCCGGGCTGCATCGATGAGCTCTTCGCGGCCGCTATAGCCGATCGCCACCGTTACGTCGATGGTGGCGTCGTCATGCGACAGCGCGCGCGACTCCGCGATCGACTCGCGTAGCCGGTCCGGCAGGAGATCCGCCCGACCGATCACATGCAGTCGGATCGGCACCTTCGTGCGCCTCTTACCGCTCCGGATCGCGTCGAGGGCGTCGGCGGCGACGTCGGAGATGGTTCCCACCTCGGCGGCCGAGCGACCCAGGTTCTCGAGAGACAGCGCCCAAACCGTTACCTCGCGGACGCCGGTGGTGGCGCACCAGTCCACGAGCTCGAGCGCCGTCTCTGCCCCGGCGCGGTGGCCGGCGGCAGTTGCAAGCCCGATGCTAGCCGCCCACCGCCGATTGCCGTCCATGATCACCGCCACGTGACGAGGGCGGGGGAAGCGCATCACTTCGGCTCGGAGGCGGTTGAGGTAGAAAGCGTAGACGGGCCGCAGGACGATCGCCGTGAGCCACCGGCGAGCGACCCGGCCTGAGGCGGCCAGCTGTTTCAGCACGGCCGCCGACCGCACCGCTCGGCTCGCGTTGCCCTTCGGGGCCGCACCTTGCGCGGGGCTCGCCATGGCGTCCTCCTTCTGCTCGCCAGGGATTGTCCTCCGCGTCGCCCGTTTTGGCATCCACTCTCCGGCTCCGAGGCGATCCATACTCGCCCGTGCCCTGGCGCGAGGGGGCCGGCTGACGCGCAGGGGAGTGACCGGCAGAGCTTGTCGATTCCCGGTCTTCGAGACGTCACGCGAGGTGGTCGGGCAGGCCGCCAGGACGACGGCTGCGGCGAGACCGTGGCCTTGGCGTGCTCGCCGAGGGTGATCCTGAGAGTGGATGAGAGCCCCGCATTACCAATACCGCATTACGAGGCTCCACAGGTACGTGCTCGCCGCAGTTGACAGTCCACGAGTCCGCGGTTGACTTCAATAGGTAGCGCTGACCGGGCGCCGCGGGTGTCGGTGACTCGGTCTGCCCGCCTCCCGGCGGCGGCTATGGCAAGGCGACGGATGGCCACGGACGTCAACCCGACACCTCTCTAGACGGAATAGGCGAAGACGAGAATGGCTGGACGATACGGTTTCTTCGGCGGCTCGCACACGACCGACTCGCTCGAGCGCGATGCCGATTCGGATGCCGGATCGGACCGCCTGGGCGACGATATGCCCATCGTCCGCCTCGGTGACCCGAGCGCCCCGCCAGACGGGGACGCCGCTGGCACGCCGCCGGGGTTCGACCCGATCTGGGGAACGCTCGGCGCACCGATTCTGGACGCGCATGACAGCTGGCTGAGCCCGGGCGAAGACGTGGCCGAGGGTCTGTCAGCCGAGGTCGAGATCTTCGGCAATGGCTTCGAGATCGCCGGGCAGATCCAGACCGGCGGGTTCGACCGCCTGTCAGGCAGGATCAACATGCAGTCCGGGTTCATCCAGGTTCGCAACGCATATCTCGTCCACCTTGGCCAGGGCTACACACCCGACCCCGATCAGCGCAAGGGCACGCTCTGGGTCCGCTTGAGCCAGATAGTCATGATGGCCGAACGGTCCGTTCAGCAGGGGGTCCGCCCTGGAGCGCCGATCGTCCGGAAGCAACGCCGCAGGGTCTCGATCGTCACACCCGGCTACCAGCTGGAGGGCGACATCCACGTCCATGCCCACGGATCGATGAACCGCTTCCTCGAGTCCCCCGATCCGCACTTCCTGCCGATCACCGATCTTACCGTCCACTGGCTGTCGGACCCGGCGCTGGTCGACCGTTTCCCATTCGCGCTGATCAATCGCGACCAGCTGGTGACCGTACTCGACGAGGCCGCCCCGGCGGTCATTGAGGCAGAGCAGTCGGCGGCATTGCCTGAGCTGCCAGCTCCGACATCGGCCGTTCAACAGGCTGGACGCAGATCGCATCGTCGCGGCGCCAGCCACCTCAAGACGGTGGGAACCACGCGCTCCCGGCGAGGCTGAGCTCCAGCCATGGACGATCTCTACCAGAAGCTGCAGGTCGACCCGCGAGCCGAAACGGAAGTCATTCGGGCGGCCTACTACGCGCTCGCCCGCAAGTACCATCCCGACGCCGGCGGCGATGCGCAGCGAATGGTCGAGTTCAACGCCGCGTGGGCGGTGCTCGGGAACAAGCGCCTGCGATCCGCCTACGACTCAGAGCGCAACCAACCGAGCACACCCCCAGTGACCGCCGAACGGCCGGACCCCGGCGCCTTCAGCGGACGTGGACGCAGCGAAGCACCTCCTCGGAGCAAACACGACTCGAGCAGCAGCCTCGACTTCGGCCGCTATGCGGGTTGGTCGCTCGAACAGCTCGTCAAGAGCGACCCCGACTACCTCCAGTGGCTGGTGCGGACGTCGATCGGGCGGCGGCTATCAGCCGAGGTCAAGGAGCTCCTCGAGGTCCGCGACGCGTCCCTGAGCGCGGTCGGAGTGGGGCGCAGTGGCCCGCGAACCGGCGGTCCCGTTGGTGCGCGTCCGGAGCGGGGACCCGCCCGCCGGCAGTGGTTCGGCCGAACGAGGCAGGGTCGCTAAGCCGAGAGGTGGCATGATGGCAGGTGCGTTCGACGGAGCGTCCAAGTCGAAGGGGCCTGAGGACTCATGGCCAATCTCGCAGCCGTCCGGCTAAGTGCTGAGGCGTGCCAGCGGTGCGACCTCTGGAAGACGCGCAAGCACGTCGTCTTCGGCGGCGTGGACGGTTATCGGGACATCGAAGCCGACGTGATGATCGTCGGCGAGGCTCCCGGCGCGGAGGAGGACGCCGAAGGATTGCCCTTCGAGGGGGCCGCCGGGCGGAAACTCACCAGGGTGCTCGCAGAGGCAGGCTTGGATCGAAGGGCGGCCTACCTCACCAACGTGGTGAAATGTCGTCCGCCGGGCAACCGGAGAACGCATCCTGGCGAGATCGCACAGTGCTGGGATTACCTCGACGCCCAGATCGCGCTCGTTCGCCCCAGGGTGATCGTCGCTCTCGGTAGCACCGCAACGCGCCGTCTTCTGGGACCGAGGGCTCACGTCGGGACGAGCCGCGGGCCTGGCCATTTCTCGGGCGACTGCCCGGTCGTCGCGACCTACCATCCCGCTGCGCTCAACCGCAAGAAGGGGCGCAGGGATCTGGTCCTGGGCGACCTGACCCTTGCGAAGCGCCTGCTCGACGCTCCTGACGCGACGTAGCCATAATGCCGCCGATGCGACTGGCTGACGGCGTTTACAAGGTCGACGGCGTGAGGGTAGCCAATGTCTACGTTGTGGTGATCGACGATGGTCTACTGCTGGTCGATACCGGTATGCCGGGAAACGCGAAGCGGATCGTCGCCTTCATCGAGAGCATAGGCCGCCGGGCGACGGACGTGCGCTACATCGTCCTTACGCACTGCGACCTGGACCATATCGGCAGCGTGGCGAGGCTCAAGGAACTGACGGGCGCCATGGTCGCTATCCACGAACTGGACGGGCCGGTCCTCGCGGGAGAACAGAAACCGCAGAAGGGCGGGCCCGCCATGGTGGCGTTCTATCGGTTGCTCAGGGTTCGCCCGGCGGTGCCCGACTTGCTCCTCAAGGACGGCGACACGATCGGCGGCCTCCAGGTGATCCACGTGCCAGGGCACACCGCGGGGAGCCTCGTTCTTAGCCGAGAAGACGGCGTCGTCTTCTCCGGAGATGCGCTCCTCAGCGACAAGCACGGGCACGTTCGCGAGCCGGATCCTCGTCTCGCGCTCGATCGAGTCCAGGCGCTGGCATCCGCCGAGCGAATCAAGGCGCTCCCGATCAAGCTGCTCTGCACTGGACACGGCGGGCCGGTTCACATGTAGGTCGAGCCCGGGGGTCTTGCCCGCTAGCCGACGAGAACGGCGTCCTGAGTGTCGGAGACGTCCGCAAGGCGCGGCCTCAGCAGCGTGGTGACTCGAGCCAGCTCGTCGAGCATTGCGTCGGCTGCCCCGTTCATGACGTCGTTGGGACGGACCCTTCCGGCGTCGTCGATGAACTGGCTGAAGAACGGGATGTTCACCGATTCCGCGACCGGGATCATCTTGAGCGCCGTAAGGACCTGCTTGAGCTGCTGGACCGCTCGCGTGCCCGCCGCCACGCCGCCATAGCTCACGAAGCCGGCGGCCTTGTCCGCCCACTCACGGTGCAGGTAGTCGATGGCGTTCTTGAGAGCCGCGTTGTAGCCGAAGTTGTATTCGGGTGTCACGAAGACGAAGGCGTCGGCTCGCTCGATCGTCCTGCTCCATGCGATCGTGTGTTGATGGACGTACCGCTGGAGTCTCGGATGGTTCGGCTCGTCGAAGAGGGGCAGGTTGACATCGGCAACGTCGATCAGCTGGACATCGAAACCGGCGTGGGCGATCGCGCGCCCGCGAAACCACTCCGCGAACTTGGGGCCGACGCGTCCCGGGCGTGTGCTGCCGATGACGACGGCGAGGATGGGCTTTGGCATATCGAGGGCGTGACTCCTGACCTGCGTACGTAGGTATGCTGGGATCGTACCAGATAATTGCTGAAGCAATCAGTTTCGGGGTCGACGCGCCATCCCGGCGAACTCGACGCCCTCGAAGCATGGCTCAGGATCCGGGTCTGGGATTCCGATCCCTACCGCGTCGGACATCCACTGAACCTCCATTCATGTTCCACCGCGGCTCCACTGTCGTTCCATGCACGTGATGGAGATTCCGTTTACCTGAGCAAGCGTTCACGGCCAAGGGGCCAAGCTAGCTCGGGTAGAACGAGGTTTCGCGGTGAACTCGATACATCGCATGGGCGTCCTGATTGCGAGCCTGGCGACCGCCGTCGTGGTGGCGGGGTCCTTTGTGGCCCAGGGCTACGCCGCGGGTCAACAGGCTCAGGCACAGTCGGCAGCCCTGGCCGGAGGCGGAGCCGCCACCCTCGCCCCCGTGACCATCTACGTCAGCCCGGCATCCACGCCGTCGACCGTCCAGGTGACCCCAAACAACCCTCCAGCCCAGCAGCCGCAGGTGATCCACGTGATCGTGCCCTCCCAGGGCGGCGATGACGGAGGTTCCGACCACTGATGGAACACACCGATTCCCCCCTGACGCTCCCTGGAGGTCTCCCATGGCCTACGTGATCACCGAACCCTGCATCGACAGCATGGACCAGTCCTGCGTGGCCGTATGCCCGGTAGACTGCATCTCGTCGCAGCCCGGACTGGACCGCAAGTTCTACATCGACCCGATCAACTGCATCGACTGCGGCTCGTGCGAGCAGGCCTGTCCCAACCAGGCGATATTCCGAAGCGAGGCCCTCCCGCAAGAATGGGCCGGTTTCGCCTGGGTGGACGAAACCTGGTTCTCGGACCCGGCCCAGGCGAGAGCCGCCATCGACGCCTACATGCCGGCTCCGGCCAGTTGAGTTCACTCGTGGACACGCCAGCCTCGAATCCAACCCCGCGGACCCTGGGCCCGGCGGCGTTGCCGACCGGGCCAGCCATGGATCACGCCCAGGCCGGCGCCCGCCCCGGGCGTCCCGCGCGCGAGTTCGCTGCTAACGCAACGCTCGTGAGCCGCGAGGATCTGACGGAGTCGATCGCTCGCTTCGTCGTTCGACCCGACGGAGGCGTACCGCCATTCAAGCCAGGTCAGTACTTCGCCCTCGGGCTCAGCGTGGACGGCACCGTGCTCCAACGCCCCTACTCGACGGCCTCACGCGCCGGGGAGGCGGAGCATCTGGAGTTCCTGATCCGGCGCGTGAACGCGGGGGCGTTCACGCCGCGCCTCTGGGGGATCGGCTCCGGCGCGAGGGTCTGGCTCGGCCCCCCAAAGGGCCTCTTCACCCTCCGGCCGGGCGACCATCGAACCCACCTCCTCGTCTCCACGGGCACGGGCCTGGCGCCGTTCATCTCCATGACAGACACGCTCCTGAGATCGGAGAACCCGTCTGCCGTCGGAGGCCCTACCGCCGATCGATCCGCCGCCGCGCCACGGGTCGTGGTCGTACACGGGGTCTCGTACCAGGCGGAGCTCGCGTATCGAGAACTCCTCGAAGACCACGCGCGAGCCGGCCGGCTCGCATACGTTCCGACGATCTCTCGGCCGGTGGATCCCGGCAACTCAGGTTGGACCGGCGCGACGGGGCGAACTGAGTCTGTCCTGTCACGGGCCTGCGACGAGCTCGAGATCGACCCGCACCAGAGCGTCGCCTACGTTTGCGGCAACCCCGAGATGATCGAAGCAGTTGTGGCGATCCTTCGCCACCGAGGTTTCCCCGAGGCCATGGTCATACGCGAGCACTACTGGACGACCAGCTAGATTGAGGCGGCCTGCCGGCGAGAACGCGACACCACAGCGCGGAGTTGTGGCGGGCCGGTAGGGCCGGGCGGCGCCGCTCCTATGCGCCGGCGGTGTCCCAGGACTCGAGCACTCTGCGGACCTCCGCGAGCCGTTCGTCGTCCCAAACGACCGAGGGATCGGGCTCGAGGAAGGTCAGAGCGATGCTCGTGACGCCGATGGCAGTCAGCGACCATTCGGCCGCTTGTGCGGCACCGAAGGGCCTCGCCAGGATCGGCCGCGTTGCGATGTCGGGGGTCGCGAGGGCCATGATGACGAGCCCCCGAAGGTCTGCGCTGAGCAGGCTGGCCATCGTCTCGAACGTGGCGCCGAGCTCGGGGCGGAGACGATAGCCGAGGAGTCCGACCAGGCGTTCCCAAGAAGCCGCGATTCGGCTGATGAAGGACCGCTCGGACTGGGCAAGGGCAGCCTGGAGGTCGCCCTGGAGCGCGCCGTCGGCCACGCTGAGGAACGTCGTGTGCAGAGCAAGGTACGTGCGCCATTCCGTCGAGCCGCGCATCGTTTCGAAGTCGTGCAGCGCTCCCTGGCGCATCAGCTCGAGGACGAGGTTGTAGCGCAGCTCCGGGGTTTGGAGCCAGTCCAGGTGGTCGAGAACTATGCGTCGAATCCCAGGCAGTGCCGTCTCCTCCCCCGAGATTGCGGCGGGACTGGTCGCTTTCGCGAGCTCCTTCAAGAGGTCACTGAAGAACATGTCCTTGTAGGGCCAGCGGCGGTAGACGGCGCTCCGTGAGACCCGCGCATCGCGGATGATGTCTTCGAAGCTCATGTGGTCCAGGCTGACCGTCAGCCCAGTCTCGTTGACCATCGCGGTCGCGGCTCGAAGCATCCGCTGTTCGGTCTCTACGTCCGACAGTCGGCGCACCCTCCGGGCAAGGCCAGTTCCTGTTTGCGCGGTGGTCGCCACCCTGCTATCCTCCGTTGAGACATGATATCCCAAGTTTGGCATTCGTCATTCCAAATGCAGCTATCCGTGAGGGTACCAGCGCAACTGGCTGGAGGGAAGAACCGTGCGGGCTCCTGAGCAATGGATGTACCGGAGCGAGCGATGGATGTACGAGAGCGGTAGGCCGAACCGCGTCGCCGCTCTGCTCAACCGCGCCTGGGTGCTGGTCGGTTCCGCGGGGCTGGGCCGGAACCGGCTCGTCACGCTCCAGGTGCGTGGCCGCCACAGCGGTGGCCTGATCTCGTTCCCGCGCCTCGTCGCGGACTACCGGGGCGACCGCTACCTCGTGGCGATGCTCGGCGAGGGCGCGAACTGGGTGGCGAACGTCCGCGCCGCCGGCGGCCAGGCCGTACTCCGGCATGGCCGTCGCGAGGCCGTGCAGCTCGAGGAGGTCGATCCGAGCGCAAGCGCACCGATCCTTCGGCGGCACCTGGAGATCGCACCGGCTGCCCGCTCGTTCGTCCCGGTCGATCGCCGAGCTCCCCTCGCCGAGTTCGACCGGATCGCCGCGCAGTTCCCCGTCTTTCGTATCCGTCCGCATCAAGGGTGAACGACGGACCTCACGGCGGCAGCCCTGCCGCCAGCAGTACACCAGTCCCACTCTCCCTGCCCGCAAGAAGTACCGGTGCCAGAAAGCAACTGGACTCGGCCCAGACTGGCACAGACCGCGGAATCGACTCTAAGGCGTCGGCATACGAGTGGGCGCCACGTGCCACATGACGGGACGGAAGCGCCTCGGCTACTGCGTCAGTTGCCTCGCAACCGACCTGGACCGGTCGTTGGTCGTTGCGCACGAGTCCAGGCCGTCCTCGTCCGCAGCAAGCGAGCAGCTCATGGCCAGGCATGCGCAGGACCGTTGGCCCTGGTGCCCGGGTCGGCGGGGTGTACGCTGAGATTGCTGCCGCGGGGGTCGAGGTCGCCTGCAGCCCACCCGCGACGTGGGATAGGAGGTTCGCGATGAGCGGCGATCAGGCGGTTCCCGACGGTCCGCACCGCGGTTTGCTCGACTGGCTAGGAGCGAACGGCGTTGACTACGAGCTCCATGAGCATCCGACCACGTTCACCGCACGAGAGACGGCTCGGGCGGAACATCTCAACCCGGCGGCGTTCGCCAAGGCGATCGGTGTCGTGACCGACGACGGTCGGCGCGCGCTGGTGGTCCTCGACGCAGATGATCACGTGGACCTCCTCAAGGCTCGCAAGGTGCTCGGCGCCACGCATGTCCGGCTCATGACCGAAGCCGAGCTTGCCGAGTCGTGTCCCGGATGCGATGTCGGTGCAACGCCGGCCGTCGGCGCGGTCTTCGGTTTGCCGATGCACGTGGACGAGGCAATTCGAGACGTCTCGGTTCTCACGTTCCACGCCGGAAGCCATCGATACACCGTCCATGTCGATCGTCAGGCATGGGAGCGTGCCCTCGGCGTCACATATGCAGCACTAGCCGAGCACCGCACCGTCGAGCCGGCCTGGATGCGTTCCTGAGCTGCCGCTGCGCGGAGCCCGCGGCCGCACGACCTGATCGTGTGTGAGTCCGCGATCAGACCGAGAGCGCCTCGCGGGACAGGTCGTATGCGCGGCGGAGGTCACCGCTTTCGGCAAGCATCTCCGACCAGGCGCCGAGCACCTCACGGATCCGCCCGCGGGAGCCGGATGCGCGCGCAAGATCCGCGGCTCGAGCGAAATCGCCGTCTGCGCCCTCTCGGTTGCCAACCTGCCGACGGATCTGAGCACGGGTCACGAGAGCATCGATGAGCGCCTTCTCGTTGTCGGTGCTCTCAGCGGCCTCGATCGCCTCCTCAACGAGAGCCGCCGCCCGCTCGAAGGACGATCCAGCCAGGGCGATTTGGGCCGCCGTGTCGGCGACGTGCGCGATCCATCGGGCGTCTCCGAGCGCCTCGAACCGCGTTCGCGCGCTCGCCACGAGCTCGTTTGCCCGGCTCAGGTTCCCGAGCTTGAGGAAGGCGAGGGCGAGGTCGTTCTCGAGGGCAGCCGTCTCTGATTCCGCGTGCATCGCTCCGAACAGAGTCAAGCCCGCGTAACCAGTCCGCAGGGCACCCTCGTAGTCGCCGGTCTCGCGATAGCTCTGGGCGAGATCGAAGAAATAGCTTGCCCGGCGCCGGTCGTCGAGGTTTTCGGCCAATCCCCGGATCTCCGACAGATAGGCGAGCGCCCGGTCGTACTCGCCATCACTTGTCTCGATCGCCGCCAGGGAAATCACCAGTCGGAGGTGGAAGTCGGGCTCGACCCGCAGGCCTGCCCGGACCTTCGCGAGACCGGCCTCGAGCAACCGGCGCGCCTCGGCCGCGTTGCCCTGCACATACTCGCCGTTGGCGACCCAGTAGCGCGCCAGCGCCGCGTCGGCTTCGCGACCCAGGCGATCGAAGATCTCCGCGGCCTCGGAACCCGCGGCGGCCGCATCCAAGCCACGGTCAAGCCGTGAGAGGGCCTCGGCCCGTCCCCGAAGAAGCTCCGCACGCGCCCCGCCGCTCCGGCCTTCGGCAACAAGACGATCGTAGATGTCGAGCGCTTCCTGCCAGCGACCACTTGCGAGCAAGACGTCGGCTTCGAGCCTGCTCCAGTTGTCCGTCTCTCCGCCCAGGAGCACCGTGGCCGGGATCTCCAGGCGGCCAGCCAGGTAGTTGAGCGCCGCCATTGAAGGTTTCGACGAGCCGTTCTCGAGCGCGCTCACGTATGCCTTCGTGTACCGCTCACCCGCCAGCTTCTGCTGGGTCAGGCCTGCCCGGAGTCGCGCTTGACGGATTCGCGCCCCGATCGAGCGTGCCAGTTCTGAATCATCGACCGTTGCTCGGCGGCGTGTGGTTTGCGGCATGAGCCACAGTATATGTGTCTTGGCCGGTCCATTCCAGCTCGTCGACAAGTTGACTTGCCGGTACGCCCAAACGCGCCGCCATAAGTAGCAGGGCGCGCAGAGAAGGCACGGCACGCCCGTGCTCCACCGCCGAGACGAATGAGCGGGTCATGGGCGACCCAAGCTCCGCCTGGGTGAGCCCTCTCTCCACCCGGAGCTCACGAATGCGGGATCCCAGTAGCGCCGCGTGCAATCCTTCGCGGCCGTCCTGATGTTGAGAAATACTTGACAAGCTCATGGCCCAAGTCTAGCGTGGCCTCACCGCTCCCGTCGAGTCGGAGCCCCTGGAGGAAATCGACATGTCCCGTAATGTCCGTCTCGCTCTACGCCTGTGTGCGGCTGGCTTTCTGGCTGCTCTGGCGACTGCCGTCCTCAGTGCCGGCGTTGCTCTTGCCGGCGGCGGCCCCCCGCCGTTCGCATAGTGATACTCGCTGAGCTTGGCTAGCTGCCCTCGGGCTTCTCCCGCCGAACTCGCCCGGACGCGGGGGCGTCCGGGATCGACGCCCGGGCTGTGCGTGCCGGCGCCAATCGCCGGTCGCGACCACAGCCCGGGCGTCTCCACACCCAGAATCGGTGGCAACTGCGGTATGAGGTGGGCGGGTCAAGCATGAGTTGACAATGCTGATGGTATCTGTTAGCTCTATCGGGGAGCAGCCACCTCGGCGGCCCCCGGCGGTGGATTCGGCCAACCCGTCTTCTCGAATGCGTCTTTCACCGCAGGAGCCGATATGGACCGCGGAGCGGGTCACTTGCTTGCCGTCGGATGTGTCGTTGCGGCAGGTGTCCTCGCCATCGTTGCCGCCGCCATAACCCTTGAAGGCTTTCGGGGTTCTGGGAGCGGCGATCTCGTCGTATCGTCCGCAATGGGAAACGGCCTGAGCCTGGCGCTCTTGCTGCTCGCGACGCTCGCTCTTCTGTTCCTGGTGCTCAGGTACCTTCCGAGCCGGGGGCGCAGTAACGACGAGGTGCCACCCGCTTTCGCGCCACGGGGACGTTCGCAGCGCGGCGCATCCTCTCGGGCATGGCGACCGCGGAGCGGTCCGCGTTGATCAGATGGTAACCACCCACCGTGAGCGTTCCTCCGATCGTCGATCTCCCGGAGGGCTGAGCGTGACCAGCAGCGAGTCAGCCCGCCGCATCCAGCGCGCCCGCACCACGCTCACCCAATCCAATCGTGCACTGACTCACGCGACGAACGAACAGGATCTGCTCGACACAATCTGCCGCATTACCGTGGGCCTGGCCGGGTACTCGCTCGCATGGGTCGGCTTCGCAGTGGACGACGAGCGCAAGAGCGTCCGGCCCATCGCCCGCTACGGCGAGGCCGCACCGTATCTCGATGAGATCTCGGTCACCTGGGGCGACGACGAGCTCGGTGGAGGCCCGACCGGGGCGGCGATTCGGACTGGGCGAGTCCAGGTAGCACGCGACCTCGTCACGGAACCCAACTTCGAGCCGTGGCGTGCTACCGCCGCCCGGCACGGTCTGGCGTCGTCGCTCAGCCTGCCCTTGGTCAAGGACGACGTGGCATTTGGCGCCTTCATGGTCTACGCGCCCGAGCCGGACGCGTTCGGCGACGTCGAGACCGAGATCCTTGCGGAGCTCGCCGAGGACCTCGCCTTCGGCATCCGGACCCTACGCGAGCGATCAGAGCTCGGGCGGCTCGCCGCGGTCGTCGAGCAAGCCGCGGAGTCGGTGATGATCACGGACCTCGACGCAAGGATCACTTACGTCAATCCGGCCTTTGAGAATGCGACCGGCTATAGCAGCGCCGAGGTCATTGGCCAGAATCCGCGCCTGCTGAAGAGCGGCGTCGAGTCACGCTCCCTCTACGACGCGATGTGGGCCTCGCTCGCGAGCGGTGCGCCTTGGGTGGGCGACCTTGTCAACCGCCGCAAGGACGGTTCGTTCTTCACCGAGGTGGCCGTCATCTCCCCGATACACGATTCTGGCGGCGCGATCACTGGGTACGTGGCATTCGAGCGCGACGTGACGCGTGAGCGAGCGCTCGAGGAGCGCTCGAGTGAGCTCATCCGAGAGCGAACACTCATCGCGGAGACGATCCGTGGCCTCCGGATGGGAGACACGCCAGAGGCCACGGCGCAGGCGATCTGCCGCCAGGCGGCGAGCCTGAGCGGCGTCGCCGCTGCGCAGCTTCTGCTATTCGAGCCCAATGGTCGGGCGCAGCCGATCGGCTTCGCCATTGGGGGCCGCCCCGACCCGCCGTTGCAGGCGCTCCCGTACCGGCGCAGCCAGCAACTCCTCGGCCGAGCCGCCGAAGGTCCCTGGATCGAGCCATTGGATATGCGGCAGGAACATCCGCACGATCAGCTGCTAACCGGGGTCGGTGTCCGCTCGCTCGCTCATGCCCCCGTGAACCACGAAGAACAGCTCATCGGCCTGCTCACCGTTCAGGCCGCGGACACGGTCGACAAGGCCGCCATCATCGAAGCCCTGCCGGCTCTCGTCGAGTTTGCCGACCTCGCCGGGGCCCTCATCGGCCGCGACGTCGTGGAGCGGACCCGGGTCGGCCGCGACCGAGACTACATCTCGGCCATCATCGCTCACCGAGCCTTTGCCCCGGTCTTCCAGCCAATCGTCGATCTCGGCCGCAACCTGATCGTCGGGTATGAGGCGCTCACGCGCTTCACGGACGGTGCCGATCCCGAGTTCGTGTTCGGCGAGGCGGCCGGCGTCGGCCTCGCGGTGGAACTCGAGACCGCGACGCTCGAGGCTGCCCTCGCCCCTTCGGAGGCGCTGCCGCCGGGGGCCTGGCTCAACCTCAACGTGTCACCCCAACTCGTCATCGGGGGTGAGCCGCTGCGCGCCATCCTCGCTGGCTATCGCCGACGTCTGGTGCTCGAAGTGACCGAGCACGCGGCTGTCGCTGACTACGGAGCCTTTCGATTGGCGATGGCCGCCCTGGGACCGACGGCGGAACTCGCAGTTGATGACGCCGGAGCCGGGTTCGCCAGCTTGCGCCATATCCTCGAGCTGCGCCCCGCTTTTGTGAAGCTCGATCGATCCCTCGTGGCCGGCCTGGTATCCGACGAGGTTCGTCAGGCGATGATCGTCGGCCTTGTCCACTTCGCTCGCGCGACCGGCTGTCGGCTGATCGCCGAGGGCATCGAAACCCACCGCGATTTGACGGTTCTGCGTTCCCTGGACGTCCAGCTGGGCCAGGGGTACCTGCTCGGGCAACCCCTGCCGGTAGACGAGGTCGGTCGCGCGCGAGCCGGCTGACGCGCCGAATCGCGGGCGGGCCGGATCGGTTCTTGGGCGGGCAAGCGCCGGTCAACTCCGACGACGTGATGTAACCCGCAGTGGCCGGATGCGATCGTGTCCGATTCCACGATCGGGCCATCCGCGGGCGGTCCGGTCCGCACCGCCGACCGCCCGTGAGGTGCGACGACGAAAACCGTTCCGCGGGTTCCGACGTTCTTGCGGACAGGAGGTCCGTCAGGCCATGCTCGAGCACGTATTACCCCTGGTCTTCGCCGCTACGGCCCTCACTGTGGCGGCTTGCAGCGCAGCGGCAACGTCGGCGCCTACGGCTGGGCCCAGGCCCGCCAGCACCGCACCTGCCGCCAGCACCGCGCCCGGTGGCAGCATCGCCCCCTCGGGTGGGCCGGCCGCTTGACAAGAGGCGGGACCGGAGCGCCACCATGCACCCATGGAGCGAGGAACAGTACCTTCGCGCGGGCCTTCCCGGACTCGGCCGGGTGATGGGCCCCTTCGCCGTTCGCCGGACCATGGACGCCCTGCGGGCGCCGCTGGCTGCCGGCCGGCTCCGCGTCACCGTGCCTGGTGAGAGCGCCGGCCTCCCTCGGACGTATGGCGTGAGCGACGGCGTCGCGGCTACCCCCACCGATGCCGAGCTGATGGCTCGCGTCGCGGCCGGCGACCAGCGGGCGTTCGAGGCGGTGTATGACCGCCACGCGCAAGCGGTGTACGGCGCGGTTATGCGGTATCTCGGGGACCCGGGGGCCGCCGAGGACGTGGTGCAGGAGACCTACCTCGCGTTGTGGACGCGGTCGGAGACTTATGCACCCGAGGCGGGCTCGCTCATCGGCTGGCTCCTCACCATCGCCCGCCATCGCGCGATCGATCTGCTCCGTGCGGCGTCGCGCCGGCCGCTGGTCGTTGCGCTCCCGCCCGCCTCCTCCGACGGCGCGGAGAGCGATCTCGAGCGGCTGATGGCCCTCGGGCGGCCCGTCGCGTTCGGCGCCACGGCCGACGAGCCGTCGGCCTTCGCCGAGCGTCGCTGGGTTCGAGCCGTGGTCCGGACCGCGATCGATGAGATGCCCGAGCCCGAGCGGCGAGCCCTCGAGCTCGCCTACGACCACGGACTCACGCAGACGGAGATCGCGGAGCTCCTGGGCTGGCCGCTGGGAACCGTGAAGACCCGGACGCGAAGCGCTCTGCTGCGGCTGCGGGCGATGCTCGAGAACGTGCCCGATATCGGGCCATGGTCCGCACGCCCCCCGGCGGGCATGAATGGGAGAGACCCCAAGGAAGTGCAACATGGACCACCCTGAGGCCCGTGCCCGGTTGATGGACCTGGCCCTCGAGCCGGCACGCCTGCGAGGGATCGAGCAGGACGAAGGCCCCGGGTCGTCGGAGCTGCGGGCGCATCTCGCCACGTGCGCCGACTGCCGGGCCGAGCTCGAAGCCTGGCGGGCGACGGTTGCCGCGCTAGACATGGCTGTGAGCGCCGCGCCCATGGATGGGGATGCCCCTGCGAGGTCCCTCCGGGAGCTGGCCGCCTCGGCCGGCGTCGTCGCCCTTCCCGCCGGGCTCCGCGCGCGGACTCTGGCGGCCGCCCAGGGGCCGACCAGCTCGCCCGTCCCCAGCGTCGCGGCGCCGCGGCGAGCGATGCGCCCACTCGCGTGGCTGGCGATCGCCGCCGCCCTCGTGGTGTTCCTCGGCGGTGCCGCCGCCGTCGTCGACCGCACCCAGAAGCTAGATCAGGCGCAGGCGGACACGGCGGCGCTCGACACGGTAACTGCCAGTATCGATCGCATTCTCCAGGACCCGGGCCACCAGGTCGCGCTGCTCACGACGCCCGCCGGAGCAGCGGCCGGGAGCGTGTCGTGGAGCGCCTCGGAGGGCACAGTGGTAGTCCTCACAGGCGCGCTCCAGAGCCCACCGCCGGGACACGTATACCGGTGCTGGATCGAACAGGCCGGGGCACGAGTGGCGGTAGGCGAGATGCGCTTCAGTGGCTCGATCGCGTACTGGGCGGGAAGCCTCGACTCGTGGGGCGTCACCTTCGCCCCGGGGGGCCGGTTCTCGGTAACCCTCGAGCCGGGCGGCGGTTCGGGCACTCCGGTGCTGGTGGGGACTCTGTGAGGACCGATACGCGCGAGACGACGAAGATCACGAGCGTGGCTACGCTCGTAGGGGCACGCCCATCGTCGCGGAGCACAACATACAGCCGACGAAACCGGCAGCCACGACGGTCATCCATTTCCGTGCGTTCACCAGGTCCTCCTATCGGTTCAGCCTAGAAGGGAGGGCGTCCGCGAGCCTGGCGAGTAGCCGAGTCTGGGTGCTTATCGAGCGATAGCATGTGACGCGGAGGTCGCTGTGGCGTCGACTGACGAGGTTCTCGCTCTACTCGACCAACCGATCGATGGCGCTGCCGTTGGGGCCGCACTGGAGCTGGGGCTCTTCTGGCTGCTCGAGCCGGAACCGCTCCACGCCACGGCCATCGGCAAGGCCCTCGGAATCTCCGAGACGCGCTGCATCGCCTGGCTCCGCTTCCTCCGATCGATAGGCTTTCTGGAGGAGTCGCAATCGCTGTGGCGCCCTTCGCAGACTGCCCGGGATTCCATTCTCGGCGGCTACAGCGCCGCAACGTGGAGGCTACTGGCTGAAGAGGCACGCGAGCGGCTGGAGACCATCAGCGATATGGCCCGCGCGCTGCGATCAGTTCCGGACGCAGCCCCCACGACCGCCGGCTACGTCGAGCGGATGGCTGCGGACCTGGACCGGGCACGTCGGTTCACGCGGATGCTCCTGGAGATCCATCGAGGATTGGCGGACGAGGTGGCCGCTGCTCTCGAGCTAACGGGCGTCAGCCGGCTGATGGATTTAGGTGGCGGATCGGGTGTTGTGGCGATGGCATTGGTGCGCCGCTGGCCGGACCTGAGCGTCACTGTTGTGGACATAGCCAACGTCTGCGTCGCCGGTCGGGAGGTCGTGGCTGAGGCCGGCCTCGGTGATCGCATCGACTTCCACGCTGCCAACTTCACACAGGATCCCCTTCCGGGTGGCTTCGATGCAGTGCTGGAGTGCGACGTGGCGGTCTATTCGGAACCGCTATTCGGTCATGTCCGCGATGCTCTTGTCCCAGGCGGTCGGTTCCTGGTCGTCGATGAGTTCGAGCCAGAGGAGGGCGTCTCGGATCGGGCCCGACTCGGCTGGAGGGTTGTGCGGACCCTGACTGACCCGTCCTGGACTCCCAAGACCGTGGCCCGGACACGAGATCTACTGGTTCGGGCCGGCTTTGTTGATTTCGCCGAATCGAAGCTCGCCGAGCAACCAGGCGTTGGCGGTAGAAGGGCCGGAACGACCGTCCTGGAGTGTCGTGTGCCGTCCCGCTGATAGAACGGCCGGACGATGCCCACGGCCAAGCGACGCTCGCTTTCGGGCCGCCTTCTTGCGAACCGGTAGGCGTTGTTTCGGGGACTCCGTTCGGCTCAGCTTGTTCTCAGAATTAGGAGTTCCCGACTGCGGGCCATCCGTCCGAAGGCGGGAGAAGAGCACCAGGTCCCAACGTCCGCCGTGGCAGCGATCGTGTTGACGAAGGAGGCCTTCTTGTAGGAAGCCTGCTTTGGTCGCAACGCGTAGGGAGGCGTCATTGGTCGGCTCGATGTACAAGTCCATGCGCCCAATACCCAGGTAATTGAACGCGTACCGGCACACCAATTCAACCGAACGAGTTGCGTACCCCCGACACCGATACGGCGGGAAGACCCAGTACGACAGCTCGGCGATGTCGCGGTCGTCGGGCCGGATTTCGAGCACGCAGCCGCCGACCAACCTTCGCGTCTCTGTCTCTCGGACAGCGAAAGACCGTCCGGATCCGCCGAGTTGCCACTGCTTCTGCCAGTGTCTTATCTGGTTTGCGATGTCTCGCCTCGTGAAAGGGCCGGGGAGACCAGATCGGCGCACGTAGTCGTCATCCTCGCCGGCCCACAGTGAGTCGACGTCGGTGTCGGTGTCGGTGAAGCGATCCAACAGCACGACACCATCTGTGAGCAGCAGTTCCTGAGTCACGACGATGCTCTCCGCGACCAATTCAGAGACAGGTACCTGGGCCTTGCGTGCCTCACTCATCCAGTTGCCAGGCGGCTCCAATCACTGGTCAGCGCACGGTGGGCGAGGGCCGAGGATGGACCCGGGCCCTCGCCACGTGGCGGCGACGTGGACACCGGGCGCTCGCCCAGGCGGGCGTGTCGCAGCATCCCGACGTCACGCTGACTAAGGCGCCCAGTCGCGCTGACGTAGGCGCCTATTGGGCGCTACGCGTCAACCTCGCGCTCGAGGAGCACCGGTAGCGGGACACCGGGCTGGGCGGCTGGCGAGTACGACGGGTGGAACGTCAGATCGACGCTCACCACCCGCCAGCCCTGCTTGCCCAACTCGGTGAGCCGGTCCAGCAACTCGGAGATGTGCTGTTCGGGATGCTCCTGGAAGGGCATCTCCTCGACGCGATACTCGATCCGCGTCATGGCGGCGCTCCTTTGGCCGTTGCTGCGAGCGCCGTAAGGCGCATTGCCTCTTGCCCGTCAGCAACGCCGATACCATCGCGCGCCAGCCGGGTCACGACAGTGATTCAGGTCACCGCGCGGCCAGGGCGCCGGTCTAGACTGTGGTCGTCGAGACGATCTGACCCATGGGTTGGGTGTGGCAATGGCCACCGCGGCGCACGGACGTGAACGGCTCGCGGCCCTTGGGCTGCGGGGCGGCTTTCTTTACGCCCTGCCAGAGGCCACCACCGATCGGCTCCTTGACCGGGCCCTCCGGATCACCGTTCCTGCCGGCGTCTGCCTCTACCGGGGCGACGAGCGGCCACGCGTCGTCGTGGTACTGACCGGCCTGCTGCGCGTCTTCCTGAGTTCCGTGGACGGACGCCAGGTCACCATCCGGTACGCGCGCAGCGGCGACATCGTGGGTCTCATGCTCGCGTTGGGCGAGCCGATCCCCATGAGTATCGAAGCGCTGACTGCCGCCTCGGTGCTGGCGCTCCGAGCGGAGACGCTGCGCGCGCTGCTCGCTTCCGATGCCCTGCTCGCCCGTGCCTGTGCGCAGGAGCTGAGCCGGCAACTCCAGCATGCCTTCGAGGATCTCGCAGCTCAGGCCTTCTTGCCCCTGCGTCAGCGCATCATCCTCCAGCTGCTGACCCTCGCGACCCCAGGCCCTGGACGACACCTCGTTGTGCACGCCAGCCACGAGGAGCTGGCAGAGACCGTGGCGTCGGTGCGCGAGGTGGTAACGCGGACGCTCGACCAGCTCGCTCGCGAGGGCCTTGTCGAAACCGCGCGCGACGAGATCGTCCTGCTCGATCCCGTGCGCCTGAGTCAGGAGGTCAGCGGCAGCGCCGATGCTCGTTCGTGAAGCCGGCTCGGATTGCCTGACACTGCCGGACGTGGGCGCCCCACCGAGGTACCTGGGACGCGGAGCCCACGCTGTGACCTGATAGGGCTGCTTCGGGTTCGGCAGTCCGGCACTGCGGATCGTGCCGGACCCGGTTTCGCGTCGCGGCCGCGTTTGCCTGCACGGGAGGCTGAGACTGAGCGGCGGGTTCGAGACGGCGTTCGTGCGGCTGTTTGAGGACGATCCCCAGAATGGATGACGCCAACGCATAACCAATGCCCTGTCGTTTAGGGCACAGGTACGTAGTCACTGTTGTTGAACAGTCCATCGGTCCGTAGTTGACTTCAAGGCAGCCCCGGCCGGAGTGCCTCAGGGCGGGGAGCTGGAACTCAGTCTGCCGCCTCCCCGGATGGCTACCGCACGGTACGCACCGAAAATGAACCGATCGCGAAGCCGCCGCTTCACCGGCGGAGCAATGGTTGCAGCAGGCGTCGCCAGCATCGTCCTGAGCAATGTCTCTTTGAGCGGACTTGCCGGTCACGCAGATGGCGACTTGATAGCGACGCCGCTGAATGCGCTTACTCTGGTGACGCTGCTCGTTGGGGTCCTGACGCTTTTGCGCCTGGAACTAGCGCACATAGAGAGCCGCGGGGCGACGCACGATGTGGTGGCTCGCGCCACTGGCCAGCCTTCTCCGGGTCGTCGCTAGACCCGTCTTCGGCCACGAGATCGCCGCGACGCATCCGCCCGTCGGGGTTGGCGGCGGAGCTGGTCGTGCCGATCGAGGCCAAACGACACTAACGGAGGCCACGCTCCAGAAGCAGTTCGCCCGCACGACCCGCTCTGTCAGCTTCTCGGTTCGGGAGTGGGTGCGGGCACGACATCCGGGTCCTCTCGAGGCATTCGATTGGGATACGCTCCCTGACAAGCCCTTGGAGGAGGAGACGTGAGCCGTTTGGTCGATCTCAGTCATGTCATCGAACATGGGATGACCACCTACCCGGGGTTGCCCGGCCCAGTCATCTCGGTCCACTTGAGCTATGAGACTTCGCGGTCGCATTACGAACCGGGCACGGAGTTCCAAATCGGGCGAATCGACATGGTCGCCAACACCGGCACGTACGTGGACGCCCCGGCCCATCGATTTGCTGGCCAGGCCGACCTGGCCGACCTACCACTGGAGCGCCTCGCCGACCTGCCGATCTGCCTGGTCCGTCCAACCCTGAGCCACGGCGACCGAGCCATCGGCCCGATAATCTTCGACGCTGTCGAGGTGAAGGGTCATGCGGTCTTGGTCCATACGGGCTGGGCTACCAGGTGGGGTACTGAGGCCTATATGAGCCACAACGCATTCCTGACCGCCGAGGCGGCTTCTCTGCTGGCAGAACGCGGCGCGACACTGGTGGGCATCGACTCGCTGAACATCGACGACATCGACGACGGCCGCCGGCCAGCCCATACCGCGCTATTGGCAGCAGGGATTCCGATAGTCGAACACCTGTGTGGTCTCGACGCGCTCCCCGCGGCGGGCGGGCGCTTCTTCGCCGTGCCAGTCATGGTCAAGGGGATGGCCACGTTCCCCGTCAGGGCCTTCGCGATCGTCGATTAGCCAATGCCGGGACAGTGACTTGCTGTTAGGTGGGGGCAGAAGCAGCCAGGCCCGACGAGAGCGAACGGAACCCGAGTCCTAGGAGACGCCCACCACGAAAGCCGGGGGGCTAGCAACGATCGGGACGCAGAGGCACAAACCCCACAAGAAGGGCGAGCAGACGACGCATCTCTCCACCCCTTTCTGTCGCCCTAAGGCGACCAACACCCGCGGGTGGCCGGTCACGTCGCGGCAACCCTGCAGGACAGCCCCAGCCTAGGCTGGGCCTCGGGAGCGCCCAAGAATGACCAATGGCGGCACGACGCGAACGCAAGTCCTCTCTAGGACGCGAGGTCACGGAGCGGCGGACGTCGATGGTTTGGCCAAAGACACCTCAGCCGCCCGTTCGCATCGTCGTCACGACGAAGGCGGCGGTGCCGTTGGACACGTGGGAGTCAGCCCCATTGGGGGCAGAGCTCGGCTTGACGAGTCCGTTAGCAGGGGATGGGGCAGTCGGTGCAGGGTTCGTCACAGGGCGCTTCAACGCCCGAAAACGCACGCTGGACGCTGGCGAACGGCGGTTCGAGGCTTGCGCGCATTGTATGGAACAGGCGACTCGACAGGTGGTCGACGGACTGGTTCGCGTGTGCCCTGGCGAGAAGATACTGTTCGGCCTCGTGGATCAGCTCTGCGTGTCGCTGCTTCACGAAGAGCATCTGAGTGCGAGTATCGATGCCCAAGTGGTTCATGACTCGGAGTGTGGACGCCTAGTGGCTCGACACAACTACCCGTTTCGTTTCCGGTGACTACTGCATCGCACGGCCAGCCGCGCGGCGGCGTGGGCGGCCTACAGCCACTGTGAACAGGACGTTTGGCGTCCGAGCCACGTGCCGCAGTATGAAACCATCGTGGGTATCGGCGGACGACGGACCGGTGAAGCTGCGATCGCGTCACCGAGCCAGGCATGCACCTTAGTAAATGACGACTCGCTCTAAGGGCCCTCCACCTCGTCATTACGGGCGGCCGCACGCCGGCTCAGCTCGAACATCGGATGGCGGCGAGCCTCGGCGACGTACTCCTCGAGCGTCTCATCAACTCGGATGCGAAAGAACCGCAGGACGGCGACTGGAGGACGCTGAGTACGTCCAAGCACCGCCCGCAGAAGGCGGGAGCGCCGGCACGGCGCGAGAGCGTCACGGAGGATGGGCCCGGCGGTCTCCGGGGCGAGCTCGGTCGCCGCCGTCGTCTCCGAGACGCCGCCCCTCGTCACGACGGCCTCGCCCGATGCGCGAAGGTTGCGGACCCAGTTGACCTCGCCATAGGGGGCCTGCACGAAGCGGCCGTCGCCGAGCTCGAGGAAGGCGACCGGAAATGTCCGCAAGAGGCCGCTCGTCCGACCTCGAACCGTGAGGAGCACGTTCGGCCCAGATGGCAAGCCGGCGCCGAGGAACCGCCTCATGAGCGGGTTGAGGAGGCGAATTGCCGACGGAGCGCGTATGAAGATGATGGCGAAAATGGAGACGACGACGGCTTTGAGCGCGTGCCCCACCGGGGGTCCTCTCTGTCCGACTATCAATACGATACCGTTTCGATAGCAATGATACGATACCGTTTCGATGAGTGATTCGGCAATCCCCCGGAGCGGCGACCAACGGTTCGATCCGCGAGACGCGACGAGAGAGCGATCGGCGCGTGCCCCGATCCCTCGGGGCGAGCGAGCCCGGGAGCGTGTGCTACGAGCCGCGCTCGACGTACTTGCCGACCGGGGCTCAGCCGGATTCACCATGGAAGCCGTTGCCCTCCGGGCCGGGGCCAGCAAAGCCACCGTCTACCGGCACTGGTCGTCGCCGGCCGCACTGTTGGTCGACGCCATGGATCTGGGCTTCCAGCCGTTACCTCTGCCTGAGACCGGGGGCATGCGAACCGATTTGATCGAACTCGTCTCCGGGCTCGAAGCCTTGGTCAGCGGTCAGCCCTTCCCCCGGCTGATGGCCGCCGTCATCGACGCCGCGGAACACGATCCCACCCTAGCCAACCTGCATATCCAGCTCACCGAACGCCGTCGGGAACCTCTCCGACACGTCCTTGCCGGGGCCCGCCAACGCGGGGAGATCCCCGCCACAACCGACCTCGAACTGGCCATCGACCTGCTCACCGGCCCCGCCTTCTACCGGCGCTTCATCGCCCACCGGGCATTCCCCGACCAATACGCGACGGCCGTCGTCGACCACGTACTCGCCGCCATCGGACACACTCCAACGGGCCAACACGATCAACCGCGGGCCGTTCGAGGTCAGCGACTCTATGGCTGAATAGGGACGCAGATGGCACGGCTCCCGGGATCGGGCCCTATTTGGCCGGACCCAGCTGATCCGCCAACCATGCACCTCAGGGAACGGGCGTCCACTGCAGCAGGATGAGCGATGGCTGCTGTGTTCCGCCGTGGGCCGTCCACATCTTGAGAAACCCGTCGCCATTGGAGACCGGGAGTGGATCGCTGGAGTAGTAGAGGGAGTTGCCGTCGATCGTGGGCGCAACGGCGATCTTGGTCGGCGTGGAACCGTCGATCGGGTAGCGCCACAGCTGCTCTTCGCTCACGCCGTCGTTGTTGCCCAGGACCTCAGCGTACGCGGCCTGCCCGTCGCCGCCGACGAGAATCCCCCGATCTGGACCGTGTGGTCCGGACTGCCGGCCTGGGTGAAGTACTGGGCCGAGGTCTGATCGTGGCTCTCAACCCACAGACCGGTGCCGGCCGGCCGCACCACGCTCGCGAGGGTGCCGAGCGAGTCGAGGGAAGTGGAGCCCGTCGTCAGCCGGTAGTAGCCCTTCTGCGGATCAAAGTAGAAGAGCGCGCCCTGCGAGTCGGCGAGGTAGCCGTTGACGAATGGCACCGGCACGCTCGCGCCGGGGGTGTTCGTCGTCGGATCGAGGCGGGTGATCACCGCGCCCTTGTCCGTCGTCGAGTCGTACTTCGAGACGTCCATGAACCAGATAGCGTCGCCGTCGCTGGCCATCGCCGGCTCGAGGATGAAGGCGCACGGGATCGGGATCGTCGCCTGCTCGGCCAGCATCCCGGCATCGAAGCGGGTGACGCTGCAGTTGTTGCCGTTGGCGTCCGTCTTCAGACCCGGCAGCCAGATCGATCCGGCGGCGTAATGGACGCTGGTCTCGGTCGGGACGTCCACCTGGTGAACGATCTTGCCCGCGATCGGGTCGAAGGAGATCAGGCTGTACGTGTTGTTCCCGGTCTGGACGGACTGGTAGACGATATCGCCCGGGCCGATGGCGTATCCGCCGAGGGCCGTGCCGTGGGTCACGGTCAGGGCTCCGCTGACCACGCCGGGCGGCGCGGTCGCGGGCGCGGAGGATGCGGGCGGCGCGGTGGCGGTAGCGCCGCCGCTGTCGTAGAACGTCTGGGTGGCCTGGTAGCTGGTCGCGAAGCCGGTCTCGCCCGAAACCGCCACGTCGTAGACGCAGCTGTCGTGGAGCGCCGAGTCGGTGATGGCCGAACACGCCGCCGCGCCGGCCGTTTGCTGGTCGGCGGACAGGTCCGTCAGGGTCACGTCCTTCGCCTCGGCCGGGTACACCTTGATGGTGTACGTGGCGGTGGAGTTGCCGGAGTCGTAGTCGAAGAGGGTCGTGGAGTCGGTCACGCGCCAGGCGTCGGCGAACTGGCCGTACAGCGCGGTGTAGCGGGCGTGGCGATCGGTCGCGGCCGGCAGCCGAGTGCCGTCGGGTAGTGCCGGCACGCCGAGGCCACCGGGAACGACCGTGCCGAGCAATCCGACCCCGCTCGCTTTGAGGCCAGCCGAGGGCTTGATCTGGGCGTTGATGCCGTACCGGCCCACAGAAAGTGTCCACAACTGAGTGCCGTCGGGGAAATCGATCTCGAAGCCCTGGTCGACTGCGGCTATCCGCGCCCCGCCGCCCAGGTCCTTGGAGCCGGCGGACAGGTCCACCGCGGTGCCGTCGACGCGGGCTCCGAGCCCGGTGGCGGTCATGTACACGCCAACGCGATGACTGCCCACCTTCGCGGCTATCGCCGTGTTGATCGAGACTGAACCGCTCGTTCCATACGGCTCCTGACGGCCCTGGATCTCGAGGCTGCCGTCGGCCGAGCGCAGCAGGGTGAACTCGCCCGCGGCCTGGAAGTCGTAGTGGTACTTGTTGACCGTGAGCTGGTGCGGGTCGCCGTTGGAGTTGGTGCAGCTGGCCCCACAGGGTCCGTTCGAGCCGTCTCCGCCTCCGCCTCCCCCCTTGCCGCCTCCGCCCGGGGGCTCCGGCGTGGGCTGTTGCTGGCAGAGGTCGGCCAGCTTCTCCGAGACGATGCTGTAGCTGGAGCCGCCCGTCGGTGCGTTGAACGCTGCTACGAACGGGATCGTCAGCTTGTCGGGGGCCATGTCCTGGCCGGCCAGCAGGGTTCCCGATGGGCAGACGCAGCCATCGGAAGCGGTGCAGAAGCGTTGCGTCTGGAAGGCCACGGCGCTGTCGCCGCCGTTGTCGTGGACACTGGCCAGACCGTCCGTTGCGACCGTGACGACCTCGCCGAACGTCGAGCCGACGTTGAGGACCGTGTTCGATCGGCTATCGAGCGAGCCGGTCCAGCCCGGATCCTGCAGGGCCTGGGCGGGGTGCCGCGTCGCGTGCGTCCCGGGCGACAGGCCGAAGCCGTCGACGATCCACGGATCGCCCCACGCCGACTCGCGCACGTAGGACTCGGCCCAGTTGTCGCGGATGTCCGGGTTGTCGCCCTGCAACACGGCGATGAATGCGTTCGAGCTCGCGGCTCCCGTGGCCGCGGCCCGCCACGCCGGCAACATCAGGCTCCACAAGTTCCGGCCGTGCTGGGCCAGGAAGGAGTAGTAGCCGAACGCGTCGTAGGTGCGGCCCGTCAGGTGGATCTCGGGCATGAAGTAGCGCGCCCACACGTAGGGCAGCATCGGCTCGGCGATCCTGGTGTCGTCCGCGGCCAGGTAGATCGCCGTCCCTTCGACGATCCAGGCGGGCACCGCCGCGGCAGTTTCGAAGTTGCCAAACACCACGTTCTGGTAACAGTGGACGACCTCGTGGGTCATCAGGACGTGGAGCGTGGGCGAGACGCCGCCGCTGCCGGTGACCCGCTCGTTCTGCCAGCCGTTCTTCCAGGCCGTGACCTGGCACGGCTCGTAGTTACCTTTCCAGTCGTTGATGGCAAGGGTCGTGAAGAATTCGTTCCCGCCGTCGGTGTCGCTCAGGATGAGCTCGATGTTCGGATAGGCCCACGATCCGCTCGACAGGACGGGCATCCCCAGCTTCGGGCCGATCCGGGCGATGTCGGCTTCGAGCTCGGCGGTCATCGCGGCGGCGAGGCCCGCGGGAGCGTCCGACGCCAGCTGAACCTTGATCGATCCGGCATCACGGGCGGATGGGACCTCTATCGATCCAGCGTTACGGGCGGATGTCAGCTGGAATTGAGGCTTCGCGGCGCCGCCAGAGGTGTCGGCGCTCGGGGACGCGTGGATCGGGATCGCCTGGCCGTTGGACCCCGGTGTGAGGTAGCGGTTGATGACGGCCTGCTGGTCGGGCGTCAGCTGCTCCCAGTTGGCCCGGACCCAGCGCATGGCGCCGGTGCCCGAGGTCGGCTCGTCGCCGCCATCCACGCCTTTCGGGACGGACACGCCCGGAATGTCGACCTTGTACAGGTAGGCGAAGGCCTCCAGCGCCGTCTGCTTCGGCACTCTGCCGTCGGTGACGCCGGCCGTGATGGTCTGCCAGATCGTCGTGGTCGGAGCCGGGGAGAGAAACTGCGGTAACTCGAGGGCGAGCATGCCGCCGATCACCACCAGCCCGAGCAGGACGGCAAGCAGGCGGCGATCGAACCGGCGGCGACCGCGGGGTCGGTTGGGTGCGGGAGCAAGCGGGGCGGCAGACGCAGTCGGAGCCGAGGGCGACGCTGCGGCGTCCCATTCAGGCGCCGGCCCGGCTGTGGCGTTTGACTCGGGCGTCCAGGGTGAAACCGACTCGTTGGCCACGCCACCCACCTCTGCTCGGCGTCCGGGCGGGCTTACGGCCTCTGACGCCTCTTGGCCTGCCGGTGTTTCGAGGGATCGTGACTGAGCCGCCGGACCTGTCTATCGAATTGCCATTCGGCCCACTAATCATAACTAGACTAAGCATCATTTACCGGAGGCGCCGACCGTTCGCGCGTTGTAGCGTCGGGGCGATGATGCCTGACCGACGGCGGTCGGCTGGCGGGTGCATTTGCGTTTGCCCTTTCATCGGAGGACACGATGGACGGCTACATACAGGCGGCCGGCATACGCACCTACTACGAGACCGTCGGCGCGAGATCATCCTGCAGTTCTTGGGCCAGGGTTGACGGTCAACCTGCTCGCGCGCCCAAACATCCCACCGACGGAGCAATCGGCACGATAGAGCAGGATCGTGTTCCTGACGCCCGCGATGGTCCACGATGGAGAGGCCGGCACCGTGATCGCCGCCCGGGGCACGTCCTCGCCTGCGCCCATGCGGCCCATCCCGACGGTTCGTCCGGGGCGTCCCGCAGCCGGCGCAGCGCCCGACGGCCGTCTGGATCAACCAACCGCAGCAGGAGGCCGAAGCTCGCCAATTGCCCGCGCCGGGCGTCTCAATCTCGCCGACGGGTCCAGCCGGCGAGTAGATCAGCTTGGACATGGCGAGCCGCCCTTTCCGTAGGTGATTGCGAGGGTTGCTACGAGGGAGGGTGACTCAGTAGTCGATGCGGAAGTTTCCGATGAAGGTGATCGTGTTGCCGTCGGGATCGCGGATGGCGGACAGCTGCACGCCTTTGTTCACCGTCTCGATCGTTCCTGGGGCCAGGCCCCTTCGGGAGACATCGTCGATGTGGCGGTCCAAGTCGTCCACAGCGAAGTTCAACAGGGCTGAGCCGGCACGGTCGACGTCGTAGGTGACCTGGACCCACCCAGTCTCGGTCAATCGCCATTCGACGAGGCGACCTTCCATTGGCAGGTTGTCGGCAGGGCGGCCAAATAGCCGCTCGTACCACGCGTGGGCAGCGTCAAAGTCGGCCACCGGGACGACGGCGAGAACGTGCTCGATAGTCATCGTGCGCTTCCTCCAGGGTTGGGATGGGTCGTTGTTCTCTCAATGGGCTCTGTAGTATCTGGCCGGTTCTCCCACTCTGCTCCTAAAGCGTCGAGCCACTGGCTGACGGCCGTCTGGATCAACTAACCGCAGCATCGCGGTCGCCCCACCAATTCGCACGATGTGCTCATCGTGTGCGGGCCGCGGGCGGCCGTGGCGAATGCGCAGCATGCTCTGACTTCGCCGATAGGCGAGGCTCTCAACCGTCGCGACACTAACCGCGCATAGCGTGCGAAGCTGGGCCGCTGCGTGGCGCCGCGCCTTTGGCTGCTATGGACCGGTACCGATGGCCCTCAGTGGAGCGGGATCCACTGCAGCAGGATCGATGCCTGCGGGCTGTCGCTCTGGACCGCCCAGAGCGTGACGAAGCCGTCCGGGTTGACCGTTGGAGCCGGATTGCCCGTATAGCCTTGCGGATTTCCGTTGACCTTGGGCGGAAGGGCGATCCTGGTGAAGCTGGAGCCACCGATCGGGTAGCGCAATAGCGCCGGCTGCGTGCCCCCATTCGACGTTGCCACCTGGGCCTCGGCATAGACAGCCGACGCGTCGCCGGCGACGAGGGTTCCTTTGATCTGGACCGTGTGGTCGGGGCTGCCCGCCGTCGTGAAGTACTCGGCCGGCTTGCCCGTGCCGTTCTGGACCCACAGCCCGGAGCCAGACGGAACGGCCACGTTTGCGAACTTGCCAAGCGAGACGAACGCGGCTGAGCCGTCCGTCAGCACGTAGTAAGCGTTGGTGTTCATGTCGTCATAGAAGACGGCGCCCTGCGAGTCGATGAGATAGCCCCCCGCCGAGGGCATGGGGACCGTGGCGCCCGGCTTGTTGGTGGACGGGTCTATCCGTGTTGCCACCGCGCCTTTCTTCGTGGCGGGGTGGTAGCTGGTCGTGTTCTCGAACCAGATCGCACTGCCGTCGCTGGCGATCAGCGGTCCGGTGACGCTGGCGCAGGGAATCGGGATCGTCGCCTGTTCGGTCAGCGTCGATGCGTCGACGCGGGTCACGCTGCAGCTGCCGACCATGGTGTCCTTCAGGCCGGGGAGCCACAGCGATCCGGCCGCGTAGTGGACCTCGGTCGAAGCCGGAACGGCCACTTGCTGGATCACCTTTCCGGCTCTTGGATCGAACGAGATCAAGCTGTACGAGCTCTTTGCCGTCTGGACCGAGAGGTAGACGGTGTCGTCCGGGCCGACCGCATACCCGCCGATCGCCGTGCCCTTCGTCACGGTGGCGGCACCGCTGATGACGGTGGGCGGCGGGGAGCCGGGGGCGGCCGATACGGGCGGGAAGCTCACCGGGGCGATCGACTGCGGCGCGGCGATGATGCCGCTGTCGTAGAACGACTGCACCGCTTGGTAGCTGCTCGCGAACCCGATCTGGCCGGTGACGCCAACGTCGAAGACGCAATCGTCGTGGAGCGTCGAATCGGTGATGGCCGAGCATGCGGAGTTGCCAGCTGCCGTCTGAGAGGCAGACAGGTCGGGCAGTGTCACGACCTTGCCGGCGACCGGGTATGGCTTGATGGTGTAGGAAGCGGTGGACTTGCCGGTCTCGTAATCGAAGAGGGTCGTCGAGTCGGTCACGCGCCAGGCGTCGGCGTACTGGCCGTACAGGATGTCGCCGCGCTGGGTGACGCTCGTGGCGGCCGGCAGCCGCGACCCGTCGGGCAGGGCAGGCACGCCCATGCCGCCCGGCACTATTGGTCCGAGAAGTCCGGAGCCGCTCGCCTCGAGTGTGGCCGAAGGCTTGATCTGGACGAAGATCCCGTACCCCTCCGACATCGTCCACAACCTCGTGCCGTCGGGGAAGTTGACCTCGAAGCCGTTCTTGAAGGAGGAGATACTCGCACCCCCGCCCAGGTCGATCGGTCTCGTGCTGAGGTCAACGATCTGGCCGTCCAAGTGGGCCTGCAGGGCGTCCCCCGTCATGTACACCCCGACGCGGTGATTGCCCACCTTGGCGGCGATGGCCGTGCTGATCGCCCAGCCCGTCTGGATGACCGATGCGTAGGGCTCCTGGCGCGCCTGGATGTCGACGCTGCCGTCCGCTGAACGAAGGAGCGTGAACTCACCGGCGGCCTGGAAATCGTAGATGTACTGGTTCACCGTTCGCATGTGCGGGTCGCCGTTGGAGCTGCTGCAGGTGGGTCCACACGGACCCTGGCCGGTCGTCGGGGGAGGCGTGGCCTGTCCGCACAGCTCGGCCAGGGTCTGCGAGATGATGCTGTACGTCGATCCCGCCTCGGGTGCGTTGAAGGCGGCAACGAACGGGATGTTCATCTGATCGGAGGCCATGTCCTCACCGGCGAGTTTCGTTCCCTTGGGGCAGACACAGCTGGCGACGACGCAGAATCTGTGGTCGATGAAGGCGATGAGGCTGTGGCCGGAGTCGTCGTGAACGCTCGCGAGTCCGTCTGTGGAAACCGTTACGACTTCGCCTGAACTTGACTCAACCTTGAGCACCGTGTTCGACCTGCTTTGCAAAGAGCCGGTCCAGCCGGGCGCCGGTATTGCCTGGGCAGGGTGCTGGTCGACCTGGGTCGTATCCGGCAGGTCGAAGCCAGACGTCACCCACGGGTTTCCCCAGGCGGTCATGCGCAGGTAGGACTCGGCCCAGTTGTCGCGGATGTTCGGGGCGTCGCCTTGCAGCACGGCTATAGAAGCGTCCGAGGGCGAGGAGGTGTTCTTGGCCGCCGCGCCCCATGCCGGCAGCATCAGGTTCCACAGGTTCCGCCCCGCGAGGTCCAGCAGTGTGTAGTAGCCGAAGGCGTCGTAACTGCGGTTCGTCAGAGGGGTCTCGGGGATGAACCAGCCGTGCGTCCACATCGACGGGATCATGGGCTCGGCGATGTGCGTGTCGTCTGCCGCCAGGTAGAGAGCCGTGCCCTCGATGATCCAGGGTGGGATGGCGAAATGGACTGCGTTGCTGCCCCAGACGACGTTCTGATAGCAGTGGATCACCTCATGGGTGATCAGAACGTGAAGTTGCGAGGAGACGCCGCCGCTGCCTGTGACCGTCTCGCTCTGCCAGGCATTCTTGAAGACGGTGAGGTGGCAGGGTTCGTAGTGGAGTGCGTTCTCCTCCGCGACCGTCTGTATGAGGGTGCCACCGCCGCTCGTGTCGCTCATAGTCAGCTCGATGTTCGGAAACGCAATCGTTCCCTGCGTGATCACGGGCATGCCCAGCTTGGGCCCGATATGGGCGATATCGGCCTCGAACTCCTTCAGGATCGCGCTCGTAAGGTCGGCCGGAGCGTCGGGGGCAGCCAGTACATCGATGGCAGTGTTGCGCTCCCCGGTCAGTTCGAATCGCGGGTCCGAACCGCTTCCGACCGCCGAGGCGGTCGGCGAGGCGTTTGGCGGGACCGTCTGATCGTTTGGGCCGGGCTGCAGGTAGCGGTTGATGATGGCTTGCTGGTAGGGCGTGAGCGCGCTCCAGTTCGCCTGGACCCAGCTGAGCGCGCCGCTGCCGTCGGACGGTTCGTCGCCGCCCTCGACGCCCTGTGGCACGGTCACGCCCGGGATGTCGACCTGGTAGAGATACGCAAAGGCTTCGAGCGCGGTCTGCTTGGGTACGACGCCGTTTGTGATTCCACCGGTGATGGTCTGCCAGACCGTCTCCCCCTGGGCGGGAAACAAGAATTGGGGAAGCTCGACAGCGACCACAGCCACGATCGCGAGCAGCCCGACGAGCGCCACGAGCCAGCGGCGCCGGAACCGGCGGGGGGACGGTACGGTCGGTTGGGCTTGGACAGCGCCTACCGGATCGACGTCAGGAGCCGGATCGCTCGTCACGGAAGGCTTAGCCATACGACTGACCTCGGGACGTCGTCCGGGCAGACAGGCTCCCTGCTAGGCCGTCTGGGTCGTCCGGCTCTCCTCGGCGCCATGTTGACGAGGCCGCCGGGCCTGTCAATCCGGCCGCCGACTCGGCTCACCATCCGAAACCGGCGCCCGACGCGTCCACACTACGCGTGGTCATGGTGCTGCTTTCCTGGACGAGGCCCTCATCGCCGCCGGCTACGTATCGACGCCGACCATCCTCGAGGGGTTGGGCCACGAGATCCCGCGCCCAACTTCCCGGGCGTTCGACGCCATCGTTCGATTGACCCTGCACTCGGCCCGCGCGGAGCAGTGACCGCAACGGTGCGGAGCGGCGGCACTTTGGGGTGTGGCGGACGCCCCCGGCGGCTCACAGCAGCGGCGCGAGAATCTCCGCCCAGTGCGTGAAGGGAACCAGGTGCGCCTCATTGGGGTACGTCACCAGGGTGGACCTCGGAATGGTGCGGGCCAGGTACTCCGTCTCAGCGCGGGACACGAGCATGTCTGCCTGCCCCCACCAGACGTGAGCCGGGCAGCCGACGTCGGCGACCGAGAAACCCCAGGGCAGGAACTCCGCGATCCAGTCGGCGACATACCCGACCACGCCCTGGCGGGCGCCCTCACGCCTGCCGTGCTTCCAGGCCTCGAAGATGGCCGGTTGTTGCCCGAAGAGCACCCAGTCCGGGTTGTCCTGGCCCCGCAGCGAATCTGGGACGTACGCGGGATCGTCCGCGTACCACCCGCACCGTTTCGTGATGGCCCCAACTGCAGAGGGCCGGTCTCGGCGAAGTAACTCGATGAGGCCCCGAACTTCGGGCGACAGCTCATCCCAGGCTCCTGGAACCTCATCGAGGGGCCCGTCGCTGGCAGCCAGACCGATCATCTTGACGCGACCAGGAAGGCGGGCGCCGCAGGCCATGGCGTAGGGTCCGCCGCTCGACCAGCCAACCACCGGACAGGGTGGCAGTTCGAGCAGGTCGGAGAACTCGGCGAAGTCGTCGACCCAGTCGAGCAGCGTGCGGTTGGGCTTGGGGTCCGACTGGCCGTATCCGGGTCGATCCATGGTGATGAGCCGCACACAGGCAGCCCGAGTCGCTTCCTCATCCGGGCATAGCAGGCGCGAATTGGGCATGCCGTGGAACAGGATCACCGGCGTTCCGGTCAGGTCGCCCCACTCGGCATATGCGAGCGATCGGCCGTCGCGAAGCGTGACCGCGCCCTCAGCCGCTGGTACCGACGTCGCTCCTGCCATGCGTTCGCCGCGCCGCTTCCACGAGTGACTCCCCGGCCGGGTGTGGCCCGCGGTTCAGAGCCTCCCGTGTCTACGCAGATTGTCCTGCCGGGAGCAAGAGAGTGTCCTGTCAGGCCGACTTATGGGCGCCTGTCCACGCCGATGACCCGCTCCGCACCGCCACCCGCATAGTCTCCGCCCGACTCCTCTCACCCGACCATCCCCACGATCGGGTGTTAGTGACGAGTCAGAGGCCGCCAGCCTCGCACGACGGCGGACTACGCGGCGCCAAACGTCGAAGTCGCCCGAGGGCAGGTACGCCAGCTGGTCGAGAGCATGCGGGTGTCCACTCCACCACTACCTGCATCCGCCGGCTCCTCGGCATCTTCCTGATGTCGGGCCGTGGAGGCGGTCTGTTCTGCTTGACGCCTTGGTAGCAAGGCGACCGGTCGCAGCCGTGCACAGCCTCTTCGGTCGCGGCCTGGGTGCTCAGACGATCGTCCAGCGACTCGGAGCCGGCTGGCTTGTTGGCAAGCACGGCCAGGCATCACAGCCGGGCCGAAATCGCCGTCCTCCACAAAGCTGGCCTGGGGTTCTCGCCGGGCAGCGATGAAGGGGCGGAATGAACCGAAGGGCGATGGCCTTGGTCGTGGCATTGGGTGCGGCTACGATGCTTGCAGCATGCGGGTCAGGTGGTCTGGCGACTGCGCCGGCGACTCCGGTTCCCGGGTCATATTTCGCTAGCCCCGGGCCGTCGCCCACTCCTTCTTCTGCGCCAGCGACTTCGGCGACTCCGGCCCCAACCCCGCCAATGGCAACGGCGAGCCCGGCACCATCGCCGTTCCCCGGGCCCACCTATGTGCCAGCCCCGCAACCGTCCCTGGCTCTGCCCGCTTCGGGTGCGCCTGCAATCCCCACAGGCTCACGACTCGACTTCCCCACCGCCGCATGCATCTCGATGAACCCTAACGAGTCATGCGAGTCGCTCCGCGTGACGTGGCTGGAGGCCAATCCGACCGGCGTCACCATCCGCGTCTACGCCGTCACGACATGCCTGCACATTCCGAGCGCGTCGATGCGGAGCGCAGCATGCCTGGTGGACGGGGACACGATCCCGATAGGGTTTCTGGTGCTGCTGAGCAGTGCTCCGGCCTCGGCCGGCTCCTTCTCATTTGTACTGGGTGTAGGCGAAACAACGGCCTTTGGATGGCTCCCAGGGTTCGGCCCGGATGTCGACGCCGTCGTCCTTCAAGCCATCAACACCCACGGCGGATCGGCGTTCGCGATCGCTGGTAGTTCGGGCAGCTGTTGGGGATGCACTCTCTAGCTCCGCGTCGACGGCCTGGGCAGCGAGCAGGAAGGCGCAGCGGCCACCATCCCTCCTGCGCCGGGAGCCGGCGCGATGGCACTCGCGGCCGGTATCTTTCGGATCGTCATCGACCAGCCGCTGAGTACCGGAGACGCGAGACATGCAATTCACGATCCGGTCGCCTCTGCCCAGCGATGATTGCAAGGTGCGGTTGATGCAGGCCGTCGAGGGCCCGATCGGGAGTCTCAAGCCGACCTCCCAAGGCTGGCATGTGCTCGGCAACGGGGCGGCCGACTCTTTCGAGGCGACCATCGTGGGAATCGCGATGGCGCCCGACGGCCGCCGGAGACTCGCAACGCGACCCAACCTATCCGCGCAACTGGCGCGAAACGAGAACGGTACTGTGATTTCGGGCCAGATCCGCCCTCGCTATCCCACTGAGCGGGAGAAACTCCTCAACCGGTACGTGGTCCCGCCGATGCTGGTGGTGCTCACAGTGCTTGGAGTCATGAACCCGTCAGGGCGACCGATCTTCATAGGCGCGATCGCACTGTCAGTGGGCATGTTTCTTGCCGCGAGGGCGTCTCGCCGGGCCCTCGGCCCCAGTGAAGAAGCCAGCGAGCATGCGCTGCTCGCATGGCTGGCACAAGCGGTGGAAGGCACGCCCGACACCGCGAGCGAGCCGTCCTAGAAGCCTGCCACGACGCGATCGACGCCGTTGGCCACAATGCGCCCCGACCTCCGACACTACGGCAGCGTAGTGAGCGGTCTCACCCCCCTGCTGGCACGAAGTAGCCGGTCACATCGAAGATGGCGTGGGCGGTGGGTCCGTTGTTCGGCGCGACGAAGGTGATCGAGAGAGGACCGCCGGCACCGAGAGCGACCGTAGACCACAAGAGCAGCCGGGATATGCTGAGTTGAGACGACCACGCCGGTCTTGCGCCGCACAGGCGGGCGTCACGCCGTCGGGATCGGATGCGTCGATCGAATGAGGTCTCGCGGGTCGTACTGGGCCTTGACGCGGCCGAGCCGTTCGCAGGTCGCGGGCGAGTGGAAATCCGACACACTGAAGGATCGCTCGGCGAAGTTGGGGTAGTTCCGCTCCGCCTCCCACGGTGCCAGCGCGGCCCGCACGATGGCAGAATGACGCTCCACGGCGGCAGCCATGTCCGCGTTCGGTACCAGGCTGATCGTGGCGGTCGCGAACCGGGCGTCGAGCGAGGCCAGCGCCCCGTGTTCCGGCGCAGCGTCGAGCAGCGCACCTCCCAGGTGGCGCAGCTCGACCGACAACAGCGGCGATCCCGACTCAGGGCCCGCCGCTTCGACAAGGGCATCGATGGCCGCCGACGGCAGGTCCGCGAGGAGCCACCCGTCGATGGAGACCGGCACCGGGTCGACCGGGTCCATGTGCAGCGCGCCGAGCGCGGTCGGCGGCAACATGGCGAAAGTGTCGATCTCAGGCCCGCGCTCCCGGAGCGGGCGCAGCAGCTCGATGCCCTCGTCCTCCGTCGCCAGGCATGCCGCCTCGACGAGCACGAACGAGCGGCCCCGCAGCCCTTCGGGGACCTCCGGGAGGGGCGGCAGGTTGAGGAGGCGGCCGACCGACGTGACGGAGTCGGGGACGCCGGCGGTCCACGCCTGCCAGGCCTCCAGGATCTCGGCGGCGCGCTCCTGCGGCCAGAACAGCGCGCCCGCGTACAGCTCGCGCACGGGATACAAGGCGAACTCGAGCGCGGTGACGATGCCGAAGCTGCCCCCGCCCCCGCGGAGCGCCCAGAAGAGGTCGGGCTCATGCTCGCGGTCGACACGGAGCAGCAGACCATTGGCGGTCACGACGTCGATGGCGAGGACGCTGTTGCAGGCCAGGCCGTAGCGCCGGGCGAGCCAGCCCAGCCCACCGCCCAGGGTGTAGCCCACCACCCCGATCTCGGGTGAGGTGCCCGCCAGGCCCGCGAGGCCGTGTGCGGCAGCGGCCGCCTGGACCTCACCCCACGTCACCCCGGCCCCGACGCGGGCGCGGCGCCGGCCCGGGTCGATCGCGACGTCGCGCATCCGGGACGGTCTCATCAGCACGGCATCCTCGATCGCGCCCAGTGCCCCCGCTCCATGTCCCGTCCCCTGGGGTGCCACCCGCAGTCCTTCGCCGCCGGCGAACGTCACGAGCTTGACGACTTCGTCGGCCGTCTCGGGGAAGGCGACGTGCCGGGGACGCTGGTCGGCGGCGAGATTCCACGCCCGGCGGGCTAGATCCCACCCCAAGTCGGTTTCCGACACGACGTTAAGCCGCAGCCCGCGGATATGCTCGAGACGCCGTTCCCGCCGCGCGTCCTCCGCGGCGGCGGTGGCATGCTCGAGCGAGTAGTTGGGGCGGAACATTCACGGCTCCTTGGGACGCTGCTAGACGCTTGTGCACGGCTTGTGGCGTGCGCGCCACACGACCGGTAAGGCAAGCCGCCCGGTGAGCCCGAGCGGCTTGCTGGTTGCAGAGCTTGCTGTGGGTGGTGGTTAGGATCGCCCGATAGAGCAGGGCGGCGACCGGTCACAAGGACGCCTGTCGAGACGGATCGGTCTCGCCAGTGGCTCAGCGCGACGGTCTAGGCGACCGTGTGGGACGCCGCGCTTCAAGGGAGAGTCTCCCTGCGCCTCCATCTGTCAGACCGAATCTGCACCTTTCTCAAGCGGATCAGCAGCTCCCCCCCAACTGGCTTGCCTGGTGATCACGCAGGCCTGCGTGGTGAGACGTCATGAGCAGCACGCAAGGCCGCGCCGGACGCCAGATCCGCAAAGGCGAGGCAGTGGGCGGCGGGCACTCATCTCAGACCTGCGCCGCGTAAGCGCCCAGGATCTTGGCGACGGACTGCTCTCACAAGCCGGTGTTTTCAGGTGCACCGCTATGGTGAAGTTCCCGACGCGGCCGGGCCGAGCTGTCACGGACGTGGGCTACCCGCGGAGTGGGGCTGATGAGAAAGCGTCAAGCTGAGGTCCGCCGCCACCTAGCCACGATGGCTGCGTCGTGGCCTATTGTTGCCCGCGAAACTGATGCAGACCGTTCGTGCTTGACGGCAAGCTCGCCCTCGCCGCTCGTTACCGTCCGCAGGTGTCGGCGAAGTTCAGGTCAAGGCCTGGCGGTGCATCGGGTACACGATAGTTTGATTGCTCGCTGTCATCCGGCGTTTGGGGGCTAGACTTACACGGTGTGAGTGCGCCAGCACTCCAGTTGCGGCTAGGGCACGCAGCCCGGAAGCGTTCGTGGACGCAGAGACGCCGGACGAGCAACTCATGAGCACCTCCGTCGGCCAGGTGCCGATGGATCGGCTGCGCTCAATCTTCGACGGCATGTTCGACGGTGTCTGGCTCGTGGCCTCCAGCGGTCGAACGACCTATGCGAATGCGGCAATGGCCGGGCTCTTGGGATCGACACCGAAGGAGATGCGCGGGCGCCCGATCTCCGACTTCCTCGATGAGGCCCTGTGGCTTGAGGTCAAGGGCTTCCTGGCGCGTCAGCGAAACCAGGCTGGCGAGCGGATGGAGCTCCGGCTTCGCCGGCTTGACGGGAGCGATCTGTTCGGCATTGTCGCCGGGAGCCCGATCACCACGGACGAGGGCGTCTTCGTCGGGACGATGCTGAATGTCAGCGACGTGACCGGCAAGCGCAGCATCGACGCGCAGATAGTGCAGAACCAGCGCCTAGAGGCCATCGGCCAGTTCGCCGGCGGGATTGTCCACGACTTCAACAATCTGCTCACGGCGATCCAGGGCTTCACCGAATTGGCCCGCGCGAACCTGCCCGAAGGCGACCCGAGCCGCAAAGACCTTGACCAGGTGCTCGCCAGCGCCGCACGGGCGAGCGCCATCACTCGCAAGCTCCTCGCGTTCACTCATCGGCAGATCCTGGTGCCGGTCGACATCGATCCGGCCCAGGTCATCGCCGATCTGGTCCCGATGCTGAGGCCGCTGCTGGGCGACGCCATCGACGTCGCGGTGGAGGTCGAGGCGGAACACGGCTGGATTCGGGTCGATCCAACTCAGCTCGAACAGGTCGTCATCAATCTCGCGGTCAACGCTCGCGATGCGATGCCGACCGGTGGGACCATGACCATTGCGGTCCACGACCTCCGGTCGATCGACCCCGACCGACCCGACCCCGATCTCAGCGCAGGACCGTTCGTTCGGATCAGCGTTTCCGACACGGGGACGGGGATGGATGAAGCAACGAGGGCGAAGATCTTCGATCCCTTCTACACCACAAAGGGACCGGGCAAGGGCACCGGTCTGGGGCTCTCGACGGTGTTCGGCATCGTGACCCAGTCCGGTGGACAGATCGGGGTCGAGACCGCTCCCGGTGAGGGCTCGACCTTCCACGTCGATCTGCCGCGTCTGGGGACCGCCGTGTTGCCTGGCCCCCAGCCCTCCGCCGAAGCAACACCCAGCGGATCGGGCGTCGTCCTGCTGGTCGAGAACGATCCCACGGTGCGAGAGTTCGCGCGCCGAAGTCTCGAAGCCGTTGGCTATACGGTTCTCGCCGTGGCCGGGGGTGATGAGGCCCTGCGGGCAAGCGAGGGCCGGGGCGGGGCGATCGACGTGCTGCTCACAGACGTCGCCATGCCCGGCGTCCACGGGCCCGAGTTGGCGGCCCTAATCCTCGCGCAGCGGCCCGGCATCGGCGTGGTGTTCATGAGCGGCTACGCAGAGGACGATCTCGGTCGAGGCCCCGAACTTAGCGTCCCAGGCGCGATCCTCCCCAAGCCGTTCAACGTGGAGGCCCTAAACCGGGCGGTCGGTCGGGCGGCCGACGCCGCCGGCCGTGGAACTCCGTAGCTCTGGCGGTCCTAGCTCCCGTCCACGGCGAGCACTGACGTTAGGCGGCCATCCGCGGATCTGGGCAATAGCTGGAACCAATCTGGCGCAAGCAGCAAGCCATCATCGCGATAGATGGGCAAGCTCGCGACGCTACCATCACCCCCGCGGTTCGACTCGGGGACATGCTGAGACGGCCGATGTAAGCGCCTGAGGCCGCGGCCGGCAAGTCAGGACGGGACGACACCCCGGTTGCGGCTCGGATAGCGCTGGGCCACGAGCTCCTGTCCGCCGGAGCTCGCCGAAGCGGGCCGCTGGATCGGCCGACTGGAAATCAAGACAACGATCTGCAAGCTCCTATCTGTCAAGCAGGCTCCAGGCGGACCTCTGCGCCCTCGACGAGAAGCTTGAACACCGGCCTGACAAGCTGGCGCTTGAGAGCCCGATCGCCTCCCACCAGGTCTTTCCGTCAGCCTCGATGCGGCGGGTGACATAAGCCTTCGCCGGAGAATGGAATCGCGATTGGGTCACCGCGATGACGTGCAGGGCGCGGTTGAGCTGGCGGTTGCCGCCTCGGTTGAGACGCATCCGCTGGACCTGTCCCGAACTGGCCGGGATCGGCGCCACACCGGCCAGGGCCGCGAAGGCGTCGGGGGTACGGAAGCGCCGCATGTCGCCGGCCTCGGCGATGAGCCGGGCGACGGTGATCGGTCCGGCGCCTGGCAGCCCCAAGGGCGGATGACCCTCGACGAGGGCTTCGATCCGATGCGTGAGCGTGCCGCACTCCCGCTCGAGGCGAGGGAGGCGATCGAGAAGAGACCGATCGTGAGTGGCCGCGAGCATCGTCATGCTCGTAGACGGCTATTGGACTTGTCCGTCACAGGGGGCTCGCAGGTTGGCCGACCAGCCAGCAGGGGCGGTTGAAGTGGAGGTTGCCGCGGTGACTGTGGCCGTGAGAGCGATCAGGGCTCGGCGACGGTCCTGCCGGTCAGGGGGGAGACCTTCCGTTCGCTCAGGTGAGGAACGCTGTGACCGCTAGCAGCACGTAGATCGAGAACTGACCGAGCAGGGTCCAGCGAAGGATCCGGATTCCCTCGAAATCCAGCTCCCCCCGCCGATAGCTGCGCACAGCGCCGGCGTAGAGGACCGCGAAGATCGCCAGCATCAAGCCGGCGAACGCGAGGATGGCCAGCAGAGCGGCAAGGTTTACGTGCATGGACTTGCCTCGAGAAGTTCAATACACCGCAAGGTGGGCCATGATCAGGAGAATGAGAACCTGGAGCAGGGCCTGGACCCCCGAGAGGCGGACGTTCCTCATGTTGAGCCTGGCGATCAGCCCCGTGTCGGGCTTGACCTTCGCGAGCTCGATGAAGATCCGTACGCCGTTGGGCATGAAGATCCCGAAGCCCTGGGCGGTCAGGATCAGCACGACGACCAGGGCGGCGATGATCCAGGGCGAGCTGAGGTCGAACTTGTTCTCGGTTTGCGCGAGGTAGATGCCGGCGGTCACAGCCACGGCCGCCAGGGACGGCAGGATGAAGAAGGTGGTGGGCGTCAACCGCTTGGCCACCTCCACGCGGGCCGGCACGTCGAGCGTGCGCAGGACCCTTGACATAATCACGCCCATGAAGATGTCGAACCCGGTCCAGGTTCCACCGCTGATCACGTGGATGAAGGTCAGCAGGTAAAGGCTCTTGCTTGCTACGGCGACGATCAACACGAGGGGCGGGAGGACACCGATCGCGAAGCTCCAGAGGAGCAGCCTTCTCGTGTACGGCGGGAGCGCCGAAGGTCGGGCGGAGAGGCTCGAAGGCTCGGAAGTGAGTGTCGCCGGTCCGGGTTGCACTGGGTCTCCTGATCGGCACGACGGCCAGCGCGAGTAAGAGAGCTGCCCGGTGCTAGCAACAGGGAGCCGGGCTGCAGGGAAAAGCCTAAGTGTCTTGATGCACTTTATCAATTGGTAGGGCCCGACGAGATCCAGAATGCGGCCGCGGTGGCCGCGGATCCACGCAATAGGCGCCTGCTCGCTGAAGGCGAAACGGCGGCGTTCGGGTGGTTGCCCGGAGGCGGCCCGGATGTTGATGCCGTCGTCCTCCAGGCCGTCAACGCCCATGGTGGATCGCAGTTCGCTATCGCCGGTAGTTCAAACATCGGCGGCACGCTCAAGCTCGACGTTGACGCGTTGACCCGCGACCCCATGGCGGCGCTGCCCCAAGCGAAGATGCGGGTCGCCGCACAGCCCCCGGTTTCCGATTTCCCGAAGCCGAGTACAAACGTTTGAGCGTCGCGACGATGTCGGACCTGCCCACGGCCACCGGTCAGATCACACGCGCAGCGGAAGGGTGTCAGGCTCCATGCGGGTATTTCGCGGGAAGAACCAGCGCAGGGCGTAGGTCATGAAGTGGGCAGGGGTAAGCGGAGGTGCCCGGAGGGTGCACGAAGCGGGCAAGAAGCTGACCAAACCTGACCGGCATCTAGCCGCCGGGCAGAATGGACGTATCCAAAGGTGTCCAACCCGTGCCAACTTCAGCAACTCGACTGGCCGACACTGGCCGGGATCGTCGGCGGGCGATGCTGACTCACCGGACTCTTTCGACGGATGCCAGCGGACAGCCCGCTGTGAACGAGAGGGGCCTCGACCCTGAAGTCGAGGCCCTTTGCATCTCACGGCGAACCGAATTGTCGGATGTTAGCTGACGCTGAAGCTCGGACTAGCCGGACTACGCCGGGATCGTCGGCGACCATCAGCGGGAGGGAGTCGGGGCGAGACGAGCGGGAGCCACTTACCTGACGTCCGCTGTTGGGTTCACCGTACGATGGTGGGCAAGTTCTGCCGCATTCCGGGTGCAGCGTGCTATGTTCATTGGCCGACCGACTGTAGCCCGAGGGCAGCGATGCCCCTGGGAGGCCCACACCGCCTCAGGGGTAGATGGTCGCTACGCACTGGACGGTGGTCGAGGCCAAGAAATGCGTGAGCACTGCCTTGGGCGTGGCTGCGATGACGAGAGGTTGGAGGGCTCGTGGTTCTGCGAGATGCACCAGCCTCTGGCCAAGGTCTATCACCACAACGCGCCACCTCCACGCCCGCCGCACCCGGTTCACCACGAGGACAGCAAGCCAATTGAGCGGTCCGTCGAGTGGATCACCGTGATCCTGTTCGCATGGGTGATCGGGCTTACCTTGTTCCTGATTGGCCAGGAGCTGCATCTCTGGTAGGAGCGAGTCACCGAGATAGGCGAGCAAACCCGCTCCCCGACCGCAGGGATCGATGAGCCTTTCGGTTACCGCGGCTGAAATCTAGGAAGCCCCCGACGCAGTCGCTCGACTGGCCGGTTTGCGCCCGGGATCGTCTGCGACCAGCGGTGCCGGGGGCGATAGCGAGACTTGCGGGAGCCACTCACCTGAAGCCCGCCGTCACCCCGTCACGATGGCTTGATGTGTGTCCGGTCGAGCGGCGCAGGGGAGACGACTTGATCCACATTCTTCGACGAACTGCGCCTCACACGGCCAGCAGCGTGAGCATGTCGCCGGCATGCTGAGCGTTCGGCTGGGGCGCGCCTTATTACGTGTTTCGCGTTCTCCAGGCGGGCCTAAGGCGGTCCAGCAGCCCTCCAGTGAGTATCTCGGCTACTAGCCCGCGCCGCATCACCACTAGGAAGGGGCCGAACTCCGTCTGGAAAAGCCAGCGCTCCAGCTCAAGCGCCTCCTCCGAGACAGCCACGACGACCATGCTCGACCCGCCCCTCGGAGCGGCTCCGCTTCTCGTGACGGCGGGCCGTCCGACCAGACCAGTCAACGCCTTCGCCGTCATCCCGATACGGACGCGGAGCAGCTTGTCGGCCAGCGCCTGACCGGCAAGGCCTTCTGTTGCGACCTTGCGGACGGACTGATCCGGGTCTGACTTGGCGGCCCGAAGGAGCTTGCGAGCACGCGGGTCGCCTATCCGGCCGAGCGCCTCGGCCGCGTACCTGCGAACGCCCTGGTCTCCATCTCTGAAGGCCGCCACGAGGGGCTCCACGGCGGGGGCGCCGATGTGGATCAGCGCCTCGATCGCGTACCTGCGGACGCCCTGGTCTTTGGAGGCGGCAATCAGCGGCTCCACGGCAGGAGCGCCGATCTTGACGAGCGCCTCGGCGGCGTACCTGCGAACGCCCTGGTCTTTGGAGGCGGCGATCAGTGGCTCCACGGCAGGTGCACCGATCTTGACGAGCGCCTCGATCGCATACCTGCGAACGCCATGGTCTTTCAAGGCGGCCATCAGCGGCTCCACGGCACGCGGGTCGCCTATCCGGCCGAGCGCCCTCGCGGCGTACCTGCGAAGGTCTCGGTCGCCATCTTTGAAGGCCGCCACGAGCGGCTTCACGGCGGGGGCGCCGATCTTGACGAGCGCCTCGGCCGCGTACCTGCGAACGCCATGGTCTTTCAAGGCGGCGATCAGCGGCTCCACGGCAGGGGCGCCGATGTGGATGAGCGCCTCGGCCGCGTACCTGCGAACGCCATGGTCTTTCAAGGCGGCGATCAGCGGCTCCACGGCAGGGGCACCGATCTGGCCGAGCGCCTCGGCGGCAGATGTGCGGACGAGCACGCCCTGGTCTCCATCTTTGAGGGCGGCCATCAGGGGCTCGACGGCAGGGATACCGATGTGGACAAGCGCACTCGCGGCGCACTTGCGTCCGTCCTGGTCTTTGAAGGCAGCGATGAGGGGCTCCACGGCGGAGGCGCCGATCTTGACGAGCGCCTCGGTCGCGTACCTGCGAACGTCCTGGTCTCCATCTTTGAGGGCGACCATAAGAGGCTCCACGGCAGGCGCGCCGATGCGCACACACTCGTCCCACTCGCCCTTGGCCGCCCAGTAGGCGGCTCCGGCCTCCGCGCGATCTGGCCTCCAGCCGAGTCTGTCGAGCGCCTCGGCGACAGCTATGCGCACATCCCAGTCTTTGAGGGCGGCGATGAGGGGTTCCACGGCGGGGACACCGATCTTGACGAGCGCCTCGGTCGCGTACCTGCGAACGTCCTGGTCTCGTTCGCTGAGCGCGGCGATGAGGGGCCCGACGGCCGGGGTGCCGATGTGGACGAGCGCCTCGGCGGCGTACTTGCGAACGTCCCCGTTCTGGTCTTGGAGGGCGCCGATGAGGGGCTCCACGGCGGGGGCACCGATATCCACGAGCGCCTCGGCGGCGGCTACACGCACGATCATGCCCTGGCCTTGGAGGGCGGCGATGAGGGGCTCCACGGCGGGGAAGCCGATATGCACGAGCGCCTCGGCGGCGGCTACACGCACGAGCATGCCCTGGTCTTGGAGGGCGGCGATGAGGGGCTGCACGGCCCTGGCGTCGCCGATCTGGCCGAGCGCTCCGGCGGCGTATTTGCGAACGTCCTGGTCTCCGTCCTTGAGGGCGGCGATGAGGGGCTCGAGGGCGGGGGCGCCGATGTGGCCGAGCGCCTCAACAGCAGCCTCCCGCACATCCCAGTCTTTGAAGGCGGCGATGAGAAGCTCCGCGGCAGAAGCGCCGATGTGGCCGAGCGCCTCGGCCGCAGCTATTCGCACGTCGCTCTTGTGATCGCCCAGTGCTTTGATCAGCCGCGGGACGTCTCCCTTGGCCTCGAGCTTCTCGATGTTGGGCGATCCGAACAGCGGCACCGGTACGTCCTCCTCGGGATCAGTCTGACACGGCCGGGGCGTCTCTGGAACCTGGAGCGCAGCCGGGGTGGTGGAGCGCGGCGAAGAGCAGCGAGCGGCACTGGTGCGGAGTGCTCGACATTCGGTCGGCAGGGTGTCCAAGTCGGTCTGGGGCTTGGAGGGGGCGGCGCTGACTCAAAGCGGCTTTTGACGGGCACGATGACTGCTATGGAGAGGGCCCCGCTGGTGAAACCGTGGGTTCTCAACGGAACCAATCACCAGGAGGCCCATGAAATGTTATACGCCGGATTGGACCTATCGCGCCAGAAGCTCGATGTGCACATCCTCGACGAGACAGGTCGGACGGTCGAGCTCCTCGCCGTTCGGCCCGATGCCGACGCCCTCCGGACGCTCGCCGAGCGGATCGGACGGTACGGCCAGCCGGT